>Ga0114933_10004285_pt1 | contig 13446 bp, 14 predicted proteins | sample 4SBtaG_FD_89691 | JGI IMG/M metagenome (GOLD analysis project Ga0114933, IMG submission 89691) | Deep subsurface microbial communities from Kolumbo volcano to uncover new lineages of life (NeLLi) - 4SBTROV12_W25 metaG | ecosystem: Environmental > Aquatic > Marine > Volcanic | place: Kolumbo...
ACCAAAAAAATCAAAGATATAATTTTATTTGGATCTGATGAAGATGAAATAAAATTTTCTTATGATGATGGATATGAAAAATATTCTCATAAAAAGACATTTGAGGGAGTTATAAATAATTTAGAAAGAAGATATCTTGAAACAGATAGTGATTGGAAAAGAGAGGAAATAGCTCAATATCAATCGGATACAAAATGTGAAAGTTGCAATGGTTATAGGTTAAAAGAAGAGGCTTTATGCGTTAAAATAGATAATCTTCATATAAGCGAAGTCACAGAAAAATCGATTTTAGATGCTGGTGAATGGTTTAAAAACTTGGAATTTAAACTTAATAAACGACAATTAAAAATCGCTGAACATATTTTAAAAGAAATAAATGAAAGATTAAATTTTTTATTAAATGTAGGTTTAGACTATTTAACTTTATCTAGAGAATCTGGTACTTTATCTGGTGGAGAAGCTCAACGAATTAGATTAGCGTCTCAAATTGGATCAGGATTAACTGGAGTACTTTATGTTTTGGATGAACCTTCTATTGGTTTACATCAAAAAGATAACATAAAGTTAATAAATGCATTAAAAAGATTAAGAGATTTAGGTAACACAGTTATCGTTGTAGAGCATGATACAGAAACAATGGAAAGTGCAGATCATATAATTGATTTAGGGCCTGAAGCGGGAAATGAAGGTGGTCAAGTTGTTGCCCAAGGTTCATACAACGATATTATAAAATGCAATGAAAGTATTACCGGAAAATATTTATCCCACAAACAATTTATTCAAATACCAAAAATAAGAAAACTAGCAAAGAATGGTAGATTTTTAGAAATTAATGGGGCATCAGGAAATAATCTTAAAAATGTTAATCTCAAAGTTCCGCTGGGAAGTTTTACATGTGTTACGGGAGTTTCGGGTAGTGGCAAATCTACATTAATTTTACAAACATTATATAATGCTTTAAATTTAACACTTAATAACAATAAATCTCGTAAGATACCAAAACCTTTTAAAGGTTTTAAAGGAACAGAATTAATAGACAAAGTTATCGATATTGATCAATCACCTATTGGTAGAACTCCTAGATCTAATCCTGCAACATATACTGGAGCCTTTGGTCCAATAAGAGATTGGTTTACTGGATTGCCTGAGTCTAAAAGTAGAGGATATAAACCTGGAAGATTTTCATTTAACGTTAAAGGTGGAAGATGTGAAGCTTGTGAAGGTGATGGAGTTATTACCTATGAAATGCACTTTTTACCAGATGTTTATATTCAATGCGATGAATGTAAAGGAAGCAGATATAATAGAGAAACCTTAGAAATAAAATTTAAAGATAAAAGCATTGCTGATGTTCTTAATATGACTGTCGATGAAGGATGTAAATATTTTGAAAATATTTCTAACATCAAAACAAAATTATTAACTTTAAAAAAAGTTGGCCTTGGATATATAAAAATCGGGCAACAAGCTACCACATTGTCAGGTGGCGAAGCACAAAGAATAAAACTAGCAAAAGAATTGTCAAAAAGATCGACAGGTAGAACAATGTATATTTTGGATGAACCAACAACAGGTTTGCATCAACATGATATTAAAAAGCTTTTGGATATTTTGCACACATTTGTCGCATTAGGAAATACAGTTATTGTAATAGAGCATAATTTAGATGTAATAAAAACAGCAGATTACATAGTTGATATGGGTCCAGAAGGTGGAATAAAAGGAGGAAATATAATAGCTGAAGGTAAGCCAGAAGAAATTTGTAAAGTTAAAGAAAGTTATACAGGTAGCTTTTTAAAGGAGATATTAGATAATAAGTTAAAAAAAACAGCTTAATAATCAACTTTGAATAGTGTATATTCTTTTTAATATATGGGAAATCTACTTACATCACTGCCAAAAACTATACATGCGTCGCTAGTTTTAGCATTAATTTTATTTTTAGGCCTTTTCTTTCTGAATGGTGGGTTCGAATTTGATACCCTTTTTTGGAGTTGGTTATTTAGATTAATTCATGTGATTGTAGCAATTATGTGGATTGGCTTACTTTGGTATTTTAACTTTGTTCAAATTCCCAATATGCCAAAAATACCGGATGAACAAAAACCAGCAATAGGAAAAGTTATTGCTCCAGCAGCATTGTTTTATTTTAGATGGGCTGCCCTATTAACAGTCATTTCTGGGTTAATATTAGCAACAATTAATGGTTATGTTCATGATGCCATGGCTTTAGGAATTGCATCCGGGGGTGGCAAAAATACTGCAATTGGTATTGGTATGTGGCTAGGATTGTACATGGCTTTTAATGTTTGGTTTATTATATGGCCAAATCAAAAGAGGGCCTTGGGTATTGTTGAGTGTGACCCTGAAGCAAAAGCAAAATCTGCTAGAACTGCAATGTTGTTCTCAAGAACTAATACTTTACTGTCATTGCCAATGCTTTTATCAATGGTAGCAGCTCAAAACCTCTATTAATTTTTATCCTCTTTTAAAATAGTTCTTTGAGACACTTTTAAAGAAACTAGTATAGGATTAGCTATATATATAGATGAGTAAGTTCCAAAAACAACTCCTAATATCATAGCTAAAGAAAATCCTTTTAATATTTCTCCACCTAAAAAATAAATTGATAATAAAGCGAGTAGAGTTGTAATTGATGTTATTATAGTTCTAGATAAAGTTTCGTTAATTGAAATGTTTGTTAAATCAAAAATTTTAATATCAGAAAACTTTTTTAAATTTTCTCTAACTCTATCGAATATAACAACAGTATCATTCATTGAATATCCAACAATAGTTAATACAGCTGCAACTATTGATAAGTTGATTTCAAAACTAAATAACGAGAATATACCAAGTGTTATTAATACATCATGAACTAAAGCTAATATCGCACCTAAACTAAATTGCCATTCGAATCTTATCCATATATAAATAAGCATAGCTGCAAGAGATAAAACAATAGCAATTATTCCTGATTTTAAAAGCTCAGCACTAACTTTTGGTCCGACGTTTTCAACTCTTCTAAAATTAAAACCAGAACCTACGGACTTAGTTAAATCTTCTTTAATTTCTTGAATGAAGTTCGGATTATTATCATTTTTTTTTTCAAACTTAATAAGATAATCATTTTGATTACCAAATTGTTTAACGCTTACATCTCCCAATTTCATATTTAATAATGATTGTCTTAATTTAAAAACATTGATCTGACTATCGGTAGCTCTTAACTCGATTAAAGTGCCTCCTTTGAAATCAACGCCGTAATTAAGACCTTTAAAAAAGAGCAATAGAATAGAAATAAAAACTAAAGAAATAGAAATTAAATTAAACAATTTGTAAAACTTGTTAAAATGTATTTGTTTTTTTTCCATTATATTAAATTTTCTTTATGTTTATTTTTTACCACATAAATAGACGTTAAGAGTCTTGCTATGAAATAGACCGAAAACAATGTTGTAAAAATTCCTACGCCTAAAGTTACTGAAAAACCTTTGATTGGGCCCGATCCCATAAAAAATAAAATAGTAGCTGCAATTAGTGTAGTAATATTAGCATCGATTATAGCAGTTTTTGATCTTTCATAACCACTATCAAATGCAATTACTTGATTTTTTTCAGATCTGACTTCTTCTTTAATTCTCTCAAAAATCAAAACATTTGCATCTACTGCCATACCCACAGTTAAAATAATTCCTGCAATTCCTGGTAATGTCAAAGTAGCTTCAAAAAGAGTTAATATTCCTACTAAAAGAAATAAGTTTAAAATTAATGTAATATTAGTAATAAGTCCAAAAATTTTGTACTTAAAAAACATAAAGACTATTACTAAAACAAAACCAACTATTAAAGCAAAGATACCAGCATTAATAGAGTCCTGACCAAGATCAGGACCAACAGTTCTTTCTTCAATTATATTTAATGGAGCTGGTAAAGCTCCTGATCTTAATAATAAAGCTAAATCTGTGGCTGATTGAAAAGTAAATCCACCAGTAATCTGACCTGCACCACCAATAATAGCATCCTGAATTACAGGTGCGCTAATGATTTTACCATCCAAAACAATTGCTAATCTTTTTCCAATTCCTGATGTTGTGGCTTTTCCAAATCTTTTAGCTCCTACTCTATCTAGAGTGAAGGATACAACAGTTTCATTAGCCTGAGTATCCATACTTGGTTGAGCATCAATCAAATTATTTCCACTTAGAATAATTCTTTTGCTTACAATAGCTTCTTCACTTCCATCTTCAAAAACTAATTTTTCTGATCCAAATGTTTCTTCGGAGTCTTGAGTTACGAATCTAAAGGTTAAGTTTGCAGTTTTACCTAGTAAATTTTTAACTCTCATAGGATCATCAAGACCAGGCAATTCTACTAAAATTCTATCATTTCCCCTTCTTAAAATGTTGGGTTCGTTTGTTCCAACTTCATCGACTCTTCTTCTAACAATTTCTAACGCTTGATCTAATGATGAATTTTTAATTTCTATTAATCCATGTTTTGAAAAATTCAATCTAAATTCATCATTCAGTATCGTTAAATCAAATTGATGAGATCTGAATCTAGGGTAATAAGGATTTATTTCACTATCTTCATTTTCAAACAATTTTTTTGTTTTCTCAATTTGACTATTCTCAATATTAAAAATTATAGTTTTGTCATCTTCAATTTTTAAATTTTTAAAATATATTTTTTCACTTTTAAAATAATTTCTTAATGAAGATAAAGTATTTTGTAGTCTTTGAGTTATAACAGGTCGATTGTCAATTTCTAAAAGAAGATATGATCCTCCTTGCAAATCTAAACCTAAATTAATTTTTTTATCTAACCATTTACTTTCAGATACAATAAAATTGGATAAAGTTAAATAAACAAAAATTAATGTAAATAAGCTTACTAATAATATTTTAATTTTAGAAAAATATAACACCGTTTATAAAATGTTATTTTTTTGGTTCTGGAGTGTTCAATAATCCTTGTATTCCAGTTGATTTAACAATTTCAACATTAACATTTTCAGAAATTTGAATTTCAGCCTTATCATTTTCCATTACTCTTTCAACAGTCCCAACAATTCCACCCGAAGTAACCACTTTGTCACCTCTTTTAAGGTTTTCGACCATAATTTTATGCTCTTTAACTTTTTTCTGTTGTGGTCTTATTAAAAAAAAGTAAAAAATTACAAATATTAGTATTAAAGGGATAAATTGAGCTATTCCTGAATTTGACATGTAACTCCTTTTTTTAGAAATTATTTATACTATCTATTTTCTTAAAACAACTCTAATTCTTGTTTATTTTATCAATATTTCCCATATATGGTTTTAAAACTTTTGGAACAATTATTGAACCATCTGATTGTTGATAATTTTCTAAAATCGCAACTAAAGTTCTACCTACGGCCAAACCACTTCCATTTAAACTTCCAAGAAAAATAGTTTCATTTTTATCATTTTTATATCTTGCCTTCATTCTTCTTGCTTGAAATGAACCACATGAAGAACAGCTAGAAATTTCTCTATATTTCTTTTCGTAAGGTAACCAAACTTCTATATCAAATGTTTTTTCAGCGCTAAATCCCATATCACCAGTACACAAAACTATTTTTCTATAAGGCAATTCAAGTAAATCCAGAATTTTAGTGGCACAATTTGTCATTCTATCTAGCTCCTCAATACATTTACTTGGTTCAACTATGCTAACTAATTCAACCTTGTAAAATTGATGTTGTCTCATCATGCCTTTGGTGTCTTTTCCATAGCTACCCGCTTCTTTTCTAAAACATGGAGTAGAGGCTACAAATCTCATAGGTAAATCTTTTTTATCAAAAATTTTATCTTTAACTATATTTGTTAAAATAACTTCAGCGGTAGGAATTAAAAATTTTCTTTCATTTTTTTCATCAAGTTTTAATTCAAATTGGTCATTTTCAAATTTAGGTAATTGTCCAGTACCATACATACTGTTAGCAGATGCTATTAAAGGTGGTGAAATTTCTGTGTAACCATTATTATTAATATGAGTATCAAGCATAAAATTTGAAACTGCTCTTTCAAGTAAAGCTAATTTGTCTTTAACAAAAACAAATCTTGAACCAGTAGTTTTAGTTGCAAGATCAAAATCAAGCATATTTAGATCTTTACCTAATTCATAATGAGATTTAGTTTTAAAATTAAATTTTGGAATAGTACCTGTTTTAGATAATTCAAGATTAGCATTTTCATCTTTACCAGTTGGCACATCATCAAGAGGCAAATTAGGCAAAGTAGAAAGGATATTGTCTAATTTATTTTTAACTTCTAATTGAATTTTACTCAATTTATCAACTTGAGAAGAAATATTCTTTGATTTTTCAAATAAAGCTTTGTCCTTTGATTTTGAAATATCTTTTTTTTCTTTTTCAAGATTTTCTTTTTCTTGAATTAATTGCCTATTTTCTTTATCTAATTCTAAAATTTTATCTAGATCAGTATCTAAATGTCTTTTTTTTAATAAATCTTTAAATAAACTAAAATCGTTTCGAATTTCTTTAATGTTATGCATTATTCTTTATTTTCTTTTCAATAATATTTACAGAAAAAATTGATAATTCATATAAAATTAACAAGGGAATAGCTAAGCCTATTTGTGTTATAGGATCAGGAGGAGTTAAGAGTGCGGCAGCAGCAAAAATAATTACAACAACATATTTTCTTCTTTCTCTTAAAAATTTAGAATCAACGACACCTACTCTAGCCAGCAGACTTAATGCTACTGGTAATTGAAAACTTAATCCAAAAGCAAAAATAAGTTTCATCACTAATGATAAATATTCATTAACTTTTGCTTCTAATTGTATAGGCAAATTTGTTGTCAAACCCGTACTTTCAAAAGATAAAAAAAACTTAATCGCTAAAGGCATAACTAAATAATAAACAAGAATTCCCCCTAAGAAAAAAAGTATAGGTGTGGCAATTAAATATGGCATTATCGCAATTTTTTCATGTTTGTATAAACCTGGTGCTATAAATTTCCATATTTGAATTAAAACAAATGGACTAGTCACAAAAAATGAAGCAAAGAAAGACACTTTTAGGTACGTTAAAAAAGTTTCTTGTAGCGCTGTAAATATTAATCTTCTTTCCGTACCGTCATCTTTTACTGCCTGAGCATATGGATCAACTAAAAAACCATAAATATATTCTGAAAAAAAATAACAAATAACAAAAAAAACTAATAAAAATATGAATGAATTAATTAATCTTTTTCTAAGTTCAGTTAAGTGGCTAACAAAGCTACCCTCATTATCATTTTTTTTCTTCATTACTTTTTTCTTTTTTTATCGGTTTTGTTTCTTCTGAGGTCTTATCAATATCAATAGTTTCATTTTCTAAATCAGAAATTTGATTTTGAACACTGCTCACATATCTTTTGACTGTACCAATCCAAGAGCCAATCTTTTTTAACATATAAGGAAAGTCTTTTGGACCGATTACAACTATTGCAATTGCAACTATGATTAATATCTCAAACCAGCCAATTTGTGGCATTTGATTTACTCTTTATTATTTGAGTCTTGATTATTACTTGAGTCTTGATTTGTATCTTGGTCTTGTTTGTTTTCAGAAATATTTTTTGTTTCTAAATCTTCAGTTACATCAGTAGCCATCCCTTTTTTAAAACTTTTAATACCTTTAGCTACGTCGCCCATTAAGCTTGAAATTTTACCTCTTCCAAACAACAGTACAACTAAAATTACTACAATTGCTATTTGCCAAATACCTATACTCATACAGTTCTTATAACCTTTTTAAATTAATATTAAAAGTAACTTTTTACTTTCGTTCATCATCTTTCAATGTGCTAGTTAACATTTCATCAATGTTTGAATACATATTCTCTTTTTTATAATCTTCTTTTTCTTTGTAAAATTTACCAGTACCAAAAATTGATGAATCAATATTTGTGCTATCAATTAGTCCTGCTGAGCCAAGTTCATCAACAGTTGGTAAATCCGATAGTTTTTGAAGATTAAAATGACTTAAAAAATCATCTGTAGTGCCATATTGAATAGGCTTACCAGGAACATCTTTTCTACCTTTAGGCTTTACCCAGTTTAATTCCATTAAAATTTCAAGTGTGTTTGTACCAAACGCAACTCCACGAATTTCTTCAATTTCAGCTCTTGTTACAGGTTGATGATATACAATAATGGCTAGAGTTTCTATTGCTGCCTTTGATAATTTCTTTTCTACTGATTTTTCATTGGACATTAAATTAGATAAATTTTTTGCTGTTCTAAATGACCATTTTTTAGAAATACAAACTAAATTAATGCCTCTAGTAGAATATGTAGATTGAATTTTTTTTAAAACCTTTTCTACATCAATTTTTTTAGATATTTTTGATTCTATGGTGTCAACATCTAAAGGTTCAGCTGCAGCAAAAACAATTGCTTCAACTTCTCTTTCTCCATCCAGTAACTTAGATGGAAAATTTATTACATTTATTTTTTTTTCTTTTTTCACTTATTTTCCCTAATATAAACATCATCAAAAAGTTTATTTTGTTTAATTTTTAGATCGCCTTCTTTAACTAACTCAAGTGAACCTGCGAAAATTCCTGCTTTACCTGTTCTTTTAAATTTTGTTTGAGATTTAAAATTTATAGGTATTAAATCATCAATATTTTTCCAATCAACAAGTTTGCCAAAAAATTCTTTAATTGTTTTTATTCCACTTTCTGTAGTAAATACTGGAAGTTTAACTATGTTCATTCTTTGAAAATCCTTTGTCATAACAATAGAAGAATAACTTTTTAAAAGTTCGTACAAAGTAAGTGAATATTTAGAACTATAAATTGATCTAATATTTCCTCTTGCTCCTCTCATAAAAATATCTTTTCCTAAACGTTTACGTTTAAGCATTTGATCGGAAAGCAATCTTATTAATTCTAATTTTTTAAGTTGTAATTTTAGTTTTTCAGCAACTTCTGAAGCTTTAAATTCGTCCTCATCAGACTCTGGAAGCAATAATTTAGATTTTAAATAAGTTAACCAAGCGGCCATAAGTAAATATTCTGAAGCTATTTCCAAATTAATATTTTTTGCTTTTGTTATAAATTCATGGAATTGGTCTGCTAACTTAGCAACAGAAATGTCCTCTAAATTAACTTTTTGTGATTTAGCTAAATCTAAAAGAACATCAAGAGGTCCGTTAAATTTAGCTAAGTTGACATTAAACTGATTAGAATCAATATTTGACATAACTAGAATACTAGCTCAAAAACTTATAAAATTGTGATGTTTTTTTAGATACAAAATCATTAACTTTAGGGGAATTTCTAGCAACCACAATCATTTCTCGATATTTAGCATTACAATGTAAAACTAGATCACAACCTGCGGTAAAAGCTTGTAGTGTGTTTTCTTTAATTGAAAATTTTAAACTTTTCATCGAAATATCATCAGATATTAGCAAATTTCTAAATTTAATTTTTTTTCTGATGAATTTAATAACTTTTTTTGAATGAGTGGCTGAAAAATTCTTATCAATATCTTGATAGACAATGTGAGCAGTCATTGCAAACAAACTTTTTTTTTTCTTAAAGGGTAAAAAATCAGTTTTATTTAAATCTTTTAATTTAGATTTAACAATAGGAGTAGATTTATGACTATCTACTTTTGCTAAGCCATGTCCTGGAATATGTTTAATAACTGTTGCTATATTGTTTTTTTGATAATGCTCAATAAAAAAATCACCAATTTTGCTCACAATTTTTGGATTAGAACTAAATGACCGATCACCTATTACATTATTAGAGTTTGCACGTCTTACATCAAGCACAGGCACTGTATTTATATTGACACCTATTTTATCTAATAAATGGCAAGTCTGATTTATAAAAATTTGATAATAAATGTTGAATTTTTTTATATTTTTTTTGAAAAGTTTACCGAAAAATTCTCCAGTAAAATTAGAGCTATTTATTATATTGTTTAATCTACTAACCCGACCTCCTTCTTGATCAATTAAAATTGGGTATTTTTTGTCGTTAAAAATTTTTCTAATATCATCAGTTAATTTTTTTGTTTGAACAATAGATTTAATGTTTCTTGAAAAAAGGATTACTCCCCACGGTTTATATTTATTTAAAAATTTTTTTTCTTTGGGCAACAAAATTGTAGTTTTTATGCCAACTATAAATGATCGTCTATTTTTCATCGTCAATTAATAGTTTCCAAAAATTATATGTTTTTTTATCTTGATTAACATTATTTTCTACATAATGAATAATGTTTTCGGTGTCACTTTCAAGTGTAGAAAGGTTTGTTGAAAAAACATCAATTCTTTTATCTATTGACTGATATGATCTGTAAGATTTTTTTTTATTATCATCAGAAAAATAATATTTGACTGTAAAAAAAATAAAGAAAAAAATTACAAAAAAATAAAATACATATTTTAATTCTTTGATCATTACATTTTTTCTGGACTATTAACTCCAACAATATCCATCCCAGATTTAATTACATTAGAAATAGCTTTTAAAAATACTACTTTATCATCTAAAACTTTTTTATCCTTATTAATAAACCTTTTATCTTCATTCTCTTTACCCATATTCCAATATGAATGAAAATCTGATGCGAGCTCATACAAGTAAACTGGTATTCGATGTGGTTCTAATTTATTTGATGCTAATTCAATGCATTTAGGCCATTGTGAAATTTTTTTAATTATTTTGATTTCTTCGGCAGAATAATCGAAATTATAATCACTGATTTTAATATCATCACTAACGTTTTTGTTGATATGTCTAAAAACTGATGAAATTCTAGCATAACAGTACTGAACATAATAAAGTGGATTATCTCTAGATTTTTCTTTTACTTTAGTAAAATCAAAATCTAATTCAGCGTCGCCACTTCTGTTGAGCATTATAAATCTTGTAGCATCTTTTCCAACTTCATTAATTAAATCTTGTACTGTTATATAATCACCTTTTCTTTTTGACATTTTAAAAGGTTTGCCATCTTTAATTAATTTTACTAATTGACTAACTTTACAAATTAATTTGTTTTTTTGTCCAGATAGTGCTTCAACTGCTGAACAAATTCTTTTAATATATCCAGCATGATCAGCACCTAATATATTAATTAAAATATCAAATTTTCTTTTTAATTTGTTATTATGATATGCAACATCGCTTGCAAAATATGTCCAAGAATTATCTGACTTTTGCAATGCTCTATCTTTATCATCACCAAAATCTGTCGATCTAAACAGCAATTGTTCTCTTTCTATCCATTCAGTTTTATCTTCACCTTTTGGGGCGTTTATTTTTCCTTTATAAACAAACTTATCTTTTTTTAACTCATCAATAACTAATTTGACTTCATTATTATTAACAATTTCTGTTTCACTTGCAAAATTATCATGATTAATCCCTAAACTGTTTAAATTTAATTTAATCATTTTAAGAGATTCTTTAATTGAAAGTTTTGTTAATTCTTTTGAAATTTTATCAAAATTTTCAAATTTCAACGTTTTATTTTCTGAAATAATGTTTTTTGCTATATCGATTAGATAATCGCCTGGATATAAATCAGCATCGTTAGTGGGAAATTTTTCATTATTTAAAATTTCTCTTATTCTAAGATATACTGATTTAGTAAAATTAATTATCTGGTTTCCATGATCATTAACATAATACTCTTTTACAACTTCATGCTTATTAAAAATAAGTATATTTGAAATAACATCGCCAATTATTGCTCCTCTGCAATGTCCAACATGAAGAGGGCCAGTAGGATTAGCAGAAACAAATTCAACTAAATATTTATGTTTTTTTTGTTTTTTATTTATGCCAAAATCTTTTTGATTATCAATAACTTCCTTTAAAAAATTATTCCAAAATGACCCTTTAAATTTAATATTAATAAAACCTGGTTTAGCAACATTTATTGAATGAATATTTTTGTCATCTTTTTTAATTAATCCAGATAATTGTTTAGCTAAATCAATTGGTGACTTTTTATTAATTTTTGCAAGAACCATAGCAACATTTGTTGAGATATCGCAATCAAATTTAGGTGGTGGTATGTCCACGTTAATTCCATTTAATGACTCTGGAATTTCAATTTCTTTCTCTTTGTTTAGAGCTGTTACTAATTTTTTAATTTTATCTAAGTAAATATCAAAAATATTCATTTAATTTTATTATATAAATTGATTGCATATCTGTCAGTCATGCCAGATATAAAATCTGCCACAGCTCTATATTTATTTAATTTTAATTGGTCTCTATTTACATATTTTTTTGGATTTAAACTAATAATGCCAAATAATCTTTTGATAATTTTTTTACCTTTATTATTTTTGATTAACACATCTTTATTGCTATACATCTTTGTTCTTAGAAAATATTTAATTTCATCTTCAATTTTCATAAATTTATTTGAAAAACAAACTAATTGATCTTTGGATGAATAAACATCATAAACTGATTTTATTTTTTTTATTTTTAGGTTTTTCGTTGTGTTTTTTATTAGGTCTTTAACCATTAAATTAATTGAATCTCTTATTATCTGATATATCAAAATATTATTATTTATGCTTTTATTTTTTTTTCGATGCATTTTGTATATCTCTTTAAAAAAATCAATTTCTATTAAATCGTTTAGTTTGAAGAGTCTAGCTTTTAAGCCATCTTGAATATCATGATTGTTATACGCAATATCATCTGAAATTGCTGAGATCTGTGACTCTAATGATGGAGATTTTTTAAAATTAATTTTTTTCTTAAAATTTTTAATTCCAATAATTGTTTGTATATAATAATTATCTTCAATAATTCCATTATGTTTTAAAAGGCCATCAAGAGTTTCAATAGTTAAATTTAATCCTTTAAATTTTAAATACTTGTTTTCTAAAAACATTACTATTCTGATTGTTTGTAAGTTATGATCAAATCCACCATAATCATTCATACATTCATTTAACGCATCTTCTCCGGCATGACCAAAAGGGGTATGACCAAGATCGTGTGCTAAGCTTAAGGTTTCTGCTAAATCATCATTAAGAGTTAAGTATTTTGCAATTGTTCTTGCTATTTGAGCTACTTCTATAGAATGAGTTATTCTAGTTCTGTAATGATCTCCTTCAGTATTAACAAATACCTGCGTTTTATGTTTAAGTCTTCTAAAAGAAGCGCTATGAACAATTCTATCTCTATCTCTTTGAAATGGAGTTCGATACGGACTTGTAGTTTCTTTAAAAATACGCCCCCTGCTTTTAAATAGGCCTAATTTTGAGAAATTTTTCATACTTTAAAATCGATAATTTACTATTATATTAGTAATATCAGTGTTGTTATATGATTAAAGAAATTAAATTTACAGATAACGCAATAAAACAGATTAATTATTTATTATCTCAAAAAGATAAAGGATCTTTTTTTAGAATC
>Ga0114933_10004293_pt1 | contig 13433 bp, 12 predicted proteins | sample 4SBtaG_FD_89691 | JGI IMG/M metagenome (GOLD analysis project Ga0114933, IMG submission 89691) | Deep subsurface microbial communities from Kolumbo volcano to uncover new lineages of life (NeLLi) - 4SBTROV12_W25 metaG | ecosystem: Environmental > Aquatic > Marine > Volcanic | place: Kolumbo...
ACTACAACTACCTGTTTGTCGTGCTTGATTCCACGATAAATTTCGTTGAACCAATGCTTTTGTTGAGTTGCTTTTTGTTGCTCACGACGCTCTACGGTGTCGTACTTTACTCCACGATAAACTACTTGTGCCATTGTTATACTCCTGAATGAATGGATGATTAACCTTCTCACCTTTCGGCGGATCCGTTTATCCGTTCCTTCAGTCGGTTGCGTCCCATTCACAAAACTCTCTTATCTGAACAGAATCCCTAATGGTTTCTACAAGCTCAACCTTTATATGGTTGGGCATATCTTTATTCTTATTGACACCAGAAATTATATCTCTGGCATCAGAACAAGATAATGTTGTATACAGTAAGAGTTCAAACATGGGATGAACGCTCCGTTCCGCGACTTACTTGCGTCGGGATTACCCCGATGAACGATAGGTCTATTATAGACCCTATATTCTATATAGTCAAGTGGTTTTGTATTATACTATACAATTTAAAAAAACCTTAGAGGTCAAAATTTTGCCGGGATTTTTCCCCCCCGATCTGGGGAATTACTTTCGCTTTTTGGTTTCAGTCTTCTTACTATTTCCCCATAGTTTTGGATTGGATGTACCATACCCATAACCAATGCTCTGCACGGCACCTGCACCATAAGTATCATAATACATATCAAATAAACTTACTTGACTCTTACATCTCGTAAGGTCCATATATCTCTCACCATTAACAACATATGTAATCAAGTAGGCATCATTAGGAAGTGATTTATCATTAGCAACTTGATGGGTTGTCTTCTCTTGAAGAACTTCACAACCATACTTTAGTGCTACTGGTTTTATGCTACTTTCTTCCATATTTTTTTCTTTTGTTTTGGGTGCTTCATCCACCTGACTTGTCATTATGAACGACCTCCCCATTTAATATCGGGGTATGCTTCGGCAATAATTTCTTTTGTAATTTTATATTTTTCAGTAAGTTTTTTATCCTTCACTAAACAAAGAATTTCTGATTCAAGAGGATGAAGTCCTTCAAGAATATTAATAAACATAGTTTCTCTACGAACATTTCTCATACTATCATTACCACCTTTAATAAAGTGATAAAAATGTTTCCATTCTCTACGAATAGTAGTATTACCTTGTCCATCACTAGATCCCATTGAAAAAGATCCTGTTTCGTGCATACTACGAACCTTTTCGTCAATTTTTGTACTTAATGTTCCATTATAAGTGTTCTGATCATCATATCCAGAATAAGGAACTTCACCCTCAGGAAGCACAGAGATTACACTTTCATCAAAATTCCAAATAAAAATAGATTTAAGAGATGGGTGTTCGTATTTTTTTAAAATATCAATCTTTTTTGCTTTAGTTCTTTGCTTTGATACAGCATGTAAAATCTCAAACAAAAATGGATTTTTTGGTAAATTAATTGGTTTGGATTTTGGTGTTGGGTTTTTAGAAACTACAGATGCTGTTCCTGCTTTAGTCTTGCTCGTCTTCGGTTTCATTGTCGTCATGATAGTTTTCAAAATTAAATGCTATGACCTCATCTGGAATCAGATTACCCTGATTATCAAACATTTCGGGGTGAGGTCTTGGTACTTCCCGATAGTTCATCATATATTCTCTAGCAGTCCAACCTATTACTACTCCCACTATAAGAAATAATACGGTTAAAAATGAACCGAATACTAAACTTACTGCTAACATTGTCCGTCCTCCGGGAAACTAGTGTCTCTTCCTTACGCTTAAGGAAAACTCAAAATAGACGTTTACTTCCCGTTTCAGAAAGCAAACCATCTTTTCAAAAATAATATGAAATGGTTGTGTCTGCTTTCTCTTTCCTCCATTAAGAATAAATTCAATACCACGATTTCCGTGATTGTTTTTATTTATATTAAGATTTGACGAGTTGTCTTTCTCTAAGAAACTTGATTGTATCAACTGCACCTCCCAATTTTTTCTCATCACAAAGGACCTGTGGGAAGGTAGAACCCTCACCAAATTCCTCATAGAACTGTTCTCCTGTAAAGTCCTCTCCAAGAGTATACACCACGAATTTACTGCCTGTCAACTCCAGAACAGTTTTAACTTTATGGCAATACTGACAATCTTCTTTTGAATAGATTGTAAAATTCATATCTTCTGTAAAAAACATAATGAGTTATTTAGATTAATAAAAAATATCTATATTTTACTAGTTTATTATACCACAATATTGGGCCAAGTAATATTATATGGATCCGATTGCTTTGTAATATCTCTAAGTGCCTGAACATATGTGTCTAAATTAGAAATATTATCAGTAGTAGTTGTTATTCCCAATCTAACTTCACTTTGATGTCTCATAATTCTCCATTCAACATTTCTAATTGATTCATCTCTTTCACTTCTAACTATCATCCATTGATGTTCTAATTGAGCAGAAATTTCAGATGTCGTCAATCCAACAACATTCCAATCAAATCCATCCCAAGAAATCTTATGAGTACGATTATTATATGTTGGTGCCGTACTCACCGCAACGTACCCAGCCATAGATATTTCTTCGGCAGTAAAAACAGAGGAATCAGTTCTTGTACTGCTATCGGATAATCTAATTCTTTTTGGCAATTCCTGAGGATATTGATTTTTATATGAATATAACATATTATTAATTAAATTATATATTTTATTTAGAAACCAAAAGTAGATTTATCATTGATCCAGTTCTGTTCTATTTCTGCAGTACTCAATTCTTTTTTATAAAGTTGAACTTGTGACATATATCACCTCCCATATTTCTTCTCATAATTAGTACCCGTACGAAGATTTAAGAGCATTCCAATTTTGCGTAACTTCTGTCGAATTTATTGCTCTGCTATAACAAGCAATTTGAGATATTTTTCCATTCCATCGTTCATTACCATTATTATTTGCTCCTATAGTTTGAGCACCATAACTATAAGAATTAGTACTGGTAAAATCAGATTTATAACTACCATTTACATACAGAGTATATGTATTTGATGATCTAGTAACAACTACATTATACCAAGTACCCGTAGAGTAAGTAAAATTACTAAATGTTCCAACATTTACAACATAATTATCTACAATCTGCACAGTATTATCATTTACAAATCTGATTTGGATTGTTCCTGAAGACAAATGATCAGAAACAATAGTTTGAGTTGCAGTTACATCAGCATTAACCCAAGAAGAAACTGTAAAATCCGAGTTTGGATTAAACATATCCGAATCCATTCTTACATGATCACTTGACCCATCAAAATCAAAGTTTTGTACTCCAATTGAACCAAAAGTATTGCCAACTAAACTTATGGTACTGGAATTATCGCTGGCATCAACAATAGAACTTCCTTGGCAAGTTAAAAGTGATGTATTTGAAATATTAGTTAATTCTACTAATGGAGGATTAAAGTTTGAAGTATAAAGTGCCGTTCCATCTAAAACACGAACATTAGATATCCTTCCATTAAAATAATTTGGATCCCCAGTAAAAAGACTCCCACCAACATAAAGTGCTCCAATCTTATCAAATCTGGGAGACCCAGTAAATGAAGTATTAGTTGCTTTTAGATCACCATCAACAAATAGTCTTGTATCTGTTCCACTTCTACATGTTGCGACATGATGCCATGTATTTGCAGTTATTCCACCCGCAACATTCTGAAAAACATATGCTCCAGCAGTACCACCTGATGCTGCGTCATAATACATGCTAATATTTCCAGTAGTATTTTCATTAAATCTCATCCACTGAGTATTATAATCATAACCACTACTACCGACCATCATAATACCAGTTGTATTTAAATACACCCAACATTCGACTGTAAAATCACCAGTCAAAGTATTATTGTGTGTTACATTGATAGCATCTCCACTTCCATCAAATACCGCATAACCAAGACCAATTCCAGGTCCCGTATCAAAAGTAGCTCCTGATATAGTTCCATTATTACCTTCATCACTTAGATCCGTCCAAGTACTTCCACTACCACCGTAAGAATTAGTATTCCTTGAATCAAGATTCAACACCAAATTAGATTCAACTATTCCTGCCCCCGCCGATAGTGGCCACTTAGAAGATCTTATCTGCCCATATTGCGTTAATGTATCAAAAACTGCAGAAGCAGTTATATTAGTGATCGTTACTTTTTTTCCTATAATTCCACCATTACCTCGCATAAAACTATCCTCCAGATTAAGTTATACCAAATCTTGCTTTATCATTATTAAAATTTTGAAGTATTTCAGCATCAGTTAGTGCCTTATTATATGCTCGAATTAAATACATTCTCCCATTCCAATTCGATCCAATTAAATTAGCTGTCGAAACATTAAATGTTCCACTAGCTGTACTATAACCACCAGAACTCAATATCTGCGTGGTATTTCTAAAATATTGTCTATGTGGAGTTGTACTTGTTCTCTTTCTCCACACATGCTGTCTAATTGTAGTAGTAGTTTGATCAGTATAAGAACCATTAATTCTTTGACTACTTCCACAACAACCATTTACATCATAATAATCAGTTCCCCAATTTGAACTACCATAGTTTACGTGCGCTAACATTCCTCTACCACCACCACTACTTACGTTATTAAAAAAAATGAATACTGTACCATAAGACGCATTTCCCTGCATCATAAAAACTTCAATTGTATGTTCAGTACTAAATCCATAACTGTTTGATGCTGCACCAGTAAATGCTACACCACTAGCAGAAACATTAAAGTAACTATCAGTTCCACTACTGACCCATGAAGCATTACTACCTATAGTATGATTTTTACCACCACCACTTAGATCCGTCCAAGTACTTCCACTACCACCGTAAGAATTAGTATCTCCTGCATCAAGATATAAAACTAAACCATCCTGAACATAAGTTTCTGGTGGATTGGGAGTATCTAACAATGATTCGGTTAATCCAAATACTCCACGATTTTCTTCAGGAGTATATTCACCAATTCCAATTAAACCACCACTTTTAGTATAAAATCCCATGATTAACTAATTTCTTCATAAGAACAAGTGCCACTTAAATCTCCTGCGGCACTTGCTGCAAGATGAATTGACATATCTTCTTCCAAATAGATTGAAGTATCTTTTGAAATTAAAACAAGAGTTGCATCGGCAGGAACCGTAACTGTATTTGCTATTGTGGAACTTACAGAGTTTCCAGCAGCATTTTGTATCGTTGCAGTAATATCTGCTGCACTACTGCCATCAATATTAGCAATAATTAATGAATTAATTTTTAAAATCTTACCGGATGATGCAGCATTCGTAACGATTGCAGATGCAGATGTGGCAATATCTGCATCAAATACAGTCTTTCCGTATATATTTGCTACAGCAACAATATTTGGGTTAGCCATTAATAAATTTCTCTCCTATGTTTTTATTTAGATCTTAACCGAAAATCATTGCCATTGCAATAGATTTACCAGTAGTAACTCCCCCAGTTCCACTAGATGCAGACGTAATTCTTCCTTGGGCATCTACAGTGATAGAAGAATTGGTATAAGAACCAGCGCTAACTACAGTATCTGCCAGTTCATTAGGACCTACTGTATTATTATCAATAGACCATGTTGCTCCACTATTAGAAACAGTTATATCTCCTTTATCACCATCAGTAACATATACACCTGATGTTATTTGGTTACCAGAAACATAAAGTCCTGTACAACTTACAACACCAACACTTCCACCATAAATGGTACATCCCGTACCAATATGAAAACTATCAGTAGTGGGATTTACATATAAATTATTATCAGTAACTAAATCACCAGTTCTTCTAGTCTTTCCCATGGATATCCTTTAAAGTTATTTATTTTATTATGCCTGAGATTCAGACCATGATATTCTGGAAGACACCTGGAATGGTGCCGTACTATTAACTGTTGTAGTATCAAGAGCACTTGCACAAATGGTCACAATATCAGGACCATTCGGGAATACACCATCACCACCAAGAACAGAATTGCCCATGTCAATCAGTCTAGTTAAGTCAAAGGTTTGGGAAGAAACGGTTCTTTCGACATTGGCACCAATAGCACCACCAGATGCACGGAACTGATAGATAGTTGTTCCATCCTGAATAGTATCTCCAGAAGCATGAGCAACATATTGAGAGAGTGAAGGAGAACCAACATTACCATATGCAATATTACTTAGTGCTCCATTTAGAATAACACTAATTCGGGCATCATGAGAAACTGAAATGCCAAGTTCATTCAACTTAAGTTGCATTCGATTAATAACGTCTCTTTCACCAACTGAGCCGATCAAATTATTATCAACAGAAGGGGAAAGTCTAAGACTTACAAGAGGAATCAAAGAACTAACATCAACACTATCACCACCAGAAGCAGGAGCACCAATATTAACTGCTGTGGTGTTTCCAACAGTTGGATATACTGCTGGAGGATTATTCCGTGAACCATATTGAAGGAAGATATAAACTCTGAAATTAGCTCCACTAAAGTCAGTATATTCTATAGTTTGGCCATTCAATTCTTCATCGGCAGTATATAGTGAAATACCATTAGAGAACTTGGATGCATCAGCAGCAGGGAAACTCAATCTCAAATAATATCGATATTGTCTCTGAGAATAATCATATGTTCTTGAAATAACACCGGCAGCATTAGTTGTAGAACTATTAGTCGCACCATTAGTAAATGATAGTGCCTTACCAGATGCAGTAAACAGATAACTGTCATCATCATCAAATCCACCATCCATAATAACTGATGTTCCCCAGTGGAACAGTGATGGTACATATGTGGGCAATCCTGTGTTGAATGATTCATATCTTGCAGGAACATTACCTGTTCTCATATATGCTTCATTGAGTTTATTGTTATGTACAAACTCGTGCATATACTTTACATGTCCATGAGTATCTTTAAATCCAAAACGAATTTTACCAGCACCATACCAAGAATAGTCAATGTAAGACATCTGAATAGAATTAATATCTAAATTAAATCCAGAAGGACCATTTCCATCGGCAGTATCAATACTCCAATTAGATTGTGCTACTCTTGTATCTTCCGTTTTTGTTATAATAATTCCACTATTAGTTACACCTCTATATTTTGGTTGAATATCAATAGAAGTATCATCAACTACCCTAGTAACTTTATAAGACTGACCTCGAACAACAATTTTGTCTCCGACAGATAAATGAACACTAAATTTAGTATTGTTTCCAGTCAAAGTGTTTGAATTAAATGTAGTAGTTACTGTTCCTGGAATTTGTGTAGTTGATGACCTTCTTACTGCATATAGATTTTGACCATCATATTCATAGAACATTCCATTTTGATCATCAAATAATCCACCACGAATACCTGCATTACTATAAGAAGCAATCGTATATTCTATAATTCCGCCAGGAGCATCATCGGCAGGATCTCCACCCATTGTATATTGGAATGTAAATGTTGTGGCACCAGCAACGGTAAATGATGTTCCATTATAATGGTTACTTCCACTAGAAACAGTTGCTCCTCTTACCTTAATGGTATCCCCATTCGTAAGTCCATGTGGATATTCTGTCGTAACCGTAGCAGTTGTTCCAGATGATGTAAGTAATCTTGCCTGACGATAAGGATTAAAGTTAATCGCCATAGAGCACTGAATACCTTTACCAGACTGATAACGGAAATACTTTCTGGTTTGACGAATAACTTTAGAATCTGGTGATGTTCCGGCAGTAATATCAACTCCACCATCAAATGGTCTATGGATAAATGTTCCGTCTGCTCTTACATTTAATCGAGTATCAACGAAATGCTGACCACCAGTAGTTCCAACACCAGCATTATTTTCTAATGTCAAACTTGTATCACTAACAATAGATGCTATCGTTTGCTCTTCATATGGACCATATTGATTACTACCTTCTAATACAAAAGTATCTCCAATAGAATATGCAGCGGTAAATTTAGTATCAGTTCCAGTCACAACTTTAGAACTACTTAATGTAGTTACAGTTCCGGCAGCAGCAACTCTTCCAGAAATACTATTAATGGTCAAATTATATGCACCTGCAGATGCCTGAGTATTGGTAATTGCCAATGTCCCAGAACGCCAATTAATTTCACTAGTTGCAAGTGCCAAATATTTACTATGTTTTGCATATGCATAATACTCGGTTGCATTAGTAATTCCAGGAATATCCGCACCACTAGTCTTATTAAAGGTTAATTTTTGACCATCGGCAACACCATGACCACCAGAGAAATTAATATAATAAATTGAATTTGCAGAATCATGCACAACATCAGTATTTGCAAATGTTATAACTCTCGAAGTCAATCTAGAGTTAGCAGTAATTGATTTAGTTGTGGTTGTAACTCCAGTGATATCATAGTAGTCATCGGCAATTCCAAAAGTCTGTCCAGTGGTAAATACAATCGGTGCAGTACCAGAACTATTGAAATCATATGGTGTTCTAGTATCAGTCTTTTTCAATTGTATCCTATTATCATTAACAACTCCCACTTTTACACTATCACCATCAGATAAAGACGCTGGTGTTAGTGCATCGGCAACTGCTTCTGCCAGTGCTTGAGCTTTACTGGCAGCATTACTACTATTCTGATATGTTCCTGTAGTGTGTCCATCATCAAGACCAAAGTGAGCTGAAATAAACCAAGTAGGACCAAAATTTTCTCTCTGTGCATAACTCAAAGAATATGAACCACTATAAGCATTAGAAGCAGTGCCATCATTATAATAATCAGTCCATCCAGTATTTTGCAACCAAACTTGAACATCATAATGCGATACCTCACCACTACCAGAATTATGATAAACTACAGCATATGCCCATCTCCAAGTAGTATTATATGTGTTCCATGTAAAATCAGTGTAAGTATTTTTTGATGAAAATAATGTTTCTCTCTTTTCATACCATTCACGACTATCCCTACCAAGTCTATCAACAGTACCAGCTGATGCATTAGTTGCTGCATTAAGAGCGGTAAAATCGGGTTGTTGAATAACTCTCACAAAGAAATCAGTATATGTATTATATGAATATGGAGTAGCAACATAATACCACCCAAGATTTCCAAGATTTGCTGGCCAATAGCTGGACTGGTAACCCCCAGAACTATAGACTGCTGATCTAGTAGCTTTAAGTCCAATATCAACTGGTGTACCATTATATAATTGTGCAGGACCAGTATAAGTACGATAATCCATAAAATATCTTGCCATATTAGCATTACTAGTATTCCTCATATACCAGTATGCGTAACTTTCTCCATAGATAATTTCTTGCTGAATAGTAGTTCCATATGAAGCATTTGGACTAATAGTTACATCGTTATAACAATAATATTCATTGGATCCATTATAATTCATCAACAATCTACTGTGATCCTGAGCAGATTTCATTGTTGTAGCCTGACCCTCAGCCCAAGTTTTAGTAGCATCATATACTGCCTGAGCTGTAGATGAAGTATTTGGATTACTAGGGGATGATGAAGTTCCTGGTATTGCACCACCACCACCTGCACTAACTGTTATTTCTTGATCATTATACAATCCATGAAGTGGTAAGTAAATATCATCATCGATAGTATTTACATATGGATATCCATCGGGAGCATTAGAAGATGCCGTACTAGATAGAGTTAATTCTTTTTTACCAACAGTATTAGTAATGTACATACTGGTGTTTGTACTAAATCCATGAGCATAATCAGTCGTAACTGTCAATGTAGATGGATTAGCACCATCAGTATTAATACCCTCAAATTTATTATATTCAATACTAGATCCAGTGAAGAAAGACCCTGGAATAATTGTAGTATATGCTGTTATTTGAGATGTTGAAGCAGATTGAACAGCAGATGCTTTATAATTAAAACTGGTTGCTGTTGGAATTTGCGTAATCAAATATTTGCCATTAGCAGTTCTTGATATAAGTCCTCTTACTTCAATAGCATCGCCAATAGACAATCCATGTTCATCAGCAGTAGATACATTAATAACTTCACTATTATTTGTAGAATTTACTGCGGTAATTCCAGGAATAGAGACACCAGGAGCCCTAGTATATGCCGAAGGTATATTATTTACAAGTTCTACGGTTTCCCACTTAGTTGGTTGCAATCCATACTCAAAGTCAGTATCAATAAGGTTCTCGGGTGTAGATACTCTTAATTTACTAACAGGATCTGTATATGTTTCTCCAAATTCAATCTTATCATTAGGAATATCTACAAAGATTTGAATTTCATCACTATCACTCATCGATGTAGTATCGTGCTCTAGAGTGATTGTAGTCTCATCATTAGTAGAATTATAAGATACACTTCCCCCTTTATTTCCATCGGCAAAGTTGTAAATGATGATACCATCAGTTACATTAGTAATCAACTGAATTCTTCTCAGTTTAAAATTACCACTAACAACTATGGTCTTTGCCGAAGCATCAAAAGTGTAATTAAAAAGTAATTTCTTTGCCATCTTATCGAGTATTTCCTTTTAGGTATTTAGAGTATTATCCAAGAGCAATAGCAAATGCTATTGCATCATTTTGAGTAGCGACTTGCCCACCAGTAACAGTGGCAGTTCCAGTAATATTAATATTACCAGTTCCGGTAATATCATTACCATTAAGATCCAAATCTCCACCAAGTTGTGGTGAAGTATCATTAACAACCGTGACATTTGTTACATCAATACTAGTATAAGCAACCAACTCAACAATATCATTAGCAGATGCACCAGTAGTTAATGTAACTGTCGTTCCATTTGATGCCGTAAATTCTGTTGTATCAAGTTTAGAACCATTCAAATAAACATCAATATATCCAACGGTATAACTTACGGTTCCTGAAGGTGGGAATAATGTTTGATTGTTAGTGGCAACATATCTATTAACAGACCTTGTAGTCGAACTACCACCACCGCCAGAGGCACTAATTGTAGTTCCACTAATAGATAAGTTTGTTCCAACAGTAAGATAAGTTAATTTACTAGCACTATCATCCCAGAAAACTATTTTATCAGCACCAGCATCATCACCACTAATTGCTCCAGAAGAAACTGACAAAATATCAGCAGCAGTAGATGTGATACTAACAGTATCACCACCACCTCCACCACTACCAGAAGTAGCAACAGTGCTAATACCTGTTATTCTGCCATTAGCATCAACTACAATAACTGGTGTCGCAGTTGAACTACCATAAGTTGCTGCAGAAGCACCAGTTAATCCAGTTAAACTTGATCCAGAACCAGAGAATGAAGTGGCAGTGATAACTCCGGAAACATTTGCATGACCATTAACATCAAGATCTGCTGTTGGTGTTGTGGAGTTAATACCAACCTTTCCGTCTTTTGCCACACGGAATAATTCAGAATCACTGCTATCAAGAATTCTAAATCCATTATTATCAGCACTACTAAACTGAAGATCAAAATAATTATCAGTTCCATCATAATAAATCTTGGCATCATCACTACCACCAAACTGAATTCTATCTGCCGAACCATCAGCAAGATCTATAACTGATCTACAAGTAAGTTGTCCTTGTACGTGAACATTATGTTGAAAGTATGATGTTTGTGATCCATTTACAACAATTGTTTCTTCGAACCATGTTCTACCCTTGACCTGAACATTATTATTCAGGTTAATATTTGCCGATCTTACTGTTGGATTTGCCTCGATTGACAATCCGGAATTTGCAATATCAATCTCACGAACACAATCATCATTACCACCAGAAAACAAAACAAATCCTTTTTCGGCACTTTCATCAATATATAAATCATAAGCAGTGGTCGAAGCCCAAAAAACATTAGTCAAATCACCATTATATGTTGCCGTCGAAAGATCATAGGCAGTGCCAAGATTAAACTGAGCTATAATATCTTCACTACTACCAATAATCCAAATCTTTGTGCCATCGGATGAAATGGATATTCCATGAGGATTTGAAAATCCATTAGGAGTACCAATTATAGATGAAGACTGACCTATATCAAGAGTATGGGCAAGTGAGACACCAGAAGTGATTGTATATGCACTGGATAAGTTATATTGATAGATACTATCATTAGTTCTACCTACAACATACATTTTGGTGCCACTATCACCAAATGTAACTCCTGTTGGAATTGTATCTTGAGAAGAAACTGAAAAATTACCGACATAACTTACGGTACTACTCAGATCCCATCCAGTACTCAAAGTATAATGAAGTATACTATCACTCGAATTACCGGCAACGAACATATTCTGTCCGTTTGGAGAGAAATATAATCCTTGTGGTCCAGTGTCCTGTGATACTAAACTATATGCGGTTGTATGAGATGCTGTTGTTATGTCCCAGGCACTTGATAGTGCATATTCTTCAACGTCTCTGGGAGCTTGTGTCCCAGTAACAAACATCTTTGTTCCATCGGACTTGAAGTAAAGTCCAGTTGGAGAATTCTGCTGACTAGTAACACTAAAACTAGTATCTTCATCTACTGCAACCCATGAATTAACATCAGTTACTTTCCTTATAATATTAGTTGTCGATCCAACTGAAACACTAGTAGCAGTTACAATACCGGTTATATTAGCATTACCTGTACCAGTTATATCTTTACTATTAAGATCTAAATTACCACCTAGTTGTGGTGTAGTGTCTTCTACAACATTTTTAAGAACACCAGTTAATCCAGAACCACCACCAGAAAACTCAGTAGCGGTAAGAGTTCCATTAGAAGAATTGAAAGTAAGATTAGTTCCACTCTTTGGTGCTAAATCGCCTGTGGCAGACGTTGCAAACAATACATTACAAGAAGTATCAGAACTTTCATCAGCAACTGTAATGGTAGTAGGAACAGGTAAAGAAGTTAAGTTAGCACCACTACCTACTGGAACAGAAGAATTAGTTTGAACAGAGTTACCCATCAAACTATGAGCACTACACTGATAATGAAGAACAGATGGAGTAGCATCATTTACAACAATCTCAGTATATGTTGCTGTTGATGTTACATTTGTGGTATATGCAGTAGTTTTATCTGCTTCAAGATACAGACGGAACGGATGGTTCGTCATATCACTAGAACTTAAAGTAAATCTGTAAGTTCTACCTGGTGTTAATGTTAGGAATGGAGCTTCAACACCATTTAAGAAATAACAACTACCTGATCCCTGATCATAATACCTATTAGCGGTTGTTTTAGAACCAACAGTCACCGATATGTTTACAGTATCGGCCCTTTTTGGTGGAGCAATAAGAGTATCAAATCCATGAATACTATTATCACTACCATCTAAAGTAATTGAAGAACTACCAACTGTTAATATTCCCGTTATTCTTGCATTATTACTTACAATAAGATCGCCGGTAACTGTTACACCTGCACCAGTAGTTTCAAATTTCTTACT
>Ga0114933_10004295_pt1 | contig 13432 bp, 10 predicted proteins | sample 4SBtaG_FD_89691 | JGI IMG/M metagenome (GOLD analysis project Ga0114933, IMG submission 89691) | Deep subsurface microbial communities from Kolumbo volcano to uncover new lineages of life (NeLLi) - 4SBTROV12_W25 metaG | ecosystem: Environmental > Aquatic > Marine > Volcanic | place: Kolumbo...
CTCGATAAACTAAATTCTCCTGATTGGATGGAATTTGTTCCTGTTGCCAATTCATGTAGTCAGTGGATTCCCACTTACAGGTGAGTCGTAGCTCCTGATCTTCTGATTCGGTAAAGGTCAACGTGTCATATAGACCGACTGAGGTCATGACCATGTCCAGGTCATGAAAGCCGTCACTACGTTTCCCAAGAATCTCCAGAAACAAATTGATTTTTGCCGGGGCAAGTAATTCAACGAATTGTCCCGGCTTGGAGTGGCCCGGCATCGGGTGTAGATCAAGATTTAGGCGACGGACAAACATGGAAAAGGATACCTAATGGTGAGTCGCACAGTTGTCATTGCAATTACGCGGACAACACGGAGCCTGTTCAAAATCCGATCAAAACCTGAATTTCAATCGGAAAAGAACCAAGGCTCTACTGAGATTGTATGAGTAGATTTTTATAAATCAAAACTTTTTTGACCATCTAGACGCAATTGAGGCAGTCTACTGCCAAATTGGCAGCAACTGTCATGAGTGGTGACACCCAAAAGAATCTTGCAAAAATCTCTACATGTACCCCATAGAAAAGGTGCAGGTTTTGTCTTATCCTAAATCGTTTACAGGTTAGCTCCTATAGCTGCTATTGCTAGTGGAAACGGGTTAATTCACCGTTTTTGCTGCAAATCACGTGGAATAAACACACGCGTTTGGCACGGGAGTTGCCTTAGTTATATGTGTGGTCAATGACCGCGCAATAATGACAGTAGGAAAACTGATGACTTGCCACGGCTTTGTGCCGACGACAGTGCGAGTTTCAGGGTTCCAAAAACAAAACAATAACGACTGTGCATACTGTATTTGCAGTGTGTGCCGCCAGTAAATCCGAGAAAAAATAGACAACTGTTGGAGGGATTGGACACCGATGGCAAAGTCCAAAGTTAATTTGCAACCGCTGCATGATCGTGTTGTTGTACAGCGTGACGAATCAGAAGAGGTAACAACCGGTGGAATCGTGCTTCCAGACAGTGCTAAAGATGCACCGGCGCGTGGTACGGTCGTAAGTGTCGGTGATGGCATATTGCTTGCCGACGGTACGCGAACCCCACTTCAGGTACAGATTGGCGACCGCGTGATCTTTAGCAGCTATGCTGGCGAGGAGATTGCTGTGGACGAGGATTCTTACCTGCTGATGCGGGAAAGCGACATCCTTGCAGTTATTGAGTAATCAACCAAAACAACGAGTGAAACAATCACCGCGCTCAAATCCATGGGCGTGTATTTCCATTAACAGGAGTAGGTAACAGATGGCCAAGATCATTGCCTTTGAACAGGAAGCCCGCGAAGCTATTCGCCGTGGAGTGACCAAGCTGGCCAAGGCTGTAAAAGTAACTCTCGGCCCGAAAGGTCGAAACGTTATTATTCAGAAGAGTTTTGGATCACCGACCGTTACGAAGGACGGTGTGTCAGTCGCTAAGGAAATCGACCTAGAGGATGTCTATGAAAACATGGGCGCCCGCATGGTACGCGAAGTGGCTAGCAAAACCAGTGATGTTGCTGGTGACGGAACCACAACAGCAACCGTTATGGCGGAAGCCATTTTCAATGAAGGGCTCAAAGCTGTCGTGGCCGGAGTAAACCCGGTACAGATGAAGACCGGCATTGAACAGGCTGTTGAAGATATCGCAGCTCAGCTTCAAAAGATGTCCATTAAGATCAAGGATCGTGATGAAATGGCAAATGTTGCCGCTATCGCTTCCAATAATGATCACAGCATCGGTGGACTGCTCGCAGATGCAATGGCCAAGGTTGGTAAGGACGGCGTTATCACGGTCGACGAAAGTAACAGCCTCAATACCGACGTTGAATGGGTTGAAGGTATGCAGTTTGACCGTGGCTATCTCTCGCCATACTTCGTGACTGATCATAACAGCATGGAGTGTGTATTAGAGGACGCTTACATTCTGGTTTTCGAGAAAAAGATTGCAAACATCAAGGATCTCGTGCCACTGCTTGAGCAAGTAGCTCAGCAAAACAAGCCACTGTTGATCGTTGCAGAAGACGTTGAAGGCGAAGCACTTGCGACTCTCGTTATTAACAGCCTGCGGCGTACCTTCCAGTGTGTTGCTGTAAAGGCACCAGGTTACGGTGACCGCCGTAAAGCAATGATGGAAGACATTGCCATACTCTCAGGTGGAACAGCGATCTTCGAAACACTTGGAATTAACCTTGAATCACTTCCACTGACTGATCTGGGTCGTGCAAAGAAAATTATTGTTGATAAAGACAATACGACCATTATCGAAGGTTCAGGTAAGAGTACTGATATCAAAGCACGTATTGCTCAGCTACGTCGTGAAATCGAGAATTCCACAAGTGACTACGATCGTGAAAAACTCGAAGAACGTCTTGCTAAGCTGTCCGGTGGCGTTGCCAAAGTCAACGTCGGTGCCGCGACCGAAAGTGAAATGAAAGAGAAAAAGGCTCGTGTGGAAGATGCTCTTCACGCTACACGTGCTGCTGTAAGCGAAGGTATTCTACCTGGTGGTGGTGTCGCAATCCTGCGTGCCTCAAGCAGCGTGAAGCCATCACGGAAACTCGAACAGGATGAGCAAATCGGATACGACATCGTCCTGAGAGCCGCCCGTGCACCATTGACCATTATTTCCAACAATGCTGGAAACGATGGTGGAATCGTTTGCGAGAAAGTACTGAATGAATCGGGCAACTTCGGATACAACGCCCTAACAGATACCTATGAAGATATGGTTACTGCTGGCGTGATTGATCCTACGAAAGTCACCCGCACTGCACTGGCCAATGCCGCTAGTGTTGCAACGCTGTTACTTACAAGTGACGCTCTTGTGGCTGAGAAGCCAAAGGACGATCACGGCGGTGGCGATTACGACCTTTACTAGAGTCGTAAGTCACAGGAAACTCGTGACGCGAAACAAGATGATAGCCATGTGTCATGCATAGCCTGACACATGGCTATTTTTGTGCCTGTACGCAAGTCGGTGTTCTTTGTCGGCTCATGACTTTGAGCCTCAACTACACGGCTAAATGACATGTTTAAATTACATGTGTAGATGACCAGGAAAGAGGCTACGACTATTTGCCTTCAAGCAGTCGATCGCCAAGGAAATTGTCCAGATCTTTAATTGCGTAGATTTGGGATACAACTTCCTGGATAGGATATTCAATTCGCACGAATTGCAGGGTGTCATCTTCAATGATGACATAACAGCTTCGCGGATCCCCGTCGCGTGGTTGGCCCACACTGCCCACGTTGACCATTGCTTTTTGGTCGCCAAGCGCGTACTTGAAATTCAATTCCTGTGGTGACAGGAATTGAAAGGACTCCGTAAATACGCCGGGTACATGGGTGTGTCCCTGGAAGCAGTATTTTGGAATCATGCTGAAAATTCGTTCAATTTTGTTGCGATTGTATACATCTTCAGGAAACACGTATTCATTTACCGGACTGCGTGCACTTCCATGGACGTACAGGTGATCACCTTCGTGGTGGGTCCGTGGTAGTTCGCACAGGTAGCTCCAGCGACGCTGCTGGTCTTCGATCGAGTCTTGCTCGGAACGCGACTCCAGTTGTTCACGGGTCCAGAAGATGGCTTTTTCTGCCGTACTGCTGAATCCTTCCGGGTCGAATAGTGCTGCTTGGTCATGATTGCCAAGAATACAGAGATCAAAGTCCATAACCAGGTCAATACATTCCCGAGGATTTGGGCCATAGCCAACAACGTCGCCAAGACAATAGACCTGTTCGATGCCTCGATCGCGTATATCTTCCAGTACCACCTTTAACGCGGTGAGATTCCCGTGGATATCACTTATCACAGCCCGTTTCAACGTAGACAAATCCTATTGGATAAATGCAGGCCTGACCGGCTTGATTTAGCGGCCGGCCTTAATTCGATCACCAAGTGAGTTGTGTAGATCTGCAATATTGTAGATCTTTGCGGCCGTTTCGTCGAAGGGGTATGCGAGTCGATGAAAGGAAACCGTCATTGTTTCATCATCCAATACCGTATAGCACGCACGTGGATCTTCATCTCTCGGTTGGCCAACACTGCCTACATTGATCAATGCCTTTTCCGGCCCTAACTGGAATTGATAGTCACATTCATCCGGCGCGATAAAGTCCAGATCTGCTGTAAATACGCCAGGAATATGTGTGTGACCCTGAAAGCAGTACTGATCAACCAGTCCAAAGATGGTATTCATCTTGTTCTGGTTATAAACATCCTCTGGAAAAACGTATTCGTTGGTAGGTTCACGAGCACTTCCGTGTACAAATTTAAACTGTCCTTCCGCGTGAAACCGCGGAAGGGAACCAAGAAAGTCCCAGCGATCATGTGAACTTGAAACATTGCCAACCTTTTTCTCCAGTTCATCGCGCGTCCAGTAAATCGCACGCAGAGCTACCGGATTAAATCCGTCCGGGTCGAACAGGGCGGCTTCATCATGGTTGCCTAAGATGGTGACGTCACATAATTGCTGAACTTTATCGAGACACTCTCGTGGGTTCGGGCCGTACCCGATAATGTCGCCAAGACAGAAGATTTTTGTAATTCCGCGCTCGCGAATATCTTGTAGCACTACGGTGAGTGCTTCAAAATTCCCGTGAATGTCGCTGATGAGCGCTCGTTGCACGATCGATGTACCTTGAAACCTGTGTGTGGATACGGTTTGAGGGAGACTTAGTGAACCCAAACTGTGAGTCTAGGTGCCTGTACAATTGCGGTCAAGATTGCCTTAGGTCGTATAAATCAACGTCTATGCGTGCAGAGGTTTTGAATTCTATGGCGATCAGCGAAATCTGAGGATTAGCGGCCTTGCTGGTATCGCAAAGCTCTTGTCTATTTGAAGTGTGAGCACATTACTATCGATCGAGACGACTTCATTTCACGGCAGCATCGCCTTGTTCGATGATGGTGAATTGCTATCGTGCGAATCACTAGACACATCGTGCAGAAGTGCCCAGTCGCTTGCACCTGGCATACAAACGCTTCTTAAGCAACACGGTAAATCCATGTCAAATATTGACGGGATTGCTGTAGCTCAGGGGCCTGGCTCTTTCACAGGGTTGAGAGTAGGAATCACTACAGCAAAGGTCTTGGCTTATTCTCTGGGTATCGATGTTGTTGGAGTGAATACCCTCGATGCGATGGCGTTGGGTGTTGTGCGAGGATCTGCTGAAAGGCCGGATCGTATCGACTGTGTGATGGATGCTCAACGACGTGAGGTTTTTCTCGGACAGTATGAATACTGCGAAATAGCCGGCCTGTCGAGAAACGACGAGATCAAAACAGTCGCAATTGAAGCGTGGCTTGCTGGCATTAATAAAGAGGTATTTGTCGCTGGTGATTTGTTGAGGAAGCTAAACAATCAGGATCCATCAATGCTAGATGCCGTGTCTTGGAGCGATACCGGTGTTGCCGTGGTGGAAGACTGTAATATGCCATCGGCTCAATGGGTGGGCATGCTGGCCTTACAGCCGGAATTAGTGCAGATTGCGAAGGAAGACGCACACGAAGTAAGTGCAGAGCTATCATCGGCGTTTGCACTATTGCCTCGTTATTACCGACGAAGCGCTGCAGAAGAGAAACTCGGGTAATAAATCGGCTTGTACTTCGATTGACCATTCAATGGCAATCCTGACTTGATCGATTCTCGTCACTATACAGCTTGTCCACTGTTAGTAAGAATGGAAGTTTCCCGCGAAGCAATACACCCCTGTTACAGTAAGGCAATGTCCACGTGGAAGTCAGACGCATCATTCTGTTTGTCGTGATTTCATTCATGATTCTGGTCGTGTGGACGAAGTTGTTCCCACCGCCGGTAAGAGAGCAGCAGCAAAACCAAGCACAGCTGGAAAACATTGATGATCAGGCAAACGCTGAACAGACGGACACACAACCTGAAGATTCAGGAACGTCCAGCGTTGAGCTTGAAAAAGTCGCGGATCAATACGTTGTGCTTGGTACGCATGATCCAAACGCATCGACAAACCTGGTTGTTTACCTGACCAATCGGGGTGGATCCATTGATCGTGTTGAACTGACCGAGAGAAATGAAGATGGGTCATTTCGGTTTGGCGTGCTTGAGCATAAGTACGGGTATCTTGGCTACCTTGCACCGATTGAATCTGACGACGGTGTCAAAGTCCAGGCCGTTGCACCAGGAACTCCTGCGGCGCTTGCAGGGATGCAGGTTGGTGACATCATTACAAAGCTAGGTGATGCTTCAATTATCGATATCGAGTCCTTCCAAAGTGCGTTAGAGGATACGGTACCCGAGTCGAGTATCAATATCGAAGTCACACGAACAACCGGTGATGAATCATCACAGCAGACACTGACGGCTGAATTGACCGGCAGGCCACTGGAAGTAATTGATCCGGATCCGGATGATATGAAGTCGCGTCCGAGCCAGAACTCAATGCTTTTCTCAATAATCCAATTGGGCAAGGAAGGGTATTTACCTAATCGGACGGAACTTGGATCTCTACCGTCCATGCGTGAAGGTAACTGGAACGTGAAAGAGATAGATGATCAGTCTGTTACCTTTAGCTTTGCGTTGCCTGCCGCTGCTCACGATGATCTGGTTACGGATCTCGAAGTACTAAAGACGTTCACGTTACCGAAGACTTCCGTTGATGGCAGCGACGGTCGTGCTACTACAAACTACCATCTGGGCGTTGCCGTTCAGATTAATAACATCAGTGAAGAGGCCAGCCAGTTTCTCAAGTATCGTCTGGACGGTCCAAATAATCTGACGACAGAAGGTTGGTGGTACAGCAGTACGAAGACGCGCGACGTGTATTGGACTGTTGAAGGCAAATTTGATTATCGCTCGGCGCCGGAAATTCACGGAGATGCTGCCGATACCAGTTCGCCGTATTTCTTCAGCGTGTTGGACAAAGAATTGGAAGGGGTTCAACGTGTTCAGTTCATGTCCGTGGACTCTCAGTATTTCGCATCAGCCCTGATTGCAGGAAAGCCAGGTGAGGTCGGCAGATTTGTCGAAGTGTCCGAGGCGGCAACGATTCCCGCCGAACAGATAAATACACTTGCAAAGGGCGATGTCAAAACACTCAATACAACCTTCTTCACCGAGTCGCCTCTGATCGAGATTAAGCCGCGTGAAGCGGAGCGGGTCGAATACACGCTGTTTGTGGGGCCGAAGAGTCAGGATGTTTTGGAAGCGTACGCGATCGATCGCGTACTCGATTACGGTTGGTTTGGCTGGATCGCACGTCCGTTGTCCGGGCTATTGCGAATCTTTTTCGGTGTGGTTGGAAACTACGGCGTTGCCATCCTGTTCCTTACGATTCTGGTGCGTGTTGCAATGCTGCCGGTCAGTCGCAAGGCGACCAAGAGCGCTCAGATGATGCAGATTATCAGCCCCGAGCTAAACAAGATCGCCAAGCAATACAAAGAAGATCCCAAGAAACGGATGGCAGCTCAACAAGCTCTGTTTCGGAAGTATAACTACAACCCGTTTGGCAGCTGCCTACTCATGTTTTTGCAACTTCCAATTTTTATTGGGCTCTACCGGTCGATCCAGCTTGATGTCGACCTGAGGCAACGTGCACTGCTCGGAACGACCAAATGGTGTTCCAATCTGTCAGGTCCCGACATGTTCATGAGTTGGGAGGGCAGTTGGGTGCCGATGAGTGCGAGAGGTGGATTTCTCGGGCCATATTTCAATCTGTTGCCTATCATCGTCATCGTGCTGTTTATTGTTCAGCAGAAATTATTCACTCCGCCAGCTCAAAATCCTGAGCAACGCATGCAACAGCGAATTATGAAATTCATGTTTATATTCATGGGCTTCCTGTTCTATCGAGTGCCCAGCGGTTTGTGCATTTACTTCATTGCATCGAGTACCTGGAGTATTGCAGAGCGGAAACTCATACCGAAGCCCGAGCCACCAAAGGACTTTAAGTCAATCGGGGATGGTGATGGCGACGGCGGTGATGATTTAAGCAGTTTAACTGATGCTGAACGCCGCGACCGCAGACTGCAGATGATGCAGGAAAATCAACGCAAGAGTAAACCTCAGCGTCGCCGCATGTGATCCTGAGTGTTCATGTTCAGTACGGAGTATTTTCGTGATTTACGTCGACGACGATACCATTTGTGCCATAGCGAGTGCTCCTGGTATTGCAGCACGTGGCATCATTCGGCTTAGCGGACCGGAATCTCTCTCAAGTCTTGCCGCTATCTGTAGGCCTTTTGAGCTCCCGAGCCAATCCTGCGTCGTGCCAATTGAAATCGCCTTGGAAGGAAATCGCTCGATTCAAGCGGATGCCTACATTTGGCCGAGCACGCGCAGTTACACAAAGCAGCCGTCCGTTGAAATCCATATGAATGGTTCACGGCCGCTGCTTGACGATGTGCTTGGCCGACTTTGTGAACACAATGCTCGCATCGCGCAATCGGGGGAATTCACTATGCGTGCATTTCTAGCCGGCAGAATTGATTTGCCTCAGGCTGAGGCAGTGCTGGGTGTTATAGATGCGGATAATGACAAACAACTGAAAAATGCACTTAGCCAACTTGCCGGTGGGTTGTCGTCAACACTCAACGTTTTGAGAGATGAATTGATTCATTTGCTTGCTCATTTGGAAGCCGGGCTGGATTTTGTGGAAGAAGACATTGAGTTCATTTCCTCGGATGAATTACAGAATCGGCTTAGTGGTATCGCAAGACAGTTGTCAGAGACGCTCGGGCAAATGCAAAGCCGTACGACTCAAACAGAAGCGTATCAGATTGTACTAACCGGTTTACCCAATGCAGGTAAAAGTAGTCTCATGAACGCTATTGCCGGTGATGATGTTGCAATCGTCTCAGAAGAAGCTGGGACGACTCGCGACTATATTAAGAAGGCCATCAATATCGCTGGATTTCCATGTGAATTGGTCGATACGGCAGGTGTCGAATCCGTTTCGGATGATGGGACGCCATCAGTCGTTAGAAATAGCGCTCAGTTGCACACGGCAAAGCAAACAAGCGGTGCTCATCTGATTCTAGCTTGTAGAGACTTAAGCTCAACGGATTCGGGTTTGAGCACTCTGGATGTGTCCGATACGCCATGTATTCCAAGCATTTCAGTTGGTACCAAGAGTGATCTTGTGACCACCCCAAGTGAGACGATTGTGGGTATCGATGTAATTACAAGTAGCGTTTCCGGTGAGGGCAATGAAGCACTGCTTGCACTGGTTGCAGAGCGTCTTGAGGAATACTCACATCAAGGTGAATTTCTGTTTAGCACATCATCTCGCTGCAGAGACTGTCTCGCTCAGGCAGTGGAATCTATCGAGCAGGCATTGTCCGTCGCACAGAACAATCTCGGCGAAGAGTTAGTGGCAGCTGACCTACGTCTTGCCCTTGACCAATTGGGCCAAATCATTGGCGTCGTCTATACCGATGACATCCTTGACCAGATTTTTGGCCAGTTCTGTATTGGAAAGTGAGTCTGGGGTTACACGTCAGGTCTTAACACAACTTTGGGTCTCAATTGGCCGTCATCTGTGCGTTTAAGTATGGCAATTGGATTACCTGATTCATCCGTGCATCCGAGCCAGGTTTGTTCGCCACCGTTTGGATCATCTATGAATCGGCCGTTGCAGATCATTTTGACAAGTTCCGAATTGAGCTTGATAACAGGCGCATCGGAAATAGCCATAAACGGCGAGAGTAATTTTTGTTCAAGGGAATTCGTGTCGAGTTTCTTGAGCTCTTCAACAGATATCGAATCAGAGATTTGAAATGGCCCGATCGAGGATCGTGTTAGGTCAGTCATGACTGCCTGTGAGCCGAGGTTCCGCGCCAGATCTCTACCGACGGAGCGTACGTAAGTACCTGTGCTACAGGTCATCTCCAGATCGAATTCAGGATCGCTGTACCGACTCACTTCAAGATTGTGAATCGTAACTTGTCGAGGTGGAATATCTACGGACTCGCCGCGGCGCGCGAGTTTATAGGCGCGTTTGCCATTGATCTTCACAGCGGAAAACCGTGGTGGTACTTGCTGGATTTCACCAATAAATGCCCTACATGCATCTTGCAGGTCGCCAAGTGTAATTTCTGGCGCGTCTTCGATTTGGACTACTTCACCCTCAGAATCATCGGTATTGCTCTGGTAACCAATTCTAAACGTACCGCTGTATGACTTTGGGTAGTGATGTACAAAGTCTGCGAGACGTGTAGCTTTTCCAATTAAGACTATCAACACACCCTGGGCTAAGGGGTCGAGTGTTCCAGCGTGGCCAACCTTAATCTTGCGTCCGGTGCAGCGTACAACGGCATTAACTGCGTCTCGCGACGACATACCAGGTGGTTTGTTTAAATTGAGGATTCCGAGCATGCGGGTTAGCAATGAAGTAACAGGTGGTATCAGAAAAATCGAACGTAAAAAGGTACTCTCTCTTTGCCAATTGCAAAGCATAATACACTTAGACGCACGTTTAATGAATGAGCGAAATAAATCCGAAGTGTAGGTCATCATTCCCTCAACAGATGAGCATTGCATCGATTAGTTCGGGAAAACAAGCATGAGTGAATTTCCAATCCAGAGAATGCGCCGTTTACGTATGAATCCGGCGGTACGGCGATTGGTGCAGCAGACACATTTGCGGCCTTCCAATTTCATCATGCCGTTGTTTGTCAGAGGTGGTGAAGGAATCAGGCAACCCATATCCTCCATGCCTGGCCAATTTCAGCTCTCTGTTGACCAATTGCTTCAGGAAACACAAAAAGCAGATTCACTTGGTGTCGGTGGTGTGATCCTCTTTGGAATACCGAATTCGAAGGATCCGGAAGGAGCAGTAGCTTCCCATGACAACGGAATCGTTCAGGAAGCGATCCGGGCTATTAAGTCTGATACCCCGAATTTGCTGGTAATCACCGACTTGTGCTTCTGCGAATACACCGACCACGGCCATTGTGGCATTCTGACTGAATCAAATGGTCAAGTGACCGTTGATAATGACCTGACGTTACCGGGCCTCGGGGCTCAGGCTGTAAGCCATGTTCAGGCCGGTGCTGACCTCATAGCGCCAAGTGGCATGATGGATGGAATGGTTGGTGCCATTCGATCAGCGCTTGATGGTGGTGGTTTTCAGGACACTCCGATCATGAGTTATGCCGCGAAGTACTCAAGTGCCTACTACGGACCGTTTCGCGACGCTGCGGAGAGTGCACCTCATTCAGGTGATCGCAAGACATATCAAATGGACCCGGCTGCAGCCGCTGCTCAGGCGCTGCGCGAAGTAGAGCTGGATCTGCAGGAAGGTGCCGACATGATCATGGTTAAGCCGGCACTGGCATATTTGGATATTATCACTCGGGTTAACCAGACTTTTCCCGGCGTTCCATTGGCCGCCTACAATGTCTCCGGTGAATACAGCATGATTAAAGCCGCAGCAGCATCGGGTTGGCTCGATGAGCAACAAGTCGTAATGGAGACCATGACCGCGATCCGTCGTGCCGGCGCGGAAATTATTCTTACCTATTGGGCCATGGAACTCGCCGAACAACTTTCAAGCTGTTAATCCACGCTCGTTTTAATTGGATATCTGGTCATCTATGGCCAACTGTGGAATAACTACTTAATCAATACACATCATTTCTTCTTCTAAGTGAAACGATATGGATTTTTCTCAAAGCAAGTCAATATTTGAAACCGCTCAATCACTAATGCCAGGTGGCGTGAATAGTCCGGCGAGAGCGTTTGGTAGCGTGGGTGGCACACCGCTGATCATGGAACGTGGCGAGGGTGCATATCTCTATGACGTCGACGGAAATAAGCTCATCGACTACATCGGTTCATGGGGACCGATGATTCTCGGCCATAAGCATCCAGATGTACTGGAAGCACTGCGCGTGGCGATGGAAAACGGCACTAGTTTTGGTGCACCGACGGCCGCAGAAAACGAATTGGCTCAGTTGATCATCGACTTGGTTCCATCAGTGGAAAAAGTAAGGCTGGTGAATTCCGGAACCGAAGCAACGATGAGCGCAATACGGTTAGCCCGTGGCTTCACCGGGCGCGACGTAGTCGTGAAATTCTCAGGGAATTACCACGGACACGTTGATAGTTTGCTTGTTGCTGCAGGTTCATCCGCTGCAACATTGGGTGTCCCAAATTCGCCGGGTGTCACAGCGGGTACGAGCAAAGATACACTCATCCTGAATTACAACGATGTTGACGGATTGGTCGCAGCATTTAATGAGCATGGCTCGAGAATTGCCGCCGTTATTATGGAGCCGGTCGTGGGAAACATGGGATGCGTTCCTGCAGATGCCGACTTCATGCAGGCCGTGAGAGATGTGACGTCACAGCATGGAAGCCTGATGATCCTCGATGAAGTGATGACCGGATTTCGGGTCAGCATTGGTGGTGCTCAGCAAATCTATGGTGTTTCCCCTGACATTACGACTATGGGCAAGATAGTTGGTGGCGGATTGCCCATCGGTGCTTACGCAGGTCGAGCCGACATAATGGATCATGTATTACCTGCTGGTCAGGTATTTCAGGCGGGCACACTTAGCGGAAATCCAATTGCTACCGCTGCGGGTATTGCGACCTTAAAGGCACTTCGCGATGAATCACCCTACGAAAAGATCGACCAGCTTGCGTCGCGTTTAGGTGACGGGCTGGCCGCTGCAGCAGAGTCAGCTGGTGTCGAGCACTGTGTACAACGCGTCGGTAGCATGCTCACACTGTTCTTCCATTTCGGTCCGGTGAAGTCCTGGGATCAAGCCGCAGAATGTGATACCAAGCGATTCTCAAGCTACTTTTGGGGAATGATCGAAAACGGAGTCTATATGCCGTGTAGCCAGTATGAAGCACTCTTTGTTTCAGCCGCACATACACAGCAGGATATAGATCACACGATTCAGGCAGCTGAGAAGGTAATTGCCGCGCTATAGGATGCGGGAATAGTGTGACTGCTGTTTTCGGCCGGTTGTATCATTTGTGTGGATTACGCACGAATCTCTCGCCAGCATGAGAGATTAATTGGCTAAATGTAAATGAATGGCGGATTCTCATCGACGATTACGTCGAAGAATTGAGACGGATGCGTACTTCGGTGCGCTGCTGGTTCGGACTGCGACGTATGGAATTGATAGCAGTCTAGGCAACGGATTGCCCGGTCAAGCACATGCTTTGTGCATGCAATCCCCCTCAAACACGGCAAGAAGCCGGGTTTTCGAAATTGGCATGGATGCTGGACAGTGGTACGGCATGAGCTCGTATCTTTGAATTTGTCCCCATTCACAGCGAGCATTATGTTCGAAGACCGAAATCTTAAGCGTGACCTTATAGCTCTTGGGCTGGCTGCCTTTACGGTATTCTTGGCTATTGCGCTGGTCACCTATCACAACGATGATCCCATTGAGAGCCTGGTTGCTCCACTGGATC
>Ga0114933_10004296_pt1 | contig 13430 bp, 11 predicted proteins | sample 4SBtaG_FD_89691 | JGI IMG/M metagenome (GOLD analysis project Ga0114933, IMG submission 89691) | Deep subsurface microbial communities from Kolumbo volcano to uncover new lineages of life (NeLLi) - 4SBTROV12_W25 metaG | ecosystem: Environmental > Aquatic > Marine > Volcanic | place: Kolumbo...
CCTGGGCCAAGTGTGATTTCTCCAATTCTAGCACTAACTTCTTTAAGGGCTAGTCCAGTTTCGGTTGCCACGGCAGACATGGTTTGTCTTAATTGTTCATTTTTTCTTATTGCATCATCTGTTGCGACAGAAGATATTTTAGTTGCATCTGCTAAGATACCATTTTGTTTTGCGGCGTCACTTAAAACAGCTTTTAAAATATTGATTTGAAAAACACCACCAACAGTTTGTGCAATTTGGGCTTGTTGAGCCGCACTTAGTTTATCAAAAGTGTTCGCAAGATCTGTCAATATTCTTGTTGCTCCAAGAGTATTACCCTCCAAATCTCTAACTGCAATTCCTAAATTTTCTAGTTGATTTAAAGTATCAGTTCTTCCGATACGAGTAAAAATTGTCTTAAATGAGTTACCAATAACCTTACCACCACGAGCAGTTTGTTGTTGGGCGGCGGTAACCAATCCAATTAACTGATCGATATCAACACCAGCACTTTTTGCTGCCTGACCAGTACGAGCAATCGCATCAGCAAAATCTTCGGCGCTAACCGCAAACTTCACATCAACCGCAGCAAACTTACTAACAAGTTGAGTAGTATCTTTTATCTGAGTGCCATATGTATTCATGGCAGCGGTCAAAGATTTAACGGCCTCAGCAGAATCCATTCCAGTCAATCTAGTAAGAATAAGAGCATCTCTCGTTCTTTTTAACGACTCCTCAACGCTCAAACCTTGACGAGCATATTCGGTTGCGGCTTGCGCGGCAATATTAAAAGCTGCACCAGTTTCTTTAGCAACCTTAAATAAACCAGAAGAGAACTTATCTAAGTTTGCGGTAGATAACCCCATAACCACATTTATATCTGCTAAAGCTTTCTCCACCTCAACAAGGTCACGAACCATAGACTTAAAGGCTGCCCCGACTCCATTAATAATTGCCATAGATGCGCCGAATGCAATGATACGAGCATTTGCAGCTTCCATAGATTTGCTAAACTCATCAGCGCCACGCTTCATATTACCCAGCGGTTGGGTAGCGCCCTTATCGTCTATGGTAATCTTGATTGGGGTACGGCGAATTCTGTTTACAGCAGCTTGTACCGCCTTTTCAAGCGGTTGAGTATTTCCACCTACATTTAAATTAATTGCCATACCTTATTCCTTGTAAGGTACATTACACAAAAAAACGACTAAGCCCCTTCAACTCCGTGGAGTTTCATTAAATCTTGCATATCCAATTGTCCACCCTTTTTTCTTGCTTCTTCATGAAGGTCAACAGCACCAACAGGTTGCTCAACTCCAAGATACTCATAATCTTCTTTTGTGGCGCCAACTAAAGTTCCTCCGTCTCCGCCAGAAATCTTTTCTCGCACCTTGTCTCTTTCTTCTTTTGAAATACTTCCGTAGTCTAATAATTTTTTCGGATCTTTTTTAATTTTCTCTGGGATATTTTCATTTTGATCAAATATATTTTTAAACACTCTGCTATAAACAATTAATCTAATTTGATTATAAGTCAACTCACAAAAAGGTTTGCCATAAAACTGAACACTATCTTCGCAAAAACTTAAGTAAGGAGAATAAAAATCATCTAATATAGTATACTGAACATTTTCCTCTGAAAAGCTCTGAAATATTTTATTATAAGAAACAACAATATTGTTCAACTCTTTACCCTCTATTTCATCAAATTGATTTTCAGAAAACAAAGGAACTTCCAGCTTACTATCTTTAAAAAAACTTTTAATCATATAAAAGTCATGAATCCTATCTTTCGCATATTTCTCACAAGTATTTCCAAGCAAGGCAATTTTTTCATTTTTCTTTTTTGTTAACTCTTCTGTTTCTTTTTCTATTAATGCAGTCTGAGCATCTATCTGTTGCTTTAAAACCATTTTAGACTTTCCCTTTTGCAAGCTTTCTATAAACATTTCCTTTTCTTCTATGATTTTTTCATCAGAGTCGTCCCATTGATCCTCTTCCTTTAAATAAATAAGCATATCCTCTTCATTTGGAACGCCCTTTCTTAATGCAATATCATAATATTTTTTCTCAATTTCCTCCAGCTCCACTTGGTCATGCGGAGTTAGATGCTTAATATAAATCAAGCGATCATTTAAAGTTGAGGTAGAGAAACCTCGAACTATATCTCTAAATATTCTTCTGTGATTAGAGCCATCCACGCATCATTAAACCTCTCCAGATTCAATATCTGCATCGAGCTGCTCGAGATCTGCCTTTGATGCGGCTCCAGAACTATAGTACCAGAAACTAATCATTGTAGCAATCTTTCCGCTAACCAAATCATATAATTCGTCGCCATCCTCTTCTAGGCTATAATAACTATCTAGCTTATCCTCGAAAGACTCCCCTTCAAATAAAGGAGTAATATCATCATCATCACCCTTTTGAATAAAAGTTAAATATAAAATATACCACTGAATGGCCTTATTTTGAGCCCTTGTATCTGCAGTGTGATTAAATAAAGAAGAATATGAGGTCTCCATATCAACAATTTCTTTTCTAAGTATGGCTATTTCTCCAGATAGCTTATCCATTCTCTTCTTATCAGTATCATTAGGCTTTGTCTTGGCGCTTATTTTTTGAAAATCAGCCGACTTCTCGCCAAACTTTAGATATAAACCAGAAAGCTCATTGGCATCCTCCTCAGAGAGCAGTCCGCCAGTATCGCTGTACTTTTTTGCGAGCATTGCTTTTGTGAGAATTCCTTTTCTAATACAATTACTCATCTCAACACTGTACTCCAACTCAGCCTCTTCGATCTGTCTGCGATTGGGCTGCTTCAAGATGATTCTATAAGGAACCGCCTCAGTAACATCCTTTGTTATCGACAAAGTTTCCTTTTTACCATTTTCGCCAGTAACCTCTTTGGTTTCTGTCTTTTGAACGGTTTCCTCTTTTTCAGCCGTAAAGCTGTAAATCTCCCGAAGTTTCTTTCGGGTATCATCCATTGTTTGTTTTTTTTCTGCAGTAGCCATATCCCTTATATTATTAATTAAACTCGAAAGTTATAGTAAAATTTTCAAGCTCTCCTTCAATATTTCTTATTGTTTCGTTCCCGATATCAAGAGTTCGCTTTCTTAGATATTGAAGCTTATCTTCATCGAAGTAATCCGCCTGCTCAATGACGTGGAGAGTTTCCTGTGGCATATTTTTGCGCAGTTTATTAAATTGGATCTGATGCTCCTTTTGTAGATCCTCAAGCATAACGAGGAAACCCTTAAAAAGGGAAACCGTGTTCCTTTGGCAATGTTTTTTTAAAATGCCTTCTGCGTTCATATACCTTATACCTAACAAAAGATACACAAAAAATAAGCTTTGGTGTAAAAGTTAGTATGACAGACCTTTTCTCAGAATCTGAAAAATCAGAGGTTTCCGCTAACCTGCTCCATCTGCACGATACTTTTGGAAGAGATATCGTTGTATACAAAGAAGCGCAAAAGGTAATCGTAAGCACAGATCCAAACTATAACTATTTATATAATAGTGGTGGAGCTACAACCGAAAGCATTGAAAATACTCCAGTTAGAAAAGTATTTAAGGCAAGAATAAGATACGACACAGATAGAAGCTTAGAGTTTTATGGAGAGGCGAATTCTCAGGTAAAAATAAATAGAGGAGATCCAGGAAACTCTGTAAGAATAAAATTAAAAAAAGAAGATTACGATTATATTAAAGAGGCGAAAAGAATAGAGTTTGACGGAAGAATGTTTCACGTAGATTCAGACGCAAGAGCGCACGGACTTTTAAGCGCAGTACAATTTTATACATTATTCCTAAGACCCATAGAATGATAGACCAAGGAGTAAGTAGAGAGCTTCGCAGGCAGCTCACCAAGAGCAGGGAGGCAAAAAACCAAGTTCGTGTTTTCGTAGAAAAACAATTTAAAATTGCACACACATCTCTTATGAAAAAATTTGACGCACATAAAGTTACAAAAGAGCTTGAGAGCGGACCAGGGGCAGAGAATATTAGTGGATCGCTAAGAGAGGGAAACCTATTTGGCTTTATCGGCTTTTCGGAATCCGAAAGCCCAATTGCAGAAATGAGGAGTGCTCTAGCAAATGCGAATATATTAATACATAGACAAATAACAAAGGAACCGTTATCTTTTATATACAGGGTCAATATACCAACAATAGAAGAGCTGTACAAAATGACACCAATGCCTTGGGCAAAAGGATCGAGCTGGCTTAGAGAGCTGGAGGGAAGAGGGATCCCAAACCTAGGACAATATAGATTTAAGGACTCAAAATTAAGTCGGTCTGGAGCTGGAGTTCAGGTTGATGTTGGAGAAGGCGGAGGCAGACTAAAACTTTCCTACATGTCCGCCCTTATGGATGAGTTTGAAAAAGAATTATCCCAAATACAAGGAGGAATTTTAGGAAGATGAAACCCCAATTTCAACACGAATTAACCACAAGCTTTGTGCTTTGGGCGGATAACTATATAGTTAGAAGAGGAGAAGCGTTCACAAATTATACATCAACTTTTTATGCAGACACTGGAGACGCTAGACTTGGAGACAATCTAGTCGCATATAACAGCCCACACAAACAATGGGTTTGCGATGAAAGCATTGATTCCGCAACGATTCCATCAGGAATAATCGACAACGGAACGGAGCATTTAAGAAGAGATAACGGTCTTATATTGGATTTCGATAACGGAAGGGCAATATTAAACTCGTCTTTTGGAACTGATAAAACCACGGTTAGTGGATCATATGCAGTAAAAGATTTTAATTTTTATATAACAAACCAAACAGAAGAACAGTTAATCATCGAGAGCAAATATGATAAGAATAGCAGATTCAAACAAGATTTATCAGGAATAGCACCCTACAGCCAAGTTATTCCAGCTATTTTTGTAAATCCAGAAAGCCTTGAGAATGAACCTTTTGCATTTGGAGGAGAAGATAAAACCACATCAAATATAAGATGCGTTGTTTTCGCCGAAAATACTTATCAACTAGATGGAGCTTTGTCTGTATTTGCAGATTCCAAGAATGAAGTTTTTGCAAAATTAGATTTTGACGAGTATCCATTATCAGAATATGGAGAAGCTTCTGGATTCAATTACAAGACCCTTGTAGAAAGTAAAAATGCACCATTTTTTCATGTGCAAGATGTAAGAACAACAAAGCTTAGCGACAGGGTAAATAAAAACATAGATCCGTCTTTATTTATAGGGTTTATAGACTTTGACATAACCAACTTAAGGTTCCCGAGGTAAAAATTTCCCTTTCCCAACTAAATAATGTAATTACCAAAGAACCTATAACCCTCATAAAATAATTATATAATCATGGCAAACGAAGGACGAGCAAGAGTAATTTATCAAAGTGAAGCCTTGTACGCTAGTACTGTAGATGCTACTGGACAACATTATTTCGCATGTGTAAAAGACGTTGACGACAATGACTGGGGAGCTACCAAGACAGGCTTTAATAAACTGTCTGCGATCCCAGCCAACACTCAAATACGTACTGGAGTACAACAATTGCGAAGGGTCCAGAGCGCAAACTATAGTTTCTCGCTAAACAGGCAAGACGTAAACCAATTCGGGCAGCTAGCTAGAATTGATTCGGTTTCAATCGAACCACCCACAGTTTCGATGGATTTTTCATACTACCTAACTAATGGAGTAAATGAAAGAATTCTCGGATTGGACGTTCGAGGAACCGTGAGCGCATTCACTGATGAATTCATGGATGGCGGGCCAGCAGACAACGCTGGAGCAGACGGAAAGAATTTCTTTATATTAACCACACCTCAAGGACAGGACGCAGTAGGCAGCACCGCTGCGGAATCACTCAAGACTGTGATTGCCCTAGGAAATGGATTTGTTTCGAATTATTCAATGGAAGCTTCGGTTGGCTCTATGCCTACCGCCTCAGTTACCGTTGATGGAATGAATCTTAGAAGTTATACTGGCAGCCAAAACTGTCCAACACCTGCAGTTAACACTAATTACGGAACTCCAATCGCAGACATAGAATTTAGTCTTCCACCAGCTGTTAGTGGTGTCTTAAATGACAGCGCCGCAGATGTGGACGCAGAAACAGAGGGTTGGGCATGTCTTCGCCCTGGAGATATTGTATTATCTCTTGGTACGGATGGAAGAGCTGGAGAGTTTGAAAAACTTCCAGGTGCTCAACCTCCAAATGACTATACCGAAGGATCTGCCCACATTCAAAGCTTTAGTATTGATGTTCCAGTTTCCAGAACTGTGCTAAACAGACTCGGAACTCCATACGGATACAGTAGGGTAGTTGACTTCCCAGTTAATATTTCGGTTAGCGTTAACGCTATCATGGCAGACCTCAAGCAGGGAAATATCGCAGATCTTATTTGGGATACCGAAGAACATGACCTTCGCTTCCAACTTCATGAGCCAAACCAATATGGAACTGGTAGAAAAGCAATGGAATACGTAGTTAAAGGAGCGCTTCTTGAAGGAGAGTCCTTTAGTTCTTCAATTGGAGACAACAAGTCAGTAGACCTAACCTTTACCGCTCAACTGGGCGGCCCAGAAGATTTGGCTAGAGGTTTAAGAGTTTCAGGTTCTCGTAACGCCTTAACGATTACAGGCACCTTCGCTTAATAATTATTGTATAACAAACTTAAAAAACCCGCCTGGCTAGTCTAGGCGGGTTTTTTATGCGTTATAAAGCTTCAAGCCACCACTTGCGCCAACCCCAAATGTAAAGCTAGAAGAAACGGTTGAACTATCACCAATTGAATTACCATAAGATTGATTCTTCAACTGAGCCTCATCTATTTTAATAGTACAAATATCTAGTTTTGTGCCGTCTGGATTTCTTCGATTACAATCAATTAAAATATCATATCTTGTACCTTCAGTAAAAAATGTTTCGGTTTGCCCAGTTCCAATATCTCTCAGTATCATTTCTGTGCTCAATGTTCCTATAATAGGATACTTAGGCTTTCTATCGTATACATAATTACTTCCAAAGCCATAAATATCTTGCCTTCCCACAGGCACATCAATAGACACATTCTGTATTGCAGCACCAACTTGCTCAAGTTTTGCACCACCAAACTCTCCAGCATGTTTAGTAATTGTTATTTCGACATCGCCAGGAAGAATAGCTCCTATATAGTCTGGCCCATGAAGACCAGTCATATGTTCATCAAATGTATTTTCACTTAACTTAATCGGCTCAGAAGAAAACGTTGAGCCATCTGCAAGATTCAGAGAAGGCAATGTTGGAAGATTATTTGGATCATATGTATCAAATTTCATATTGCTACAACTATACGTTAAAGATGCGCCAGGCAATTGACCTACAGATGCATTAAAACGATAATTTGTTAAAAAGCAGTTTCCAAAACCTATTACATTATATCCAGAAAAATCATTTGGATCAGGTATAAAATTTACATCCCTATGAGATAAATTATTAGAAGCAACAGCAACTATGTTTATATCATCGGTGGCGCTTCCTTCAAAATATCTTTTAAATATGCTAGCATCCGATCCAAGATGAAATCCTATATTTCTTTCATTTTGTCCGCTTGTAAATATATAAGATATCTCGCAGTTTACATCTGGTTGTCTAAGAACTGGAGACTCTCCGTTTTTTTGCATAAGCACATCAGAGCCTATAGATTTTACATCTAATGCTGGATGAGTAAAGCCAAAACTTAATGATTGAACACGCATCAAATCTCCAGATGTATAGGATGTTGTCCTATATGCTGGAAAATCGGTTACCAAAACTCCTAACTTGTCGTAAGTTAGATGACTTACTGTTCCTTGTGCCATTACACAATATAATACACAGTTTTATTAATTAGGTGTATTTATAAAAGACCTACCATGCCAACAAAAAAGATTTCAGAACTAGATGAAAGGCTAAATTTATACTCAGAGCCTTCGGGTCCGTATAGCGCAATACCACCTCCAGTAAGCGCGACGGATTCTGAATATTTATTTATGATTGCCCGATCTGGGGTCACTAATCAAAAAATAGATTATAAAAATCTTAAATCCTCAGTTCTGGACAATGCGGTATTTCTTACTGGCGCACAGCTAATAAGCGGAAATAAAGTATTTCAGGACACTTGCACTTTCTTGAGCAGGATTTATATAAATGAAATAATAGATATTACTCAAACGGGGGACATAAATGGTCATATATTTATTGGAGAAAGCGGGCTTTTTGAAAATATTGGCGTCGGAAATAATTTTTTCACCAGAGCCTCTTCTCCGCAACACACTCTATCTATTTCTGGATCAAGTTTATTCGATGGAAATATAACAATCACTGGCGCCCTAAAAAGAGCTGGAGATAGGCATGAATTCATAGGAAACTCTTACCATCAAGGAGAGTTTAGAATAACTGGGGATTCAAATCAAGAGGGAGATATGTCGCTTCAAGGAGATAGAGATATACTTGGAGACATTAATCAAAAAGGAAATGCAGACTTTCAATCTCAGCTGGGAGTCAGTGGCAATATCGGGCTAGGCGAATATCTATATCGCAACGAAGAACCCGCAAAAGATACCTCGTTAAGATTCACAAATAACTCTATCGAATTAAAAGCTGGAGATGAAGCATCAACAGAAATAACAGATAATTTTATTTCATTTGATACAAATTCAAGCGAAGCAGTTAAAATCACAAATGAAGGAAAATTCGTTGTAGGGACAGAAACTCCTCACAACGATGCGGAACTTGCGGTATCAGGAGACTCATTTTTGGAAAGACTGCAAATCTGGGGAGGCTCTGAATGGCTTGATATTGCTGGGGACGATGACGAAACAATGATATTCAAAACCAGGCTTTTTGCTGGACAGGACAGCTATCAAATAGATTTTCCAAAAGATTTTGTTGAGGTTCCGATAATCGCCTCTTCTATACAAAACGACAATGGAGGAGCGGTGATACCGTTCCAAACATCAGATGTGACGAGATATAATTATAAAATTAATTTTGGAAGTAGCATACCAGACAATCATTATAGTGTACATACAGCAGTAATGTCAACAGGAGAAAAAGCAAGAAATAAAATAGGTATACAAAGATTTTCTACAAATCTACCTGCTGGAGAGTCTTCATATAAAATAGACTTCCCTTTAGTATTTGCAGGAACGCCTGTCGTAACCCCAACTATAGAGGGCGGTACGAATTTTGTTCCGTTTACAATATCTGGGGTTTCTTCTTCGCATTATTTCATATCTTTTGTGACTACAACCTATCAAGATCACAAGATAAATACGATATCAAGTCTTCCTGGTCTAAAACATTTATCTAAAGGCGGCTAATGAATAAAGATAATCGTACTTCAAATTTAACCGAAGCCACCAAGCTAATCTCAGATGCAGAAGTTCCTGCACACGCGGTAATTCACGACAATCCGAATTTAGATAAAGAAGCCCTTTTTCTTCTTGCAAGATCTGGCTCTCATAATGAAAAAATAACCTACGGAAATTTAAAAGATTCAATTATTGATAATGTAGTTTTCTTGACTGGCAATCAGCTAATAAGTGGAGAGAAAATTTTTGCGGATATCTGCACATTTGAAAGTAGGGTAAATTTAAACGAGGTTATTGATAACACCCTAACTGGAGATATTAGCGGCAATATATTTGTAGGGGAGAGCGGCTTATTCGAAAAACTTGGAGTGGGATTGCATTTCACAAATAGGGAAACTATAGACGAAGTTACAGGAAACTTTCCAGCCACATCTGGATCGTTTAGCGCCACATCCTACGGAGGAGGAATAGAGACAAGTACAGCTGCAAACTTTTATGACTTTTCGTCTGAGTCTACTCCAGATCTATCGACATCAACAAAATCTTTCTCTGTTTACCAGCCTTCAGGTTACTATAACCCTTCTCTTCCGAATGCTCAACAGAATAATTCAGATACAGCCCTAGATGGACACACGCTTAGTCCAGACGAGATTCACCATGAAATGGGAGGGGCGTGGGTAGGATTTAATTTTGAAGAATCGTTCAACTATAAAGGTTTTGGGATATATAGGAGCGGCCTTAATCATTGCGCCGAAGAAATTAAAGTCGTAGGCTCAAATAACGGTACAGATTGGACTACGCTTCACACAGTTAGCGACATAGAGTCCTCTGACTATAATGACTGGGGAGCTCCGACAACTTTTGAAACTGGAGACTATGTTGCAGAAAAATATGATAAATATAGAGTTATAGCAACAAAGGTAATATCTGGCAACTATTGGGAGCTGGCTCATGCAAATATTATAGGAGTAAAATCTTATACAAAAATAAGAACAGTAGATCCGACGCACACCCTACATGTCTCTGGAAACTCTCTGTTCATAGGGCCAGTTACTATAAGCGGTAACAGTAGGCTAAAGGGAGATCACTTAGTTATAGGAGATTCTTTTTTTAATGGAAATATAACTATAACTGGAAACTTATACCAAACAGGAAACTCTACCTTAATAGGTGATACTTCATTAAGCGGGCATCTCTCAGTTACTGGAGATGTAAATATTAGCGGAAACCTAACTGTTACTGGAGATATTGGCTTGGGGGAAAAATTATACCACATTGAAGACGAAGATACATATCTACAATTTCAAGACGACCTAGTTAGACTAAAAGCAGGAAATCAATCAGAAATATTAATAAGCGAATCGTCTGAAGATTATATTGCTTTTTCAACAGACAATCAAGAAAGAGCCAGAATAGACAATAATGGCGCCCTTATAATAAACTCGACAGAGGCAATCCCATCAAGCGAGCTGTCCGTAACTGGAGACGCATATCTAGAGAGACTTTATACAACTGGGGAAGATGGAGAATGGCGTCGGGTAGTTGGAGGAGCAGATGAGACGACTGCATATAAAACCAGACTAACGAAAGGAGCAGATCATTACCTCATTGATTTTCCTAAAACATACGGCTCCCAACCAGTATTATCTTTGTCTCTAGAAAATGGTCGCAACAGTGGACCAATAATACCATTTATGGTTTCTGGGGTCACAACACAGCAATATGGTATAAATTTTGGAACAACTCTGCCAAATGATGACTACTATATCCATACCACCGCAAAGCCAGAAGGAGAATCCTCTTATAATAAAACACTCACTCAAACATTTTTTACAGATTTATCAGCTGGAAGCGATTCATATTTTATAGAATTTTCTAGCTCATTTCTGGTTCCACCCGTAGTTTCTTGCGTCGTAGAGACAGTGTCCTCAATTCGCATACCACATTTAGTCTCTGGAATCTCTACAAGCGGATATAATGTTAAATTTAATTCAAATATTCCTGCGGGTTATAAAATTCATACCCACGCAGTCAGATAAACAAAAACAAGTGTAATAATAAAAGATGAGCCTCTCTAATAACATATTTAACTCAGATATATTCAGCGGACAACTTCTATATATAAGAAGCGGAATTGCGATTGACGAAGGGGGAATAACTTTCGTAGACTCAAATAATAACATTTGCTTTCAAGTTAAAGATGGCGGTGAAATGGGAATTGGCGACCCAAGCGATACCTCCCCAAAACCCTCAACTTTTAGGGGCGAAGTAGTCCTACAGAGTGGAATTGTTATTAGTGGAAACTCAGTTTTTGAGGGTAATTCTACAACTCAAGGAGATTCAATAACGGTAGGAAATACATCGATTAGTAATTCCTTGGGTATTGGATCAAACCTATCTGTTACTGGAAACTCTACAACAGTCGGAAATTCAACGATCCAAGGAGATTCGACAACCGAAGGAAATACATCGATTAGTAATTCCCTGGGTATTGGATCTAACCTCATAGTTACTGGAGACACTACGACAGAAGGCAACATATCAGTAACAAATTCCATGGGTATTGGAGGAAATCTTTTGGTTACTGGAGACATGACCATCAATGGAACCACTACAACAATCAATTCTACCACGCTACAAGTTGATGACAAAAATATAGAGCTGGGTACCGTAGATACCCCGTCAGACACAACGGCTGATGGTGGAGGGATTACCCTAAAAGGAGACACAGATAAAACAATCGCGTGGTCTAACTCCACAGATAACTGGGAATCAAGCGAACATTTTTCTGTTGCTGACGGAAAATACTTTAAAGCGGACAAGCTTCGTGCAAGAGATGGAGATGGACTTTATATAGTCGACGACGACGACAAAGGAATTTTTGTAGAAGATGGGGGTAACGTCGGAATCGGAACCACAGATCCCGACTCTGTTCTTCATATAAGCAGTACATCAGCAAATGCTCTAGGTCTAACCAGAGCCTTTGATATAAGAAATAGCGCTGGAGGAGTCGCAACAAAAATCGAAGGCGGTGCATTAAATAATACCACTGAAGAGATGGGTGGGGCGATTGGATTTGCTCACTATGACACCAGTTCAGATGGTTTAGGCACAGCAGGCTATATATATTTTGAGACAAAAAGCCCAGGAGGGTCACTCGCAGAAAGAGTGAGGATCACCGATGGACAATATGGCGGCGTTGGAATCGGAACTACATACCCGACTGGCTTGCTGGATGTTGAAAACGCCTCTAATACCCAGTCAACAGCAGCTTTTTATAATGCTGGAGGTAGTGCTCCTGCAACTGTTCATATTGTTGAAAGCCAGACCTCCGCCAACCATGTTGGACTGTTTGTTGGCGCCGAAGATCATTCGGAAGCCGTATTAACCACAAAAGGAAGTCTAGTTGGTATAGGAACAACTACGCCAACTGGAAATCTAACCTTAATGGGAGATTTTCAATTATCTCGGATTGTAGCTCCAAGCACTACCACAGATAAACTTTATAATGTAGGAGGAAATCTTACTTGGAACGGAACAACTTTAGGCGCTAACAATTCAAATAAAACCGACGGCTTTACTTTAAATCAAGATGCAGAAACCACAAGTGCGGTTCAATTTGCGAGAATCGGCGTAAATGTAGCTCCTTCTGGAACAGCTGGATCGATCATTGCAACTAACGATGTCGTTGCATTCGCAAGTTCCGACGAAAGACTTAAAGACAATATTACTGTTCTTTCTGATCCAATCGATAAAATTTCTCAAATAAAAGGCGTAAACTTTGTATGGAACGATGAGTCTTATGATCACCTTGCGGGGCATGATATTGGAGTTCTTGCTCAAGATGTAGAAAAAGTTCTTCCAGAAGTTGTTGCCACTCGTGATGATGGATACAAAGCAGTTCGTTACGAAAAGATGGTTCCGCTTCTTATTGAAGCAATCAAAGACCAACAACAGCAAATAACAGACCTAAAATCCAGACTCGACGAAGCTGGACTATAATTTTCTTGACAAGCTGCCAGTATTTTGATATACTGGTAGTATGAAAAAGTTCGATAAAGAAAAAAACCTTCTCTACAAGACCAAGTGTTATCTTGTGGGACACATGCAATATCTCAATGGTAGGAA
>Ga0114933_10004297_pt1 | contig 13420 bp, 10 predicted proteins | sample 4SBtaG_FD_89691 | JGI IMG/M metagenome (GOLD analysis project Ga0114933, IMG submission 89691) | Deep subsurface microbial communities from Kolumbo volcano to uncover new lineages of life (NeLLi) - 4SBTROV12_W25 metaG | ecosystem: Environmental > Aquatic > Marine > Volcanic | place: Kolumbo...
CTAAGCGAAATCAGTCGACTTCTGTGGACTGATTATCTTCAGATTCTAAAAGCGAGGCACCGTCAGAAGCGGTAGGTGCATCAGTATCCATTACCTGGAATTCTGCGTCGATAGTCGAATCACTTTCAGGACTCTCGTGCATTTCGCCGCCGGGGTATATCGACTGAAACCATGTTTGAGACTTCAGACGATTGATCACAGAGTTCTTTATGACGCCTCGCACTATACCGCGAGTTAGTGGGAATAATATCAGAGTCCCGATGACGTCTGTGATAACTCCAGGCACAACGAGTAGCACTCCGGCGATAACGATTAATGGTGTATCGAGGAGTTCATCTGTTGGTACGCTCAGTGTCTCCACCTGAGTTTTAATGCGACTGATCGTTCTTGCACTTTCGATCTTCGCAAACGTGTACCCGAGAAAAGCGGTTAGTAAAACCCAGATGAGAGTGAATTCTGAACCAGCTCGCTCCGCGATAAAAAAGAGCAGATACATTTCGCCGGCGGCGATACCGATGAGAATCAGAAGAGCAGTTTTCATCGCTTTCTTATCGTGCTATTTGATAATAATGGCTTCAGCTTGCTTAGTTATTTGTTCGGCGAGCGACGTATCCCCAAGTGCTTTATACATCACAGCCAGATTGCTGTATGGAATCTTGAGGTTTTGACGAGCTGTGCCATTTTTATCGACGGATTCTTCAATCCAGCGAACACCGAGTTTAGTGAGTTTGATTCCTTCGCTTTTGTTTCCGGTTTGCCAATATGACAAACCCATGCTGACCAAACGTTCACCGAACCATAGATTTCCAACGCGTTCACGCACTCCATCCATCTCAATATGAGCCAGACTCAGCAAGTACCATTTAATCGCACTATCGTGATCAGTTAATTCAATAGCCTGCGTATTTCCCAACAGAAAATAAAGTTTCGCGAGTGCTGCATTGGCGGCTGGGGTTTCCCATCGCAGTTGTGAAACATCTCCTTCGGGTCGTGCTTTCAACACGGAATGAGCTCGTTCACCAAGTTTGATGGTATCTGCCGGTTCATTTGTCTTTCGAGCACATGCTGTGGCGTGGAATAACGCCATTCCCCATTCATAACGAATCCTGTCAACCATATCGGAGTCTTTATGATTTTCCAGTAGTGCCTGTGCTTCGTTATCAGCACGTTCCACCCAGATTGCCAGTTCAGGAGCTGCTGTGATATTGGTTAACGCATCCAGGCTGCGATGCACGACATGTAGTGCAAGCATTGGATCGTGATAATCATTCTTTACTAGATGTTCGGTTAGAGACCAGGCGATGTTCACCCATTTTGGAACGGTTGACAGTTTCTGTTTATCAGACCAATCACCGTGCGAGATATCTTTTGCTACGGCAAGGTGTGAGTCGATCATCAATCGTACAGCTTCCAATCGTGTCCACAAATCATCAGATTCAGATGCTTTCTTGGCACGCTGAATCGCTTCAGAATGTAATACCGTCGCCTGACGGAAGTCCTGCGGTTGCATTTGAAGAAATAGCTCGCCCATTGCAAAAGCGGCTTCGGCTCTCGTCAAGTCGTCCAGTCGTGCGTTATTTCTAATCTGGCGAATTGTCTGGATGAATTCGGATGGATATTTAATGCTGCCGGGAATTCGCGCTTTCAACAGGAGGCAATCCACGGCATCGGGTGTGATCTCCTGTGCTTTTTCCAAGGCAAGTTGAGCCTGTTCTGCCAGTCCCATCCGAATTAAGACATTTGCTTCCAAAACATACGCAGCCGTTTGGTTCGGTACCAGATGCTGTGCTGCACGTGCATCAGACAAACTGCCTGAATAGTTTTTCCACTGGAGGTGGGTGCCACGCAACAAAAACCCCTTCGCATCAATTTGATTGAATAGGATACGTGTTGCCACAGTTGCCTCATCGGATTTTGCTAGCTCCATGGCGATCCCCTGATCAGGCCATAGTAATTCGATCTGGCTGCCATCATCCGACACATTTGAAATAGCCTGACTCTGATCGAGTCCTAGCTCTTTAGCGAACTGCTCAACTCGGACCGGCTGTAGTAATTGAATGTAGATTGAATCAACAATGCCGCTGCGAAGGATGAAGCCTACACGCTCATACGGCTCAATTTTGTAAACAGAAACAGTAGTGTCATCAGTATCGAGGGTTGCCGCCGGTTCACCTAGTGCTGTGGTAAGTTCTTCGACAGTCGATTTACCCGGTGTGATACCCTGAAAACTCGAAGCTTTAAATGACGGAGTGCTATCGGTCGATGAAGTATCCGATCCTGACACGATAATTACAGGTGCTGGCTGCTCTTCCTGTTCTACAGGAGTCTTCTCAGCGGTCTTTTCAGCGGTGTCTTCTGGTGTACTTGATGAATCAGATTTTTCAGTTGCCTTTGATTCTTCGTTGGATTCGACTAATACTGATTTCGATTCATCTGCCGTATTTGGTTCTTCTTGCGCACAGATAATTCCAGTTGGCATACCAACAAGGGCAATCATAAATAACGCATAAGTGAAATTGGATGCAATCACTAAATCTAGGCGCATCATAGCTTCGATCTCCGAGAAAATCTCTGCATTTAACAAAGTTTACTACTATATACAGGCGGCATGATATACAGATATTGAACTCTGCGTCTACGCGAATATCAAAGGGATTTTATGTGTTAAAGAGTGGATTAGATTCTGACAATACAACGGATTGTTATACACCCAAGGCCTCTCTGCTTTTAGCGACGACATTTTTCAGACAACCTTCCTGGAAGGGGCTGATTAGGTTTGCCGAAGCGACGAGTTCTTGAAACGGTACTTCGCCGCCACGTTTACAAAGTGCTACGTAATCGCGTAACGTGCGTTCACGATCTGCCTCTGCCGCTTGCCATAGCTGCAGAGCACATGTTTGAGCTAGGGTGTAGTCGATGTAATAGAACGGTGACATGTAGATGTGACGTTTCGCCTGCCATCGTCCGCCGGAGGACGGATGTTCCATATCTCCGTAGTCTGTCCACGGTGAATACTTGTCTTCGATTTCTTTCCACATTGCATGGCGATCTGCGGGGGTCGCCGTCGGGTTTTCATAGACGCGATGTTGAAACTCATCGACTGATACACCGTAGGGTAAGAACAGTAACGAACTTGCCAGGTGCACATGTCGGAAAGAGTCCGCCTTATCACCAAAGAATTTCTCCATGTACGGCCACGTAAGAAACTCCAGCCCCATCGAGTGGATCTCACAGGATTCGTAAGTTGGCCAGTGATAATCGATCCATGTTTGCTCCCGGCTCATATAGCCTTGGAAAGCGTGACCGACTTCGTGAGTAAAGACTTCTACATCTCCGCGTGTTCCATTGAAATTGGCGTAGATATACGTCATTCCAATATTATCAAAGAACGTGCAAAACCCGCCCCCTGCTTTACCATCCCGGATCTTAAGATCCATAAAGTTGCCGTTCACCATGAGCCTAAAGAAATCACCGATTTCCTGACCCATTTCATCGAACATCTCGATGGCCCGCTCAATCATCCAATCATGATCACCTTGCGGCATCGGCGCCCCGGTTGGATCCAAGTAGCTTTCATCCCAATAGGCCACGTTGTCCACACCGATATGTGCTGCTTGTCGTTCCCGGATAATTTGGCAAACCGGAGTGACATCCTGTTTGACCATATTTCGATATCGGGCAACATCATCCTGACTGTAGTCGACGCGTTGCATGATGAGATATGCCAGGTCTACATAATTCTCAAACCCAAGTTTTTTGGCCATTCCGTCCCGCAGCTTCACCTGTTGGTCGAAGATCTCGTCCAGTTCCATTTGGTTTGCTGCAAACCAATTCCAATACAGTCTGGCGGCTTCCTCCCGCTTCTTGCGATCCGGATCACTTTGATACTTCATCATGCTCGATAGGTTTTGGGATTGGCCATCGAATTCAATCTTGGCTGCCGCAGTTAAGTCGTTATAGCGGTTCTTGAGTTTCTGCTCGTCAATGAGATCTTGTTTGATTTGAGGATCAAACGTCGGTATTTCAGATTCCCAGAGTTTAAATGCCTGTGGTTTGATACGAGCTTCCAATTCAGGCCGCATGGGGTGATTAACGAGTTGCTTGATTAAATTAATGCGAAACTCTGTGAGCGTCGGCATCAATTCATCGCTTTCATCCTTAGCTGCTTTATATTCTTCATTCGTCGTATCCTGACAATTTTTAAGGTCTACCAGACTTCGCCAGGTGCCGATCTCACAGCGAAGCCAATTCCATTTTTTTAGAGACTCGATCATCTCATCGACGTCATTAGATGAATTGATGGTTTGTTCAACCTCGTTGTAAATAGCTTTTACTTCATCGAGATTTGGTGTAGGTCCGTTTACTTCGTCAAAATACATATCGTGCTGCTTCAATGAGTCTCGGGTATGAGGAGTACTAATTATCTTGCATCACGAATAACACGTTTGAGAGTCGATGACAAGCAACCGTTTCCATGTGATGAGGATTCTTACAAAAAAAGCGGAGCACAGGTTTATAACCTGGGCTCCGCCTTGATTCGCGAATTCACTTCTATCGAAGTGTCATTCAATTGGTTTACATGTTACCAACCAGTGAAACGAGGTCGGCTGTGCGATTACTGTAACCGGATTCGTTGTCATACCAACTAACAACCTTCACCATGTTTCCTTCCTCGCCGAGTACTTGCGTGAAGTCCGAAGCAAAGATGGAGCTGTGAGGATCACCAATGATATCCGTAGACACCAGCGGATCTTCTGTGTAGCAGAGGATACCTTTAAGAGGCCCTTCTGCGGCAGCCTTGATTGCAGCGTTAATTTCTTCCGCAGTGGTGTTGCGACCGAGGTTTACTGTCAGGTCGACAACACTACCAGTGGGAACAGGAACTCGCATTGCGATACCGGTTAGGCGTCCGTTGAGTTCCGGAATAACCAGACCAACAGCTTTCGCAGCACCGGTACTTGTTGGGATGATATTTTGAGCAGCGGCACGTGCGCGATACAAATCGCTATGAGGCATATCCTGTGTACGCTGATCATTGGTGTATGCGTGCACGGTTGTCATTAAACCGGACTCAATGCCAAATGTTTCGTGCAGCACTTTAGCAACAGGTGCCAGACAGTTCGTTGTGCAACTGGCGTTAGAAATGCACTTCATGTCACTTGTTAGCTGATCATGATTTACACCCATGACAACAGTCAGGTCAGCACCATCTTTTGCAGGTGCACTGAGGATAACTTTCTTAGCACCAGCATTAATATGACTGTCGTAACCAGCACGGTCGCCGGTTGATCGTGCGGTGAAGATACCGGTACTTTCGATAACGACGTCGATACCGAGGTCGCCCCAAGGCAGCTCGTTAGGATCACGTACTGCTAAGGCTTTGATGTTCTTTCCGTTTACGATGAGGTTTTCATCGTCGTAGCTAACATCGCCAGGGAATCGGCCGTGAATACTGTCGTATTTCAACAGCGTTGCGAGCGTGCGATTATCTGTCAGGTCGTTAATTGCAACTACTTCAAACTCGTCTGATCGGCGGGCGAGATTGCGAAACGTGATACGACCAATACGTCCAAAACCATTAATTGCTACACGAATTGCCAACTTTCATTCTCCTTCAATATTCCACTTCGCTAATTGTCTGATTGCTGACCGCTGAGTATTTCTGCCGGTAATTGGAAAAACCGGTGTCTCATCTCGTTACGTGTTTCAGATCAGCATTGATCTCTTACACATACAGCGGTTGCGTGCTTCCAAGCATAGGATTCCTGAGAATCCAATAGGTTGTTTCACTTCATGTGAACCCTTAGAAGCAGTCATTATAGATTCGTATTCAAACACCGACAATGAGTCGAATTTGGCATGATCTACAATTCTGTCTTGAATAATTCATACTGATTTTCTAGCTCATTACTCCCCTCGTCCGACTTTGCGACTACTAGCCACCTTTAATTGCACGTGTTTATATTTAATCTAACGGCAGAGCCGATAAGAAAATTAACGCTGAGAACAGTATTGGAAATGGTCATTCCGGACATAACCGACAAAGGTAATTCAAAATGAAGATCGCGTATCTCGACTGTATGAGCGGTATCAGCGGCGATATGACTCTCGGAGCACTGATAGATGCCGGTGTTGACCTTGCTCAGATTCAGGCAGGTATCGACTCGCTTGGGCTGCCCAGCTGTAAACTGGTAGCAGAAGAAGTCACACGTAAGGGCTTTCGTGCGACAAAGGTATTGGTTGAACATGAACCTGAGCACGCTCATCGCCATCTGCATCACATCACCGACATGATCGATGGCAGTATCCTGACTGATTCACAAAAGGATCTGGCCAAACGAATATTCACATCCCTCGGCGAATCAGAGGCTCATGTTCACGGTACCACCATCCGCAAAGTGCATTTTCACGAAGTAGGTGCTGTCGACTCAATCGCAGACATCGTTGGTAGTGCTATTGGATGGGACTTGCTCGGCGTGGATCGCATTGAGTGTTCGCCTATTCCCACTGGTCACGGCTTTATTGAAATCGCACATGGCAGAGTTAGCATCCCGGCACCGGCTACGGCAGAATTACTAAAGGGGATTCCGCTGGCTGCGAGTAATGTCGACAAGGAGCTGACGACTCCAACCGGTGCTGCAATCGTCTCCACGATTGTTGACCAATTCGGCAACCTGCCGGAAATGCAAATCGAAACGATCGGCTACGGTTCCGGAGATATGGATTTCAAATCTCAGGCAAATGTACTCAGGCTTCTCATCGGAGAAGCAGATGATAATATCGTTTCGGATCAAATCTGGGTGTTGGAAACAAATCTGGACGATACAACGGGCGAAGTTCTCGGGCATTGCACGGAAAAGCTTGGAAAGGCTGGAGCCTTGGATGTCTACACCACCGCGATACAAATGAAGAAGAATCGTCCCGGAGTGACCTTGCATGTGCTGTGTTATGCGGCGGACATAGCAAAACTGGAACGCATTATTTTCCGTGAGACATCCACTCTGGGAATTAGACGGTGGGCTGCGAGCCGTCACGTAATGCAGCGCAGTGCAACATCAGTACAAACTCAATGGGGTGAGATTCAGGGAAAGCTTGCGACGTTAGGTGATGGGCTCGTGAAGTTTTCACCCGAATACGAATCATGCCGGGAAATATCCGATGCCAACGATATTCCACTGCAGGATGTATACACAGCAGCACACGATGCATATCGAGCCGAGGGGGATTCCTCGGATGACTGACCGATAACCCCGCAAGTTCTATGAATCGACCAGATTGGAAATTACCTGCCGGTGTGCCGCGAGCCCTTTGGCACTATACCCAATCCGATGAAATTGCGGATTCCTATGACGAGTTCTTTGAACACACTGAGCTTCTAGGATTCGATAGGCAAGTTGTTTCAGATGTACTCCTGAATGAACTAAGCAGTGAATCCATCGTCGCGGATTTAGGTTGCGGCAGCGGTCGCATGGTGACAACGCTTGCTGATCGAGGCAGCCATGTGTTGGCCATTGACTTATCCCGCGCAATGCTTGATACGGTTTGTCAGAAGACGCCCGATATTTCCGACCGTGTAATTCCAATTTGCTCTAATCTCGTCTCGCTCGATGGAATCGCCACAGGCAGCGTGGATCATGCGATATGCATGTTTGCGACACTTGGAATGATCCATGGGCGGTCAAACCGCAGCGCAGCCGTGAATCATATTTCCAGGATTCTCAAACCGAGTGGCAAGCTAATACTTCATGTTCATAACTACTGGTACAGTTTGAGAGATCGAAAAGGCGTCCGCTGGGTGCTCGGCAATATTCTCAAGGGAGTGTTTCAAAAACATGCAGAGATTGGTGACCGCGTGTTTACATATCGCGGCATTCCAAACATGTTTCACCACGCATTCCAGTGGCGAGAACTTAAAGGATTTCTGAGGCGTTCGGGATTCAAGATAAGCCGGCGTATTTGTCTAAGTCGCTCGCGGGCAGATAAGCTCCAATGGCCGTGGCTATTGCCAAGCGTACGGGCAAATGGCTGGATCGTTGTTTGCACAAAGCAGTAGTGCTGATTCGGTTGCCGTGGCAATTACGTTCGATGCTTGTGACCATAGCGTCCGGTGAATTCTTCAGCGGGATATTTAGCTACGTTTTTTTCCATCTTGTTCGTCACAACAGTGGCAATATCCAATTCAAGCTGATTGCATAGCGCAATCGCATAGCAAATCACGTCAGCAATTTCTTCGCCCACGTCGTGTAACTTCTCCGGGTTATCTGGTGTCTCACGCGACTCATCCATGCTGATCCATTGGAAGTGTTCCATGAGCTCAGCAGCTTCAATTGCCATGGACATGCTGAGATTTTTAGGTGAGTGAAATTGATTCCAGTCACGCTGATCCACGAAATCTTGTATCAACGTCTTTAGATCAGATAGTGTGGTAGTGGAGTCGCTGGTCGCTGGTTGTTCTTGTTGCATGACTATTCCGCGTGGCCATTATTGACGACATCGGCCATCTTCTGCAGAGCTGATTTTGGCAGTGCCGGATAAAGAGGAATGAAAACGATCTTATTAATCAGTTGCTCTGCATGTGTTGGATTGAGTTCCGGACGGTCTTCCGGTGTTGGTACGACGACCATACTTCCTCGCTGGCCGGCGTCAAATCCATGCTTCCGTAATTTCTTGATCGCTTTCTCCGGATCCGGCACAACTACGGGAAACGTCCAGTAATTGTGTGATAACGACTCTGTTCCTGGAATGTAATTATCGGAATTAATCTGACTGCACAACCAGTCGCCCTTGTTGCGTTGTGGTTCCATGTGGTGCTGGTCGAAATGTTGTATTCGGTGATTCAAAAATGAAAGTAGCGGTCGAGAGGGTCGTTGGCGTAATTGACGGAAGAGTTTCTTTCCCTTGAATCCCCGCACCGTACCCTTGATCCACTTGTCATAGTCTTTGCCGAGCACCTTGAGTACCGAAACAAGCGTGGAAAATGGCAACTTGTAACTGATGCTCTTGAGCATCGCGTATTTCATCACTCGACGCATGAAAAACCATCGTGATTGAGTTGGATAACTTTGCTCAATCTGTTTCATCTTGAGTAGCAATTCGTCATCGTTAATGTCGAGAATAGCTCCACCGAGCGCCGTGGCCGTCTTGATAGGACCAAAACTGTACATGACGACGTCAGATCCTTTGCCTTCCTCTTTCGGAGTTCCTTCAAAGGCCTGAGCACAATCCTCAACCAGTAGTAACTCACGGGACTGAGCAAGTTCTTGAATTGCACTCAGATCGACATGGGCTCCGAACAGGTGAGCTACAACCAGCACGCGAGATTTTTCAGACATGGCTTTTGAAATGGTATCGACCGTCGGTGCCATCGTTTCGGGATCCAGATCCACAGGAACAGCGACCAAATCATGTTCTTCGATAACACGAAGCATCCCGTCTATGGTCAATGCGCTTACGAGTACTTCCGATCCGGCTGGTAAATTGAGCGCCTGAAACAGCAGATCAAATCCGGTGCGGACGGAGAGGCACACGAGGGAATTGCTATTAGGCGACCATGAATCCGCAACGGATTGCTCCGCGTGCGCACAGGGAAGCCCGCAATACCACATGGCGTGGTGGAGATCACTCCACCCAAGATCTAGTCGCTTGCGTATCCACATTTGTCGTAGGGACCCTAGAGTCAGCCGATTTCAAGTTTGCAGTGGTTGTCCTTCACCAGCGCTACTTGTTATCAGAAAATCCACGTCCTATTGTATCGCAGGACTCGTGGATTCTACCAATTCCTTGCCATGGTTCTTGGCAAGTAAATCCATTGCAAACGAACAGTGTAGCCTCAATTCTGTTTGAATCACGACCTTCAAACAACTGTTCGAGAGACGGCTCGGTGGACTCGGATACCTTGTAACCAATAACGCGCGCTGGAATGAACCGCTTGAAGTATGGAGCTATGGCGGATAAGGCCGTTGCTTTGTCGGCAGCTACCATCGCCAGTTGGGTCGATTCGGTTGCCGCAAAATCTAAAGCCAAAAGCATTTGTCCAAATCCCAAGGGCGCTCTCATTAGCGACTCCACCGAGTTTTGAATCGATTGTTCCGCAATCGTAATCCACTCTTGATTACCGGTGAGAATCCCGAGACGCAGTAAGACGGTAGTCGCCATGCTCGTGCCACTTGGCACACTAGAGTCATGTGCATCTTTGTTTCTGAAAATCAGCGACTCATGATCGTCAGACGTGTAGAAAAATCCACCGAGCTGGTCATCATGGAAGTGTTCAACAATCTGTTTACAAAGAGTCAGAGCCTGTTTCAGCCACTGGGAGTCGGCGGTTACCTCGTAAAGTGTTACAAGTGAATTGGCCAGACAGGCATAGTCATCCAGATACCCATTAAACTGAGATACACCCTGACGATAACTATGCAGTAAACGGCCGTCCTTCATCAGGTTATCTAGTAGGAATTGTGCAGCCTTGATAGCGGTGTCGACATAATCAGTTCGATCAAGTGCTAGTCCTGCACGTGCCATGGCATCAATCATGAGGCCATTCCAGTTGACGAGAATCTTATCGTCCTTACCCGGATGAATTCGTTCCTTTCTAACTTCAAACAACGTATCCCGACTAACCTCAAGTCGATCACGTAATAGCTCAGCATTGCCATCAGCTAACTCCAGAGCAACCTGAAGTCCATTGAGTAGATTGGGAATATTCTTGCCTTCGAAATTACCTTTCTCTGTAATGTCATATGCTGCGCAGAATAACTCAGCATTCTCATCTCCCAGAGCACTCTTTATTTCATCAACTGTCCAAACGTAGAACTTGCCTTCTTCGCCTTCACTGTCGGCATCTTCACTACTGTAAAAGCCACCATCGGGGTTAGTCATATCCCGAACGATATAATCAATTGTCCCGACCACTACTTTTCGATAGACCGGGTTTCCAGTCGCCAGAAACGCGTCCAGATAGATTCCGGTGAGCAGGGCATTGTCGTAGAGCATCTTTTCAAAGTGTGGAACAAGCCATCGTCGGTCTACTGTGTACCGGGCGAATCCACCACCGATGTGGTCATAGATTCCACCGGCAGCCATATTCGTTAGACAAAACTCAATTTGCTCGAGTAGATCCGCTTCATTCGTTCTTGCCCACGCGTTTAGCATTAGCCTGAGTGTCATCGCGTGTGGGAATTTTGGTGCCGTGCCAAAGCCACCACACTGCCGGTCAACCGATGCCATGATGCCACGTACCGCATCGTCAATTAAATCCAGCGATAACGGCACCTCATCGTGACTTGGCGGAGTTTGGGAAGCTCTTCCCAAGTGTTCACAGATTTCAGCGGCCTGTTCCAACGCCTTGTCCTGCCGATTCTGCCAGGCGTTATCAACGCCCATAATCACCTGTTCAAATGACGGCATGTTCATTCGCGGTGATGGCGGAAAGTAAGTGCCAGCAAAGAAAGGTTGGCCATCGGGTGTTAGGAATACAGACATGGGCCAGCCGCCGTGGCCAGTCATTGCTTGAACCGAATCCATGTAGATCTGATCCAGATCAGGACGTTCTTCACGATCGACTTTGATATTAATGAAACGATCGTTGAGCAACTCTGCGATTCTGGTGTCTTCGAAACTCTCGTGCTCCATCACGTGACACCAGTGGCAGGCGGAATAACCTATGGACAGGAAAATAGGTTTGTTTTCCTGTCGCGCCCGGCTTAAGGCCTCATCGTTCCACGGGTACCAATCAACCGGATTATCTTGGTGTTGAAGCAGGTAAGGACTAGATTGATCAGCTAGGCGATTTGGCATTCGGGAGTTCGCGATGGATTGGTTGGTTAGCTGTATGAATGCTCTGAGTCGGGGAAACTGGAGTCTCTCACTTCATCCCGATATGCTGCAGCCGCATCAGCAATTACCTGTTTGAGATTTGCATGTTGCTTTACAAATCTGGGCACATGTCCAAGTGACAAGCCAAGTAAGTCATTGGTTACCAGGACCTGGCCGTCGCAGTTTACCCCGGCGCCAATTCCAATGGTTGGAATAGCAAGTGTATTCGTGATTTCTTCAGCGATTTCCGAAGGTATGCACTCCAGAACAATGCCAAAGGCACCTGCTTGCTGAGCAGTGTGAGCATCTTCCATCAATTGGTCACGATCACGCTGGACTTTGTAGCCACCGATCGTCAGGACACTTTGAGGACGCAGACCAATGTGAGCCATGACGGGAATCCCGGCGGTTACTAACGCTGAAATTGTCTCGGCCTGATCAGCGCCCCCTTCGAGTTTCACGGCCTGGCACTTAGTTTCCTTGAGGATTCGGCCAGCACTAGTTACGGCGTTATGAATGCCGACATGATTCGTTGGAAACGGTAAGTCGACAATGACCAAGGCGTTGTTGACTGCTCGTCCTACCATTTCAGCATGGTAAATGATCTCGTCGAGGGTAACCGGTAATGTTGTATCGTGGCCCTGCACGACCATTGCCATCGTATCCCCCACTAGAATTCCTTCAATTCCGGACTGATCAAGAATGGCCGCCGTTGTGTAGTCATACGCAGTCAGCATAGAAATACGGTGCCCCTGGGACTTAAAAGCCTGGAACTTAGGCACCGTGATTCTGGAATTCGTCTGGCTCATCACTAAAATGGATCGCACAACTCGGTGAATTGAGGTCTATAATTGAACTAGTGTTATTAGCTCATCGGGTGTATCAACTAGTTTGGCTCGAGAGGCAAACAATAACTACCCCCCCTTTTATTTCGCACAACAAAACGGCCAACCGTTAAGCTCGGATGATCGTTTTGTTTCACAGCTGATGAAACGGTGATGTTTGAAATGAAACGAAATATTGCAGCTTTGATACTCGTTGTCCTGCTTGTAGATTTGGTCGCTGGGATCAGTGAGGTTCAGGCCCAACAGCAGAATCCGAAAACCAACCTTCGCACAAGCGGTACCATCACTGGCATGCGAAATGGGGTCATCCAGATCAAAACGACCGACGATGATGTGTGGCTCGTGGCCATGCCAGATAAAGCAACCTCGCTTGAAATCGCGGGCTCAGCGTTACCGAATTGGGTGCGTCGCGGCATGTTCATCCGGTTCTCCGGATACTACACCGCCAAGGGAAAACCGCAGGGTGAGATCCGGGAACTTTGGCTCTTTTCCCCTGATGAGAGCACCCAGTTTGGTGTTTCTAAAGAAGCGGATTTTGGACAGAAGAAACTTTTTGGAGAGGGCGGAAGTGAAGAAAAGCCCAAGACGGAACCAGCCGCAAAGTTCCTCGTGTCAGGTCGTGTCGCTTCGTTGAAAGACAATAAATTGACGGTTCAGGCAGGTAACTATCCAGTTCAGGCCATGGTCTCACAGAAACCGGTTATTCACGTAAAAACGAATGACTGGCGGATGATTAGCCTCGGCGACAAGGTTGAAGTGGAAGC
>Ga0114933_10004298_pt1 | contig 13418 bp, 11 predicted proteins | sample 4SBtaG_FD_89691 | JGI IMG/M metagenome (GOLD analysis project Ga0114933, IMG submission 89691) | Deep subsurface microbial communities from Kolumbo volcano to uncover new lineages of life (NeLLi) - 4SBTROV12_W25 metaG | ecosystem: Environmental > Aquatic > Marine > Volcanic | place: Kolumbo...
CGACAAATTCATGGTTTCAACAAGCTTTACATGAATCGAACAAAAGCTGAAATGCTAAATTTAAAAAATGGCGATTGGGTTTTTGTGAAGTCTTCTGAAGGGAAGCTTAAAGCTCAGATCCAACTCATGGAAGGTGTCAACGAAGATACAGTTTGGACATGGAATGCAATAGGCAAACGCCGCGGCGCCTGGAATTTATCGAATGACGCACCGGAGGGCACAAAAGGATTTTTGTTGAACCATATCATTTCCCAACTACTTCCGGAGAAGTCGGATGGGTATAGATACGCGAACGCCGACCCAATCACCGGTCAAGCTGCCTGGTTCGACCTTCGAGTGAGTATAGAGAAAGCTGAACCACACAAAGCTGGCGTACTATCCGAACCGCAATTCGAAGCAATAAAACCGATGTCGACTGTTGAACGTGGAAGCAATATATCAAGATTTGGAGAAAAGGCTAAAATAGAAAATGACTAGTCTTCCAACAAACCGCTCCAATACAAAACTTGGGCTAGTCATCGACCTTGATATTTGTGTTGGGTGTCATGCCTGTGCTGTCAACTGCAAGGAATGGAATTCTGGAGGGCATTCCGCGCCAATGACAGATTGGAACACCTATTCTGGAACCGAAAATAAAGACGGTGAGGATGCAGGGGCGTGGGGCGTTTGGTTTAATCGTGTTCATACATTTGAAGTTGGCAAAGGTCAGGAGAGCAAAACTGTATACTTTCCAAGATCTTGCTTACACTGCGATGAGCCCGCTTGTGTTACGGTCTGCCCAACTGGCGCTTCTTATAAAAGGGAAGAAGACGGAATAGTACTCGTAAATCCAGACACTTGCATTGGCTGCAAGCTCTGTTCCTGGGCATGCCCTTATGGTGCTCGGGAATACGATGAGACCGACGGCGTAATGAAAAAATGCACGCTTTGTATCGATAAAATTTATAATGAAAATCTTGAGGAAATTGATAGGGTTCCGGCATGTGTAACTACATGTCCTGCTGGAGCCCGGTCGTTTGGAGATTTGGGGGACCCCAATTCAGATGTTTCACGTCTAGTCGAGGAGCGAGGGGGTTACGACTTAATGCCAGAGCTTGACTACAGACCAGTAAATAAATACCTGCCTCCACGGGAACCAAAGGAAAATATTCTGGATAATGAAGAATCTTTTTCGATAGTTTCAATGGCTGAAAATGTGAACAATACACATACTGCAGACAACTCTATCCTGAAATGGGTAGACACACTCCTTTCACGTTAAGGGTCAATTATGCATCCCGCTTTCTCCGTAATAATATTCACAAGCTTGTCGGGTGCAGGGTATGGAAGTCTGGCAATCCTGGGCGCTCTTAAGTACTTCGATTTTTTTGTGATTAATCCATTATTAGGTTTTCTTTCATCCATGATAGCCATACTTATGGTTACAATTGGATTGATCTCTTCGACGACACATTTAGGTCATCCCCGTCGTGCTTGGAGGGCGCTATCACAATGGCGTTCCTCTTGGCTGTCACGAGAAGGTGTGTTCGCAGTTTTGACTTATTTTCCCGGCAGCATCTTTTGCCTATCATTTCTTATTCCGGGAGCGTTCGATGAAATCATAAATGTTGTATGTTTATTAACCACAGTATTTTCTCTTGGAACAATCTACTGCACAGCAAAAATTTACTCCTCCCTAAAAACCATAAGACAGTGGAACCATCAACTTGTGATGCCAATTTATTTGATTATAGGATTATTTGATGGCGCGATTTTATTGTTAGTTTTATTGGCTGTTTTTGACAGTTCGCAGTCTTTCCGCTTTCACTACTTTATAATTTGTCTCGGAACATTAGCGGGGCTCGCAAAAATTTTGTATTGGTGGTCGATAGATAATGCCGACAGTAAATCTAATACCTCTACTGCAACCGGTCTGGGAACCCCTCAAGAGGGAGTTTCGATGCTTGATGGACCAACGACTTCTGAAACCTTCATTATGCGCGAAATGGGTTTTGTAATTGCCCGAAAGCATAGTCGTCGCCTCCGTCTTATCGCAATCTTGACCCTTTCTATTATTCCAATATCCGCTGTCTATTTAATAGCTCAAGATCCCATGTTAATAAGCCAAATAATACTAAGCGTTATTGCTATCGTATTTTCTTACTTTGGGACCATCATTGAAAGGTGGTTGTTTTTTGCTGAAGCAAAACATGTATCAATGCTTTACTATGGGGCCACCAAGGTCTAGTTAAAGTTTGCTGGCCACACAAACCAGCGTCATACTAAGGGAAATCAAAATTACTAAAAATTACAATTGTGGCATGACTTTGTTCGAAAAAGATTTTTCGACAATTCTAAATTTAATCTTAGATAAGTTTTTGAAAGTCTTTCGGCGATAACCAATGGGTATTTGTATCACTAGCATATCTGAAGCCATTTTTGACCAACTGACCACCCCTCTGTTCATAAATGGCTTTTTGAGGGCTTAGAAAAGGCGTAAGTACGGCATACCTATCCGCAAATTCAAAGGTCATGCGCGAATCATCTTCTGAAATCATCAGCTCGTGCAATTTCTCACCAGCCCTTATACCTATTTCCTTATGGGAGAGATTTGGGGCCATGCTTTGCGCCAAATCCGTTATTTTCATCGATGGAATTTTTGGTATAAAAATTTCACCACCCTGCATCATTTTCAAACATGAAAGAACAAAGCCTATACCCTGATCCAGAGTAATCCAAAATCGGGTCATGCGAAAATCCGTAATCGGCAATTCAGTTACCTCTTCCTTGATAAGCTTTTTGAACAATGGGACAACGCTGCCACGTGAACCAATTACATTGCCATACCTTACAACTGAGAAACTACAGCCACCTGCCCCCGATAAATTATTAGCGGCGATGAAGATTTTATCCGCCGCCAATTTCGTAGCTCCATACAGATTGATAGGATTGCATGCTTTATCTGTAGACAGAGCTATGACCTTTTTAACTCCAGCTCGAATGGCTGCTGTTACTACATTCTCCGCACCGTTAATGTTTGTCTTAGCCGCTTCAAAGGGATTATATTCTGCAGTTTGAATGTGTTTTAGGGCCGCCGCGTGAACTACATAATCAACACCGCGCATAGCCAGTTCAAGGCGAGCGACATCTCTCACGTCTCCTATGAAAAATCTAATCGGACGTCCTGTCACCACCGGAAATTCCTGAGCCATTTCGTATTGTTTTAATTCATCTCTTGAAAAAACAATACATCTCGAAACATCGTAGGCATTAATAACCTTGCGCACAAATGCTTGACCAAAGGAGCCTGTGCCACCAGTTATCAAAATAGATTTATTATTCAAATTTATTTGATCTTGATCAAACTGGTAAAACATTTTTTCCAATCTCTTATTTATGCTGAGCCATTGAATAAGCTGCGCACTTCTTAGTTTATTTAACAATCATGAGTGACGCCAATTATATCAGCCAGAGCTTCAACGACAAAATCCACTTCCTCAATTTTCATGCCGGGCCATAATGGTAAGCTTAGACATCTAGAGTAATACGCCTCGCAACCTTCTAGAGTAAATGTCCCATATCTAGATCTATAGTACGGTTGTCTGTGAACGGGGATATAATGGACTTGAGTTCCAATGCCTAAATCATACAGTTGCCGCATTACATCTACCCGGGAAAGACCTAATTTTTCAAAGTTAATTAAGGCAACTGATAAATGCCATGCTGGAATGGAATACTTCACTGTTTCGATGGGTTTAACGTATGGACCTAATTTTTTTAAAAGAACAGAATATCGTTCTTTAAGCTTGGCTCTTTCCTTAACAAATTTGTCTAGCTTTGATAACTGGCTGAAACCAAGAGCGCACTGAATATCTGTTAAACGATAATTGAACCCCAAGCTATGCATTTCGTAATGCCAGGGGTTGTGATCTAACGCATCATAATCCCTAACCATTCCATGATTTCTATAAAGTCTCAATTTTTCTGCAAAACATTCGTCATTGGTCGTCACAACACCTCCCTCTCCCGAGGCTATTGTTTTTACTGCGTGAGAAGAAAATGCCGCCGCAAGACTACAACGACAGGAACCAATTTTAAAAGTTTTATAAGGAGAAGATATTTCGCTAGTACCTAATGCGTGACATGCATCCTCTAACAATATTATATCTCCTCCGCATTCTTTCAGGGCGGACATGCTTGCACATTGGCCATTTAAATGCACTACGATAACGGCTTTAGGTTTCACTGGTATCTTCGAGAGAGTGTAACTGAGATTTTCTGCGTCCAGTAAACCCGTTTCGCTGTTTACGTCGGCGAAATAAACCTCTGCTCCAGTATAGCGAACTGCGTTCGCTGTAGCTAGAAAGGTCATAGATGGGACTATTATCCAGTCACCTGGACCTACCCCCAACCCCATAAGCATTAAATGGAGAGCCGCTGTACCGCTTGAACAAGCAACAGCGGATTTTGCGTCCACGGCATTAGCAAAAGCGTCTTCGAACGATTTAATATTAGGTCCGGTTGTTAACCAATCTCCTTTTAAAACATCTACGACAGCAGCTATATCCGCTTCATCAATCAATTGGCGACTATAGGGTAAAAATTTTTTGGACAATTTTACCTCAAATACTATGTTCCACTATCTATGGTAATGGCCTATTACAGGACCCCAAAAGCCTCTAGAGCCTAAAAAATATTTAGCGCCTTGAGAACTCCTAAAACTAATCCCTAGTCCTCGGTAAATTTAACTAAATCAACTTCCCCGTGCCTAAATGGGACCCAATATTTGGTTTCTGGATTATATTGGAGACCGTAAATATTTTTGCAATAAACCTTAGACACCGGGGTTCCACCAGCTATCTCAGTCTCCGTCCTAGCGACATCAACCAGATCAGAGTCCTTAAAATGGTTAGTCCATGATTTACTTGGGTCACTACGATCATTTTCCTGCAGGTCGTTAACTTTCATTGCTAACTCCCATGTCTGTTCCAAATCATTCCAAAGTCCATCCAGATATTGCCCCATATGCTTTCCTTTCAACGGGTATCTTGTTTCCTGTATGTCTAGTCTAACATATTATCGCTAACTGTAACACGCTTGGGAAACTTACCTAGTTAATAGTTAGCAGCAAGTTCGTACTTATTCAAAATCACTCATCCCAAGTCAGATTAATGCGCCTGTTTTGTTTTCCTTTATTTTCTATTTTGCTGATTTTTACCCTTCCAATTTCCCCCGTAGTCTTTACGTGGGTGCCGCCACACGGCTGGAAATCAATATCGTCACCTATCCGAATCATTCTAACTTGACCTGTGCCCGTGGGCGGCTTGACGGACATGGTCCTTATTAAATCGGGGTTTTGTTCAAGCTCTTGATCACTTATAAAAGAAGATGTAACGGGGTAGTCGCCATCTACAATTTCCATTAATTGACTTGTCAAATGTTCCTTCTCTGGCCGCTCTCCAGGGATGTCAAAATCAAGCCTGCTTTTCAGAACACCAACGGACCCTCCTGTCACAGCACCATCTACTATGGAGCATAAAACATGTAAAGCAGTGTGCATACGCATAAGTGAATATCGGCGTCCCCAATCAATGGTAATGTTTACACTATCTCCCTCTGATATCGCTCCATTTTTATGATCAATAAGATGTATAATGCCGTGTTCGGACTTGATTGTATTGATAACATCAGCCTCATAATTATTCGCGTCAATTTTGCCTATATCTCCTGGCTGGCCGCCTCCTTCAGGGTAAAAAACTGTTTTATCTAAGATTAGACCATCTTCCAGTATCGTAAGTACCTTCGCCTCAGTCGATTTAAGGTACGAGTCTGATCTAAAAATTTCTGCCGATTTCATAAGTGGCTTTCCTCCCCCCTCTTGTTGTTCAACATATCTTGGTAAATTGAGTTATCGATATTCCCTCCTGTTAGAACAACCGCGACCCGTTTTTTGCGCATTTTCTGTTTCTCTTTTAAAAGTGCCGCCAGTGCAGCCGCTCCAGCTCCCTCGGCAACATTATGTGTATCCGTAAAGAAGTGCCTGACAGCAGTAATTATTTGAGCATCGCTGACTTCTACAATTCTGCTTAAATCTTTTTTCATTATACTTAATGCAGTTTCATTGGGGACTCTACATGCTAGTCCATCAGCTACTGTATCGGCAGAATTTGTTGATATTGATCTTCCATTTCTAAAAGACAGTGAATAGCCGGAGCATTTTTTGCGACAACTCCAACAATTTCTGTTTTCAAGCCCATTAAATTTCGTGCAGCTATTACCCCACAAACACCAGAGCCAAGGCCGATTGGCACGTATATAACATCTAAGTCATCCATCTCGTTGAAAACCTCCCAACCATACGTCGCTACTCCCCTTACTAAGAGAGGATGAAAACTTGGAAACATATGCAGATTGTCTGTTTTGGATAGATCCGTCGCATATTCAAAAGCTTCTTGGAAGTCTTTGCCGTATGTTATGAGCTCAGCTCCCTGAGCGGTCATGGCACGGTTTTTTTCTACAGAGTTTCCCTCGGGAACAACAATCTTAGATGGAATGCCTTTTTGAGACGCCGCCGTAGCTACGCTTTGCCCATGATTGCCTCTGGTAGCAGCTATGAACTCTAATGGTGTATTTTTTTTATTTCTTAAATAATCTACATACACTATACCACCTCTTATTTTAAAGGCTCCGGTAGGAGTATGGTTTTCGTGTTTCACCCAGACTTCTGTCCCAACTCTCTCTGAAAGTAAAGGCCAGTTATATTGTGGTGTCGGTTTCATAAAGTTATAGATGGTACGAGCAGCATTCTCCATCTGATCTCTGGTGATAGCAAAATCGTCCATATTATTAATGCCTTATTTCACTCTTTTACTAATGGGTGGGCGTGATTAAGCGGCCCATGACCTTCCCCCAAACCCGGTGCCATACTTATTGCATCGAAAACATATTTTCTCGCACGCTCAGTAGCTGTGTCAATCTTTTGTCCTTGCGCAATACCCGTAGCAATAGCAGAGGCCAAGCTACACCCAGTTCCATGAGTATGTACTGTTTCTAGTCTTGGGCTGCTATATGTTTTTTCCCCAGATTGTGAAAGTAAAATATCTGTTAATATATCCTCGCTCAAATGTCCTCCTTTGATTAAAACCGCTTTGGGCCCCATGTTTAGCAGAAATTCTCCAGCTCTTCTCATATCATCAACAGTAGTAATTTGGGTGCCAGTCAACACTTCGGCTTCGGGTATATTTGGAGTAAGGACATCTGCTTTACAAATTAGTTCAGACTTTAGTGCATCTATTGCATTAGTCTGTAGGAGGCTATGCCCCCCCTTTGCGACCATAACGGGATCTACCACAAGACTAATTTCATTTCCTTGTTCTTCAAGAGCCTCTGCAACCGTCCTTATAACTTCTGCCTTGTGAAGCATGCCGGTTTTTACTACATCAGCACCAATATCTTCCAATACAACAGTTATTTGTTGGCGTATAAAGGCGATAGGGATATCAAATACGCCAAAAACACCCTTTGTATTTTGGGCCGTTACAGCCGTTATAGCGGTCGCAGCGAAGGCTCCTAAAGCAGTTACAGTTTTAATATCTGCTTGAACACCTGCGCCGCCGCCAGAGTCAGACCCCGCACATATTAAAACTCTGCCCCTCATAGAGTTAGCACGCTTATCATCTGACATTAAAAATCCCTTATTGTTCATCATTTCCAAACAGTTCGGAGCTGATATCACCAACTATTTTCTGCATCAGTACTTCATCCTCACTTTCAACCATTACTCTCAGAACCGGCTCGGTTCCCGACTTCCTAATAAGCACTCGCCCCTTTTTACCAATCCGTTTTTCTGCCGTTTCTGAAATAGTTCTAAGCTTACCTTCATCAAATGTTTGAGCGCCTCTAATTTGAATATTCTTTAACAGTTGAGGCACTGGTTTAAAGGCTCTGGTTATTTCACTGATTGGCTTTCTTTCGGTCAATGCAATAGACAGGACTTTAAGAGCAGCAATAATACCATCTCCAGTAGATGAGTAATCACTCATTATAATGTGACCAGATTGTTCGCCACCCAAATTTAATCCATTTTGGCGCATATACTCTAAAACGTAACGGTCACCTACATTTGTTCGGTAGACTTTTAATCCCTTGGAATTAAGGAACACTTCGAGTCCATGATTTGACATCACTGTTGTAACAATACCATCACCCTTTAATTCACCTGTTTTCAACCAAGCTGTGGCGAGTGCCGCAAGGATTTGATCTCCATCAACAACAGAGCCAGTTTCATCAACAAGGATTAGTCTATCTGCGTCACCATCAAGTGCTATACCAGCATCAGCCTTGTGCATTTTCACCGATTCTATTAGGGATGCTGGAGCCATAACACCACAGTCACGATTAATATTAAACCCATCTGGCTCTACACCTAAAGCGACTATATCTGCTCCTAATTCGAAAAATACTTTTGGGGCCAACTTATAAGCCGCGCCATTTGCACAATCCACAACGAGTTTTAAACCATCTAGCCTTAGACCCCTGGGGAAGGTGCCCTTAGCCATCTCAATGTATCGACCAGCTGCATCATCTAATCTTCTAGCCCGGCCTAAGTTCATTGGCGGTACTCTGACACTGTCATCGATACTCGTTATAATATTCTCCAAACTCAATTCTATTTCATCAGAAAGTTTAAACCCGTCCGGTCCAAAGAATTTTATCCCATTGTCATGATAAGGGTTGTGTGAAGCGGATAACATTACACCTAAATCGGCTCTTAATGATCTCGTGAGCATCGCTATGCCGGGCGTTACCATTGGGCCAACTAATACAACGTCCATACCCACAGCAGTAAAACCAGCGACCATAGCCGACTCAAGCATATAACCTGATAACCGTGTATCTTTCCCAATCACTGCTAATGGTCTTTGCTTACCTGAAACAGGCGCAAAGTAGCTGCCAGCGGCCATCGCTAGCTTCAAAGCTGTCTCAGCCGTTATCGGCTCTCGATTCGCTGTTCCTCTGACCCCATCAGTTCCAAAAAGCTTACGTGTCATTCTTTTGTTCTTTACTGAGATGTGATTAATCTAAACTTAGCACCAACTCCAAGTATAATGAAAAATATAGTAGCTATAGATCATCATCAACTACAGCTTTATATATTTTTAATGCTTGTTTGGTTTCTGCAACATCATGCACTCTGAGTATTTGCACACCTTGTTGGCAAGCCCAAATCGCCATTGCTAGCGAGCCCGCTAATCTTTGATCCGGCGGTTCATCTTCATTTAACGCCGCTATAAAAGATTTTCTTGAAACTCCAATTGCAATAGGAACTCTTAGATTATGAAAAAGACTAAGACGATTAAGTATAGCTAGATTATGGTTTAAGTTTTTTCCAAATCCTATTCCTGGATCCACGATAATATTACTAAGAGAGATACCGCTCTCTAAACAAACATCTATTCTATTGCGTAAATATTCAAGTATATCAAGAGGCGCGAATTGATAATAGGGATTATTTTGCATATCAACTGGCGTGCCCTGCATATGCATAAGAATTACGGGGACTCCTAGTTCTCTTAACAACCTTAAACTTTTTGGATCGGCAGATAGAGCCGATATATCGTTGACGATGGAAGCACCCGCAATAACAGCAGCCTCCATAACCGACGATTTTTGAGTATCTATACTGATTGGCACACCAAATCCTGATACTTCTTTTATCACTGGAATAACGCGCTCTATTTCTTGCTCGGCAGTCACCGGGACAGCACCGGGTTTACTCGACTCACCGCCGATGTCAATTATATCCACCCCATCAGCGATCAAGCGATGAGCTTGCGAGATTGCAATCTGCGTTTTCGAATTTTTACCTCCATCGTAAAAACTGTCTGGTGTTACATTTACCACTCCCATTAGGAGTGGAGACGACAGACTTGTAAAAACGTTAGATGAATGCCTACCGGTCAAATTTAAAATAATTTGATCCAGCTTTTCAATACATCCGTCTGCTAGTGCCCACTTCCTAGCTTCATCTATCTCGGAACTGAAGACGAATATGTTTTCGTCTGTCTTTATTAACAATTCTAATTGATCAAAATGATATGGACCTCCATGCAAATTAATACCTTTAACTGGATCGCTAAGGGTGGCCTTTGTCTTACTCATAAATATCGGGCGACCAAACAAACTACTTCCTGAAACGAAGAGGCCGCGCTCTGGCGCGGCCAACTTTACTATCTTTTGCATTAAGAAACTTTAATCGCCTAGTTGTGGGTCAGGCTCGAGGTCGCTGCCGGGCACATCACCACCCCCGGACGGGACCGACGACCGGCCTTTATCCATCCGTTCTTTATTGTCTGAAGGCTTGTTTCTCGATAAACCATCCCCGTTGATAAGACTTTTGATTTCTTCCCCTGAAAGCGTTTCGTATTCCAGTAACCCTTTAGCAAGAATCTCTAACTCTTTTTTATTATCACTCAGGATTTGTGATGCATCTTGATATGCGTCGTCTATTATACTTCGTGTCTCATCATCTATAGATTTAGCAGTAGCATCAGATAAATTTTTTGTCTGGGTGACCGAGTGACCAAGAAAAACTTCTTGCTGGTCAGCCCCATAGGCCAAAAACCCCAATTTTTCACTCATTCCCCACTCAGTAACCATCCTGCGAGCCATATCCGAAGCCATTTTTATGTCCGAGGAAGCGCCGGTGGTAATTTTCTCTTCCCCAAAAATCATGTCTTCCGCTATTCGACCACCACAGGCGACTCTTAGATCGGCAAAAATTTTCGCCTTCGACAGCGATATCCGGTCACCCTCAGGAAGCCTCATTACCATCCCTAAGGCTCGTCCTCTCGGTATTATTGTAGCCTTGTGAATAGGATCGGAATCTGGACAGTGTAAAGCGACAACTGCGTGTCCAGCTTCGTGGTAAGCTGTAAGCTTCTTTTCTTCGTCAGTCATAACCATGGAACGTCGCTCTGATCCCATCATGACCTTATCTTTTGCTTCCTCAAATTCACTCATGAAGACAACCCGCTTACCTTTTCTCGCGGCCAGGAGAGCTGCTTCGTTTACTAGATTGGCCAAGTCCGCGCCAGAAAATCCTGGTGTCCCTCTGGCTATTGTACGAGCTTCTACGTCTGGCCCTAAAGGAACCTTACGCATATGAACCTTAAGTATACGCTCCCGTCCCAATATGTCCGGGTTCGGAACAACCACTTGCCTATCAAAGCGACCTGGACGCAGGAGAGCGGGGTCTAAAACATCGGGGCGATTCGTTGCAGCGATCAATATCACTCCTTCGTTTGCTTCGAAACCGTCCATCTCTACGAGCAACTGATTGAGTGTTTGCTCTCTTTCGTCGTTTCCGCCACCTAAACCAGCGCCACGGTGTCTACCCACGGCATCTATTTCGTCGATAAAGACGATACAAGGTGCGTTTTTTTTGCCTTGTTCAAACATGTCTCTAACTCGACTAGCCCCAACGCCAACAAACATTTCGACGAAATCGGATCCTGAGATCGTAAAAAATGGAACGTTAGCTTCACCTGCTATTGCTCTCGCTAAAAGAGTTTTACCTGTCCCGGGAGGTCCAACCAAAAGGCAACCTTTCGGTATCTTCCCACCTAACCTTTGAAATTTCTGAGGATCCTTAAGAAATTCAACAATCTCCTCCAATTCCGTCTTTGCCTCGTCAATACCTGCTACATCATCAAATGTAACGCGACCTAGTTTTTCGGAAAGCAACTTTGCTTTACTTTTCCCAAAACCCATAGCCTTTCCGCCGCCGCCTTGCATTTGCCGCATAAAGAAAATCCATACCCCAATAAACAAGAGCATTGGGAACCAGGAGATAAGAATACCTAGCAGACCAGACATACCCTCCTCTTTGGGAGCTGCCGAAATCCTAACTCCACCTTCCCGAAGTCTATCCACTATACCTGGATCATTTGGCGCGTAAGTTGAAAATGCGCGTCCATCGTTAAAATGCCCTTTTATCGTATTTCCTTGGATAGTGACATCGCTCACTCTTCCCTGTTCCACCTCGCCTAAAAAATCTGAAAAAGCCAAGCTAGAGTAACTTCTTTGAGAACTATTATTTTGAAACAGATTGAACAGAGCCACCAACAAGACCCCGATGACGATCCATAACGCTATATTTCGGCCAAATTTATTCACTTAAACGTCCTCGTAAAAAAACCTGTTGATACCATGCGTTCAAACACGACTTCTGGAGAGTTCTAGAGATTAGAAATGTGCTCATAAACTTTCCTTCGACAAATCGTAGACCCAGGAAGAGTCCGGATGAAAGTAACAAAAAACTCCAGGTGATCCCTCATCATGGCTTCTACGATTCACTCCCTCAAAGTGGGGTATGAATAGGTCGTCGTCAAGGCTTCTGGCTATAGGAATTGATATTCTTGCACGAAAAGGTAACTCAGGTCCAAAGATATCTGGTAAATTTCGTCCAGAAATTCGTTTGAGTTTTTTCCACCCAGTTTCGCCAAGAGGTTCCATAATCAGCTTTTCTTTTGAGGATTGAATCACTTCAAATCTATTATCCCATCTAAGTTTTGTTCCAGGCAGAATAACCGTAGAAGGGAATTTTCTATGGATTTCTCGATAAATCCAGATCGTCCCCGAATTTGTCTTTTCAATCACGCACCCCCCAAGAGTAGACGTTGTAACTTTTTTACCTCTTAATATCCAGATTAACCGATTAAGTTTATCTTTTTTTGAAGGCCAAGGTGCTCCGCCAATGGAGATTAAGAGGCGACCTAACAAAAGTTCTAAAAATTTTATTGGTGTTTCGTCAATACTTGAGGCGTTTATCCAAGCTATGCCCGTCCCTAGTATTCCACCATTTTTCTTCATGAAGTTGAGAGAAGTCTGGTCAAAAATATCTCTTAATTTCCGCATGGCAGATGCTAGACGAACAACCTTATTTCCTTCAAGTCCAACTTTCTCAATACCGGGCTTGAGTTGCCTCAACATCACCCTCGTATACTTTAAATCTTGATTGCTGGGATCAACAACCCAATTCTGACCAAAACGCCTGCAAGTCTCGATTAGCCTACATTTGGTTATGGTAAGAAGAGGGCGTATAATGGTTAAACCGGCAACTCGGGTGCCATTACGCATTCCACTTAGACCCTCAGGTCCGCTATCCGCTAAGATACGCATATAAACGGTCTCTGCCTGATCTTCGATTGTATGAGCTAGCATCACCCCATCTACAGAGTTATTTCTGCACCAATTTCCAAAAAGATTAAACCGCCACTTTCGGGCAAAGGCTTGAATTCCATGGCGCGGGGGGAGCTGTTCTAATACTAGTGTATAATGCGGGATCCCTCGATTTTCCAGCCAAAGTTTTACTTGGGTTGCTTCGGTTTTTGCCTCTTTTCTAATTCCATGATCAACTGTTAAGGCCGTTATTTTTA
>Ga0114933_10004299_pt1 | contig 13417 bp, 12 predicted proteins | sample 4SBtaG_FD_89691 | JGI IMG/M metagenome (GOLD analysis project Ga0114933, IMG submission 89691) | Deep subsurface microbial communities from Kolumbo volcano to uncover new lineages of life (NeLLi) - 4SBTROV12_W25 metaG | ecosystem: Environmental > Aquatic > Marine > Volcanic | place: Kolumbo...
CGCGAAGATGAGGAGAGAGCCCGCGAGGGCTCCGAAGAGGGAACGCGCGGGTCCCCGGGGGCGCATCAGGGCGTGCAGAACTCGAACGAGTCGAAGCGCGCGAGGTCCGCGATGGCGTTGGGCGTGCCCGCGTACCCGGCGGGCTGGACCCAGGTCAGCTCCTTGCCGGGGTCGAGCAGGGGCAGGAGGTTCGCCTGCTGCCAGCCCGACAGGGCCGCGGACAGGAACGTCTCGCTGTCCGTGGTGCCGTCGGAGTAGCCCCAGTTCACGACCATCAGGGGGAAGTCGTTGACGTCGTGCCAGCTCCAGAAGGACGCGTTCGTGAGCGACGTGACCGCCACGGCCGACACGTCCTGCCGGACCTCGCCGCTGCCCGTGGTCTCCGCCGCGAACGAACCCGCGTAGACGCTTGCGCCGATCGTCGCGGTGCCGGTCCACGGCGTCATCACGCCGTCCTCGAACCCGGGGTTCACGAGGATGGAGAAGCCGACCCCCGTGGGGCACGGGATGTTGAGCGCGCAGGCGTTGGTGCACGCGTCCGTGTCCACGAGGTTGCCGTCGTCGCAGGCCTCGCCGAGGCCGAGCTGGGGCACGCCGTCTCCGCAGTACTCGTCCAGGCAGACGTCGCTGCAGAGGTCCTCGGAGTCGGTGTTGCCGTCGTCGCACTCTTCGCCGAGCCCGATCTGGACGACGCCGTCGCCGCAGGACTCGTTCAGGCAGGTGGAGCTGCAGCCGTCCTCGGAGGCCACGTTGCCGTCGTCGCAGGACTCGCCCGCCTGGAGGATGCCGTCGCCGCAGACCTCGTCGAGGCACAGGCGCGAGCAGCCGTCGTTGTTGTCGAGGTTGCCGTCGTCGCACTCCTCGCCCAGGCCCACCTGGGGGATGCCGTCGCCGCAGAACTCGTCCTCGCAGCGGTTGCTGCAGCCGTCGCCGGAGTCGGTGTTGCCGTCGTCGCACTGCTCGCCGAGCAGGGGCTGGAGGTTGCCGTCGCCGCAGGTCTGCTCCTCGCAGAGGCTGGTGCAGCCGTCGCCGTCTTCGATGTTGCCGTCGTCGCACTCCTCGCCGAGGCCGACCTGGGCGATGCCGTCCCCGCAGTACTCGACGATGCACTCGGCCGAGCAGCCGTCTTCGCTCTCGGTGCCGCCGTCGTCGCACTCCTCGCCCAGGGCGTCTTGGACGATGTTGTCCCCGCACACCTCGGCGCGACACTCGGGGTTGCAGCCGTCGTTGCCGACGTTGTTGCCGTCGTCGCAGCTCTCGCCGAGCAGGGTCTGGACCGTGCCGTCGCCGCAGTACTCGGTGCGGCAGAACTCGCTGCAGCCGTCGCCCGCCTCGATGTTGCCGTCGTCGCACTCTTCGCCGCGCACCTCCTGGAGGAGGCCGTCGCCGCAGATGGGCTCGATGGAGCAGCCGGAGTCGCAGCCGTCGCCGGGGATGGTGTTCCCGTCGTCGCACTCCTCGCTCGTATCGACGACCGCGTCGCCGCAGGTGTCGACCGCCTCCACGAGGGCGACGTCCCCGCACCCGAGGGCGGAGAGCAGGAGAGCAGCGGCGCAGAAGGACCGGAACGCGGGCAGGTGACGCATGAACTCTTCTCGCTGAAAACAACGGATAAGGAAGAGACGAGCCTACACCAGCGAACCCTGGCAGTGGCGGCGGATCCGACGCCCGCGGGGGGCCGGTTTCAGCCCGGATCGAGGGGACTCGCCGACAAGAACTCGACCAGCAGCGCGTTGACGCGGGCCGGGTGCTCGATGTTCGGGGCGTGCTTCGCGTCCTCGATCACCTCCAGCCGGGCGTTCAAGCGAGCCGCGAGGCGACGGCCCAACTCGACGGGGAACACCTCGTCGTGGTCGCCCCAGATCAGGAGCGTCTCGGCCTTCAGCTCCTCCGTCGTCGCGAGCAGCTCGTCCATGGCGTCCACCGCCGTCTCGAGGAGCAGCGCGCGCTCCGGGCCGTGGTCCTTGTACAGCGTGGTCAGCACCTGCTTGCGCGCGAACTCCGGGGTCGCCGGGGGCCGAAAGTAGGCCAGGTCGATCAGGCGCTGCACGTCGGCCGTGGACTCCGGGACGAGCAGGCGGCTGAGGTCCGGCACCTCGAAGCGCGCGAGGAGGGCGTCGTAGTCCGCGCGGCTGTACTCGAGCCCCGGGCTGTCGACGATGACGGCGCGGCCGAGCCGCTCGGGGAAGGCCGCACCCAGCATGTACAGCACCATGCCGCCGTAGCTGATGCCCGCCGCGTCCACCCGGTCCTCGCCGAGGCGGTCCAGGAACTCCACGACCGAGCGCGCCTGGTGCTGGAGGCTGAAGTCGCGCCTGGGGCACTTGCTGCGCCCGAACCACAGGAGGTTCGGCACGAGCACGCGGTGGTCCTTGATCAAGGCCTCCACCTGGTGGTGCCACTGCCAGATGGCCTCCGCGCCGAACCCGTGGAGCAGCAGGACGGGGGGGCCCTCGCCGCCCGCCCAGTACTGAATCTCGGCCCCGTCTTCGAGGGTCATGGTCGCGTCCGTGAGGCCGAGCCGCCGGAGCTTGTTCTCGAGCCGCGTCTGCTCGAGGGTGATGAAGTTGCAGCTCGCGAGCAGGGCCACGAAGGCGACGAGCAGCGCGGGCACGACGTAGGCGGAGCGCGGGGTCTTCACGGTCGCCGAGCGTACACGGCCACCTCCCGACGAGTAGGATCGTCGACCGGAGGAGAAACCATGACCATGACCGCCTCGTTCGTGCTCGCCGCCCTGGTGCTGGCCGCTGTGGCCGCGGTGCTGTGGATGATCAGCCTCGCCACGGAGGATGTGTCCACGGTGGACGTCTTCTGGGGCGCGGCCTTCGCGATCGTCGCGTGGATTCACTGGTCGGGGGCCGCCGACCCGACCCCCCGGGCCACCCTCCTCTTCGCCATGACCGCCGTGTGGGGCCTCCGCCTCGCCGTGTACCTGTTCCGTCGTAACCGCGGCAAGGGCGAGGACCGCCGCTACGCCGCGATCCGACGACGCTCGGGGCAGAACTTCCGACGCCTCAGCCTCTACACCGTCTTCCTCGGCCAGGCCGCGCTCATCTACTTCATCTCGTTCCCGGTGCAGTTCGGGATGGGGGCCGAACCTCCCCTCGGCGGCTGGGCCCTGCTGGGCGCCATCCTGTGGGGCGTCGGCTTCTGCTTCGAGGCCATCGGAGACCTCCAGCTCTCGCGCTTCCAGTCGGACCCCGCGAACGCCGGCCGCGTCATGGACCAGGGGCTGTGGGCCTGGACTCGTCACCCGAACTACTTCGGCGACTTCTGCGTGTGGTGGGGGATCTGGCTGGTCGCCTTCGACGGCGGTCAGGCCTGGACCGTCATCTCGCCGATCGTCATGTCGGTGTTCCTGCTGAAGATCAGCGGGAAGGACTTGCTGGAGCGAGACATCGGCGACCGTCGGCCGGGCTACGACGAGTACAAGCGGAAGACCTCCGGATTCCTCCCGCTCCCGCCCAAGGGCGGCTGAGCCCGGGCCGGCGCGACCCCGCCCGTTCGTGCAAGCTGCGGCGGTCGCGGGCCGTCTCGGCGCCGCGATCAGCCCGGAGTACCCGAGATGTCTGCTGCCCCCGAGGTCGTCGCCGACGGCGCCGTCGTCCTGTTCCACTACACCCTCACGGTCGACGGCGACGTGGTGGACACGTCCGACGGCGGGCCCCCGCTCGCGATCCTCGCGGGTCAGGACAACATCGTCCCCGGCTTGGAGAAGGCGCTCATGGGCCGCCCGGTGGGGGACGAGTTCGAGGTGAGCGTGGGCGCCGCCGACGGCTACGGCGAGGTCGAGGGCCCCGGCGCCCAGCCGCTCCCCCGCGACGCGTTCCCGGACGACGCGGAGATCGCCGAGGGCATGGCGTTCATGGCGGGCTCCGAGGAGGAGGGCTACTTCACCCTCTGGGTCACGAAGGTCGAGGGCGACCAGGTGTTCGTGGACAAGAACCATCCCCTCGCCGGCAAGACGCTCGACTTCAAGGTCAAGATCACGTCGATGCGCGAGCCGAGCCCCGAAGAGGTCGCTCACGGGCACGTACACGGCGAAGGCGGCCACCACCACTAGCAGCGGTCCCTGGACCGCCTCGCTTCCTCCGGCACCTCGGGCCGACTTCGGCGTATTCCAATACGCCTTCACCCGGACCCTCGGCCCCGTCGTCGCGATCCGGCCCAGGTCCTCGCTGCTGGCCGGCGGGAGACGTCAGAGGCGGATCCAGGCCATCTTGAGCGGGTGACGTCCGTCGGGGCTGGGGAAGTCTTCGTCGGGGGGGACCACCTCGAGTTCTCGGATCGGGCGGCCCGCTTTGGTCGCGCACCGACGCAGCACGTCGAGCCAGTCGTCGAGATGGACGCGCGCCACGTGGTTCGTGACGAGCAGCTCGCCCCCGACCTGGGCGCACAGCAGCGCGGGCTTGAAGAGCGACGGGTAGTCGCGGACGAGGTCGACCGCTCCGAAGGGTGACTTCGCCCACCGCGGCGGGTCCAGCACGACGAGGTCGAACGTCCGAGGCTCGAGGCGCCTGAACCGACGCCGGCGCGCCGCCCTGCCCTTCACCCCGAGCCCCGAGAACTGCCGCACGACGGGCAGGACGTCCTCCTTGAGGGTGGAGAAGGACGGCGCGAGCCCGTTCCGACCGGCGTTGCTCTCCCCGACGGTCAGGGCCGAGGCCGAGAAGTCGACGTTCACGCTGCGCCCGCCTCCCGCGGCGGCCGCCACCCCCACCCCGCACGTGTAGGCGAAGAGGTTCAGCACGTCGCGGCCCTCGGCGGCGGCCCGCACGGCCCGTCGCCCGGCCCGCAGATCGAGGAACAGCAGCGGATCCCGGCCCGGCAACGGAGGCGTGACGTCGTACCTCAGCCCCCCCTCTCTGCCCTCCGCAGGGGCCGGAGCGGACGCCGGTCCCACGCCCTCGGCGGCCCGCCCGCGCAGGTGAAGCCGCACCGGCAGGGACAGGCCGAGCTCGGCCTGGAGGACGGCCGCGACCTCGTGGGCGTCCACCCCGCCCAGGGCGTCGGGACGCCAGACCTGGAGCAGCGCGTTCGGTCCGTAGCGGTCCAGGGTGACGCCGGGGAGCCCCTCCACGGCGCCGTGAAAGAGCCGCACGCAGTCGGTGTCCTCGGCGGCGAGGCGCGAGAGCAGGTCGGCGCGCGCCGCGAGCGCGGCCGGGAGCAGTTCCTCGAGCCGCGGGGGGGCGCTCACGCTCGGACCGTATCAGGACTACACTCGCGTCCGTCGTACGACCCCGGAGCCGCGCATGCCCCTCGACTCGATGGACTACCAGCAGATCAAGCTCGCCCTGCGCGATTGCCTCCGCGAGGAGGGCGTCCTGGGGCACACGGAGCTCGGCGGACGCTGGCACGGCGGCAAGATCGTGATCCAGCCCGGAGACCCGAGCCTCAAGAGCAAGGAGATCTCGATCGACGACTTCTTTCACAAGGTCGTGATGGTGCGGGACCGGCTGCGCGTGCTCGAGCAGAAGGTGAACGCGAACAAGACCCTGGGGGAGTCCGAGAAGGTGGAGCTGCAGCAGTACATCACGCGCTGCTACGGCTCCCTCACGACCTTCAACGCCCTCTTCAAGGAGAAGTCCGACTTCTTCAGCGGGACGGGCAGCTCCAAGTCGTCCGCCGCAGCCCCGTCCGCCGTGGTGCGCCGCCGCCGCGACTGACCCGCCTCGACGCGGCTCGACCGGGGGGTGAAGAGGACCCTGGATCGAACGAGCGTTCGGTCATAGACTCGTCGCGGAGGTGCCGTGCGTCTCAAGAACGCGATCCTCAACCTCGCCGACGGCGGGGCCCTCTTCCGCGACGCCGCGGCCACCAAGAACCTCAAGGTCCTCACGTCGCTGCTCGGGCCGGCGTTCCGCGGGCTGATCCTCCAGCACCCGCGAGCCCACGACCAAACCCCGGTGAAGACGGGCTACCCGGCCGTCTTCGACTGGACGTATCAGCGCACGAAGCCCGCCCTCGCGAAGCTGTACGAGGTGGCCAAGGCCGGGCAGTGGAACGCCACCGACGCCCTCGACTGGAGCATCGAGATCGACCCGCACCGGGACGACCGGATGCTCATCCCCGACGACATGCTCCCGGTCAACGAGATCCGCGCCTTCCGGACCCTCCCCAAGAGGGAGAAGCAGCGGCAGCGCCACGCCGTCTTGTCGTGGATCCTCAGCCAGTTCCTGCACGGCGAGCAGGGGGCGCTGTACGCGGCCGCGCAGGTCACCGAGGCCGTCCCGTGGATGGACGCGAAGCTCTACGGCAGCACCCAGGTGGTCGACGAGGGGCGCCACGTGGAGGTGTTCCACCGCTACCTCGACGAGAAGCTGGAGAAGCGCTACTTCATCGACGTCAACCTGCACACGATCCTGGACGTCCTCATGCGCGACTCGCGCTGGGACATGAAGTTCCTGTGCATGCAGATCATGGTCGAAGGGCTCGCCCTGGGCGGGTTCGCGACCCTGCGCAACGCCGTCGACGAGCCCCTCCTCGAGGACCTGCTGAAGTACGTGATCGGCGACGAGGCGCGACACGTCCAGTACGGCGTGATCGCCCTGCGCGAGTACTACCTGGGAGAGGAGCGGATCACCGAGGTCGAGCGGCGCGAGCGCGAGGACTGGGCCTTCGAGCTGTCCCTGCTCATGCGCAATCGCTTCCTCGCCCACGAGTTCTACGAGGAGTTCTGGGCCCACAAGATGTCGCGACGGGCGTGGGACAAGATCGTGTTCGACTCGGGCCTCATGCGGCTCTTCCGGCGCACGATGTTCAAGGGGATCGTCCCCAACCTGCGGCGGATCGGCCTGCTCACGGACCGCGTCCGGCCTCACTACGACTCGGTCGGCCTGCTCGGGTACGAGAGCGGCCGGGCCGCGCCCGAGATGACGATCGCGGACTTCCTGCGCGGAGAACCCGTCCCCGCCCGCTGAAGCGCTATCGAGCCCCCGCCGCCAGCCGCCGCGCCAGCTCCTCGCCCATCACGCGGTAGCCCGCCGCGTTGCAGTGTCCACCGGGCGCGAGCAGGGCGTCCCACTGCGCGTCGTCGTAGCGCTGCTCGAACAGGGCGTACATGTCCACGAACTCCACGTCCCCCTGGGCGGCGTAGTCCGCCACGGCGTCCCGATGCATGCCGAACGCGCCCCGGTGGTTGGGGTAGCTGAGCACGACGATCCGCGCGCCCGGCGCCGCCTCGGCTATGGCAGCGAGGTGGCGGTGCAGCAGCGGGAAGGAGCGGTGATCGGCGCCGATGAGGGCGTCCCAATCGCTCGAGTCGCCGAGGGGGTCCCACGCCTCGCGGAGGGCGTCGAGCCGAGCCGCGGCGGCGTCGCGATCCAGGCAGGAATCGACCGCTCGGACCCAGCCGTGGGCGTCACCCCGGGCCACGTACCAGCGATCCGCGGTCTCGAGCAGGAGGTCGCAGTCGCCCGCCACCCGCAGCGCCCGCACCGCCTGGCCCAGGGCGGCGGCGTGGTCGGCCGAGGAGGACTGCAGGAACCGGCGGACGGCGGGCACCACCCGGTCGCGCCCCCCCGCGCCGGCGTGACCCGCCAGGTGCGTCGCCCACGCGGAGGCCTCGGCGTCGGTCGGGGGCGACGGACCGGGGGCGGCGGACGCGAACGCCGCCTCGACGGGATCCGTGTGCGCCTCGGAGTGGTACAGCCCGGGGCGGGCGTTGCGACGGTCGGAGTCCCGGGGGAGGGTGCGGCCGGGCCAGGGCCACTCGATGGCGTCGTGCACGCGACCGTCGCGGGCCGGCTCGGGGAAGCGCGAGGCCAGGTCCACGACGTCGGGGAAGCCGGGGGCGCGGTGGTGGGCCGAGATCAGCAGGGCGCGCGCCGTGCGCCAGTCGCCGGCGAGGATCCGGGCCTCGGCCGCCCCGAGATCGCGCAGCAGGCCGCGACCGCGGTGGGCGTCCAGGGCCCCACCGTGGCGACGCACCGCCTTCCAGTCTTCCATCTCCCGGGCGTGCCGGAGCAGGGCGTACCGCGCCCGCACGTCCGCGTCGGTGCGCACCGGCGCGTCGCCCACGGTGGCGGCGAGGGACGCGGCGAGGGCGTCGTGGGCCGGGGCGTCCCCTCGGGCCGCGGCGTACAGCACGGCGAACGCGAGATCGTCCAGGGCGTCCGACGACGGCGGCGGATCGTGGTCGACGAACCGCTCGAGGTAGCCGACCCCCGCCTCGGACGCGAGCAGCGGGGCCTGCACCCGAGGCGTCCCGCGGCAGAGGTCGGCGCCCGACGCGTCGGCGAGGCTCCCGAAGGCGAAGTCGCCGTGCACGCAGCCGCCGTCGTCTTCGAGCAGCATCGGCGGGATCACGGGCAGCTCGGGGGCGCCCAGGCCGAGGTTCACGGCGGCGATGCGCAGCGCCTGGACGGTGCGGAGCTGGATCGGGGACGCGGAGCTCGCCGCGCCCAGGCGCTGGTCGAGCTCGGCCACTCCCTGGAGGTTCGAGCCGTTGTTCAGGCCCACGAGCACCACCACCACGTCCGGCGACAGCGCGGGCGCGGCGTCGAGGGCCGCCGTGGCGGCGTGGGCCGAGTTCGCGCCGTTCCGTCCGAGGTTCACGACCTGCACGGGCCGCCCGAGCGCGGCGGGCAGCTCCTCGGCCAGGACGTCGACGAAGCCCTGCCCCGGCGGGGCCTCGGCGCCCGCGATCCACGAGTCGCCCACCGCCAGCACGCGGAAGGCGTCGGGGTCCGCGACGGCCGCGATCGGCGTCGGGGGCGCCACGAACAGGGCGCCGACGCGGAGGAGGATCTCGAGGAGGACGGCCGACGCGACGACCGTCCAGAGCACGAACGCGAGGCGTCGTCTCACCGGATCGGGGTGACCGTCCGGCTCGCGGTGGCCGTGAGCCCGTCCGGGTCCGTCGCCACGACCCTCAGCGTGAGGTTTCGTCCCGCCGCGAGGGCGGGCTCATCCACGAGGACGGGGAACCCGACGATCTCCCCCAGGCCTTCGCATTCCTCGTCGCCCTCGCAGCACGAGAGCTCGGCCTGGGTGCGGCTCGGCTCGCTGAGGAGGCTCCCGCCGGGCTCGGCGACCGTGAACTCCAGGAGGAGGTCCCGCCAGTCCATCCCCGTCACCCGGACGCTCCCCCACACGTGCCAGCCGCCCTGGACGCCGTTCACGAGGTCGACCTCCTGGCCGGCCTCGCCGAGCGTCACGAACTCCACCTCGCCGCTGCCCAGCACGACCGACGGATCGACGTCCAGGTCGGGCATGCAGCAGCCGCCGAGCGCCAGGAGCGCGACGAGGCACAGGGCGCGCGGCGTCATGGCGTGCGGCCTCCGATCTTGATCAGGGCGAACTCCCACGCGAAGTGATCGGTGTAGGGGGCGGGCCCGGCCGGGGGGATGGGCAGGATCGTCACCGAGATGGGCTCGAGCGTGACGAAGAAGCCGTCCGGGCCGTGGACGCGCATGCCGAAGGCGCCGCGGAACATCGGCCCGGCCCGCAGGTCCCCCCGAAACTGGCGCAGGTACCCGCCGAAGAACGCGGGCACCAGCTCGATGACGGGGTGCACCAGGATCGGCAGCTCGACCCCGCCCATCACGCGGACGGAGGGGTGCCCGCCCTCGGCGATGCCCCCCGCGATGCCGAACAGCGGCGTCGGCGACGGCACCCCCATCCGGCTGGGCAGGATCTGCACCCCGAGGTCTAGCTCCAGGACGGCGTGGTCCAGCATTCCGGAGCCGTCCGTGAGGGCCCACGCGGCTCGGAAGTCCCCCCGGAACGCGGGCTTCGGGCCCGGGTCCGGCGCGAACTCCTCCCCGGCCTCGGCGGGCGTGGCCAGCAGCACGAGGGCGGCGGCGAGGGCTCCCAGGGCGCTCATATCTGCGCCCCGAAGCCGATCGTGATCAGGGGACTGGCCGTGGTCCCCGCCTCCCCGCCGAAGCCCCCGAGCTGCACGTTCTCGAAGAAGAGGACGCGCACCGACACGTCGATCATGAAGTACTTGCCGAGGACGAACTGGGCGCCGCCCCCGGTCTGAAACACCGTCCTCGGGTGGGTCTCTCCGCCGCTCGGCACGGCGTCGATCAGCGCGAACCCCGCCCCGATCAGACCGTAGGGGAGCAGGAACTCCGTCACCTTGACGCCGTAGGTGAACCCGAAGTCGATGAGGATGAAGTCGATGCGGTTGCCCGTGAAGGTCTGCTCGCCGACGCAGCCCTCCCACCCCGCTCGCACGCCGAGGTGCAGCCGCTCGGCCAGGGGGTCGAAGCGGTGGCCGATGAAGGCCCCGAACCAGCCGCAGGGCTCGAGGGCGACCTTCGACTGCCAGGGCACGACCCCGCCCACGCCGGCGATCTCGAACGACCTGCCGCGCACCTCGCCCCGGGCCTCCGGAGCGGAGGCCGTCCCCAAGGAGAGAACGATCAGTAAGAGGGCGAGAGGTCCACGCGACACGGCGGGCATTGTCGGGACTGCGCCGAGGGGGGTCAAACCCAAGGTCCGGCGGGGCTTCGAACTTTCGGGCCCTACGGGCCCTGCGCCGACTCCCGAGATGGGGACTTGCACGGCGCGGGGTTTGGAGGCACATTCGGCCGCCTTCATCGAAAATCCGGAGAGACGACACGTGGGCAAGACCCTGATCATCGCCGAGAAGCCGAGCGTCGCCGCCGACATCGCCAAGGTCGTCGGAGCCGGCAACAAGACGCAGACCGCCTGGACAGGCGACGACCACGTCGTCTCTTGGGCGGTCGGTCACCTCCTCGAGTTCGTCCAGCCCCAGTGGTACGACAAGAAGCTCGAGAAGTGGCGCCTCAAGGATCTGCCGATCATCCCCGACGAGTTCAAGATCGAACCCGTCCGTGGGCACAAGCGGCAGCTGAACGCCCTCAAGAAGTTCCTCACGGCCAAGGACGTGGAGCGGGTCGTGAACGCCTGCGATGCGGGGCGTGAGGGCGAGCTCATCTTCCAGGAGATCTATCGCTGGAGCGGCTCGGACAAGCCCGTCGACCGGCTCTGGCTGCAGTCCATGACGTCCGCGGCCATCGCGGCGAGCCTGGCCTCCCCCCGCAAGGGCTCGGACGTGTCCGGCCTCGCCGACGCGGCCGACTGCCGAGCCGAGTCCGACTGGCTCATCGGATACAACGCCACCCGGGCCCTCACGATCCGGCTCCGGAGCCAGCGAGACAAGAACGTGTGGTCCGCGGGCCGCGTGCAGACGGCGACGCTGGCGCTGCTGGTCGCCCGAGAGCGGGAGATCCTCCGCCACATCCCCGAGCCCTACTGGCAGGTGAACGCGAACTTCTCGACCGTCGACAAGCCGCACGACTACGTGGGCAACTGGTTCGACGCCCGGCAGAGCGGCCCCAAGGACCGCATCCACGATCCCAAGGTGCGGGACCGGATCGTCGCGGCGCTGAGCTCCGGGGCCGCGGGCCGCGCCACCGAGACGCGGAAGCCGTCGCGCGAGACCGCGCCGGCCCTCTTCGACCTCACGAGCCTGCAGCGGGAAGCCAACCGCCGGTTCGGCCTCGCGGCCCGCACCACCCTGCGGTGCGCCCAGGCGCTGTACGAGGCCCACAAGCTCCTCACCTACCCCCGTACCGACTCCCGCGCCCTGCCGTCGGACTACCGCCCGCACGTCCAGAACGCGCTCCAGTTCCTGACGAACGAGAAGCAGTTCAAGCCCCACGCGCAGACCCTCCTCACGAACGGCCTGGCGAACGCGAAGCGCAACTTCAACGACGCCGCGATCTCGGATCACTTCGCGATCGTGCCCACCGGGCAGGGCGACCCGTCGGTCCTCACCGGCAACGACAAGAAGATCTGGGACCTCGTCGTCCGTCGCTTCCTCGCCGCCTTCCACCCCCCCGCGGAGTGGACCGAGGTCGAGCGCATCACCCGGGTGCAGGAGGAGACCTTCCGGACCCGGCAGCGCGTCCTCGACGTGCCCGGCTGGCGGGCTGTGTGGGACCGCAAGGACAAGGAGAAGAAGCCCGAGCTGCCTCCCCTCGCGAACCCGAGCGGATCCGACGCCACGGTCGGCGAGCACACGGTCGAGGCCAAGGAGACGAAGCCCCCGGCCCGGTACACGGAAGCCGCCCTGCTCGGCCTCATGGAGAGCGCGGGCAAGGTCCTGGACGACAAGGCCCTCGCGAAGGTGATGAAGGAGACCGGGGGCCTCGGCACGCCGGCGACCCGCGCCGACACGATCGAGACCCTGCTCAACCGCGAGTACGCCGCTCGGATCCGCGGGGTCGACAACCGCCGCGCGCTGCGCGCCTCATCCCGCGGCATTCGCCTCATCGACGCCCTGGAGCGCATCAAGCTGCCCCTGCTCACGTCGGCCGAGCTCACCGCGTCCCTCGAGGAGTCGCTCCGCAAGGTCGAGGAGGGCGACGCCCGCCGCCAGTCCTACATGGGCGAGATTCGCGACTGGACGAAGGAGATCGTCGACCGCATCCGCGGCTTCTCCTACGACGAGCTGTACCTGGAGGAGGACGTCCTGGGGACCTGCCCGCTGTGCAAGACCGACGTGCGGGAGACGCTGCGCACCTATTCGTGCGCCAACGGCGGCATCGACGGCACCTGCGGGTTCGTGATCTGGAAGGAGATCGGCGGCCGCTACATCGAGCATGTGAGCGCGCGCCAGCTGCTCGCCGACGGCGCCACGATCCCCAAGCCCGGCTTCTTCACCCGCGACGGGCAGGAGTACGAAGCCAGCCTCCACCTCACCGAGGACGCCCGCGTCGAGGTGCGCAGCAAGGACCGCGGCGACCTCCTCGAGGAGTCCTCGGAGAAGGTCGAGCCCGCGGACGTGGGCCCCTGCCCCTTCCACCCGGACAAGCTCATCCGCCGCAGCCGCCGCGGCTACCTGTGCGACGGCGTGGACGAGAAGGTCTGCAAGGTGAAGCTGCCCCTGAAGGTCTGCAAGCGGCCGCTCACGCTCGACGAGGTCAAGGCCCTCACCGGCGCGGAGCGCAAGACCGAGGTGATCGAGGGCTTCATCAGCAAGCGGGACCGCCCGTTCGCGGCCTCCCTCCACCTGAGCGACGCAGGCCGGATCCGCTTCGAGTTCCCGCCCCGCGGCACCCGTCGTCAGGGCCCCGAGTTGACCAAGTTCCCGGTGAACCCCGAGCCGCTGTGCGTCGACCCGCACAACAAGAAGGCGAACATCATCGAGTCCGAGACTGAGTACGTGTCCACGGACAGCAGCTCCCGGATCGCCGTCGCGCGCGAGATGTCGAAGCGGCAGATCACGCGGGACGAGGCCAAGGCGCTCTTCACGAAGGGGCAGACGGCCCTGCTCGAGGGGTTCGTCAGCAAGAAGACCGGCAAGCCCTTCTCGGCGCAGCTGAAGCTGCTCAAGAGCGGCCGCGTCAAGTACGTCTTCCCGAACTAGCGGGCACCCCTCTCGACAAATCAGAGATTTGTCGCCGGGGGCCCCGCAGGACCTCCTGAGGACTCCGCTTCA
>Ga0114933_10004301_pt1 | contig 13409 bp, 20 predicted proteins | sample 4SBtaG_FD_89691 | JGI IMG/M metagenome (GOLD analysis project Ga0114933, IMG submission 89691) | Deep subsurface microbial communities from Kolumbo volcano to uncover new lineages of life (NeLLi) - 4SBTROV12_W25 metaG | ecosystem: Environmental > Aquatic > Marine > Volcanic | place: Kolumbo...
AGTAAGTAGAGCCTCGAAAGCAGAACCGCTACCAGCGCTTGCCGTAGCCATTTCCTCTATCGCTTTACCTTCGGTGGATACTGAAACTGTCATTGGGATTCTCCCCTATTTGAAATTCGGAGGGCGGACTCTCCGCCATCCGTTAACTCCAAAATAGCACACTTAAATATTGACCGTCAATTCGAGATTCTCCATCCGTTGTGGAATTCCACAAACACCCAACCACTACCACACACTCCAACACAAGAACACCAACGAATAAATGTAAGGTCGTCACGACTGTCCGCAGTAGGTAAACTTACCTACTCCCGTCAACATCGCTTTCCACAGAATGTTAAGGGCACCTAACACCCATTGTAAAGGCACCCTACCACTGTCTTTTAACACTATCTGCACCCCCACCCCTAGGGGGGGTACCCCCTCGCCCACTACACCATGTATAGATATCAATTTGGAGTGAGGAGTAGTTTTTTATTCTGGCCTTCGGCCTGTAATCTACTACTGTTGTTTGCAGTTGAAGGTTACAATGTGTTACTGTAGGGGAGGCGGCGGGGGGAGGAAACGCTTAGGGCGTTTCCTCCCCCCGCCGTTTCTACTATATAGTTGGGGGTGTCCCAAATGGGACATTTCGTTTGTATTTGTAGGAGGACTGTTATGAAGTGGCAAACTGATCCCGAGTCAGGTGAACAGGTGATGCCTTCGGACTGGTCTGAGTTTTTAGATTGGTTGTTGTCGGAGGATCGGGAGCCTCGGACTCAGAAGGAGTGGGCTTCGGATCGTGGGATTAATGATCGTACGTTGAGGCGTTGGAAATCGGATCCTCGTTTTGTCCGTGAGTGGGACCGCAGGGCGGCAGAATTGAATGTTCACCCTGAGCGAACACAGTCTGTTGTTGATGCTTTGTATAAGCAGGCGGCTCAGGGTGATGTGAAGGCTGCTACTTTGTATTTGCAGTATATAGATAAGTTTACTCCGAAGCGTCGTGTGCTTGTTGAGGATGAGCGTGAGGCTTCTGGTTTGTCTGATGATGAGTTGGCTGCGGAGTTAGAGAGTTTGGTTGGTGAGTTAAGGAGTGAGGATGCCTAAGGTTGGCAATAAGCATTATTCTTATTCGGCTAAGGGGCGTGCGGCTGCTAAGCGTGCGTCTAAGAGGACTGGTAAGCCTGTTAAGAATGCTCGCCGTAAATGAGGGCTCCTGAGGATTTGCATGATGATGGGATGTGGATGCAGCTTGAGGAGATGGGGGAGCGTCCTGATTTGTTGCGTGATCCGTTTTTGGATGATGAGCCTATTGAGTGTTCGTTGGATGAGGTGGATATTTGTGAAAGTTGTCAGTAATGGCTTCGCCTAGAGTTAAGAATCCTAAGAAGTCTGCTAAGTATTATCGTTCTAATCCTGAGGCTAGGCGTAAGAAGTCTGCTTATGATACGAAGTTTGGTAAGCAGCCTGCTCAGAGGAAGAAACGATCGGAGTTGGGGACTGCACGCCGCCGAGCGAAGGCTCGGGGCGTGAATTTAGCTGGTAAAGATATGTCTCATGGCAAAGATGGGAGTTTGCGTCCTGAGAGTACATCGAGAAACAGAGCTAGGCAGGGGGCTGGAGGTAAAGCCCGTCTGCGTTAAGGGGGGTTATGTCAATAGAAGATGTCGCTGAACGAACTGATGTTTGGGCCGAAGCCCTCAAAAAGATGGTTAAAGCTATTACGGCTGCTGTTGTGGCTCTTGTTGCTGCTGTTTCTGGTCTTATGATGTTGTGGCCGAGTTCTGATCCTGAGCCGACTGTGCGTACGGATCTTGTTCCTGGGTATGGGCCGCAGTGTTCGCAGCTTTATAACACGATTGAGCATACGTGGACTGAATCTCAGTGGTCTGTTTGGGAGAAGTTGCGGAAAGATATGGATTGCTAATGGTGAAAGCAAAGTGCCCGAATTGCCGTTGCGAGTCGTGTCCTTGTAGTTGTAATCATTGTGATTGTTGTGGACATATGGATGGCTGATGAAGGTTTGGATTGACCAAGATCTGTGTACGGGCGACGGATTGTGTGCAGAAATATGTCCTGATGTTTTCGTGATGAGAGATGACGGGCTTGCTTATGTTCAGGAGGATGGTCATGTTTTTGATGATCCTGGTGGCGCTTTGGGGCTTGCTAATTTCGGGGAAGATCATCTGGAAGCTGTTATAGAGTCTGCTGAAGAGTGTCCTGGGGAGTGTATCTACATTGAGGTTTAACGTAAGGGGTAACCGTTATGCCATACCACAGCCGCTTTACGTTCTCCTGATTGGATTGGGGTTACACGATGTTCAATGAAACTAGGGAACACAACGATAGAACCCCTGGGTGCTTCATTGAAGATGTGCAGTCGGTCGTAGAAACGAAGCTGAAGTTCTCCTCCGTTGTAATCTTCAGGGTTTGATAGGTTGACTGTTGCTGAAAGTTTTCGTACAGTTCCTTGAAACTCTGGGAATGGAGTGATGTTTAATGGAATGGGGTTTGGTGCTGCCTGAACGAGTCTACGGGCGGCGTGCTGATCTTGGTTTCCGTCGATATGCCATTCGTATTGGCCGCCTTCGCGGTAGCGAGTATATTGTACGGCTTCTGGTATTTGTAGGTCGTAGTACCAGCCTGCTTCTTTGTTTGCTTGACGTATCCAAGCACAAATTATCTCACTTATGGAGTCATCGTATATCCAAGATATTTGAGAATTTCGTTGTCCGCCTTCGTCCCCGAAATGGATTCCTTCGACTTCGTGAATTTTCGCAGCAGCGTGATCGATTTGGTCGCATTGCTGTGGGGTTAAGGCCTCTGGGATCCACCAGTAATGATTGGTAAGCACAATGTCTAGGATAGCAGAACTTCGGCAGGAAGCCGAATGGAGGAAGTGTGTCAAGAACGAGGGATATTTTTTACGGAACTATTGGCATATCGCTCACCCTGCTCACGGGCGTATTCTTTTTGCTTTACGTGAAGCTCAAAAGGAAGCTATCGACCACTGGGCAGCAAATAGATATTCGCTTACGTTAAAAGCGCGGCAGATTGGGTGGAGCACGCTTGTTGCGGCTCACCAGTTCTGGCTGGCGTTTTTTCATCCAGACCAGAACATTATTGATCTCTCTCGAACTGAGAGGGAATCCGTACTATTACTTCGGAAAAGTAAGTACGGATTTCAACACTTACCGAAATGGATGGTAGAACGTGGACCTAAGTCCTTGGTGGAACACCAACAGCGAATGGGTTTCGATAACGGATCGCAGATTACATCAATGCCGTCGGCGTCGGATCCTGCCCGTGGTGAATCGGCCACACTTATTGTCGTTGACGAATGGGCCTTTCTCCCCAACCCTGAAGAGGCATGGGCGAGTATTGAACCCGTGGCGGACGTGGGAGGGCGGATCATTGGCTTAAGTACTGCTAATGGTTCAGGTAACTTCTATCATCAGTTGTGGGTTGGGGCTACTACGGGGTCAAACAAGTTTGAGCCCATGTTTTATCCTTGGTCTGCGACTGAAGATAGAGGGGATTCTTGGTATCAGGAGAAGATTGAGTCAATGCTGCCTTGGCAGCTTGCTCAGGAGTATCCAACTACACCAGAGGAAGCGTTTGTAAAGTCAGGTAACCCTGTATTTGATTTAGATATTTTGCAAGCGATGGAACGCAACGTGATTCGTGGACAAGTTGGATATATGCGACTTAATGGTCGTTCAGCAGAATTTAGGCCGTCGTGAGTGTCGAAATTTGGCAAGCTCCAGAAAGCATGTCTGCCTATGTCATGGGCGTAGATACTGCTGAAGGTCTTGGTCATGGCGATTACTCTGTAATCCAAGTATTAGATGTGGGTAGCGGAGAACAAGTAGCAATCTGGCATGGGCATATAGCACCAGATTTGCTGGCTGAAGAGGTAATGGCGTTAGGGCTGTGGTATCGCAACGCTTTATGCTGTGTTGAATCAAACAACCACGGACTTACAACAATCACAGAGTTGCGTCATCTTGGGTACCCGAACTTGTTTAGACGCAGACAGTTAAACAACGTCAATAACAGAATTAGTCAAGAATACGGGTGGAAAACAACAAGAACTTCTAAACCGTTAATGATTGACGATTTGAGTTCCGCATTACGAAACGAAGAACTTATCATTAGGGATAAACACACATTGGCAGAGTTACGAACATTCGTTCGTAACGACAGAGGCACAATGTCAGGATCTCCTTACGACGACAGAGTTATGGCTCTTGCGTTAGCTAACCAGATGCGTAAATTCGCACATGAACCCGAATATGCGCCAGAAGTTGACGATTATTGGACTATTGACTGGTTTGCTAGACTGCTACCTGGTCACAGTACAGAAGATCCGCTGCAAATAGGCTTGAATACTATTCGTGGGACACATTAACCTAACTAATAGGAGCATGTTCCACAGGAAGGGCTGTAATGGCTAAATTTGTTTCCCACACCAACGGTACTGAAACCGTTGATGGGGCGAAAGGGAAAAACGCTAAAATGGAGCGGGGCGGCAGTGTATCTGCTAACCCAATCTGGACTCCTGGCGGACCTCAATCACCAAAACAACGTATGGACGCAGGCAAATATGCGAACCAAACAGGTGGTAACGGTCAGGCGAGTCAACGCGAAACCCCCAAAAATCAGCATGGTATCTCAGGTTCGGTAGAGCATGTAGCTCAACAGCCGAACTTTCGCGGCTCAGACGCTGGTTAAAATATGGCTGTCCTCCCAGATGGGGCCAGCTTTGAAGAGTTCACTCAATACGTTCTGGAACGGCGAGGCAATATCGCTCTTACAGAACTTCAGGAACTCTACGAACGTAGGCTTCGCCTAAAGTCGATTACGGTATCGACTGGACAAGGCTTCCAGTCCACGTTGCCCTCTGATGAGCAGGGGCTTACTAAACGTGAACGAGAAGCTAAAGTTTTTGCTGAAGCTAAATCTCAGGGCCGTAACATAGAAAAGATGCCAGAGAAAGTTCAGTTTTAATGCCTAGAAAATCTCGTCAAGAAAAGCTTTCTGACTACATTGAGAAAGTAGACAAATGTGAAAATTGGCGAGATCAGGAAAACTTTGAACGCACTTGGCGTAGGCTAATAGACCTTTACAGAGGCAAGCATTGGCCTTCAACAACTTCTTCTAAGCAAGATCTCATTGCTGTAAACTTAGCTTTTTCTACAGTTAATGTTATTGCTCCTTCTGTAGCTGTGAACTATCCAAAAATAGTTGTTCAGGCTACGGATCCTATGGACTCTGCTCGGGCTGCTGTAGTCGAAGGTGTCGCCAACTATATGTGGCGGCACCACGACTTTAGAACTCCTTTCCGTTCCGCTGTTAAAGACTTCCTTGTCATAGGACACGGTTGGCTTAAAGTTGGCTGGAAGTTCGTTGAACAAGAACAAGGGCTAACGGACGAACAACGAGAAGAAATGATCGGCTCAGCAATGCTTGAAGCCGATACTTTCGCCATTGAGAATCCTGAAATGGCGGCAGATCTTCCTACAGATGACGATATTATCGCTAGTATTCCTGAATCAGCGATGACGATTGTTGAAGATCAGCCATTCGTTGAAAGAGTTTCACCTTTCGATGTGTTTGTTGATCCAGTAGCAACCTGCATGGCAGATGCCAAATGGATAGCACAACGAATTGTGCGTCCAGTTGAAGAAGCGCAGAAAGATAGACGCTATAAAGCTTCTGTAAGGAAACGGCTTTCTAGCTCAGTCATAGACACTGAAACGCCAGAATACCACGACGGTAAAGGCGAGTTCGTAGGCGATCAAGTTGTAATCTGGGAGTTCTACGACATTCTGGAGAACACAGTTGGCATATATGCTGACGGTGCAGAAGAATTCCTTGTAGACCCTGTTCCTATGCCTTACGCATATGGACAGCCTTTCGTAATGATACGAAACTACGATGTCCCTGACCATTTCTATCCGATTGGAGATTTAGAGTCCATCGAATCCCTCCAACTGGAACTAGATAAAACTCGTAGCCAGTTGATGAACGATAGAAAGCGTTATGCGCGCAAATATCTTTATCACGAACGCTCATTCGGACCTGAAGGTCGCGAAGCCCTTGAATCTGATGAGGACGGTAGGCTCGTCCCCGTGGTGGACGAAAACAAACCTCTCCAAGAGGTTGTTGTACCGATGCCTCAAATCCCCCTGAGCCCTGAAATATACAACTATTCAAGCATTATTGAAGAAGATATAAATACTGTTTCAGGTATTTCGGAATACGCCAGAGGCGCTATGCCCGAAATACGGAGAACAGCTACAGAAGCTAGCATTATCGCAGATGCTCAGAATGCTAGAGCAGCAGATAAACTAGCAATAGTCGAAATATCTATTTCTGACGTAGCTCGCCACGTTATCCAGCTAATGCAACAGTTTATGACTGGAGAGCATGTAGCTAGGGTTACGGCTAGAGGCGGAGAAGATATATTCTTTGAATTTGACCGAGATATGATCTCTGGAGAGTACGATTTCTCGGTTCAAGCAGGCTCTACGCAGCCCATGAACGATACAATACGAAAGCAACAAGCAGTTTCTTTGATGAACGCTGTTGCTCCGCTTGTCGGGGAAGTTATTGACCCGCAAGCGCTTGCCGTTCATGTCCTTGAACAAGGTTTCGGTATTAAAGATCCCGAAAAATTCCTTGTTCAGGCTCCTGGCCCAGAAGTTGCCGCAGAAGAGGGTCAAGTCCCTTCTGAAGGCCCTGTGCCAGGTGGGATGCCGCCAGTACCGCCTGTATCCCCTGATATGGGGGCGGATGGGGCATTTGCCCCCACTGGTGGTGTTCCACCCGAATTACTTTTACAGCTTCAAAACCAGATGGGGATGGAGCTTCCATCCCTGTAGTGGGACATTATGCTACTCTTAGTAGGAGCAACTTTACAGACTCCTAGGAGGGGCTAGTGCCTCAAGAAAATGAAGTAGACCTGGAATCCACTTATGAGGACACTCCAGAAACTTTTGATGACGTTCCACAGGAACCTGGTGAAACCTACATTGTCAAGGTTGACGGTGAGGAATCAGAGGTCAGCCTGGAAGAACTTCGAGATGGATACCAGCGTCAAGCGGATTATACCCGTAAAACGCAGGAATTATCGGCTGAACGGGACCGTTTGCGTCAAGCTGAGTCAATCGTTTCCGCTTTGGAGTCAGATCCAAAGGGGACTTTGGAAGCTTTAGGGCGATCTTTTGGTGTAGAAGTTGCCAATTCTCAAGATGTTGAGGACTGGGAAGATCTTGATCCAACTGAACAAAAGCTCCGAGAGCTTGAAAAGAAGATTGAGCAGCAGGAACAAACACAACGTCAGCAAACCGTTGAACGTGAGGTTACAAATCTTCAAGAGAAATACGGTGAATTTGACGCTAAGGAACTTCTTCGCCACGCTGTGAAGAACGGAATTAGCAATTTAGATGCAGCCTATACTCACTGGAGATTCGGTGATGTTAAAGCTACTGCTGACAAGCTTCAGCAGGAGCAAGAAATTACTCAGAAAAAGCGTGATGCGTCTGTCATTACACCTGGAGGGTCAACCCAAGCGGGAACCCAGCAAACCCAGCCTGAAACAGCACCATCTAGCATCCGAGAAGCGTTTGAACGGGCCAAACAACAATTAAGCACTTAACCTTTTAGGAGCAAAAAATGGCTGGCAACAGCAATTTTGATGAGATTCTAACTACGACTCTCAATAATTATGTTCCAAAATTAGTAGACAACATTTTTAGTGCCCGTCCATTGTTCTATGCTTTGACAAATGGTCAAACCATGCGAACAGTTAGCGGTGGCGCAAAGATTGTTGTTCCTATTATTTATGGAACCAACTCAACCGCTGGCTCGTACAGCGGAACCGATACTATTTCCACAACGGCTCAGACAGGCATGTCGGCTGCTGAGTACGACTGGAAACAGTACGCTGCAACTGTAACCATTAACGGTATGGAAGAAGCCAAGAACAGCGGAGAAGCTCAAATCATTGACCTTCTCGAAGGCAAAATCTTCCAAACCCAAGAAACCATCATCGAGAACATGAACACCATGTTCTACGCTGACGGCACTGGTAACAGCGCTAAAGACTGGGAAGGAATCGCAGGACTCGTTGATTCTGCTGGAACTGTTGGAGGCATTGACCCAACAGGTACAGGCAACGGCTTCTGGGCTTCAACTGAAACTGCCTCTGGCGGTGTCGGTTCCCTTACCACAGCCATGATGGCGACGTTGTACAATGATGTTTCTGTTGGTAATGACCAACCGACCATCATCATTACGTCCCAACAGGGCTACGAAAAATATGAAAGCTTGCTGACCAGCAATATCCGTTACACGGATACTGACATGGCTGACGCTGGCTTCCAGAACCTCATGTTCAAGGGTGCGCCAATAACATTTGACGCAGCTATTTCTACAGGAACTGTAGCCGCAGGCTCACAGCCAATGTACATGCTGAACACGAAGTATCTGCAACTTGTACGCCACTCGGATGTTTGGTTCAAGCCAACGCCGTTCGTGCGTCCTACAAATCAAGATGCTGTGTTCTCACAGATCTTGTGCTACGGCAACCTTACCTGCTCGAACCGAGCACGTAACGGTAAGCTATCAGGGCTATAAACTAATAGCTCACAGGTGGTGGGGTGAGGGTTTCGGCCCTCGCCCCACCCAAAAGTTCTGAGGATTCATGGGCAGAGAATTGCAATTAGGGTACGGAAGTAGCCGAAGGGTTTATGGAGATCCTGGGGAAGGATACTCTCAGAGTACCCCTAGAGATAGTTACTTCGGTGGCCGTGGAGTGCGAGCGGTGAATGCGGATATTCCGCATGAAGAGCCGCAACTTTCTTCTTGTCTTGCAATTACTAAAGCTGGTGATCCATGCAAAGCTCGTCCTGCTGAGGGGCAGAGCTTTTGCTCTTTCCATAAGGAGTAGCGGTGAACTTAGGGGAAATGCGTTCCTACATTCAGAGCGTTGTCGAAATTGACAACAGCGACATTTCTGATGACGTGATGAACCGCATGTTGGGGCAAGGCTATGACCAAGTTGTTTACAGCGAGAAACGCTGGCCTTGGTACGAGGTTTCTACAACCTTTTCTACTGTTTCTGGAACTTCGGATTATGCTCTTTCTACGGTGGGAGGAAGTGTCACCAACGGGTTGCGTGAAATAAACGCATTAAGAACAGACGATCATGTTCTTACGCTCATTGGAAGAGATGCAGGTGACCTTGTTTATCCTTTGGATTCTGCTGGGAATGGTGATAGTTGGTATTGGTCTTACTGGGCCGAAACCGTAAGGTTGTACCCTACCCCGTCCTCTGCTCAAACAATTTATGTTCGGGGATACAAAAACCCTTCAGCATTTGGGGCAGGTTCATTAGATTCTGCAACTCCAAGTGATTTCCCTGAACCGTTTCATCAGCTAATTGCGACCTTCGGGATTGCTCGTGCTTATGAACAGCAAGAAGATCCTGGTATGGCTCGCGAATACCAAAATATTTTCGCTAGGGAGTTAGATAATTTACGGGCAAGGTATCTTGATGCGCCTGCACCGCAGCCTTTGGTTTTGAATACTGTTTCGACTTCTCGTTGGCGTTCACAGAGTGTTATGCCTGACCGACTTAGGTTTAGTTGGGAGTAACGGATGTCTAAAGCGGAATCCCAGGGCTCTGTTCCACATGGTCAGCGATATAAGCTGACCATGTTAGAGGATTTTAGTGGGGGCTTAAATTTACGTTCGGACCAATTCAATTTGGGTCCTAACGAAAGCCCTAACATGCTTAACGTAGATGTTGACCCTCGTGGCGGTATCAAGATGCGTTTAGGGGTAGATAAACGCAATTCAACTGCTTTGCCTTCTAGGGTGACAGGTTTAGGGCAGTTCACCCCAGATGGGGGAACAGCCCGAGTTATTTGTTCATATGGAACTACTGTTGCGGAATCTTCTGCGAATGATTTCACAACTTTAAGTGGTGTTTCGGTTACTGACGGTAACCGTTTGTATGGGCAAACAACTAACGATAAGTTTTATGGAGTTTCGGGAGATGCTGCGTCATTTGTTTACGATGGAACAACTGCTTCAAACCTTGCGTCGAATGTCAACGGTTCAGCAGGAAATTACCCTATAGCTAAATACACTTGCCATTGGAACAACCATGCTTGGGTTGCCCACACCAAAGAAGGTGGCACTGCTTACGCTAACCGTGTGCGTTGGTCACGAATAGATGATCCAGAGACATGGTTTGATTACGATTATGTGGATGTCAACGTGGGGGAACGAGGCGACGAACTTTCTGCTCTCGTACCCTTCGCTGATCGCTTATTAATTTTCAAAACGAACAGCGTTCATGCGCTGTACGGTTTTGATTCTTTGACGTTTCAATTAGTGCCTCTTTCCCAGGATGTGGGTTCTGTGGCAATGTCGTCACCAGTTTCGACTCCTTATGGAGTGTTTTTCTGGTATGACCGTCAAGGCGTATGGATGTATGACGGCGACAAGTTTGTTTGGGTGTTTGAGAAACTCCAACCAGCTATCGACGATGGAAGATTACAGTTCAACAATCCGCCTCAGTTGGCTTGGTTTAAGAACAGACTTTATGTTTCTGTTGATTGGGATGATTCAGGTGGTGCTGTTACTCATCGCCGTGTTCTAGTTTTTGACCCGACTTTGGGTGCTTGGACTATGACGAACATAGACGCTAATACGCTGTTGACGTTTGCGCCTCCTGGCGCTGAACAGGATTTGTTGGCTGCTTGTTATACGAACTCGGGTCGTGTTGTCCATTTGGAACAGGATTTGCAAAGCGATTTCTATGGGACGACGACATCGCATATTGATTCTTCTTATACGACAAGTTGGCTTGTTGGGAAGAATCCGATTGTTAAGAAGCGTTGGGGTAAGCCTCGTATTGTGGTGAGTTCTGATGCAACTGTGGCTATGTCTGCAAAGTTGTATACGGATTACGACACTGCGAACTTTAAGAAGTCAATGTCCTTTGGTGTTCAAACGGGGGCTACGTCTGGGGCAACATGGGCTGCTTCGGCAGGCCCAACGGGGGGGACAGGCGTTTATGGTACGAGTACTTGGGCGAGTGAGCCCAATACGGATGTTACTAATATTGAGCGGCTGCCTACTCTTGGGACAGCTAAGGCTATTCAATTAAAGGTAGAAGGTCCTACATCTGTTGATGAGGCTTGGGAAGTGAACGCTATGGCATTTACTTATATTCATAGGAGACTGCGTTAATGGCAACCTTTACCCAGCCGAATACGGCTGTAGCTGGTAGTGCGATCATTGCTAGCGAACATAACTCTAACTGGACTTATTTGAAGAACTGGTTAGAGGGTGTTCCTGGTCAGACCGCTACTTATCCTGGGGTAATTCAGAATACTGGTGGAACAGTTAGCGGCGATTTAGCTGTTACTGGTGGTTTAACTGGTGGGACTCTTACCTCTACGGGAAATGTTTCTCTTGGAGCAACAAACCACCTGTATTTGAGCAGTACCCAACATAGCGTTATTGGTTTGAGCACTGGTACTGATATCAACGCTGAAACTGCTGGAAGTTTCTTAAAAGATCTTGCTTATCGAGCGAACTTCTTAAGCTCGGCAGCGCCAGGAGGCGTTGCTGGACCTGGCAATAACACTCACTGGCTTTCTAACGGTGCTGACATAGCTGCTCCTGCGGCTGATGCTGGCAACTACTTGACTGAAGCCCATCGTTATTCGGTGTACTCTCGTCGTGCTGGCGAAGGATACGCTGGGGCGGCGGAAGCTCGCCCCGAGTCCGAATATCGTCTTGTGGTAAATGGTTCTATTGCTGTCCGTGGCGACATTATTGGTTATTCCAGCAAAAACGAAAGCGTGCCTGGAACGTCAAGCGATTACGGGCTGGGTTTAGGTACCCGTATTGACTGCCAATGGTTGAATGTTGGGGCCAACGTAGATATTGCTGGGGAGCTACGAGTACAAACTGCGTATGACTATGCCCGTATCTATATGGGTAATGACTATTACACGGCTGAAGATTACATCGAGTGGAAAGACACTCTTCCAACAACCAACCTTCCTGGCTTCCAATTTGTTCACAACAGCACCGCTCATTTAACGATTGCCGAATCATCAGGTGTTCTTGATTTACGCAGTCAATCAGGTTGGCCGACGCTTTCAGGAACTGGTGCAGTTATTACGACTACTGGTTCGCATCAGCTTGGGTTATCTTCTTCTTCGATTCGTTTCAAAGAAGATGTAGAAGATGTTGAGACTGAAGATAATTGGACAAAACTTCGGGCTTTGAAGCCACGTACGTTTCGTTGGAACGAAGAAGTGGCAACTCATTCGGGGATGGACTATGAAACTCAGGTTCCTGAGCTTGGGTTTATTGCCGAGGAAGTACATGAGGCTGCGCCTGACGCAACATTGTACGATGAGAATGGTGACCCGATTGTGTATCGAGAGAAGTCGATGCTTGCAATGCTAGTTAAAGCAGTGCAAGACATTGACGAGCGTTTGGGGGCTCTTGAATAATGGCGACAGGGACCACGTACACCAATGATGTAGGCAGAGGCCAGAACCTCATTTCCTATGCTGACGGTTTCCGTTATCAAGGACAATGGTCGTCTGGTACCTCCTACTCTGTTGGTGATGTTGTTGAATACAGCAGCGGTTCCTATGTTGCTCGCACAGCGCATTCTGGTCAAACTCCTTCTGCTGGTAGCAGTTATTGGCAAACAATTTCTGCGCCAGGAGCAGCAGGTGGCCCTGGCCCAGCAGGAGCATCAGGGCCGCAGGGCCCAACGGGCCCAACGGGCCCAGACGGTGCAACTGTTCTTAACGGAATAGGTGATCCGCAAGGAGTTACTGGTCAAGACGGCGACTTCTATTTGAATGTATCCAATAACTATTTCTTTGGACCTAAAGCCAGCGGCGTTTGGCCTGTTGGGTTTAGTTTGATTGGCCCGAATGGGCCACAGGGTTCAACGGGACCTACGGGACCCACTGGTCCAGTTGGCCCACCTGGTGGGCCCCCTGGGCCCACAGGCCCAACGGGGCCCACGGGAAGTGTGGGTCCAGCAGGTCAAGCTTCTGGGCTTGTCAATGGTGGCATCCCAGCGTCTAATTCTAATGGAGATTATGGAGGCGTCACACCTATTGACGCAGGAGGGCCAACGTAGTGCCTATTCAGATTCAATTTCGTAGAGGAACCCATGCTCAGTGGGTTGCTGCTGATCCTGTCTTAGCTGACGGCGAAATGGCTATCCAAACTGACGCTGGTGGTGGCGAACAAGCTATGACCTTAAAAATTGGTGATGGTACTACGGCTTGGAGTTCGCTGGCTTACGGCGGGCTGCGTGGACCGACTGGACCGACTGGTCCTCACGGAACTTCTGTCAATAACCTTGACGGGGG
>Ga0114933_10004303_pt1 | contig 13405 bp, 10 predicted proteins | sample 4SBtaG_FD_89691 | JGI IMG/M metagenome (GOLD analysis project Ga0114933, IMG submission 89691) | Deep subsurface microbial communities from Kolumbo volcano to uncover new lineages of life (NeLLi) - 4SBTROV12_W25 metaG | ecosystem: Environmental > Aquatic > Marine > Volcanic | place: Kolumbo...
CCAGGTTATGTTGGTTTTGATCAAGGTGGACTACTCACTGATGCAGTAGATAAGTCTCCACATGCTGTATTACTATTGGATGAGATAGAAAAGGCGCATATTGACCTTTTTAACCTTCTTCTTCAAGTGATGGACCATGGTAAGCTTACTGACCATAATGGAAAGAGTATTGATTTCAGAAATGTAATTATAATCATGACAACTAATGCTGGTGCTGCTGATTTGGCTAAGCCTGCAATGGGGTTTAAACGTGATGAACGTTTAGGTGATGATCAAGACGCAATTAATAAGTTGTTTTCTCCTGAGTTTCGGAATCGTTTAGATGCTGTTGTTGGATTTTCAGCTCTTACCCCAGAAATAATACAACTCGTAGTTGGCAAGTTTATCATGCAGCTTGAAGAGCTTCTTGCTGATCGAAAAGTTGAAATTGAGGTGACGCCAAAAGTTATAAGTTGGCTTGTGGATACTGGTTATGATTCTACATACGGGGCAAGACCACTAGCACGTCTAATTCAAGAAAAAATCAAGAAACCTCTTGCTGATGAAATGCTTTTTGGGAAGTTAGAAAATGGTGGGCTAGTAAAGATAGACTACATCAAAAGTGAAATTACATTTAAGTTTACACCAGGAACGTATGCTCGCGATAAAAGTAAAGTTTTAAATTGATGCTTAACAATTATTTATATGATAAATAACAGAGTTAAAGTTGTTGGAATTTTGAAGTTTTTATAATAGAAGAAATATTGTTTGATTATTGCATCATATTTTTCGAAAAGGAGAATGTTCCTCTAAAGCTTTGATTTCCCAATCTAGTGCAGCAGTTTCCTTAGATAGGTATTGACTAATAGCGTGACGCAAACCCTTATGCTCTATCCAGTGGTTTGAGTATGTTGAAATTGGAAGATAGCCACGAGAAAGTTTATGGGGACCTTGAGCTCCTGCTTCAACTTTTTCGATCTTATTAGTAATTGCAAAATCTATAATACGATAAAAACAAACCTCAAAATGTAAAAATTTATGTTCTTCAATGCATCCCCAATTTCTACCATAGATGGTATTATTTCCTAAAAAATTCATTGCTCCGGCGATTGGTAGACCATCTCTTTCAGCTAGCACTAAAATGATTTGATTTGAAATTCTTTTACCAATAAGGCTAAAAAACTCTCGTGTTAGATACGGTTTTCCCCACTTTTTCAGACTTGTATTAGTGTAAAATAAATAAAAAGAGTCCCAGTGATGGTCTTTTATATCGTCCCCAGAAAGTACAGAAATTTTTATTCCACTTTCAATAGCCCCCCGGCGTTCTCTACGTATCTGTTTGCGTTTTGATGAGGATAAGGTTGTGAGAAAATCGTCAAAATTTTTATAACCTAAATTACGCCAATGAAATTGAATTCCAGTGCGTTGTAGCATGCCTATATCACCTAAGAGTTTCCATTCCTGTTTAGTAGGAAAAGTAAAGTGTAATGATGAGGCACCAATTTTTTTACAATGCTCAGTTGCAGCTAAAGCAAGAGTTCTCTTACCTTCGTCTTGGTTTTTGAAATCTGGTGATATTAGTAACCTTGGACCAGTAACAGGTGTAAATGGAACAGAGACTTGTAGTTTCGGATAATATCTACCACCAGCACGATGAAATGCTTCAGCCCATCCATGGTCAAAGACATATTCACCCGCAGAATGTTCTTTTATATACATTGGCATAGCACCAATAACTTTTGATTTTGAATATAAAAGAAGGTGTTGAGGAGTCCACCCAGTTTCAGGGACTGCAGATTTACTTTCTTCTAAAGAAAGAAGGAAATTATATAGAATAAAGGGATGGCTTGATTCTGTACATTGATTCCAGACTGGCTCAGGAATTTCAGATATCGATGGCACAACTCTAGTTGTTAGTGAAATACTATTATTATCACGGTTCATTCTTAGGGGTATAATTCTAGTTTATATGAACTGGGTAAAATACGCACAAAGACAAAATATATTTAGAATTGTTGTCTATCATGCCATTTTTAGACCTGTCCCACTAAGGTCTCTCAAGTCAGTAATAAGGTGAATAAGGGTAGGCTCTTTATTAGATAAAGCTTCAATTAATGCTGGCTCGAAATCGTATGTATTTAGTACTGTTGAAGCTTTAGCTCCCCAAGCCCGAGCAGCGGCAGCGAAGTCAGGGCTTTTAATTTTAGTGCCGTACTGACTTTCTGAGCCATAATGTACATACTGGTGCATAGCAATAGTTCCATAAGCAGAATTGTCACAAACTATTGTAATAATCGGTAAGTTATTCTCTACAGCAGATATTATTTCTTGCCCAGTCATCATAAACCCACCATCACCTGCTACAGCCACCACTGTGTGATCTGGATAAGCAATTTTTGCTCCAAATGCCGCAGGAACACTATACCCCATAGCCCCAACTGCCGGGCCAGCCTGTGCTCGTGAGTGTTTAAAAGAACCATGTCGTTGGAACCATGTGGAGAAGTTACCAGCATCACAGGTCATTATGGTGTTATCAGGCACAAGTTTTGTGAGTTGGTTAGCTACAATAGCAAGGTCTACGTTTCCTAATGAAAGATTACCATGGGGTTTTGTCCAATTACGGTAAGTCTCATTAATTTTTTTTCTCCATTCTAATCTATGAGCGGGTGGATTTTTTGGCAATTTTTCAATTAAAGCTTCCATTGTTAGTTTGCTATCTGCACAAATTGGTATTGTAGGCTTATTATTAACTAGACCTTCTTGACTAGGGAATATTTGAATAAGAGATTGATTTTCTACTACCAGTGAAAAGTCAAGAGAGGTAGCTCCATCAAGCCGGGTGCCAATAGCAATAACTAGGTCGACATCGGTCCAAAACTTTTTTTGGTAATCATTCAGGGCCAGACCAAAATGGCCAAAATACCCATCATAGTCAGAATTTATGACACCTTGTCGCCGAAACCCTGCTATAACGCCTGCCCCAATTTGTGAAGCAAAACTCTCAAGAATATTGTTGCAGCGCTCAAAATTGATCATTTCCCCAGCAATAATAACTGGATGTTTTGAGTTTTCAATTAAGTGAGCTGCGGAGTTTATAGCCTCTGATTTAGGCGAGAGTGCTGTTCTTAATATATTTTCATGTTTTTGGGTTTGGTTTAATTCACCGTAACCAACATCTTCTGGTAGTGGAACTATAACAGGTCCAGGTCGTCCATCAACTGATACTCTTAATGCTTCAGCTGTAGCGTGACTAACGTCTTCTGGCTTTAGAGGCTCTATTACTGCTTTGGCTACTTCGCCAAACATTTTTGAGTAGTTGATTTCTTGAAATGATTCTAAACCTAATTGATTTGTTGGAACTTGACCAACGAACATTACCACAGGGTTACTATCTTGGCGGGCAGTGTGTATCCCAATTGCCGCATTTGTAGCTCCAGGTCCTCTTGTAACAAATGCAACCCCTGGCTTGCTAGTGAGGCGACCAAAAGCATCGGCAGCAAAAGATGCACCTGATTCATGGCGTGTATTTATAAATTTTAGATCATTCTTCTTTGAGCGAATTGCCTCAAGTACGGACAAATAGCTCTCTCCAGGTACTCCAAAAATGTATTTTACATCGTTTTCAAGAAGTGTAGAAACGAGTGCTTCACCGCCATTCATAGCTCATATCCAATCATAAAATTTCCCATATAGTTTCTACCTCAACAGCACAATTTAGAGGTAGAGAGCTGCATCCAATAGCTGCACGACTGTGATAGCCTACCTCCCCAAAAATTTCAACAATAAGGTCAGAAGCCCCATTTCCCACCTTAGGGTGATCAATAAAACTAGGTGCACAGGCAACAAAAACCTTGACGCTTACACATTTTTTTACTCTATCTAGGTCACTATTGCATGCTGATTTGAGGTGAGCTATTGCATTTAGAGTTGCAATTTTGGCTGCTTGATAACCTTGTTCTACTGAGAGCTCTTGTCCAATTTTTCCTTGTAGTGAACGGTCATCTCCCAAGAAAGAGACCTGTCCAGAGATAAACACAAGTTTTCCTGTAATGACGAAAGGGACATAAGCAGCTACAGGAACTGGAGGTTCAGGTAAAATAATACCATGCTTTGTTAAATTTTCTTCAACTTGGCGCTTCATCAGTTTATTCCATATGTTCATTAAGTATTAAGAATATAATTTTTTATTTATACTTTATTTATGCAGCAGGTCTTAATTTTAAACTTAATTTCAATTAATTTGATTTGGTGGTCGTTCACCTTTAAAAAAGGCTAGTAAATTATTAATAGCCTGGAACCCCATGCCATCGCGCCCTTCCCTTGTTGCACTGCCAATATGTGGAAGTAGAAAGGTATTTTTCAGGTCTTTGTATCTTCTGTCTAGTTCAGGTTCATTGCTGAATACATCAAGTCCTGCAGATGCTACTTTGCCGTTTTTCAAAGCCTTTATAAGAGCATCGTCATCAATGACTTCACCTCTTGAGGTATTAATAACAATTGAGCCTTTAGGTAATAGAGATATACGCTCTTTAGTTAGAAAACGTTCTGTATTTTTAGTCAAAGCACAATGTAGAGAAAGTATATCAGAAACTTTTAGTAAAGAATCACTATTAGGATGATAAATTGCACCTGCTTCTTCTGATAATGGAAGTCTTTTTCGGTTATGATAGTGAATCTCTAAACCAAAGCCTCGTGCTCGGGTAGCTACGGCTCTGCCGATACGCCCCATCCCAAAAATACCCAACCTTTTGTCATTTAGACTTTTTCCAATCATAAACTCTGTATGCCACCCTGACCAAAGTCCATTACGGACTAACTGATCTGCCTCTGCACCTCTTCGTGCTGCACCAAGTATTAGTAGCATAGTGATTTCGGCTGTTGGATTTGTAACTGAATCGGGGGAGTTTGTTACAATTATTCCACGTTTCCTTGCTGCTTCTCCATCAACATTTTCGTGTCCTGCTGTATAGCAAGAAATAATTTTTATGGAATCTGGTAATGCAGAGATTGTAGTATTATCTAATTTGTCATTAGAGCAAATTAATAAACCGTCTGAGCCTTTTGATTCATTAATTAGAACATCTTGGCTGTATAAAACATCGCTTGAGTTAATTCGAATATCAAACTTTTTCCTAGCCATTTTTTCAACAGCAGCAGGCATTTTTCTAGTTATTGTTATAACTTTTTTTTTAGGCATATTTTTATCGATAAGTTAGGTCCTTATGACCACCACTTGAGGAGAGATCTAAGTGGGGTTTTGTAATATCATCACTTAATTTTAGATTCCTTAAAATCGACATGTTTTCTTACTACTGGATCATATTTCTTTAGACTCAGTTTTTCGCTGTCTGTACGGGGGTTTTTACGTGTTGTATAGTAAAAGCCCGTACCAGCCGAGCTTACTAGTTTTATTATAATACTATTGGCTTTAGCCATGACCTTTCCTCATTGCAGAGCATATGTTGAATAAATTAAGTTGGGAACATAAACTGCGTGACTGTGCTGTCAAGTGTTCTAATGTTAATTCATGGTTACTTTGAGTTATTTAGAATCTTTCTGCCTTCTGAAGTTATTTTACACACCAGCCAATCTGGTTTGATTGGGTTATGTTTCCAAGGCTTTGCCCATCCAGCCTTTATACACGCTTGAACAGTACGTTTACCTATTTGTTGGCCATCTTCTGAGAATAGTGGCAATTTTCCACCTGGTTGTAATAGTCCTCTTTCAAGCCATTTTTTTTGTGTTTTAGTAGGATGCATAAATAAGCCTATTTACTGTTCAATATGTTTAGTCATTAACTTTGAGAACTTAATTTACTAAAACTCATCTACATTAATCTACTATGCACTTTAATCTTAGAGTATTTTTACGTATAGGGCCAACTTTTAGAATTAAGTTCTTTCATATAAAGTATTAGTCCACCAGTTAATATGTCAACTTCAATTAACTTTACTTTGACATGGTCTCCAACACTTATGGAAAAGTTTTTATAATTGATTTGATTCTTTCTAGCATCATATCTAAGACGAATATTTCCCAATGTTCTTAATGGAATTAGACCGTCAGTTCCAGTTTCTTGAAGCTCAACAAATATACCAAATCGAGCAACACCCGATACTATGCCATTGAATTTCTTGCCTATATATTTTGTTAGTAAAGCTGAAGAATAACGTTTTACAGAATCTCTCTCTGCATTTTGTGAACGCCGCTCTGTTTTTGAGAGATGAGTAGATATGTTGCTATTTTCAGACTCTTGTGACTCACTCAAATTAGACTCTAAACCAAATGTTTTAATTAATGAGCGATGAACCATTAAATCTGCATAGCGCCTAATAGGGGAGGTAAAGTGTGTGTAGCTTGGTAATGCTAGACCAAAGTGACCTGTATTTATGGGGTTATACTCGGCCTGCATTTGTGTTCTTAGAATTAGTTTGTCAATAAGTCCTAATTCATTACCCCTGCCAGCTTGTAAAATTAAATCTCTAAAATCTTTTGTAGACGCATTATATTTTATTTTCGCTTTATATCCTAAAATACCTAACGCAGTATTGAGTTCCTTAATTTTTTTACTGTCAGGTTTTGCATGTGTACGAAAAATATTTGTATTTTTCCCATTACTGATTGCATTAGCAGCTGCAATGTTTGCAGTTATCATATATTCTTCTATTAATCGATGACTGTCGTATCTTTCGACTTCAACTATAGATGTCGGCCAACCTAAACCATTAACTAAAACTTTGCGTTCTGGCATATTAAGTTCTAAAGGGCAGCGGTTTTGGCGCGCTTTTGCTAAAGCTCTATATGCACCGTAAAGTGGTGAAATTGATTCTGAAATCAGTGGTTTAGTTGTAGAATCTACATTTCCATCGATTGCTTTTTGGACTTGTTCATATGTTAGTCGAGCTGCTGAAATAATTATAGCACGTGTAAATTTATATTTTTTTAAAATACCTGTCGACGAGATATATAAATGTACAGCAATGCATGCCCTTTCAATCCCAGGATTTAGAGAGCATAGGTCATTGGATAGCTTTTCAGGTAACATGGGTATAACGCGATCAGGAAAATAAGTTGAATTTCCACGTTTTTTTGCTTCTATATCAACAGGGCTGCCTGATTTCACAAAATATGAAACATCAGCAATAGCAACTATTATATGCCAGCCTTGGGGGGGGGCATTACTTGGTTCTGCGAATACTGCGTCATCAAAATCACGTGCATCCGATCCATCGATGGTAACAAAGGGCAGTTTTCTTAAGTCTTCACGGTTATTTGAAAATTCTAGACAACATTCTTCAGCTTGGCTAATTACTTCTTTAGGAAATAAAGATCGTATTTGGTATTTTTCGATTGAGATCTCGCTAAAATGATTAGCATTATTCAATTTACCTAATCGTCTTACTATCTCTGCTTGTGAAAGACTAGCCGGCTCTTGCTTGTTTATTTTGGCAACCACTAGGTCACCAGTTTCAACATTTATTATAGGTTTATTTTTTAATGGCCATTTATGCCTATCCTTAAAGTCGCATGACCTAATTATAAAGTTTGATCTATCTTTCTCAATAATACCTATAATTTGTTTTGGCTTAGATGGGAGAACTTTAATTGGATGGGCTAAATATTCTTCATTTTTTATAGAAATTCTGGCAAGTACTTTATCTCCAATAGTAAATGTCTTAGTTCCAAGTTTTATTGATGAAAAATAAATTTTTGGAGATGGATGTTCGCCTCTCCAGAGTGTTGGGTGCCCAACTAATTCTCCATCTTTATCTATAGTGGAAATTTCTATAACAGAAACACGAGGTAAAAGACTTGCTTTTCCAAGCTTCCTGTTAACCATACTGTAGCCTCCATATTTCAACTGAATTTATAAGTTTGAAAAAAATTAATGCCACTATTAATCATTTGGAGGTAAACAGGTGTAATAAATTTTTCCAGGAAGAAATCCAAAAATTTTCTTCTTTTGAATATCATATCGCAATCGATAGGATTGATGTCATAAGCATTAGTTAAATTTTGCCTATTTAAATATTTATATTTGACATATGGAAACTATCACGCTTTGTTATTTTGTCTTTGTCTTTGTCTTTGTCTTTGTCTTTGTCTTTGTCTTTGTCTTTTTAGCGGAATTTTTTTTGCCAGCCCGAATTTTTTTTGCTGCAAGTAGCTCTAGTGCTTCTTCCATAGTTAAGTTTTCAGGGACTAAGTTTTTAGGAATAGTTGCGTTAATACGACCATGTTGAACATATGGTCCGTATCGACCGTCTTTTATGCTTATAGGTTTTTCATCATCTGGATGAGAGCCCAAAGCTTTTATAAGATTACTGCCCCCACCTTTTGCACTAGCTAGAAGATCAACTGCTCTATTAAGACCAATAGTCAATATATCATCATCTTTATTTAAAGATTTATATTTTCCATCACAATGGACATAGGGACCGTAACGTCCGATACCTGCTATTATAGGTTTCATTAAATCGGGGTGATTACCAATAGTGCGAGGGAGAGCAAGGAGACTAAGGGCAACTTCAAGGTTAACATCCGATGGTGATATATTTTGTGGTAGGGAACTCCTTTTTGGCTTTTTGTTTTCTTCAGTTACTTCGCCAAGTTGTATATATGGACCAAATCTCCCAGTTTGTAGACTAACTACTTCACCGGTTTCTGGGTCGGATCCAATATCTCGAGATTCATCTTCTGAACCTAGTCTTATTGGTCTTGTAAAACGACATTCTGGATAGTTTGAGCAACCAATAAAAGGACCCATTTTACCTAGTTTTAGGCTTAACTTTCCATTATCACACTTTGGACAAGCTCTTGGGTTTTTAGATTCAGTTGTTATTGGAAACAGATGCGGAGAAAGCTCTTCGTCTAGAGCAGATATAACATCTCGAACTCTTAAATTGGAAGTATTTTCAACAGCTTGGTTTAAAGCATCCCAAAATTCTGCTAATACTCCGTTCCAATCTGTTTGACCAGCTGAGATTTCATCTAATTGCGTCTCCATTTTGGCAGTAAAATCATATTCGACATATCGAGTAAAAAAATTTTCAAGGAAAGTAACCAAAATACGTCCCCGGTCCTCTGGTATGAACCGACGGCTTGTAAGAGTTACATAATTTCTATCTTGTAAAACAGATATTATAGATGCATATGTTGAAGGTCGCCCTATGCCTAACTTTTCTAGTTCTTTTACTAAGCTTGCTTCACTATAGCGTGGGGGAGGTTCTGTAAAATGTTGATCTGGTCGAACTAAAATTAGGTTTATTTGATCATTAGCTTTTAGTGGGGGCAGTCTGCGGTCATCTTCATCATCTTCTTGTGTATCATCTTTACCTTCTTGATAAAGAGTTAGAAAACCATCAAATGCAAGAGTTGAACCATTAGCTCTTAATTCTACAGATTCATTTTTACCATGCATTAATACAGTAACTCGATCAATTTCAGCTGCAGCCATTTGGCTCGCCAAAGTCCTTTTCCATATTAATTCATAAAGCCTCAATTGGTCTTTATTAAGCTGGGTTGCTAACAAGCCTGGTGAACGTTCAAAGCCTGTCGGTCGAATCGCTTCATGTGCCTCCTGAGCGTTTTTTGCTTTAGCTTTATAATAACGAGGTTTATCTGGGAGATAGTTAACTCCAAAATCGCGTTTAACAGTCTCTCGCATTTGATCCAGGGCTTGAGTTGCAATTTGCACACCATCAGTTCGCATATATGTTATTAAACCAATTCTTTCCCCGTTAATTTCTATCCCTTCATAAAGCTGTTGAGCGGTAATCATTGTATTTTTTGCTGAAAGCCCTAGTTTCCTTGAGGCTTCTTGTTGAAGTGTTGAAGTCGTAAACGGAGGAGCAGGGTTACGGCGAATTCTTTTTGGTTCTACAGTATTAACTTTGAATGGACCAACGACCATATCACATGCAGATTTTGCTTGAGAATTATCAGTTAAGCTAAACTTGGTTAATTTATCCCCACTAAGGTGCGTTAGCCGGGCTGAGAATTCATCACCGCTTGGTGTTTTTAGTTTTGCATCGATGGTCCAATATTCTTGAGGGGTAAAATTTTCAATATTAGACTCACGGTCCGCGATTAATCGAAGGGCTACGGATTGAACTCTGCCTGCAGACCTTGCACCAGGTAATTTTCTCCAAAGGACAGGAGATAGCGTAAAACCCATTAAATAATCTAGGGCTCGACGAGCTCGGTAAGCATCAACAAGGTTATTATCCAGATCCCTTGGGTTAGATATTGCTTCTAAAATAGCGTTTTTAGTAATTTCTGAAAAAACTATTCTTTTTACAGATGTGCCTTTGAGAGAACCGCGACGTGTTAATTCATCTAGTACGTGCCAAGAAATTGCTTCTCCTTCACGGTCGGGGTCAGTAGCAAGATAAAGGTTATTTGCTCCTTTTGTGGCTGCACCTATTTCGCGGATGTGTTTTTCTGAGCGTTCACTAACCTCCCAAAGCATTTTAAAATTGTTGCTAGGATCTACCGAGCCGTTTTTTGGGGGTAAATCCCTAACATGTCCATATGATGCAAAAACCTTAAAATTATCACCAAGGTATTTGTTTATAGTTGTTGCTTTTGCCGGTGATTCTACTATTACGATATCCATTTTAAACAGCACACTTTAAGTGAGATTAAATTTAATATTAAATATTTTAATTATTTATTCCTAAATCAAATCCATTGTGGGGATTTATGATCTCAAAATGGTGTTATAGGGCGGAGGTGTCAACCAACAGGAATAAAAGATATTATAAAAACTTAATTTTTAAGAGTTATGATTGACCGAAATAATACAAATAGGAATAAAAATTATTTATTCATTTTTTGTTTATATTAAGAATAATTTTTGATTCTTTTCCATTGATTAATCTTTTAATATTTTCCCGATGTTTAGTAATCACGAGAACACTAAGAAAAAGTCCTAGCCAAACTACTAGTGGGTTTTCCCAGATCCATGCAAATAGAACTGAAGTTGATATTGCTATAATTGCGGCTAAAGATGAATATCTAAACATCACTGCTACAAATAACCATACAGCACATATTGATAAGCCTATAGGCCAGAAAAATCCGATCAAAACCCCAATGCTTGTAGCTACCCCTTTGCCACCTTTAAACTTAAGCCAAATTGGAAAAATATGTCCAATTACAGCGGCTAAAGAAACATAAAATGCCATGTCTAGACCAAACTCTAAGGCTAAAAACACAGACCCAATACCTTTTCCAAAATCACATAGAAGAGTTAAAACCGCGGCAAGTTTATTTCCTGAACGCAAAACATTTGTAGCACCTATGTTTTTAGATCCAATTTTACGTGGATCAGGTAGGTCAAAAATTTTTGAAAAAATAAGACCAAATGGTATTGACCCGATCAAGTACCCTAGGATTGCACCGATAAGAAATGGCCATAAATATGGCAATCCACCCATAGGTTCAGGCATTATGAACTATACCTCTTGTTTAAAAACTGTGCGCCCATCAACTATAGTGCGAGTTACTTTACCTTTCATCTTGCGACCCTCAAAAGGTGTGTTTTTTGATTTGCTCACAAGCTTGTCCAAATCAACTATCCATTCTGCACCAGGGTCAAATATTACCATATCAGCTGCCCCACCTTTTTGTAGTCTTCCTACATCAAGACCAAGAAGATTTGCAGGCTCACAGGTCATTTTAGATAGAGCTTTTATTAGAGTCATGCTGCCATCTTGAACAAGATCTAAAGTAAGGGATAAAAGCGTCTCTAGGCCTACTACTCCGTTTGATGCATGTTGCATTGGAACCCGCTTGCTTTCTTGGTCGTGAGGTGCATGGTCGGTTGCAATAGCATCAATAGTATCATCTGCAAGACCTTCTATAATCGCAAGCCTATTTTCCTCACTTCTTAGAGGAGGCGCCATTTTTGCATAAGTACGATAATTACCAACATCATAATCTGTTAGAATGAAATGGTGGGGGGCGGCTTCACATGATACATCTAGCCCCTTGTCCTTTGCTATGCGTATAGCCTCAACGCCCTGTGCAGTGGAAATATGGGCAACGTGATATTTACCCCCAGTGATTTCAACTAATCTAAGGTCTCTCTCTATAATCACAACTTCTGAGGCATCGGGGATTCCTGGAAGACCGAGTCGGGTTGCAACCTGCCCTTCTGCCATGCAGCCGCACTCAGAGAGAGAAAGGTCTTCTGCATGCTGGCTTATAACCATATTGAAAGCCTTTGAATAAGCTAATGCTCTTCGCATTACCTGACTATCCATGATTGGAAGTCCATCATCAGTAAATGCTACAGCACCAGCGTTTGCAAGCATACCCATTTCGGTTAGCTGTTTTCCATCTAAGCCTTTTGTGACAGCAGCAAATGGAAAAACCTTTACTCCTTTTGCCTCGCGTGCACGTCTTTGAATAAACTCAATTAGCGCAACATCATCAATTACCGGATTAGTATTAGGCATACAACATACAGTTGTTACCCCACCTGCTGCTGCAGATTTTCCTCCACTTTCAATTGTTTCTTTATGTTCGTGCCCTGGCTCCCTTAAATGAACATGGATATCTACAAGTCCAGGAGCTAATATATGACCTTTACAATCAATCACATCTATTTCTTCTGACAATTCTGGATTTAATAAATGTGGTCCTATATCAATGATATTTCTCCCTTGTACAATTATACCTCCTTTAGTATCGAGGTTAGATGAAGGGTCAATGAGCCTTGAATTGATATAAGCGATAGGGCGGTCAGAGTTCATTTTAGTCCACTTTTGTTTTTAGGTTTAAGGCAAGAAGTTCCATGCAGGCTTGTCGAACAGCTACTCCAAATTCTACTTGCTCGAGAATGACACTCCGAGTGATGTCATCAGCAACTTCACTGTCTATCTCAATTCCTCTGTTCATAGGTCCTGGATGCATGATCATGGCTTCTTCTTTTGCACAAGAAAGCTTTTTTTGATCAAGACCCCAAAACCGAAAATATTCCCTAGTTGAGGGCACAAAGGAGCCTTGCATTCTCTCAGATTGAAGCCTAAGCATCATAATTACATCACAATCTTCTATACCCTTTTGCATGTCATGATAGACGTCAACACCAAGAGCTTCTATCCCTGTGGGGGTAAGCGTTGGAGGGGAGACGACACGAACTTTAGCCCCCATTAATTGAAGAAGATGAATGTTAGAACGGGCCACTCTGCTATGCATTACGTCTCCGCATATGGCTACAAGTAATCCGTTTAGATGCCCTTTATGGCGACGAATAGTTAATGCATCTAGTAATGCTTGAGTTGGGTGCTCATGTGCTCCGTCACCAGCATTTAAAACGGATCCTTTAACATGGTGGCTTAAAAGATTGACAGCACCTGCATTGGGGTGACGCATTACTAAGAGGTCTGGGTGCATGGCGTTAAGAGTCATAGCAGTA
>Ga0114933_10004304_pt1 | contig 13404 bp, 11 predicted proteins | sample 4SBtaG_FD_89691 | JGI IMG/M metagenome (GOLD analysis project Ga0114933, IMG submission 89691) | Deep subsurface microbial communities from Kolumbo volcano to uncover new lineages of life (NeLLi) - 4SBTROV12_W25 metaG | ecosystem: Environmental > Aquatic > Marine > Volcanic | place: Kolumbo...
GCCTCGCTCGGGCCGGCCCCAAGGAGGACGAACGCGCCTACTACAAGGAGCAGGCGCGCTCGAGAGGAGACGGCGGTGGGCGGGATGTCAGGGCCCGTCCTCCCTGTCACTCCCAACGAGTGACCGCCCGACCGCCGACATGAACTACGGGGCGACCGGGCGGGCATTCGAATCTTTTTTCGAGCGATCTAGTTTCCTCCGGCGCAAGTTCCGACATCGTCGGAGCTGGGCCGGAGGGAGCTACGGCACGCGGAGCGGGTCGCCGGGGGGGACGCCGCAGGCGTCGGGGGGCAGGGCCCCCCTGGAACGAAGCGGGTGCCCGGCGACGCGCAGCGGCGCGCGCCGAAGGCGCCGGTGCAAGGCGCGTCGCGACTTCTGCCGACGGGCACTAGACCGGGGCGGTCCGGCTCGTGGAGTTGAGGAGCTCGAGCTTCACGATGGACAGGGCGCCACCGGTCAGCCGCTTGAACTCCTCGACCGAAGCGAGGTTCAGCGCAGCCCGCGCCATGAAGCGGGGGCGGAAGTAGAACTTGCGGTGGGCGATCTTCAACAGCTCGAGGATCTGCCCCTTGTCGAGGTGCTCCTCCCAGCAGGCGGGGACCTCGACGCCGCAGAGCGGGTCGCGCATCATCTGGTCCCAGCAGTCCGCTGCGTAGAGGCCCTTCTTGGCGCCCTCCTCGAAGGAGTCGGTGCCGGGGTACGGCGAGAAGACGGCGAAGACCGCGTAGTCCGCGTCGAGCTTCAGCATCTCGTCCAGGTTGTCGAGGGCCTCGTCCATGGTCCGCTCGTGCGGGCCGGCGAGCATGATGTAGGCGACGCTGCGCACGCCCTCCTCGCGGCACCACTTGAAGACGCGGTGGACGTCGTCGGTGTCGCAGTGCTTGCCCCAGACGTCCAGGCCCTCGTTGTTCGCGGACTCGACGCCGAAGTGGATCTTCGTGCAGCCGGTCTCGGCGCAGCGGCGGATCTGCTCGCGGGTGGTGCCGGCGATGGTGGTCTTGTAGCCCCAGTTGAACTTCAGGCCGCGGCGCTCGACCTCGTCGCAGAACTTCAGGACCCACTGGCTGTTGGGCGTGAAGAGGTCGTCGATGAAGTGGCACTCGGTGATGCCGAGGCTGGCGCAGTGCTCCATCTCGTCGAGGATGTTGTCGATGTCGCGGATGCGGTACTGCTTCTTGTAGGTCAGGCAGAAGGGGCAGCTGTGGGGGCAGCCGCGGCTGGTGATGGCGGTGGTGACCATCGGGTTCTTCGTGCCCGGCAGGTAGTAGTCCTGGTACCGGATGCGGCTGCGGTCGGGCCAGGGGTAGGCATCGAGCCGCTTGGTGGACTTGCGCTCGGCGTTCTTGACGACGGTGCCGTCCTTGTCCTTGAACCAGACGCCCTCGATGCCCTCGAAGGAGCGGCCCTCGTTGAAGGCCTCGACCATCTCGACGAAGGCGTCCTCGCCGTCACCGTTCACGGTCGCGTCGATTCCGTCGAGCTCGATCGCGTACTCGGGGAACATCGAGCAGTGCGGCCCGCCGACCACGATCGTGGCGTTCGGGTTGAGCTTGCGGACGAGGTTGATGGACTGCTGCACGTCCGGGAGGCTGTGCGTGTAGGCCTCGATCCCGACGAAGTCGAGCGGGTAGCGCTTCAGCTGGTCCTCGACGTCCGGGTAGTCGAGGTCGTCGACGACGGGATCGTAGATCTCGGCCTTGAAGGGCGTGCGCGCCTCGACCGAGGCCTGGACGTACTGCAGGCCAAGCGGCGGGAAGCAGTAGACGCCGTGCGCCATGGCCTTCGGGATGCCAGCCCAGACACGAAGCTGCTCGGGCGGGTTGAAGAGGGTGATGTCCATCGTGACTCCAGAGATGGGTCGGGGCTCGGGAGTTTAGTCCGGAAAGCCCTGGAACTTGCGGCTTGGAAACACCAGTCCCCAAGGCATGAACAGCGGCACCTGCTTCTGATACTCGAGGTAGTCGTCTCCGAAGACCTCGACGAGCTGCGGCTCCTGCCTCCAGACCTTCTCCACGAGGGAGACGGCGAGGAGGCCGGGGATCAGCACGAAGCAGAAGGAGAAGCTGTTGAGGACGAAGCCCACGGCGAGCACGCCGATGAGCTTTCCCCAGATGCTGGGGTTGCGGCAGTAGGCGTAGATTCCGCTGACGACGAGCTTGCGGGTGCGGCCGGCCGTGGGGCTCGGCGAGCCTTCGCCCTTGTGCACCAGCTGCTCATAGGTCATCAGCCACGCGACGACGCCGACCACGAAGGTCCCGGCGGCGATCGCCCAGTTGATCGGCGGCGCGGGGAGGAAGCCGGTGGCAATCCAGGTTGCCCCCGTGACCTCGCCCAACAGCCCGTCCAACTTCAGCGCCGTCAGGGCGATGAGGAAGGTGAGGGGGAACAAAACGGGGATATAGACTTTCGCGACCATCAGGAGGATGGGCGGCGAAAGGGCGACGCGCGCGACGTTCCGAACCGAAGGCACGAAGCCCTCCAACTTCTCCCGATGCTACCCAACATGCCCCACCTCTCGATAGCCCCGGCCCTCTTCTTGATCGCCCTGACCGGGTGTGGCGAGGACCCCGTCCTCGAGGCCGCGCGCGAGGAAGCGGCATCCCAGAGCGGTGCTTCCCAGGGCGGTCCGCCCCCGGGCCAGGGGGGCAGCGAAGGCCCTGGCACGCCGGGCGTTCCCGAGGACCCACCGCCGGGCGATCCCGGCCAGCCGCCTCCCCCGGGGGACGGCGCGTCCGGCGGCGACGGCACGATCCCGCCCCCGTCCGGTGTGGAGACCGTGACCCTGTCCGGTTCGGTCGAAGTGGAGGACTACACCCGCGGGGTCATCACCATCGATGTCTTCGACGGAGACAACAAGAACCAGCACGGCGGCAAGCGCCCCGACATCGTCGGACGCGTCAAGATCGACGCCCCCGGGCCCTTCGAGCTCGAGGTCGAGAAGGGCAAGACCGTGTGGCTCTCGGCCTATGCGGACCAGGACGAGAACAACCGCCCCAGCCAGGAAGATCCCCTCGGCGTCTGCGAGTGCAATCCGGTGTCCGCCGACTACGACGCCGGCGGGTTGGTGCTCAAGCTCACCCGAGGGCATCCTCCAAAGGAGTAGATGCTCGTCGTCATTCCCCACTTCGTTCGCCGGGATCTCCTCGCAGGAGCGCTGGCGGCGGTGAAGGGTCTGAATGTCCTGGTGGTCGACGACTCCCCGGACGGCCTGGACATGGACGTGCCGATGCTGCGCACCGCCGGAGGGACCGGCTTCGCCCGCGCGTCCAACGCCGGCCTGGCCGAGGCCGAGCGCCGCGGCCACGCCCACGTGCTGCTGCTGAACGATGACGCCGCTCCAGAACCCGGCTGCCTGGACGCGCTCCTCGCAGCCTTCGACGACGACGTCGCGCTGGCCGGCCCCGTCCTGATCGGGGCCGACGGCGTCGAGTCCGCAGGGATCGACTTCGACCCCCGGACCGGGCGGTTGCGAGGCCGGACCGAGGTCCCGGATCGGGTCACCGCAGTGGATGCGCTGTCCGGCGCTTGCCTGTTGATGCGCTCCGCGATGCGCTTCGACGAGGGCTTCCCACACGGCATGGAGGACGTGGACCTCGCGCAGCGGGTCGACGGGCGCGTGGTCCTGGTCCCGGGGGCGCGCTGCCGCCACCTGGGCGGGGCCACCGTGGCACGCGGCTCACGCAAGGCGACCCGTGACGCGCTGGTCGGCCACATGCGTCTCGTCGGAGGCTCCCCGGTCCGCCGAAGCCTGGTCGTCGGCTACGCGGTCGCCCAGGTGCTACGCGAGGGCAACCGGCGCGAGCGGCTGGTGGGGATCTGGGAGGCGCTCAAGGGGCCGGCTTGGAGCGGTTGAGGGCGGCCTCGATGGCCTCGGGCACCGCCGGCTCCTGCAGGATCATGAAGACCACCAGCTCGCGCTGGACATCGGGGAAGACGCCCTTCTCGCGGTCGGGATCGCCCGGCTCGGACCACAGCCCCGCCAGGTCGAGGTGGTCGGTCTCGGGGTCGTAGGAGCCGCGCTTCAGCGTCGCGTAGTCGCCGGGGGTGAAGACCGTGCCGATCAGCGCGTTGAAGTCGCCAGGGTTTGCGTAGGGATCGAGCTTGTGCCGCAGGAAGAAGGTCGCGTTGGCCACCTTCGCCTCCTGCTGCGGAGAGAGGCTGCGCAGGAAGTCCTGCATCGCGGCCCCGGTGGCCTCGACGCCCTGGAAGCGCAGCGCCAACAGCTCCCGCTCCTGCTCCTTGTGGATCCGGGCCTCGGTGAGCGGCTCCGCCAGGGCCAGCAGCGCCGGATCGTCCAGGTCCGCGCCGGCCTCGAGCTGCTCCCAGACCTGGTCGTAGACGCCCGTCAGGCGGGGCTCGTACTGCTCGACGATCGCGCGGTGGGCCTCGTCGATGCGCTCGCGCTCGACGTCGGCGACCTGCCAGGCGTCCTCGAGCACCCGGAGCTGGTAGTCCGAGAGCTCCATGTGGATGAGCCACAACAGGATGCGGACGCGCTGCTGGTTGTACTGAGTCTCCGGCAGGAAGGCGTAGTCGTAGAGCAGCTGCACCATCGGCGGCGTGGCCGTCTCTTCCATGCCCTCGTCGGCCTCGCGCGCAGCGACCTCGGTCGGGAGCGGGTCGGGTTCGACGTCACAGGAGAGCGCTGCCAGGAGCCACATCGCTGCGAATCATGTCACGCTCTGGCCATGTGGCTCCTCCTGATGGCCTGTGGTGCCCGGGACCCGGACATCGTGATGGTCGTCGTGGACACGCTCCGCGCGGACTACCTCGGAACCTACGGCTACGCGCGGCACGAGACCTCACCTGCGATGGACCGCTTCGCGAACGAGGCGCGCGTCTTCGAGCGGGCCTATGCGCCCGCGCCCTGGACCCTGCCGAGCACCGCCACGCTGCTGACCGGCCTGTCCCCGCGCAAGCACGGAGCACGCACGCCAAGGACGGACCTGGCGCCGGAGATCGAGACACTCGCCGAGCAGTTCCACGCCGAGGGCTGGAACACCTGCCTGGTCTACGCGAACCCCCTGATGGACACGGCGACCGGCCTGCACCAGGGCTTCGAGCACGTCGACGGCTCCCCGGCGATGGGCGGCTGGACCCCGACCGCCACAGAGGTCACCGAGGCCGCGCTGGACTGCCTCGACGAGCGCGGCTCGACCTTCGCGGTCATCCAGTACTTCGACCCCCACGACCCCTACCTGGACCACGAGGACATCGACTTCGCCGGGCCTGGCGAGCTCCTGGAGTCCCGCCGCTACAAGATGACCGAGCTCCGCGAGATGCAGGACGAGCTCGGCGAGGTGGACGTCGCCCGACTGCGCGATCTCTACGCGGAAGAGGTGCGCTACACCGACGATCGCATCGCGCCCCTGCTGGACACCATCCGGGAGCAGGACACCTTCATCCTCACCTCGGACCACGGCGAGGACATCCTCGACCACGGCCACATCGGGCACCTCACGCACCTGCACGAGGAGCTGGTTCGTGTCCCGCTGATCGTGCAGATGCCCGGGCTGGAGCCCGGGAGGGATCGGAGCGTCACGCCGCTGGAACGCCTCGGACCTGCCCTCCGAGGGGCGCCCCAGGTCCTCCTCCAGAGCGACGAGGCCCTCTTCGAGGTCGAGAGGATGCGCGAAGGGATCGGCAAGATCGACCTCTCCGGCGTCGTGCTCGGCACCGACAAGCAAGTCCACGACTGCCTCGCCGAGACCCGGGTGCGCTATGACCTGGCGAGCGATCCCCTCGAGCGAGCCCCCCTGGAAGCCCAAGAGCCCCTGGGCGCCTCGATCGAGGCCTACCGGGCGATCGAGCCCATCGCCGTGCTGGACCTGGCGGCCGAGGCCAAGCGCGAAGCGCAGCTCAAGGCCCTCGGCTACCTCGATTAGACTGGGCGCATGCGCACCTTCCTCGCGGTCTTCGCTGTCCTGGCCATCGCTTGCACGGGGTCGAAGGACGCCGAGCCCGAGGACAGCTCGCTCGAGGCCGACGCGGACACCGACGCCGACGGGGACACCGACGCCGACTCCGACGCGGATGGCGACAGCGACGTCGAGTGGAGGGAGCCCGGCGAGCCCACCTTCGTGGCGACCCTGTCCGGCCAGATCCTGATCGGCGAGGACGGCCACTGGATCGGCGGCAACGACTCCTACCTGGTCGGCACGAAGGGAGACGCCGAGGTCCACGTGGTGCTCGACGGCGATGTGACCGAGCAGGGGCAGTTCACCATCAAGGAAGCGCAGTACTTCCAGACGGTGCACAACGGCTACGCCTTCAACTACGTCCTGGACAGCGGCTCCGGGAGCTTCTTCATCGACGGCATGGACGTCGACGAGGACTACATCTGGGGCGACATGAGCGGGGAGCTGACGCTGGTCGACACCGAGGGCGGCGGCTCGATCGTGCTCGAGGACCTCTACCTCGAGAGCTGGCCACGCTACGGGCTCTGAGCGACCGGAGAGGTAGACTCCGGCCGCAATGACGCAGCACGAACGTCGCGAGATCCTGGTCGCGCTCGGTCTCGCCTTCGGGCTGGCGATCCTGCTGACGTGGCCGGCGGTGCTGGACCTGACCGGCTCGATGATCGGCCACCCCGGGAACGACACCTGGAACCACGCCTGGGGCTACTGGTGGATCCTCGACGGGCTGGCCCGAGACGGCGCGCTGCCTGTGCGCACCGCGCTCTTGAATCACCCGGACGGCGGCAGCCTGTTCTTCATCGACACCTTCAACGCCCTGTGGTCACTGCCGCTGGCCCTCGCCGGCGGGGTTCCGCTGGCCTACAACCTGGTCGTCCTCTTCGGCTTCTTCTGGAACGCCTTCGGCACCTGGATGCTGGCCCGCTACGTCCTGCGCGATCGCTGGGCCGCCTGGGTGCCCGCGATCGTCTTCGCGTCCAGCGCGCACCTGCTCGGTCAGACCTACAACGGCATCACCGAGACCGTGAACGCCGGCTGGATCCCGGTCGCGATCTACGCGCTGCTCCGCCTGATGGACCGCCCTGGACTCGCCCGAGGCGCAGCCTTGGGGCTGGCCTTGGCGCTCTGCTCGATCAGCAACTTCTACTACGGCCTCTTCGCGCTCTTGTGCATGGTCGTCGTCACGCTGCACCGCGCGATCACGGAGCCTCGGCGGGTCGTCTGGTGGCGCTTCGTGGGCTTCACCGTGGCCGGGGCGGCGCTCTACTCGGCGCTGGTCCTGCCGGTACTTCGCACCCTCCAGAGCTCGATCGACGCCGCAGACGCCATGGTCAATCGCGACCCGACCTTCGTCTGGGAGTCGCTGATCAACCACAACATCACCGACGTGGTGAGCTTCTTCCGCCCCGGGCACCACTACTCGCCGGACCTGAAGGCGCTCTACGGCGAAGACCTGCTCATCGTCATCTACCTGGGCTGGGTCGCCATCGGTCTCGCCGCCTATGCGCTGGCGGCTCACCGGCCCCGGCGCGACCTGTCCTTGTGGGTGGTCTTCACGCTGCTGTTCGCGGTCTTCGCGATGGGCCCCTACCTGAACTTCGGCGGCGAGTATGTGCTCTGGCGAGGCGAGCGGGTGCCTCTGCCCTTCCTCGTCTTCTTCCGGGCCTTTCCGCTCTTCGAGCGCATCAGCCACCCCTTCCGCTTCGTGGTGCCCGCGACCATCGGACTGGGCTTGCTCGCGGGCTTCGGTGCGAAGGAGCTGATCCGTCGAATTCCCCTGGGCAAGCCGATCACCGCGGGGGCCATCGGCGGGCTGATCCTCGTCGAGGTCCTCCTCCTCAGCCCGGCGCCGTGGCCTCTCCCGCGCTGCGACGCCGAGATCCCCGAGGTCTACACAGCCCTGCACGGCGGCGCGGTGCTGGACCTCCCCATCACGGTCCCGAACCTCGAGCGCGCGGTCTACACCTGGTACCAGACCGAGCACGGTCTGCCCTCGCCCTACGGACTGAACGACCCGATCCCCGCCGCGATCGGCGACAACCCTCTGACCCAGGTCCTCGTCCAGGTCGAGGCCAGCCGGGCCGGTAGCCTGCCGCGCATGCTGCCCGACCTGGAGATGGTCGCTGGAGCCCACATGCTCGAGGCCCAGGGCTACCGCTGGATCGTCGTGCACGAGCGGCTCTACCCGGCCACCAAGCGCGAGCACGTCCGGGCCATCCTCGACGGACTGCTCGGTCCGCCCGACCGACGCGATGACGTCGCGGTGTACCGCCTGTGAGGAGCCCGAAGCGACTCGCGCTGTCCGCCGCCGAGTTCGCCGGCGTGGCGCTGGTGTACCTGGCCGCCGCGGGCCTGATGACCTGGCCAGCCATCGCGCACATCGACGAGATCATCATCGGCGGCGGCGAGCTGGGCGGCTGGCTGTGGCGCTACTGGTGGCACTTCACAGAGGTCGACGCCCTCGTCGCGGGCGACTTCGGCGTCTACGACAGCGTCTACGCCTACCTGTCCCTGGGGCGGCACCCCGAGACCGGAAACATCCTGGACGTGCTGTGGATCAGCTGGCCACTGTCCAAGCTCTTTGGCATCCCGACCCACTACAACCTGAAGATCTTCGTGATCCTGGTCGGCGATGGGCTCATCGCCTACCTCTTCGCCCGCAGCTTCACGCCCTACAGGCTCGTCGCCCTCGCCGCGGGGCTGCTGGCGGTGGTGAACCCGGTCAACGTGCACGACCTCTACGGCTCGGGCCTGCGCCAGGTCGTGCTGTGGTTCCTGCTGCTCTTCCCGCTGCTGCTCGACCGGGCGGAGCGTCGCGAGCGGCCCTGGACGGGCATCGCCGCGGGGGTCGTGCTGGGGCTCGTCGGCGCGTTCTACTGGTTCTACGGGCTCTTCGCGGGCATGTTCCTGGTCCTATGGAGCGTGGACCTGGTCTGGCGCGAGCGGCGCCGCATCCGCATCCGCCGCCTCCTCCGCTGGGCCGGCCCGATGCTGTTGGCGGCGGTCCTCGTGGGCGGCTTCTTCGTCGCGCCGTACGTCCTGGGCGAGAGCGGCGCTACCGCCGGGGGCCAGCAGAAGCTGCCCGAGCTCTCCTTCTTCCTGACCTTTCCCGAGTACGACGTCATCCGAGACGTCCCGCTGAGGCCCTCGACCTACGAGGAGAACGTGCTGTCCTCGCTGAACCGCACGATCTCGTCGTCGTGGTCGGTGGACTACCTGTTCAACCCCGGCCACAAGCGCGCGCTGCCGCTGATCGTCTTCCTCGGCGGCGTGCTCCCGGCGCTCCTGCTCAAGCCGGGCATCTTCCCCCGCAGCCGCTTCTGGCTGGTCGTCTTCACCGTCTTCTTCGTCGGGACCCTCGGGCCCTTCGTGAAGTGGGCCGGCCCCGCCAACAGCTGGGGCGAGGTCGTCCTGCTCCCGCTCTCGGACGGCCACTACGTCATCCGGATGCCCTTCACCCTGATGTTCAAGTGGGTGCCGGGCATGAGCCGCATGTTCGCGCCCTACCGCATGGGCTCGATGGTCGTCGTCGCCAGCGTCGCCCTGGTCGCGATGGGGCTCTCGCGGATCACGAACGGCAAGCTGCGCGCCACCGTCGCCCTCGCCGCGATGGGCTTCACGCTCTTCCAGGCGAACTTCCGCTGGCACAACGACGGCGTGGACCACGCGGAGATCGCCCCGAAGAAGTTCAACCCGGCGATCCCCGTCAGCGCGATCCAGGTCCCGGACTTCTACGAGGAGCTCCCGGACAACGAGCTCGCCGGCATCATCGAGTTGCCCCTGGAGCAGCAGCAGGACCTGCTGAACTACTACCAGCTCGTTCACGGCCGCAAGGTCTTCCGCTCCTGGGCGACCAAGCCCGCTGTGCCGCCGGTCATGCGGGACGAGGGCGGCGGCGGCCCCGGGGCCCAGCTCCGCTACCTGGCCCAGGACGACCTCGATCGGGGGAGCACGGGCGAGCTCTTCATGGAGCTGTCGCGAAAGCCCGAGGCCGCCGACCTCGACAACATGGACATGGAGGACTTCTCCAAGCTCATCGTCGCCGGCAACTACCAGCACCTGGTGGTGCACGAGCGCGGCTTCTACCTGATCGATCCCCAGCGGGGGCCGCTGCTCTACAACGACGTGGTGCGCCGCCTGAGCAGCGTGCTCGGGGTCTTCCCCGAGGAGGTCATCGAGCTCGCCTGGATCGACTACCCGGGCAACCCCTACGACAAGGCCTGGGGTCCGGTGCGGGTTGCGTGGTCCAGCTACGAGGTGCTCCTGCCCGACGAGGAGATGCCGAACCGCTTCTTCATGTCGATCTTCGACCTGTCCCACATCCACGAAGCCTGGGACGGCCCGAACGCCGAGGAGCTCCTCCCGAAACGCAGCGGAGGCTCCTCGGGCGGTGGAGGCGCAGGCGACCGGCCCGAACACCAGCACGTCGAGATGCCACCGGGCGCGCCGCTCCCCGGAAGCCAGTGATAGGCTCGTCGGGCTGATGATCCTGCTGTTCACGCTCGGTTGCGCCGCGGTCAAGTCGACCGTCCACCTCGCCCAGCTCGAGGAAGCCTGGGTCGATGCCGAGGCGGCCAACGCCGAGGCCCGCGCCGCCTACGAGTTCACGATGGCCGAGCAGTACCGCCTGAAGGCGCACGAGGAGTGGGGCCACTCCGACTACGGCGCCTCCGAGGAGCTCGCCAAGAAGGGCCTGCTGTTCGCCACCCAGGCCGAGGAGCTCGCGCTCTACGGCTCCACCGACGACGACGCGGAGATCCGGCACAACGTGCTCGAGAGCCTGGACGAAGACGTGGACGAGGTCCCCGACCTGCTCCCCGAGGAGGAGGAAGAGGACGAGTGGATCGAGCTGGACGACATCGATCTGGACGAGCTCTGACGTGCTGTTCGCGCTGATCCTCGGCTGCGTCAACGTCGACACGCTCCAGCGGGACTTCGCGGAGGCGGAGCGGGTCTACTCCGCCGCCTCGAACCTGAACGCCCGGGAGTGCACACCCGAAGAGTTCGCGATGTTCGAGGCGAACCTGGAGTTCACGCGCCTGGAGTTCGAGCAGGGCGACCCGCGCCGGGCTCGTGAGCACCTCGACCTGGCGATGCAGAACGGCCGCGTCGCGCTCGAGACCGCCCCCAGCTGCATCCCCCAGGACCGCGACGACGACGGCCTGGTCGACGAGATCGACCTCTGCCCCGACGAGCCCGAGGACCTCGACGGGGACTCGGACGAGGACGGCTGCCCCGACATCACCTACGACACCGACGGCGACGGCGTCTTCGATGACCGCGACCAGTGCGTCGATCAGCCCGAGGACCTGGACGGCTTCAAGGACTCGGACGGCTGCCCTGAGCTCGACAACGATCTGGACGGCGTGCCCGACACGAAGGACCGCTGCCCGATGGAGGCCGAGGACCGCGACGCCTTCCAGGACTCCGACGGGTGCCCGGACAACGACAACGACAACGACGGCTACACCGACGCGATGGACCGCTGCCCGGACACCCCCGGCAAGCTCGACGGCTGTCCCCCGGGAGACGCGGACGGAGACGGCTTCGCGGACGACGTGGACGCCTGCCCGGGCCAGGCCGGGGTGCCGCCGGATGGCTGTCCGCTCATGGACTTCGACAAGGACGGCATCCCCGACGAGTCGGACCAGTGCCCCGGCATGGCCGGCCCCAGCCCCAGCGGCTGCCCGGACGCCGACGGCGACAGCGTCTTCGACATGCAGGACCAGTGCCCGCAGATCAAGGGCCCGGCCCCCACCGGCTGCCCGGACAGCGACGGGGACGGTGTGGCCGATCCGGTCGACCGGTGCCCCCAGAAGGCCGAGACCATCAACGACTACATGGACCAGGACGGCTGCCCGGACACCAAGCCGCAGCTGGTCAAGATCGCGAACCGCCAGATCGTCATCGAGGAGAAGATCCAGTTCGAGACGGGCAGGGCGGTCATCAAGCCCGAGAGCTACAAGATCCTCGACTCGGTCATCCAGGTGATGACGGACTACCCCCAGCTGAACGTCCGGATCGAGGGCCACACGGACAGCGACGGCTCGGACTCCGCGAACATGTCCCTGTCGAAGTCCCGCGCCGACTCGGTCTTCGAGTACCTGATCGCCAACGGCGTCGACGCCACCCGGCTCGAGACCGTGGGCTACGGCGAGACGCGCCCCATCGACACGAACCGCACCGCTGCGGGCAAGGCGAACAACCGCCGCGTCGAGTTCCACATCACCAAGGGCTTGGACTGAAGAGCCGTTGATCCGATCCCCTGGTCGAAGGCCAGGAGGGTCTGATGTCCGATGCTTTGTCTGCGGCGCTGGAGCGCGTCGTTCGCACGCGACACCTCAAGGGCGGCGGCACCCGCGACCTGGTCCGCCGGGCGCAGCTGGTGTCCCTGTTCGCCGAGGCCACCGAGGACGGCCCGGTGCGCATGCGCCTGGGCCCCGAGGGTCCGCCGGTGGAGAACCCGAGCCGCGGTCGCGACCGCGTCTGGTTCCCGCTCTTCCGGGATGGCGCCCGGGAGCTGGTCATCGAGCCTGAGCTCGGCGAGGACGACCTGGTCGCCCTGGTCGAGGCCATGTGCGTCCCTCGTTCCGAGGACGACGACAGCTTCATCGCGCTGGCCCGCGGAGACGGGCAGCGGATCCGGCTCGTCCAGCCCGCCGTCGAGCAGCTCGCGGTCGAGGTCGACGACGAAGGCACCGTGCGCCTGGCCTCCGAAGACTCCGCGCGTGACGCCTTCCGCGTCTCGGGCGGGGGCGGAGGCTGCAGCCGACCGAAGCTCGTCGCCACCCCCGAGCGCTACCGGGATCAGCAGGACGAGCTGGAGCGCTTCATCGACGTGGCGCTCGCCGGAGACGCCGAAGAGGCCTGCGTCGCGGTCCTGCACCGCATCGGCGAGGAGCGCCTGGCTCGCGAAGAGGTGGTGGAGTTCGCCGACCTGCTGTCGCGCGCCCACGGCGCCGGTGGCTCCGCGGCCGTCGCCTTCCTGTCCGGCTGGGCCGATCGCAGCGAGGTCCTGCTGCCGTTGTTCGAGCGCGAGCCCGAAGACATGGAGCCCGCCATCGAAGCCCTCGGCCACGTCCGCCCCGAGCTCATCGAGGAGCTCATCCGCTGCGTCGAGGGCACCTGCGCCCGCCAGGTCTGCATCGACGTCGCCCGCCACGTCGGCGCGCCGTTGACCGCCCACTGGGCCCGCATGCTCGCGCAGGACGAGCCCACCACGGCCAAGCTGGCCGTCACCCAGCTCGCAAAGGAGGGCACCCCCGAGTCCTTCGCCGCCCTGGCCATCGGCCTCGACCACGCGGAGCACGAGGTCCGCTACCGCGCCCTGCGCGCCCTCGACGGACACTTCCACCCCAAGGCGGCGGCCGCGCTCGAGCGCTGCCTCGACGACGCCCGACCGGTCGTGCGCAAGCTCGCCCGCCGCATCCTCGAGAGCACCGACGACGCCAGCGCCGCCGATGTCCTCGCCCGCCACCCCGAGAAGACC
>Ga0114933_10004306_pt1 | contig 13399 bp, 1 predicted proteins | sample 4SBtaG_FD_89691 | JGI IMG/M metagenome (GOLD analysis project Ga0114933, IMG submission 89691) | Deep subsurface microbial communities from Kolumbo volcano to uncover new lineages of life (NeLLi) - 4SBTROV12_W25 metaG | ecosystem: Environmental > Aquatic > Marine > Volcanic | place: Kolumbo...
CTGTTCCACTTGAAAGAGTTACGTCTGCATCTGTACCAAATACATTAAAAGTTACTTCCCTATCAGCACCATTTGAATCTGTATCTGGAATATTTTTAACAGTTGCCGTTGCTGTAATAGTTGCAGGTGTTAATTTATCTACATCAGCACTACTACTATCAACAGTCTGTCTAAAGATTTGACTATCCAATGATAATACTAAATTTTCCTCATTTTTTCCAGAAGATGCTTTAGTATATGTAAAAGTTTTTGTGAGGTTTGGGGTTATAAGAGCATCCTTTTCTTTGGGTTTTATTTCAAATTCAAGGGATATAGTTGCAGAAGTATGGGCCATATCAAATTTTCGATCTGCTCCTGAACCAGTCAGTCCTGGAACTATAGTGTAAGTTCCAGGATCAGCTGTAGTCTCAGCTGCGGCAAGCACCATATCAGCAGAACCACTGATAGTGCTGATAGTGGGAAACCCTGATTTAATCCGAAAAGTTCCAGCAGTAGCTAAAGTACTATCATAATTCAATCTTTGTGATCCATCCATTACATAATATGTTATCTTTGAACTAGATTGGAGTGAATCATCAACAGTTCCATATTGGTCAGCATCTAAAACTAACGAATCTCGTTCGGCAATTACCTGTACTGCTTGATCCCCATCTTTAACCTTATATGCAGATAATTTATCACTAAATGTTGTTCCACTAACAGCAGAAACATCAAAAGTACCACCAGAAGATGTAGGCGCCGTATCTCCAGTCGTACTCAAAACAGTTAAACTATCACCTACCGAGGAACTACTTTGAGCACCTGCGGGTGTCCATGTTCTTCCACTTATTATTGCACCACTATTCAAATCAGCAGTTCCTAAAGTTATCTCCGAACCGTCTGATAATGTAAGAACCTGTCCTGCATCATAATTACTACCACCACTTCCCGTTGACTCGATTTCAGATGCAACAGACGAACCATGTGTTGCTGATGCCTGTACATCAACACTAGTAATGGTAGAACTCATTGAATTATTAAAATCAGCAACTCTAAGATAAACCGTATTTCCAGTAAACCCTCCAGACCCTTGTGCAATCGCACTACCTCCAGTTGCAGCTGCGTATAACGGAGTTGTGGGAGTTGTGGACCAGACAATACTAGGATTACCCATGTTCTGCACAGAGGCAGTGTATTGAATATACTGGTCTGCAACAGCAACATTATCTTGACTATAATTAAATATATTACCTGAAGAATTTAAACGTAAAAGTTTAGCAGAACCACCCGTAAATCCAGCAATATTCTTTGATATGGACTGTATTATTTGATATTGATTTTTAGTTCCATCAGGTCTAACAACATCAACTGAAATAGTAACAGTTGCATTGTCTGCCTGCATATTTGTATAACCTTTTGTATAAACAGTAGAATCACCACTTTCAACTGCCGTTCCATCACTCTGATAAACAGCATTATCTAAAGTAATACTACTACCGGTAACAGCTGTTACTTTAAACTTTCCATGATCTGCGGTTGCAGGAGTTGAATAGTTTAAATCAGTTTTATATGTTAATTGTACATTACCATGGTAAACATCAATTCCTGTTTTACCTTCTGCATAACCAGTAGAATCAACACTACCTTGAGCATTGGCAGCATACGTATGAGTTGCATTTGTCAACTGAACTTGGGTAATATTAGATCCGTCTTTCGTGGAAATTATAGTTAAACTATCAGTAGCTTCTACCACATTACTAGATGTACCTTCAAAGACCTCAACTGTTATCTGTTTACTTGTCCAATTTTTTGTATCTGGTACATCATAAGTAGTAGTTGCATATACTTGTCCTGAAGTCAGTGCAACTTTATTTGTTGAAGCAGCTGTAGCTGAAGCACCATCAACATAAAACTTAAATCTTGGATTTTGAAAATTAACATGTGTTGCTTTTATTGTGATGGGATCAGTCTGTGCAGATACAATTGCATCATTAGTTCCATATGAAATTTGATAATCGTCTGATTCTAATTTAACTGTTTTTGCAGGACTTCCTGCTTTTCCTACACTATATGTTATTTTTTTCTTCTGTAAATACTGTGGTTTTGCTTTATCATATGGTTTGGCACTAATAGTTAAGTTTGCAAATGCCATTTCAACTGGATCCCCACTACCGTCAAGCATTTTAATAATAGTTCTGGTAGTTGAAACTCCATCTACAAAATACGTATTTGATTGTGTTTGTGGAATAATATCATAATAATGATCGCCTGTAGTTGTTGTTACGGATGTCAAATTAACATCAATATTGTGTTCATCAGACGCAGGATCAAATGTTATATAATATTCTCCTTCATTTAAACTACCCTGTGTCCCTATATCCATTTTTTTAGTGCCATCATAAACTCTAACTTCAGTAGTACCATGAGCCACATAAGAATTTAATACATAACCATCGTCAGTCGCAGGGAAATTTACTGCTTCCTGTTCTAAAACAACCTCGATCCTTCCAGATCCTTCCTTTAATTTTACCAGTGTTACTGTATCAGTTAGAGTAGTGGTGGTAGTAGTACTATCGTTAAAAGTTGCCGTAACAGAAATGGTTGCACGTCTTAAATAATCTCCATTAGTATCTTTAAATGCACCAACACCTAATGTATAAGTAGAATTTGTATTATTAGTCAAATCAGTATTTGATATAGTAGCTGCGGTATTATCATCCTTAACACCTGAAATCGACCACGCAAAACTGACTGTACTATTAAATTTCGTTAGGTTAGTGTGAAATGCACTTATGAGTATATTTTGAGTACTAGGTGCTGGAGAATGTTCATTATCAAAAATATAAGTATACGTATCCGGCACCAATTCCATTGTTTGTGCTGGATTACCAACTTCGATACGATTTAAATTTTGTCTAGCAAGTCTGGATTGTGTTTTTCCATCAGGATCAATTGCAGTAATATTAAGATTTATAGTCGCCTTAATAGCATCCATATCACTATGGTCTGCAAGTCTCAATGCCTTAACTGACAATCCATCTGGATAAGTATTAGTAACTTTACTAACTGCACCTACATCAATAGCACTATCTGTGATCGCAATTCGCCAAGTTCCAGCAGCTTGTGTAGTATTAGTTCCATGGGTGGATGTTGCACTGTGTCCTTGTATTGTATAATAACTATTATCAAATTCTAATGGTTTATTTCCCCAATAAACCTCAACATCAGTTCCCGTACCAGCATAATCTGAAACAGTTCCCGTTTCATCTGCTTGGACAGTAACAGTTGGATTTGTAAAAACAACAGTTAGGGAATTATCCCCATCCTGTGTACCAAAAGTTGTTGCGGTATCAGTTGCTAGTGGATCTGCCGATGCATTTGCAGTTAATTCAGTCTGTTCGTAGACTTTGACTGTATAAGAACGTCTGGTAAATCTATTATAGGATAACCAAACATCTGGTCCAGCAGTATGTGAATTTGTACCCGTAGCAGGCCATATTGGGTAATTATACTCTGGAATGTGAATTACATTGTCATAAAGTGCACCAACCGTTAAAGTTGCATTTGTTGTTCCACCGGGAATTGTTAAAACATCATCAACAGAATAACCAAATCCACCCGAATAAGACGATAATGCTTGTATTGTGCCACTAGAATCGGTTGTGAACGTACATTTGAAACCTCTACCCTTCCCACCCGTTACTACAATATCCTCATAAAGAGTATCTGCCGTATAACCTGCCCCATTGGTAGTTACACTCACAGTTTTTGTAGTTCTATAATGTCCTGTGCTATTAGAAGTTAGGATTGGTATAAGTTTTTCTACTGGATCATAAGCTTTTAATTCCGATAAAGTTGCTGAATTGGATAATGAACTATTGTTTAGTGTTTCACCCGTCTTTATTGTTGCAATTTCAGTTTCTTCTATATCTGTTATGATATACTCAATATTGTTTATCTTTTTATAAACTTTTGCCTTACCTAAAGACTGAGCTACTAAAACATCCCCTACCCTCCAATCAGTTCCCGGGTCAGATGCAAGTTTTATATACTTTACATCAGGATTTGTTTCAAAAAATTTATATACTGGATTTATAAAGGCTTGTGCTTCAGCAGTTAAATTAATTCCTGTTGGAGAAGATAAATGTCCGGCAGTATTGTATGCAACTTGATAATCATCAGCAGTTAAACTAACTGCTTTAGTCAACTTTTTCTTAGAATATACAATCTGTCTCGTAGTTGTAAGTGATTTTCCATTTTCTTTCGTAACTACAATATCAATATCAACTTTAACCGAGTCTTCGGTTGTAGACATCCCAGAAGGAGTATAGAGTAATTGATCCCCTACCACTGATGCTGTTAAAGTTATTCCATTTGCTGGGGTTATAGTTATATTTCCTGATGGAACAGTATATGTACTTGCAGTCCCGGAAGCAGAATAAGTTGCTTGAGTATGTCCTAAAAAGGCTCTAATTCCAAATGCACCATTTGCATATTCAGAACTTTCGATGACTCCAGAAGTAGTGGAATCAAACATATGCGAATCTTTTGATAGAAATACAGTAATTCCATCATCACCAGTTCTCTGATAAGAAAGAACAACTTCCTCATCATCTGCAAACATGGTAGCTTCTGATAAACTATCTCCTAAATATGTTATGTCAAATTCAAAAAATTGATTTCTATCAGAAGAACCTTCTATTTGATATAAAATAAATTTTGAGGCATCTGTTTTCTTAAATAAACGAAAATGACCTACCACAGCACTAGAAACCGTTGAAATTGTACTTAAAAAGCTGGTTAAACTAGTCCCATTTTGATCTAATTCAGAGAGAAATAGAGTACTACCAGATGAGCGAATATCACCACTAAATCCCAATCTACCATTTCCTGGATTAGTAGTAATAGCAGTTTTTTCATACTTATATTCAAAAGTAACACCACCAAGAGGAATTTGAACATTTGCCAAATCCCTTCTTGCTAGTTCTACCCCACCCTGAGTTGCACCATCATGCAAAACAACCGATTCCTTGCCGGAATCGGTTATCATTGTTAATTCACCTTGTTGTCCAGTAAAAACTTCTGTTTGTACTGCACTTCCTCTTTTTATCTTAAATGTGAGAGACATTACCTACCCTTTAGATGTACTAATGTTGAGACATTTGCAATTGGGTATACAGCATTAGAATAAGTTCCACCAGATACAGTACTTGTCTGTGTACCCTGCATATGTGCATTTTTAACTAACCTAACTTGTAATACCACACCTTTTCCCTTTCTTGATGGAAAAATAATTCCATCTGGATATGATAATCTTTTTATTCTTGTTTGTGCAATATGTGTTGATAATGGTTCGTCTGAATATCCTGAAACATCATTGGAAGTATCATTCACAGAACCTATTGTAAATCTAGGATAAATCTCAACTCCGGAAGTACCATCTGCCGGAGGTGTTGTCATACTACCACCAGAATCATTTGCTAAAGTTATAATAGGATGAGTTCCAGAAACAGCACTATTACCACCAACAGTTGAAGATGTATAACCAGAATGACTTGCTCCCCAGCGTGCCTCATCATTTGCGAGAAACCCATTACCAGCAGCTACTACTGTAATTGCTGTGATATTCCCATCTGAATTAACAGTACTAACATTAAAAGTTGCCGCACTTGCCCAACTACCTCTACCACTGGGCGGTGTAATAGTAAATCTATCACCAATAGCCCACATACCACTAGTAGTACCACTACCAGTACTACCAGGAGTAACAACACTCGGAGTACCTGTAATTGGTCCTTCATTACTAGCAACCGTTGTTACTGAAAACTTATCTGTTATTTCTGCAACAATTGCCTCTGCATCTTCAACATCAAAATCAGCAGGAACGTCAATTTCATACCAACCTTCAATGAAATTATCATCTCGTTTTAATGTTGCTGTTCCAATTCCCAAATTAGCATGGGAACTAGAAGTAAAATAACGACTCTCATTAACAACTCTAACAGTCGAAGTTTTTAAGACTCGATTTTGCTTTCCATATGTTCCAGCAACATATCTTAAATTATTTATAGTTGGAACTGTACTGGATTCTGAAGCCTTTAACGAAATCTTAATCTGATAAGATGTAAAATCTCCTAAATTCTTACCCAAAAATCTATTTTCTGATGTTCCCATTTTTAGATAATCAACGACTTTTAATTCTTGCCAAGAAGGAGTTTTAGTTGAATTTGCAGAAAATACTTTAGCATATACATTAATTCCCGTTCCACCCGGTAAATAACTATCAACAATAACTTCCAAAGAACTAGAAGATGATGAGATTTTTACAGGTTTACTAATATAATTTGCAGATGTTCCTGTATTATCAATTATATTACCAATTGCTAATATATCTATCATTCCCTTATCTATTACAGGACTAACTCTAGTGGCAGAATTAATATCAGCAAATTCGACCTTCAAGTCTACATCACGATCATAAGCCGTAAACCCAATATTCTCAACTAAACGATTAGGATAAACTACTTTATTATCAACTTCCCACTTCAGAGCAGTAGTTCCTGGAGTTTTTACTCCAGTTCTTATGGAATAAAAATCACTACCATAAGCAGGACCAATATTAGAATTCTGTATAATTGTCGCACCATACGTTCCCTGTGCATATCCTGAACGTCTAGCCTCACCTGTAACTCCTGTTACTGTTACGGTATTGGCAGTAACACTTTCAACAGTTAAAGTTTGATCGGTAAAAGTACTAACAGGTATACCATTAACATATTTTGCTGTAGATTCTGCTACTGCATTTATTGTCCCCATAGCAGTATTAGTACCACCAGATTTTAAGAATCCAATGACCTCACCCACTGAAAATTGACCATGTACCATTGACACAACAACAGAAGGTGTTGCATAACTAATAACATATCCGTACGGGCCTTTAATATCTGCTATAGTTTGAGATGCTGGATCCAATTGCGAATTAATAGTCTGGGAATATATAATCGAATCTTGCATGTGTGTTGAAAAACTAGCATCTGGACTGGTTAGAGTGTATGTAGTTTCTTTAATTCCTGTCAGCCCAGAGATTTGAAATGAATCATTAACTTTAAAACCATGTCCTGGTATTTTGATGGTTTGCTTAGATTCATGTAATTTTGTGCTAATACTATCCTTTAGTAATAACAGTGCATTATCTCCGGTTCCCCAATCAGCATCTCCTGAGGACTGTAATGTAACAGTTTGATGGGTTGGATCTGTAAAATTAACACGATTCAGGCCAAACTTTAAAATATCAGATGGATTCATGTCAAGACCTTGATATAATCTTCCAACTGCTAACGGTCTAGTACCAGAACCAGCATCAACGTCTAATGTTCTCAATTGATATTCAGTGGAACTAGAAGAAACCGAAATTGCATATTTTCCTTTCTTGAGATAAACAAAATCACTAAAGGTAAAAGTTTCCCATGCATCAGTTGCAGTCGTAGTTGATACGGATTTTGTAATAGTTGAAAATGGTAAAGACTTATTACCAGGAATGCCATTTACTATTTCTCTCAGTTGTACTGTAACTGTTGGTTGTGCAATAAGACCTGAACTACCACTAACGGAATGAACACCACTAAATGATAAATCAACACTTTTTGCAAAACAATCATCCAATACATCAATAACTTGAAAAATACTATTTTCCATTTGATCTACTGAATTATAGTCAAGATTTCTAGTTGCTAAATCAGTTTCTACGATATCAGTGCCATAGAAATAACCCTCTGCATTAGCACTCCCATCAGTAGAAGAAATTTTAATCATTTTCTTTCCACAAGTAACAGCAGAACCACCGAGGAAATCAGAAATGATACCAACTGAAGGCGTACCATCCTCACGTAATAGTTCAGTATTATATATATTTTTATTTGAATCAGTTGTTAATTTAAATTCTCCAGTAACATTTTTCAGTCCAACATACAAATCATTTCCAATAGTGTATGTAAATTCTACTATTCCCGTGGCAATTACATACTCATTCAAGAAAGATTCATAACCTTTCAACGTAGAACCGGAATTGTATTGGTGAATACTTTTCTGTTTAACAACATCATTTACCGATAATGTAGTTGACACATCAGAATCCAATTTCAATGTTATATAACCATCATTAACATTAGGAACTCTATATTGAAATTCTAATTTACCTGAAGAATCTGTCTTTAGGTATTTTGAACTATCTAAGTATGACAATAGAGAACTATTTAAATTAGACAATCCATAAGCAGCTGGTGTTACATCATCACCATCAAAACTCACTTTGAAACCAGTTGAAGATGGTTTGAGTCCTTCAACAGAAACCTCAATTATTTTGGAAGTAATAGTATCATCGGACTCACTCGTCCAAGACTTCCATTCCTTTCCAGTAAATTTTCTGGATGATTTATTCAAATATTGTGATGGGGTAATTGTCATAATTCCCTGATAAACTTTAGGGTCTGTATATCTAATAGGTAGACTACCATCATTGTCTTTATTAACAATTTCAGGTACAGTTGAACCCTCGGGAAGTGTTATAAGATTTAACTTTTTAGTATTAGCAAGATTACCACCGGCATATATGGTATTCTCTATTGCTTGTATTGAAGAATTATCAAAAGATATATGTTTTTTTGAAAAACTAGGTCTTATGATATTTTCATCTTTGGCAACAGAATATTCTTTGTTGTTAGTATCTCCTAACAACTGATCCCTAAATATATGATTTGCTTTTAAATCAGAAGAAACAACAATTTCTTGGTCTGAAACATTAGCTGATGCTGGATTTATATTAACACTATTCTTATCATATAAATAGCCATCTATTTCAATATCTGCAATTTTTTGACCATCTTTAAGTCTTTCAAAATATGTACTATCAATATCAGATAAAAATGAATCAGAAATTCTACTATCAGGAGGACCCTCTAAATACGAAATTGTTCCATCTTTATCAAGAATGATACTATCTTTTCTCGAGGAATATTCACTAAGACTTTCTACCTTTACCTCTCCACCAAAAGAAATCAATGGATAATTAGGGGAAACAGGATCTAAATCCTTTGTCGTAGCCCTAGTATCAATAACATCACTTAAACGATAATCCTTTCCAATAGAAGAATACACAGGAATATCATCATAATTAAACTTTGTTGATCCATCCTTTTTACTTTTCCATTTCAACAAAGATGGAAAATGATTCCCTGGTTGAACTTCATCTCCCACAGGATAGGAGGAAATACTAAAAATTTCAGAACCGGCATGTGTAAAATAGTAATATGCAATCCAAAGAGGACCACCAGGTGTTTCTTCACCATCTTTCAATTTTAAACTACCAAATCCATAATAGGAATCTGATTGTCCACTTAGCAATTCATATCTATCAGTAACATCAAAACCAAATGTACTAATATCATTTGTAGTTGGAGTTGTATCTGGCCAAGTGGTATTATTATTGGTATCTTTAGATATGGAATATACTTTAAAGTTGTCAGGTATTATATCTACTTGCTTCAGAGTAATATTTCCAGAATGAACCTTAATTTGATCGGTAATATATTCATGTGTTGCCGTTACAGTTTTCGTTCCTGCGGAAGCAAATTTCTTTGTTACAGAAGCAACCATATAATAACTATTTACATTAGTAAAACTTAAAGCACTCAAAGTTTTCTGGGAACCCGTTACACCAGGTTGGGTAGTATCGGCCGAAGCGTGTGAATAATCCACATAAGCAAGTCTAATTTCAGTAACAGGAGAAATTTCAATTTTTGCATTTCCAGAGGAATATACTACTTTATACCTAGAAGTATCAATAAAACCAGCACTACTATCATATAATAAAATAGGTTCTTCGGCATCAAAGGTATAATCAGACGGTAAAACAACCGTCAATTTGTTATTATCAGGAAAAACAGAAAAAGTTTTTGTAACCTTCGTAAAAGAAACACTACCAACAGTAGAAATTGATTTGCCTAATTCATAAAGTCTAGGACTTGCAAGTGAACCAATATAACCCGTCTTTTCTCTATCAACGTTAGGAGTTATAGGATGTAATTCATCAGAACTTCCGATTGAAGTATGTGTACTAGTTCCTGATAATGAAGAAGTTTCCAACTCACAAATTTCCATAGCGGCAGTTAGGTCTATTCTTCGATCACTAATGTTCCATTTTACTAAATGAGTAACATCCGAAATACTATAAGCAGTAATAGGACTTTCAGTTGAAACTGCTTTAATATAAACTCCAGACTTATCAGTAGTACCAATCGTAATATCAGAACGACTTGCTTCAAAGGTACCAGAAATATTTTTAACAGTTATCTGATTTGGATTGGTACTGGAATCAACAACAGTACCCTCAACATCTCCAAAATCGGTATTCTTAACAGTAATTTTATGATTAGCACTAGCACCATGAGTACCTTCAATAGTCAAGGTAGCAATTTCAACATCATCAAATTTAATATCATTCAGGCCAATTTCAAACTCTGATTGTACTGGTAAGAATGTATAATCACTAGGAGGAATATTAGCCACAAAAGTAGGTTCATCTGTTATATCTGATGATATAACAACCTCTGTTCCATCTGATTTTATTAAGTTTTTTCCTGAATCAAGTTTTCCATGAAAAACCTGAACATCTAACGTAATATTACCCTTATTATCAACGAAGGTACCTAAAACCTTTGCTCTAAAAACCGAATCATCATAACTCGTTCCTTGATATAGGAAATCATTCTCCTTTACTTGATAATATTTTGCAATATCACCACCATCAAGTTTAATTTTAGAAGGAAATTCTGCTAACTTTACATTTTCAATTCTTGCACTTCCTATAGGAACAAAATTATTATTACTACCTAAATCATTATCTTTCTTACATAACAAAACCTTACTATTTGATTGTGTAACAGAAGTATTTGCCTCTGCTATAGGAGCAAAACTTGGCCAAGAACCACCATCACCTTTCTTAATACCATTCTTAGTCTTAACCCGCAAACCACTTTCAGAATATGCGGACTCACCACCCCAAGTTTCTAAACTAGAAATCGTATTAGCATTTTTAGTTAATGTAAATTCTTTTGCTTCTACTGAAGATACCTTCGAACCATCAATAATTTTAGAACCAGCACTAACCTTTATTTTTACATCTTTGTTGTCATCAACAGCCGTAACGGAAAATGGTTCCTCTTTTTGACTAACAATACTTTTAACATAATCTTTATTTGCGATTGTGTCTTGATAATGGGATTTTCTAATAAGCTTTCCATTAACAATTCTTGCTAATTCTATAAATCCCTCATTGGATGTAGGAGTATCTGAGAATTTTTTAGCAGAAAGGGTTAGTTTTAATTGATAACGAGTAGCACCAGGAGCATTGATAACAGTACTTTCACTATCTGAACTTTCCAATTCTGGATCTAATAAAGTTTTATCATCTCCCTCATCTATGATAGATTCAGTTACAGTAAACCCAATTTGCTGATTCACAGCACTAAGATCGGTATAATCTTCTATAACTATTGTTTGTGTGTCAATATCCAGTGCAAAACCATTAACATAATAAGTCCCAGCACCTATAATAGCAATTGCAGCCTTTCCAACATAATCGGAATTATTTTTCACCGTAGCAACCAAGGCCTTTCCTGAACCCTGACTTTCAAGTGAATCATACAAAGCATCTGCTTTTGCGAATTCTTCACCACTCTTGGATAGAACATAAAGAATTTCACTATCCTCACCTGTGGATGGAGCTCTACCAAATATAATTTTTCCTATTTTGGTAGGAGTTGCCTGTGAATTCTGTACATCTCTACCAATAATATACGTATTGCTGTCATTTTTATCGGTTCTCTGATAACCATTAAAATAAGTTACATTTGTTTGAAAAAATTCAAAGCCCAATTTAGTTACATCAGTAAGAATAGTAAGTTCACCAGGAACCAATACATTCCCACTGTCTAATGTTGCATTAGTAATATCTTTTAATTGTTCTTGGAGGTTTGTTTGTAACTGAGTTAGTTCTCTTGCCTGAACGGCAAAACTAGGCCTAAATAAAATCCTCCTGTAATTCTTCCCCTTTACTTCACTGAAATCATCAAAATACGGAGATTTGTTAAAATCTAACTTTGCCATGTTTTTATTACCCCTAGAATTCTAAAACTAATCTAATTTTTTGTGAACTTCCTGATTGTCGAGTTATCGGTGGAATATTTGCCTTGTATAAAATACTTCCTGTATATCGTTTAATAGTAGGAACGGATACTGCACTATAAGTTAATGATCCAGATTCTCCTGATCCATTATCTATAACCAAATAATGTCCAGTTAAATTTTCAGCACCAACACTTGCAGTTGTGCTATATGTTGTATTACCATATCCAATATCAAACGTTACATATATATCAGTAGCCGAACTAGCATTATCAACCTCAACAATTTTTCCTTTTGCAATTTCTGTACTTCCATTTTTTTGTGTAACCGTAAAATCATTGGTTTGTGCAGCTTCTGATTTTAAATCTGCAATATTAGTTGCAAGACTATTACCACCAAAAGTATGCCCTGAAGCAAAACCATTAATTGTAAATTTATATAAAGGTGTTCCATAACCACCCGTAAATTTTGTCCCTAAAGCATCTCCATATGTTACAGTATAATTATCAAACCCACTGGTAAAAGCATAAGGTTGATATATTAGTCCAACCTGTCTAAATTGATTTTGTTTCATAAAACTAGTTTCAGTTTCAGTAAGATCAACAGAAATCATCAAACGAGATGCATACAATTCCTCAACAACATCATAAGCATGACCTCGAATGGGTGAAATAATTGGAGTTAATATGTTAATCCAAGGAACATTTAATGTGGGATGTGTAAATGAACCATTAATTTCTACTTTATCAGCATTAAAATAATTTGAACCTTTATTCACAATATCAATATAATAATTACCAGAACTTATTTTTTTAACTATACCTTCAAAATCTGTACCATCACCATGAATTTTTACAACTCTATCCAAAACACCAGACCAAGTAGAATCGGTTTCAAAAGAATAGGGAGATTTAATTGCCAAGTGATAAATCTCTCCTGGAGTTGCTTGTTCTTTATTAGCATTCACTACATTAGAGGATGATATGGGTAACCAACCACCAACAGTATCAGCTGTTGTAGTTGCAAACGTATCCATTTCTGAAGTAGTGAGTGTTGCCATATGTTTCCATATATAACCATCATCAGCTGTTGCATTTCCCAAATTCTTATCAACATACTGTAAATTTGTTTTATATGAACTACCTATATTACTAAGACTTGGTTCATTAGAACCAGACTTGGCAGTACTTGAATTATTAGAAATACATTTCCAGATATTATGGGCACTTCCATAATTAGA
>Ga0114933_10004307_pt1 | contig 13398 bp, 9 predicted proteins | sample 4SBtaG_FD_89691 | JGI IMG/M metagenome (GOLD analysis project Ga0114933, IMG submission 89691) | Deep subsurface microbial communities from Kolumbo volcano to uncover new lineages of life (NeLLi) - 4SBTROV12_W25 metaG | ecosystem: Environmental > Aquatic > Marine > Volcanic | place: Kolumbo...
AGAGCTGCAGCAGCAGACTCTGCCCCAACATGCCGCCAAACCTGAGGAACAGTGACTCGGACTGGTGCTCGCTCAAGGGGACCTTGCAAAGCAACCGGACCACCCATTGCGGCAATAACCAGATCATTTCCGACTAAATCCGCATGTGGACCATCCACCCCAAAGGTAGTTATCTGCACCCAAATCACCCGTGCTTGCAACTTTCGGGCAGTTTCAAAATCGACTCCGTAGGCTTTTGCGTTAGTTCCAGATTCAAATACAAAGTCAGCTCGCTTGATTAACTCATTCAAAGCGAGACAGTCTTTGGGGTCGTTCGGATCTAGTACAATTGATTTTTTATTGCGGTTGAACGCTAAAAATTGTGGACTATCGTTCTCAGCATTGTCCTTGACAATACCCGGACCTGAACGTCGAGCAGATGTACCGCCGGGTAGTTCGATACGTATTACTTCGGCGCCAAGGTCACCAAGCAACATCGGACCCAACTCACCACGCTCATCAGTAAAATCCAAAACGGTATACGGATCTAGCATTCCTTCCCCCAATTCATACAAACCGCAAATCGTTGATCTATGAAGTGATCCGAATCGTAATCAGTAAGTAAAGATTCTGTAAAGAACATAGGACCTATAAAACAAGAAAAATGAGTGTTAATGCTGTGACATCTCGACTATTCGGTACCCGATACAACCTGTGTTGCTTGTACCTGATCCAAAACCCGTAACAAATTCAGTCCCCAAAATTTTCCGATGTCTTCTTCCGAATATCCCCGCCGGACCAATTCCACGGTCAAATTTTGCATGTCACTGACCTCACTGAGGCCGTCGACACCACCGCCCCCATCAAAATCCATACTTATTCCGACATGATCGATACCGACTAAATCAACTGCATAATCAATGTGGTCAAGTAGGTCGCTCAGATAGGCAAGCTTTTGGGGATATCGCATATTTATTTCCTGAGAAATTCGTTCTGGCTCGACCCGCTGACTCGCAGGCAGATTACGCCAGGAGCCATATTGGTCTCTTAAGCTAGCCAATGCGTTAGTCCGACGCGGGTCCTGACTTAAGCTTCGCAGGTAAGCACTATAACCATTTATTTGGACAACACCTCCATTCTGTGCAAGAGCTATCAACATGTCGTCTTTCATATTTCTCGGATGCGGGTACACAGAATAAACTCCGGAATGACTTGCGATAACCGGCGACCGGGATGCCTCCATTACGTCCCAAAATGCCGCATCAGATGCATGAGATACATCCACTAACATTCCCAACCGATTGGCCTCAGCGATCACCTCCATACCAAATGGACTCACTCCGTTCCACATTGGGCCCGATGGATCTGTTGAGGAATCTGCAATTTGGTTATTCGCAAAGTGAGTCAATCCAATATAACGAGCTCCTCTTCGGTAATACTCTGATAGCAGCTCAATTTCGTCGCCCAAGGGATACGCATTTTCGATTCCCACAAACGCAGCAATTTTGCCTGCGGACTGCGCCAAGCTCGCATCGCGCGAAGTTACCGAAGAGAGGAAATCATCTGAATGATGTATTGTTAGACTTGCTATGGCGTCAAATAGGAGGTCAGCTTTTTCTCGGGCAAGCTTATAGCCCTGGGATTCCAGTTCGCCTTGGGGCAAAAAAACAACAAAGAACGCCGCGTCCAATTGTCCCTCCCGTAATCTAGGAATATCAACCTGACTGCCATCTTTTGCATATGAATGTCGCTGGGCGATATCAAATCCACCTCGAACCATTCTCGTAGGGGTATCCACATGCGAGTCAATTGTAAATACGCGTTCGTGTATGTCTCCTGCCCTTTCCACCAGTTCCAGATCGACAGCGTCTTGTCCAAGTACAGTCGTACCTATCAATACGGTTCCCAACAGCACTGCTATCATTATTCTGATGTGTATCTCTCCCAAATTAAGTCAAGCGCAGTTTAGCGCTTGCCGCAGGAAAGCGTAATTGTTTAGGTTATGCTTCGTTCCATAACCAAATCCTCTATGTACTTTTAAGTAATGGTCACCACAAAACTGACAGACAATCAAAAACAGGCGCTTTATCAAAATGGATATATCGTCATAAAAAATGCGGTGCCGGAACGAATCGTTAAGTCGGCAAAAAAACTTGTATCAGAATCCTTACCGAAAAATAGCCGGCGACTTTTAGTACCGTCTGGCCTAGCGACTGACTCGCGCGTCATCGCATTGTTTAACGAAACGTGTCTTATCGATCTGTTGCACAACGAAATTGGACCATTTCCCGAAGTGATAAGTTGTCAGGTGGCGATTACGCCTGGCCACGACAAAATCGGTGGTCACCCCGGACCACACGTCGATGGTAGCTGGGGTGGCACCATACCTACGAGCGCAGAAGACATAGACCTTGTCACTGGGAGACCCAAAGACCCCATACCTTATTTTGGAGAAAATGACGATCTACGTGGGAGTAATGATGGACAACTCTGGCAAGATCCTGAACACAGAATCTCCTTGGGCTCATATACGGCTCTCGTCGGTATCGCATTAAATGACCAAAACATTCCCGGAAACGGACAGTTTGGTGTGCTTAAAGGAATGCACCATCTAGTTGAATCGGAGTTCCGACGCCAACGAGACAGTGGAAGTGTCATAGGCCCAGAAGGTCTGGGTTGGCCGCGGATCAAAATTCGTTCAGACGGCACCCCGTTTTTGAATGGTCTCTTTGATCGCGTTCGAATGCACGCCGCGAAAACCGTTAGTCAGAACGATGCCATCATGGGTTGGCCTTGGCGCGAATTAACCCCTGTATGCCTTCAGCCAGGTGATGCGGTGATAGCTTTGCACGCGTGCCCGCATACAGCCACACCAAACTACGGCCCGGATCCTCGCATGAATATTTATTTCCGTATCCGGCGCCAGCGCCAGGGGAATCCTCATGAAGGTAGCCGCCGATTAGGGCATGGGGTCAGTGATCATCTCGATCGAGGATATTTCGGACAATTTCTCAATTACCCGGATGACTACGATCCTTGGCAGATATCCGTCGAGAAATTGTGTGACCATTGGAGCGATTGGGATGGTATGCAAAACACAGTCGCTCTGAATCAATCCGATTCGTAAAGTCAGGAATTGAGTTCGCGTAGTCGGCCAAAAAGCCACAGTTGCGGCCGGTTTCCTAGATAGGTAGGGTCGCAATAACGGATCAGTAGGAACTTTTTGTGACAGAACGGATATTAAGCCCGGAGGAGAAAAAAACGCTCTACAACGACGGCTACGTAATTATCAAAAATGCCGTATCGTCCAAACTCGTTGAAGCTGCACTTAACCGCATTAAGAGAGCACGGAAAGGCGAAAACCTGGGCACCGAGCCCGAGATGACGGACCTTGTAAACGCCTCGCAGATCACACCTATATTACAAGAAGCTATGGGATCGTTCGACCCGCCGATCGCTTGCCAAGTGGGCGTTAGAAAAGTATCCGCCCCGGGCAAACATTTTAATAATTTAGGCTATATCGAATCAGACCAACCCTACTTTGCTGCCGAACCGCACGTGGACGGAAGTATGACGATTGCAGTTCCTCAAGACGTTCAGGAAGGACAAGAAACCCAAATATACGATCGCTATATTGGATCTGGACCTAAAGGTAACTTAGGGCGTAGCCCCGAGGTCATCGGGCACAATATGGTACCAATGTTTGAAGACCCCGAAATGACCCTAGGCCTTGGTAGTTTCACAGCTTTTGTCTTCGTGTGCCTCAACGATCAAACGGTAGAAGGACGAGGACAGACGGCATTGCTGAAAGGTGCGCACCACGCAGTAGAAGCATTTTTCCGTAAGCAAAGAGACATCAACAATCACCTCGGAGTTGAAGGTCCAGGATGGCCTCGCCTAGACCACACAGTCCCTAACCGATGTGGATTAGTGTATTTACCACAGGAGATACAAAACCAATTCATCGACCACGCATCAGAGACCACCCCCGACGGTCGAAAATGGCCTCGCCCTACTCAAGTCCTCATGGAGCCGGGAGATGCGTGCATAACCGTATATCAAATGCCACACTCAGGAACACGAAACGAATATGGAACAGAATCACGAAAAACCATCATATTCAGAATACGCAACAAAAAACGGCAACCAGACATCAAGGTCAACGGTGTAACAGATCATCCAGACAGAGGACAAAGGGGCGAATGGTTAGAATTCGAGGAGGGCAATAATCCTTGGGAACGATCAAAATATGCCATGTGTAATATGTGGGAAGAATGGGAAGGAATGCAAAATACTGCCGTAGCTTTATCCAAAACAAGCACATCATGAGTAGACTATAGAAATTTTCTATTTGGTAGACTAATCGCTGGAGGTTTATATATGAATCCTTTAACAAATAACGAAATCAATGAACATGTTAACAACGTGAAAGAGCATGGTTATGCAATAATGACTAACGCAATTGATGACAATTTGTTAGAAGATATAATGGTAGAGCTCGAGAGATTGGAGTCAATGCGACCTGGTGGAGACATACCACCTCTGCCTTTCTCAGGATACGTAACAAAGCGTTGGTTTGACTTATTGAACGACGGCGAAGTGTGGCAACGGGTAGCCATTCATCCGTGGATCATGCAAATATTACCGTCCATTCTAGGGGAGGGATTCCTGTTATCCACCATGGGAACCGCTGTAGTAGGAGACGGAGAAAAAGCTCAGCCTCTGCATGTTGACGATGGCGTCTACGCGTTCCCCCGGCCACACCCAAACCTCGTATGCAACACCATGTGGGCTCTGAGCGACTTTACCGAAGAAAGCGGAGCAACTCGTATCGTGCCAACAAGCAATCGTTGGGACCACGATCCGAAGGAAAAAGAAGTCTACGATTCTATTTCACTCAATATGCCAGCTGGCAGTATCGCCTTCGTGGTCGGCACGTGTTATCACGGGGCTGGCGAAAACAAATCAGGCAAAGATCGACACGGATTAACCATTAACTACTGCAATGGCTCCATGCGCCAACAAGAAAATCTGATGATGTCAGTTCATCCACGCCGGATGCTTACTTTTCCAGAACAGCTCAGGAACATACTTGGCTTTAAAGTCTGTAAGGGAGCCGGGCATATGTTTGCCCAAGACCCGGGAGATGAGATGTATCGCCACTACGGTCCCGCTGACGCCCACGACGATTACCTCACCGAGAGAAATCATCACCACGCACAACGTGCCGATGCTCGGCAAACGAATTCCACTTAAAAAACTTTCAACTTTAAGCGTCATATAGGTTACTAATAAGCAGCAGAAGGCACATAAAAAATAAGAAAATGTGCCTAACACTCGAGGGAGAGAGATGGGCGAGCAGAATCTAGACAATAAAAGCGAGGCAATCGAAGAGCCAGCTGGATCAGGCAAACGTAAGCCTTTAAATAGCTGGGTTCTGGCTTCATACGCTGCCCCTGGAACAGCTCTGGCCTTAGCCGGATTACCTCTAGGCGTGTACCTCCCCGCAGCGTATTCGGATAGCGATGGATATCTTCTGTCATTAGGCGTTTTAAGTTTACTTATTCCCCTGATGCGCATCTCCGATGTGATCACGGATCCTTGGATCGGTTACTACTCCGACCGGATACGCACACGTTGGGGTCGAAGAAAGCCTTTCGTGTTGATAGGAACACCCATTTACGGGGCAGCTCTATACCTTCTTTTCTTCCCACCATTCGAATTCAGTGACATCACTATGTTCGGTGCGTCATTCTCAAATGGCTATATCTGGTTGTGCGTCATGCTGACATTCACCTACTTCGGTTCTACCATCAAAGACATTCCTTTCTCCGCATGGGGAGCTGAACTATCTACCAACTACCATGAACGGACACTCGTTATGAGTTGGCGGGAAGGTTTCGGAGTGGCAGGCTCCCTCATATCGGCTTTTATTCCCGGGATCATCGTCTTTTACGGTATGACAACCCCGCTAGAGGCAGTATTTGTCCTTCTCGTTGGATTAATCATTTTCATGCCCCTAACGACGGCAAACGCCCTTGTTTCAGTACCGGAATACCCCGTTGCAGAAACCAACAAAAAGCGAGTCAAACTAACCGACAGTTTAAAAATCGTTGCAAAAAATCGACCATACGTGCTTCTGGTCATCATCTTTGCGTTCTCAAGCATGGGTGCAGCGATGACCAATAGTCTGTCATTCTTTTTCGTCAAGCACGTCTTAATAGCAGGCGAATTCTACGGACTCTATCTGGCACCATATTTCATCTGTCAAATCGCCGCAGTACCCCTGTGGTTCAAACTGTCACGAAAAATTGGGAAACATAAAGCTACGATGTACGCCATCGGATGGTACGCCCTGTGGTCCTGTTTTATTCCCTTAATTGCTATTGCCCCTACAGAATGGTTCACCGCTTTTGAGATACCCAAATTACTTGCTTGGTTACCGGCAGATACTCATGCATCTGTGGTGGCATACTTTGAAGGAGTCTCTACCGGAAAATTTCTTTTTTTCATCATAGTCATGTGCTTTAAAGGTTCCTCTATCGGTGCTCTCTCCGCCCTGCCTCGTGCAATGTGTGCCGATGTTATCGACGTGGATGAAGCGCAAACGGGAAAGAAACAAGCCGGCGCCTACTTCTCTATTTGGTCTATGGTCCAGAAAGGGACCTATGCACTCGGTATGGGCATAGGACTATGGCTTGTCGTCCAGTTTGGCTTTGATTCACTTTCTGATGCGAATCCACAAACCACGACGAATACTTGGACCGCACTATTCGCTTTAGCCTGCGTGTATTCAGTCATACCCGCAATTTTTAAATTTGTCGGAATGCCGTTGCTGTGGAAATACCCCTTAACGGAAGACAAAGTCCAAGAAGTGCAGGCAGATATCGCGAACCGAAACGCCAAGAGTTAACGCTTTAGGACGTTAACTCCGGATATTGAGAGAAACGCGTTTCCTGTCGAGTGGCGATTTCAACCACTACAACGTCGCCATCCGAATTTGCTCTTTGTGCCTCTTGTAACGCAGGAGCAATCTCTTCTGGACGTTCAACGTGTATTCCCTTTGCTCCAAGAGATTGCGCTACCCCAGCATAGTCACCAGACTGATTGCCTGCTCCATATTTTTCCATCGCAACTGGCATTTTTGAATCGTAGCCACCCATCGTTTTGTTATTAATCACAACGGTGGTTATTGGTATTTCCGCTCGAACGGCTGTTTCGATTTCCATGCCAGTATGCCCAAAAGCCAAATCACCCATAAAATTCATGCAAAATTTATTCGGATCCGCCATCTTCGCTCCCATTACAAGCGGAATTCCATAACCGAGATGGGTCGTTTTTCCCCAGCCTATATATCCATGAGGATCTGTCGCTTGATAAAACGGCATAATCTGATCGCGAGGATTTCCCGCATCATGAGTTATGACCGAATTCGCGTGATTCACTGTCTGATTGATTTCATGAATGACTCGATACGGGTTAATAGGCGTTTCATCCGAACGTAATAAAGGTCGCCACTCTTCCAACCACTCTTGTTTGGTCGCCGCAATAGACGCTACGAGATTTGAATCTTCCTGTCGTCCACTCTCTCCTATCTGAGCTTTCACCTCGTCGATCATTAGCTCTAACGTTAGTTTCGCATCGCCCAATAGTCCCAAGTCGATCTGATAATCCTTATTAATATCTTCAGGCGAAATATTCGAATGAATCATGAATTTTCCTGGTGGGATATCCAATCCAAAAGATGTCCTAGTCAAGCCTGAACCGATTGCAAAAAGCGTATCCGAAGTTCCTAACCACCGAAAAACAGTTTTCGGTGCCGTACGGTTCGCCGAACCTAAAGCCAACGGATGATCATCTGGAAAGGCGCTTTTTGCCTGCATGGTTGTTATCACAGGAATTTGCGTCAATTCAGCAAATGTTTTTAGTTGGTCCGTGGCCTCCGAATACAGTATCCCCTGGCCTGCCCAGATCACCGGATTATCCGCCGCAAGCAACTGCTTCACGGTGTCACGAATGTCCCCTCGGCTAGGAGCCGACCTCAAGGCTCTTGTCTTGATATAGTGCCGCAGGTTCTCCGGAACTTCCTGAGCCATTACGTCGCGATGCATTTCGACTAAAGCGGGGCCTGGCCTTCCTTGACGTATGGTATGAAAAGCGCGTCGCATTTCCCGTGATGTCTTATCCACTTGGTCAATAGACAACGCTAATTTAGTGATGTGTTTATAATTCTCACGAGCCGAAAAGTTTGGTGCAATATTGTAAGCGTCTACTCCCGCTCCTTGTGGCAAAAACAGCATCGGTACAGAATCACCCCACGCTTGGGCAATACCTCCAAATGAATTCTCGACTCCGGGCCCATCTTGTGACGCGAAAACCCCAATTTGTCTACCTGCCGTTTGTCGACTAAATCCATCGACCGCATTAATACCACCGCGTTCCTGGCGAAATACGATCGGACGAATACCTACTTTAGCCGCCGCCTCAATTAATGGATTGGCGGGGAAGCATGCCATCCATGTAACACCTTCCGCCTTCAAACAGTGGGCGACTAAATCAAAACCATTCATATTATTTCCTATATAACAATAACTTATAAACTATATTTAATAATTTACTGACAAATTTTCTTCAACGTGGTTGGCGTACCTATCGCCCCACCTTTCGTCACAATAAAACCTGCTTCTACGCGAGAGACCGGGATCGCTGTATCCACCTCTCCAAGCACTTCAAGCGTTCTATCGCCGATAATCTCCGTAGCTGTATCTCCCCCTATAATAAGCAGAGTGGCAGTACCACGATCAAAAACATCCGAAACCTTTGCCGCGATCTGCTCCGCTACGATTCTCCCTTCTTCGACATCGATTTGCCCCTTAACAAATTCGGTTTCCAACACAGCAAGAGGCAAAGAACAATCCAGGTCATCATCTAGTCCAAATCGTGGACAATCAAGTCGCTCTAATTGATCCCGGCTTACGCCACTTAAACTACCGCAAACCACCAGTATTGGATGAGGAATCACTATATCTTGCCGTTCCAATTTTCCGAAAAGTTGTTCGGCATAGGTCGAAATTGCACCCGTAGGACCAACCAGCACACGATTCTCTTTTCTACATCGAGAAATTGCCGCTTCAAGTTCGTGAGTATTATCAGCATCCCATACCACGACATTATTGCTCAGGCATCCCGCGTGTTCTAAAACTTCTGTAGGTCGGTTACTTACCGGAGCTGCAAATGGATCCTTACCAAAAGCCGAATCAAGGACCGGTACATCATTGATGTAAACGACGCCGTTTCGACAGCGCCTACCTGCGGCCGGATAACTCGGCACTACGGCCACGAGATGACCCAGATCTACCAGTGCCTGTACCTCATGAGGCCAATTACCACGCATACCAGAATCCATCTTGTGACAACGCTTGTCCGCCGGCTGTCGATGCGCTTCCAGAGTTTTTTTGTACGCTTCACTCGCTGATAAATGGCGGGAATTTAAATCGATGGTGCAACAGATATCTGATTCCGCATAAGGTCCAACAGGCACCAAAAAGTCCGCGTTACCAACCGCTCCTCCAATCTCTAGCGCCCCAGTTCGATCGTCGGCGGTCACTAGTAAACGACATGGATTCGAACTCACCAACATGTTCCTCCTAAAGTAGCACCCTTTCTATTGTGACATTGCCTCGCATCAGATACAGAGCCATTGCCCTCCAAATCCATCAATCCCTAATTCTGTCGTATAGCCAATCGAGCTCTTGACATTACATGGGGCGACAACAGAGGATCTGTTATAGCAATTCAAACCAGACACTAACAAGTATTTTCCTAATGAATGCTGCGCCAACACTAGAAAAAGACCGGATCCACTCCCTAGACGTATTGCGCGGGTTCGCCGTTCTAGGAATTTTGTTAATTAACATTATCGGCTTTGGCCTCCCGTATGCAGCGCTCATGAACCCCGGAATCGATGTTCCCTCTGGCGGGCTGACGAACCTCGCAATTTGGCTGAGTATCGAACTTCTCGCTGAAGGAAGCATGCGATGCCTATTCTCAATACTCTTCGGCGCCGGAGTGATGTTGTTCATTGGCGAAAATAGGCCTAGACGCGGGACGCTACATTATCGCCGCTCAATCTGGTTGCTGGGCTTTGGCTTAGTAGATGCATATCTCCTTCTGTGGTTTGGTGACGTTCTCATATTCTATGCACTCACCGCATTCTTGTTATTTTTTTTCAGAAACGTAGGTGCCTTCAAACTATTGTTATGGGCGGGAGTTTTCTTTCTGATCGTCACTTTAGTGCATGCCGGATTTGGATGGGCCTTGGAAAGCGCAAGGCAAATGGCCCAATCTGCCGATCAAAACGGCGCGACAAACACCCCTGAAATGGCGGCGGCAATTCAAGCGTGGACCGAATTTGCCAATGGACAACAACCCTCTAGCACAGAGATAGCAGCCGAAATGAGTACGCGTACCGCGAGCTACATTAGTGCTTTTTATTGGAATCTAGGAAAAATGGCCGATATGTGGTCTATTGTTCCGATTTTTTTCCTCGATGCATTAGCGATGATGTTATTGGGAATGTGTTTGTTCAAATTTGGTGTGCTCCAAGGGAAACTAACGTGGCGTTTTTATTCCTGGATGATCGCAATTGGATTTGCAACCGGAATCGGATTTAACTCCATGGAAATTAATAACACCCTTCGCAGCGAGTTCGACATACTCACCTCCTTCCCATTGGCCCATTGGACTTACCAACTGGGACGTCTCGGATTGGCTCTCGCATATCTAGGCACCATCATTCTCATCGTTCAGTCGAACAGTCTGGTCTTCTTAACACGTAGATTAGCCGCCGTCGGCCGTCTCGCCCTGACCAACTACCTAATGCAATCCCTGATTTGCCTGCTACTGTTTACAGGTGCAGGACTTGGCCTCCTAGGCAAACTCGACCGAGCCCAACTCTATCCAATCGTCCTGTGTATCTGGTTGATCCAATTGTGGTTTAGTTCATGGTGGCTCAAACGCTACTATTTCGGCCCACTGGAATGGCTGTGGCGATTGCTTACATATGGCAATCGACCCCGATTTTCCAGGTCGTCATAGTCAGCGTCGGTGCAATCAGTTCTATATTGATCGACTATTCCGCAGTCCCTTTAGATCTTCCTTGTTGTAGCCGACCGTTTTTAAAACTATATCCGTGTGCTCTCCCAATTCGGGACTTTCGAAACGAATACTTCCGGGCTCATTCTCAAATTTTATTGAAATACCCAAGTGTTCACGTTGCGCAGAATCCAACACAACCATCTCACGATGTCGGGTTTGCGGAAGATTAAGAGCGGCACGCAAATCATTTACAGGAGCAAAACAAATATCCAACGAACCAAGTTCCTCCACCCATTGCGCCTGTGTCTTCTCTCTGAAAATCTGTTTGAAAAAATCGACGACCGGCAGCTGTTTTGGGCCCGGAGGTTCTCTACACAAATCGATCAGGTCTTTACGCCCTAAATGAGAGAGCAAATTGATAGCAAATTTCATCTCTGAGCCGCCTAAAACAATATGCTTTAGATCACTGGTCTCGTATATACGATACATCGCTGCCCCTCCCCATATCCGCTCATCCTTTATCGTTGGAGAACGCTTGTCGGCAAACACGGCGCCCATGCTATTAGGCATTGAGCTCAGCACCGCATCCATCATCGCCATATCAAGGTAATCACCTTCACCCGTTTCCATACGCCTGAATAAAGCCATCGCTATACCTGCTAGAGTTTGAGCTGCGACTAACATATCTGCCGATGGCATTGCTGGAATCACAGGCCGATCCTCTGCGTCCACATTACACGACAATAATCCACAAAAAGCTTCGACCGCTAAATCGTGTGCTGGATTTTGTTCCATAGGTCCCGATTGGCCAAAAGCCGATATGGATGCATAAATAATGTCATTCTTAACAGTTTTGATGCTGGAATAATCCACACCCAGACGCTTCGCCACTCCCGGTCTAAAAGACTCGATAACCACGTCCGCTGAAGCTGCTAGTCTGAGAAAGGCGCTTTGTCCCTCGGAACTCTTGAGGTTCAGGGTTATGCTTTTCTTACCGCGCTGAGTGCAATCGAAATAGACGCTACGACCATCTCGCCGTTGTCCAATATCTCGGGTGGGCTCTCCAACACCCACTGACTCTATTTTTATCACTTCCGCCCCATGATCCGACATCATTTGCGTCACAGTGGGACCAGGCAGGAACTGCGATAAATCTAATACCTTTACTCCGTCGAGCTTCATAACATCCTCTATTCCTATAGCCTAGCGGCCTCATACCGGTATATTTACATGTTTTGCATATAAACCGTGCCTAACGCGAGGATATATTCGTTCGAAAGGATGTAGGAAAACATGAGCACATATCTATTTTCAGGACTCAAAGTAATTGATGCGGCGACAGTTATCGCTGCACCCGCAGCGGCGATGATGCTGGCTGACTTCGGAGCAGACGTCATCAAAATCGAACCTCCCAACGGAGACATGCTACGAATAATTAAAGACGTCCCGGAAACTCCAGAGAGTGCCGATGACTACATGTGGCAGATGGACGGACACGGTAAACGAGGGATCACACTAGATCTCAAGCAGCCCGAAGGTATTGAAATATTGAGAAAGCTGGTGAGTGAGTGTGATGTATTTATAACTAATCAGCCATATTCGGTCCGAGAATCGCTCGGAATGACATATGAAGTATTAAGACCACTCCGTCCGAATATGATCTATGCGTCTTTGACGGCATACGGTGAAAATGGTCCTGATCGAGCCACAAAAGGCTTTGATCAATTAGCTTACTGGGCACGCAGCGGGTTAATGGATCTAATGAGAGGAGACGACAATCCTCCGATACAAGGGTTATCGGGTATGGGAGATCACCCAACAGGTGTAGCTATTTACGCCGGTATAGTAACGGCTCTATTACATCGAGAAAAAACAGGGGAAGGAGGCATGGTCCATACTTCCTTGTTAGCCAATGGCCTATGGTCGTGTTCGGCCATCGCCCAAGGCGTTTTAGCAGGAGGTAACGGCACTCAGTTTCGCGAAAACCGAAAGTCCATGCCTGCAATGTTTCGTGTATACCAATGCGCAGACGACCGCTGGCTGCAGCTTAATATGGTTCGAAATGAAGAATTACTATCTCTTTTTCTAGCTGCTATCGAAGCGAGCGAACTGTTTAGTGACGACAGGTTCAACAGCATGATGCGTATTCATGAAAATCGTGTTCCATTCGGTGATGAAATCGCAAAAATCCTGTTGCAAAAAGATTCAAATACTTGGTTAGACATCTTTTCGAATTACGACCTCCCAATATATCGAATAGCAACCGTTGACGAAAAAGTCTCGGACATTCAAGTCCTATCTAACAATATGGCAATCGAACCA
>Ga0114933_10004308_pt1 | contig 13397 bp, 11 predicted proteins | sample 4SBtaG_FD_89691 | JGI IMG/M metagenome (GOLD analysis project Ga0114933, IMG submission 89691) | Deep subsurface microbial communities from Kolumbo volcano to uncover new lineages of life (NeLLi) - 4SBTROV12_W25 metaG | ecosystem: Environmental > Aquatic > Marine > Volcanic | place: Kolumbo...
AGCGACGGGTGGCAGCAGGTGAACAACAGCTTGAGTCGCTCGTCCGGAAAGCCCTGGCTCACGTCCTCGGCCACCTCGCGCTCTTCGTGGGCCAGCCAGGCCTCGACCTTGACGGCGTCGGCCTTGTCCCGGCGTGTTCCGCGCTTGCGCAGCCGGTCGATGGCCCGGTTCCGCGCAGCGCGCATGAGCCAGGCCCCCGGTCGATCGGGCACGCCATCGACGGTCCAGCGCTCGAGCGCGTCCCCGGCGACCTCGTGCAGGACGTCCTCGGCGGACTGGAAGTCGCGCAGGACCCCGATGAGCGCGGCGTGGATGCGCCCGGCTTCCGACCGGTAAGCCGCGTCGACCGCCTGGGCAGGCGTCAAGCTCAGTCGAACTTCATGATCGGGCGGACCTCGATCGTGCCGTGCTTCGCCGTCGGGATGCGGGCGGCGATCGCGATGGCCTCGTCCAGGTCCGCGGCCTCGACCAGGTAGAAGCCGCCCAGCGCTTCCTTCGTCTCGGCGAAGGGGCCGTCGGTGTGCAGGACCTTGCCGTCCCGGACCCGCACGCTCGTCGCCGTGGAGACCGGGTGCAGGGCCTCGCCGGCCTTGAAGTTCCCCGACTGGATGATGGCCTGGGTGAAGTCGAAGTAGGCCTTCATGTAGGCGCCCCGGTCCTGGTCGGACATCGAGGCCTGGTTGTTCTCGTCGGCGTAGATCAGGCAGAGGTACTGCATCGCTTGCTCCCGGATGGGGTGAGGTTCACCCCTACGACGAACAAAAGGGGCCCGGATCGACACCGGGCCCCCAGAAAAGATCGAGCCCGCCTCAGGCGGCCTTGATGAAGCCCTTGCTCACCAGGTAGTTGATGACCTGGCCGGCGCAGGCGTCGAGGTCGTGCTCAGCGGTCTTGAGCACGATCTCCGCGCTCTCGGGGGCCTCGTAGGGAGCCGAGATGCCGGTGAAGTTCGGGATGATGCCGGCGCGCGCCTTCTTGTAGAGGCCCTTGGGATCGCGCTCCTCGCAGACGTCGAGCGGCGTGTCCACGAAGACCTCGATGAAGTGGCCGTCGGGCATCAGGTCGCGGGCGGCGTCACGGCCGGCCCGGTAGGGGCTGATGAAGGCGGTCGTGGTGATGCAGGTCGAGTCGGCGAAGAGCTTCGCGACCTGGCCGATGCGCCGGATGTTCTCGGTGCGGTCCTCGGGGCTGAAGCCGAGGTCGCTGTTCAGGCCGAAGCGCACGTTGTCGCCGTCCAGGCTGTAGCTGAAGACGCCGCGCTCGAGCAGGAGCTCTTCGACCCGACGGGACACCGTGCTCTTGCCGGAGCCGGACAGGCCCGTGAACCAGAGGATGCAGCCCTTCTGGCCGGTGAGGCCCTGACGCTGGTCCTGGGTGACGTTGGCGCCGTGCCAGAAGATGTTCTTGCTCTTGGGATCGGCCATTCGAGGGCTCCTGGAAGTTGTGTTCGGGGGCCCCCGCATAACCGGTGAAGCAGATTCGGCCTCTGGGCTGGCCTCAGCGCCAGCAGTCGCGGCTGGCGAGGCGAGCGCTCTCGGTCTCGGAGGACACCCGCGTCGGCTCGCTCGAGCCGTCGATCGGCACGACCCAGACCTCGTAGGCGCCACGGTCCCCGTTCAGCCGGGTGTAGGCGACGCGCGTGTTGTCCGGGCTGATGCAGGGCTCGATCTGGACGTCGTGCTCGCTCAGGGTACGGGTCGTCGCGCCATCCCACACCATCAGCCGCGGATCGGTGCCCAGGGTCGGGAGCTCGGTGACCGAGTAGTCCTGCCAGGCGCCTTGCAGGTAGACGATGCTCGAGCCCGCGAACTGCGGCGAGGCCTTGGGCTGGTCGTCGTCTGTGAGCCAGGTCACGTTGTCCAAGCCCCCGCCACCGATCGGCATGGTGCCGAGCTCGAACGCGTGGCTGTCGGACTCGATGTGGAAGCCGACGAAGGCGATGGTGTTCCCGGCCCCGTTGACCGCCAGGCCTCCGCTGGCGCGCACGCCGGTGCTTCGAGGCTGTTCGGAGCCCTGGTCGTCGATGGTGTGGACCTCGGCGTTGGAGGCCCGGTAGACGATCCGGCCCGTGTTCGACCACGCCGCCCAATAGGACTTCCACAAGTCGAAGCCGTCGCCCTCGAGCGGGACGACGATCGTGTCCTCGGCGTGGTACGTCAGCCCGCCGCCCTCGGGGTCGATGCGAACCGTGGCCGGTTCGAGGTGGCCCTGGACAAGCTCCCAACGCTCCTCCTCGTACTCGATGTCGACGATCTCCAGGCCCTCCGCTCCGTCGAACCAGTAGCGGTTCGGATCCGCGAACCAGCCTCCCCCGTCGGCCCGTGGCTCGTCCATCAGCACGGAGCAGGAGCCGTCTTCGGAGACCGCCCAGAGCTGCGTGGTTCCGCCTCGGTCACTCAGGACGAGGAGGTCGCACTCGGCATCGCCGGAGCTCACCTCGACCGAGACCCGCGAGTCGTCGGCGACCTCGAGCTCCACCAGCGGAAGAAGCACGCTCTCGACCGAAGCGGCGAAGGTGGTGGTGCCGATGTCGTCCTGCGCCGGCGTCCACGCGCCGCTCCAGACGAGCTCGTCCTCGGTCGCGAAGAGCTCGAGGGCGGCCTCGGTCAGAGCGCCGTCGCGGACCTCGTAGACGACGACCTCGGCGATGTTCGGGATGCCCAGGTAGGTGCTCTCCTCGAAGGTCAGGGTGAAGAGCACCTCCTCGCCGAGTTCGACCGAGGTCTCGTCTGCGGCGAACACGCCGTGGGGAGACTCGGCGACGGTGGTGCCGTCGGGCTTGTACTGCAGCGTGCCTCCGCTGGCTCCGAAGAGCGTCAGCAGGGGACCGATGTCCTTGCCTGACTCGATCTCCCAGAAGACCTCGGCGTGGTACCCGGAGCTGTAGTCCCCCTCGGCGACCTGCTGCGTGAGCGTCTTGACGTCGACGTCCTGGAGCGCGCCTGCGGAGCTCGTGAGCAGCTCGAACTCCTTCGTCAGCACCTCGGCCTCGAAGCCGGTCCACACATAGGCCTTGATGAGCCCCTTTGCCTGGCTGTCCTCGTCGATGCTCAGGTCATCGAAGGCGAAGCTGGCATCGGCCTCGGACTGGACCTCCTTGAGCGGCTCAATCAAGCCGCCTTCCATGATCACGACGCCCTGTTCGCCCTCGAGAGACGCCGTGGCCTCGACCACGAAGCTGAGGTCCGGTCCGGCCACGTCCGCCTCGACAGCGGAACCGACCCCCGCGGGCACGTTGATGCTCAGCAGCTTGGCGACCGCGGGGTGCAGTGTGATCGGTACCTCCGCGAGCTTGCCCTTGCAGTTCAGGCTGCCGGTCCAGGTCGTAGGGAGCTTCACCTCGGCGCCCAGCTCGCCGCCGATCGAGGCCGTGACCTTGATCGTCGTCGAAGGCGAGACCGTCTTCTTGTCCACCTTCCAGGTCTGGGTCACCGACGGGATCGACCACTCCAGCTTGTCCTTCGTGATGTCGGCCTCGAAGAGGGTGGCGTCCGATGCCGACTCGCACTTGAGCGGACCCAGGTCGAACTCACCCTTGGCGGTCTCCACGAGCTCGTCTTCCCGCGTCCAGGTCACATCCAAGGCCTCGTAGAAGCTGGGAAAGGGAACGATCTCGAGCTGGTAGGTCGAACCGTCCACGTCGATGACGCGCCCGTTGGCCTGGTGGTCGTCCCGCGCCAGCAGCAGATCGCCCTCCTCGGCCGAGATCCCGTCGAGGGTGACGCGGATCGTCGATCCGACCGGCTCCTCACCGGCCTCGCCCGTCCAGGAGACGACGTCTGCGCTGTGGAAGAGCACCACCTCGTCGGCGAGCTCCGCGGTGTAGACCTCGATCGACTCGACGCGGTCGCGGTGGGTGATGTGAACCTGGGTCGTACCCAGACCGACGGCGCTGATCAGGCCCGTCTCGTCGATCGTCACGACCGATGGATCCAGGCTCTCCCAGGTGACGCCTGGGCGCGCCTCCAGGCGGAAGTCCTCTCCGAGCGGGACCAGGGCCGAGCCCTCCACGTTGAGCGCGAGGTCGGGTGCGCAGCCTGCCAGCAGGAAGATCAGAGTGGTCATGTGGACCTCCTGCCAGGTTGTACGCCGCCGGGCGGAGGTCCACGGGTCACAAGGGGTCACAGCCCCGCGTGACACACATCCGGCCCTTGGCGGCTCATGGGGTCATGCGACAAGGACTCCGCGAGAACCTCGGCCAGTTCAGTCTCCTGGTGCTGGTCAACGCCTTCGTCGGCGCGATGGTGGGGCTGGAGCGGGCCATCCTCCCGCTGGTGGCCGAGCAGCGCTTCGGCCTCACAGCGACCACCGCGGTCTTCGCCTTCATCGTCGCCTTCGGGCTCTCCAAGGCCGGCGCCAACTACGTCGCGGGCCGGCTGGCCGGTTCGGGACGCCGGCGGGTGCTACTGGCGGGCTGGATCGCTGCGCTGCCGGTGCCGGTGATGCTGGCGGTAGCGCCCTCGTGGGGTTGGGTCATCGCCGCGAACGTGCTGCTGGGCCTGAGCCAGGGGCTGGCCTGGTCTGCGACGGTGATCATGAAGATCGACCTCGCGGGACCTCGCCAGCGAGGCCTGGCGATGGGCCTGAACGAGTTCGCCGGCTACCTCGCTGTCGGCGGCTCGGCGCTGGCCTCGGGCTACCTCGCGGCGCGCTTCGGGCTGGGTCCGGGGCCCTTCGTGCTGGGCATCGCCTATGCCGTCCTGGGGCTCGCCCTGTCGGTCTTCGTCGTCCGCGAGACCGCTGGCATCGCCGCGCTGGAGGAGACCTCCGCCGCCCCTACCGAGCCCGCCCGAGGCCTCTGGGTCTGGAACCAGGCGGGCCTGGTCAACAACCTCAACGACGGCATGGCCTGGGGCCTCTTCCCGCTGCTCTTCGTGGCCGCGGGCCTCGGCCTGCGCGAGATCGGCTGGCTCGCGGCGCTCTACCCGGCGGTCTGGGGAATCGGGCAGCTCTTCACGGGGCCGGCCTCGGATCGCACAGGCCGCAAGCCCTTCGTCGTCGGGGGCATGCTCGTCCAGGCAGGAGGCATCGGGGTGATCGGGCTCTCCGGCGGCTTCGGTGGCTTCGCGGTCGGGAGCGTGCTGCTGGGCCTGGGCACGGCCATGGTCTACCCGACCCTGCTCGCCGCGATCTCGGACGCCACCCACCCCGCCGAGCGGCCTCGGGCCATCGGCACCTACCGCCTGTGGCGCGACTCGGGCTACGCGGTCGGCGCGGTGCTCGCCGGGATCGTCGCCGACGCCTTCGGGCTCCACGCTGCGGCCTTCGCCGTGGCGCTGCTGACGCTGGCCTCGGGCCTGGTCGTCGCGCTGCGATCAGATGCCGTGCTTCTTCCGCTTGCGCCAGAAGGTCGGGCGGCTCATGCCGAGGGCCTCGGCGGCGCGACCCACGCGTCCGTCGGCGTCCTCGAGGGCGCGGCGGATGCGGGTGGCCTCGTCGGTGGGGTCGGGCCGGCGACGTCGCTCACGGAACTCCGGCGGTAGCTCATCGAGCAGGAGCTCCGAGCCCCGGCCCACCGCGAAGGCGTACTGCACGACGTTCTGCAGCTCGCGCACGTTTCCCGGCCAGCCGTGGTCGAGCAGGGCCCGCATCGCGACGGGCGCGACCTTCTCGATCCGGCGAGGTCCCGCCTGGTTCCTCGCCTCGACGAAGTGCCAGAACAGGAGCTCGATGTCCGCTTTGCGCTCGCGCAGAGGTGGGATGAAGAGGGGCACCACGCGCAGCCGGTACATCAGGTCCTCGCGGAAGCGCCCGTCGGCGACCCGCTCCCGCAGCGAGGTGTGGGTCGCGCCCACGATGCGCACGTCGACGCGCACCGGTTCGGAGCCCCCGACCGGCGTGAAGGTCTGGTCCTGGAGCACGCGCAGGAGCTTGGCCTGCAGGTCGAGGGGGATCTCGGCGACCTCGTCGAGGAAGAGCGTGCCCCCATCGGCGCGCTTGAAGAGCCCGTCTCGGCGACGAACCGCCCCCGTGAAGGCACCCCGGACGTGGCCGAAGAGCTCGCTCTCGAGCAGGCTCGGGCTGAGCGCGGCGCAGTTGACCGCGATGAAGGGCAGCTCGCGCCGCAGGCTCTCGGCGTGTACCGCGCGGGCGGCGAGCTCCTTGCCGGTCCCGCTGTCTCCGCGGAGCAGCACGCTGACGTCGCTTGGGCCGACGTTGCGGATCAGCTCGAACATGCGCTTCATCGCCGCGTCGGCGCTGGACATGCCGTGGAAGTCCTCGTGCTCCAGGTCGGGGGCCCGGTGAGGCCGGGGAACGAGGACCTCGACGGCCCCTTCGAAGTCGGGGCCTTCGCCCAGGGCTCGGGCGTACTTGCGGACGCGGACTTCGCTGCCGTCCTTGGCGATGAGGGTCAGCGCGGCGCCGTCGATCGTTCGGAGCCGTGCGACTCCGCACTCGCGCATGCAGTTCAGGCAGCGATTGGACTCGAGGCAGGAGCGGCCCAGGACCTCGTCGGCGGTGTAGCCGAGCAGGGCCTCGGCCCCGGCCGACCAGAAGGTCACCTTGCGGTCGGCGTCGACGGCGAAGATGGCGTGCTCGCCGCCGAGCGCTCCCGCCAGAGCCAGGAAGTGTGTTTCATCCGAGACGTTCATCTGAAACAACCTTATCTTCCAGAGCGATGAAGGACCTCTGCGATCCCGTCGATCTGGCCGCCCTGGCCAAGGCTGGCGACCTCGAGGCGGTCGAGCGCATGACCCGCTGCTTCGGCGACAAGCTGATGCGGGTGGCCCGCAAGACCTGTCGCACCGAGGCCGAAGCCGAGGACGCCGTCCAGGACGCCCTGGTCAGCGCCGCCGAGCACCTCACCGACTACCGGGGCGAGGGCCGCGTCGACTCCTGGCTCTCACGGATGGTCGTGACCGCCTGCGGGCGCATGCGGCGAGGGCGCAAGAACGATCCCGCCTGGCACGACGCTGAAGCCGAGCCCTCCGGCGGCGACGACCCGGTGCGGGGCGCCGAGCGGCTGGAGCTCGCGAGCGCGCTGCGCAAAGCGATGGGCAAGCTCTCCCCGCGCGACCAGGCCTTGATCATCCTCGCCGACGTCGAGGGCTGGAAGGCCAACGAGGTCGCCGACAAGCTCGGAATGACCCACAGCGCGGTCCGCACACGACTGTCCCGAGCGCGCCGAAAGCTGCGCGAGGACCTCGTCGGAGCCGGGGTGTGACGCGCACTGCGCGTCCTGAAGGAGTGTCGCGACACACTTCGCGCGGGTGACGGCTCTTGGGGGTGAACCCGAACCCGGAGAGGCCATGAAGCCCCTCGACGTCACCACCGAGACCTTCGAGGTCGAGGTCCTCGACTCCTCTACCCCCGTGCTGATCGACTTCTGGGCACCCTGGTGTGGACCCTGCCGGATGCTGGCGCCCATCCTGGACCGCATGGCCGACGACGCCAGCCTGAAGATCGTCAAGGTCAACGTCGACGAGAACCCCTCGCTGGCGAGCGCCTTCGGCGTGCGCGGCATCCCGAACATGGTCCTGATGAAGGACCGAGAGGCCGTGCACCGCATCGTCGGGCTGCGCGGCGAGGCCGACCTCCGTCGCGAGATCGACCAGGCGCTGGGGGCTTGAGATGGGCACGATGCTGGTCCCTGTCGACTTCTCCGAATGCACCCCTGGCCAGATCGACACCGCCGCGTCCTACGCGCGGCGGCTCGGACTGGGCGTCACGCTGCTCCACGTCGTCGATCCGCCGGCCGGGACCGGGGACGTCGCCCTCGAAGACTGCGTCGGCGGCGCCTGCCTCGACGCCGAGTCCGAGGTCTTGCTCGAGGGCTTCGTCCGCTCGGTCGAGGGCGTCGAGGTCGAGACGATCAGCCGCCGGGGCGCGCCAGCCGAGACCATCCTGGCCGTCGCCGAGGAGCTCCGCCCGGAGCTCGTGGTCCTGGGCACCCATGGCCGCCGTGGCGTGAGGCGCCTGCTCCTCGGCTCGGTCGCCGAGCAGGTGATCCGACGCGCCGTAGTGCCCGTCATCACGCTGCGTACCCAGCACCGACCGAGCTGCCAGGCCGCCGACTGCGGGACCTGCGCCACCCACGTCACCCCGGTGGAGGAGCGCCTTCGAACCGAGCTGGACGGCTGAAGCAGGCGAGCGCGCTGGCTGCGAGAGACCCTCGTCGCGAGGGCCTCTGAGCAGCGGTCAGAAGCGGAGCGGGATCGCCACGACGTGGTTCTTGTCGCGGTCGAGGACCGTCACGACGTAGCCCTCCTCTACCGTGTCCACTTTGGGGGCACCCGGCCACGAGAGCTCGAAGTCCGTGCCCTCGAGCTGGGCGCTGAGATCGCTGATTTCGCCGCCATGCCACAGCTTCACCTTGCTCCCCTCGATCCAGACGACCGCCTCGTCGTCGTGGCTCGAGTCCCAGGAGGTGCCGGAGTCGAGGCTGCCCAGCTCCGAGTCGTGGACGAAGAGCTTGGCATCGGTGGTCTCCCACACCCAGGGATCGAGCTCGCCGTCCATCCGGCAGCGCAGGACCTCCTCGTCGAGCACCTTGACGGCGTCGAACTCGTGGACCGACTTGAGGAAGCACCCGCTCTCCGTGGTCGAGGTGAAGAGGACCTTCTGGCCGTCCGCGCTGATGTCGTGGACCCAGCTCGTCGCCCAGCCGTCCCACTGCTCGCGGCTGTTCAGGTCCGTGAACTTCAACGTCATGCCCGAGTAGCTGGTGGCCACCGCGGTGCTGCCGTCCTTGCTGATCAAGAGGTCGACGGCAAAGCCCGCGTCCAGCCCCGGGCCCAGTGCCAGGCTGTCCAAGGTGTCGCCGAAGGCCCACTGGTGCCAGAAGCGCGCGCCCTCCGACTCCACGTTGAGCGCGCCGAACTCGCCCTGGACGACCGCGCCATAGGCCTTGACGTCGGGGCCGTCGGTGACCTCGCTGTCCGGGCGAGCCACCCGGGTCTTGCCCTCTGCGGTGGTGGCGACCGTGGTGCAGCCGTCCGTCCAGACGCTCAAGAGCTCGCTCTCCTCGTCCTCGTAGCGGGCCACGACCTCGTCGCCGAAGGAACACAGGTCCCCCGCATCGCCGGAGTCGAGGTTCCTGCTCGCGCTGTCCGACGGTGGGTTGCTGTCTTCGTTCGATCCGTGTGGGTCCTTGTCGCTGCAACCCACGCCGAGGGTCACGATGAGAGAGAGAGACAGGGTGTTCATGGGGACTCCTGTCCCCTTCTACGCCCGGAATCGCCGGACGAGGGGTCACAAGGGGTCACAGCCGCGCGGGGTACCCTCACAGAGTGCGACTGAGGCTGTCGGGCGGGGTCCTCGACCTCGACGAAGGGCGCTTCGAGGACACGGCGCTGTCCTCGATCGAGACGCGACTCCTCCGCTTCCTCGCGCAAGCCGAGCGCCCGGTCTCCCAGGAGGAGCTGCTGGCCGAGGTCTGGGGCTACAGCCCCAAGGCGAGGAGCCGCACGGTGCGCGTCACCGTGAGCCGCGTACGGCAGAAGATCGAGGCGGATCCTCGCTCTCCGCGGCACCTGCTCACGGAGCACGGCCTCGGCTACCGGCTCCGCTGGGTGCGCCAGGCGACGACGCTCGTGGGCCGCCAATCCGAGCTCCGAGCGCTCCTGGATGGTGAGGGGCTGACCACACTCGTGGGGCCCAGCGGGATCGGCAAGACCGCGCTGGCTCGAGCGCTCGCCTCGCAGAGGAGCGGCGTCTTCGTGGACGCCTCGACATGCACGAGCTCGGCCGACCTCGCCGCCGCGGTCGCTCGCGAGCTGGGGCACGGCCTGGCCGACGACCCCGCGGCCGCAGTCCGGGCCGCCCAGCCTTCGCTGCTCGTCCTGGACAACCTGGAGCAGGTGGACGCGCCGGACATCGTCGACGCGTGGGATCGAGGGCGCGTCGTGGCCACCTCGCTCCGTCCGCTGGGGGTGGAGCGCGAGCAGATCCTGACGCTGGTTCCCCTGGCCGACGACGAGGCCGCCCAGCTGTTCCGGAGCCGGTGGGCCGCTGCTGGAGGGCCCGACCTGGCTCCCGAGGACGCCGCACGAGCGATCGCGCTGCTCGACGGCCTGCCGCTGGCGCTGGAGCTGGCGGCCGCGTGGGGGCGCGTGCTCCGGGCCGAGGAGCTCATCGAACGCCTCGAAGTGGACCTGGCCTTCCTGCGAGACCCACGCCGAAAGGACCGCCACCGGAGCCTCGACGCAGCGCTCGAGGGCTCGTGGGCGCTCCTGGACTCCGACGAGCGCGCGCTCATGGCCCAGCTCGCGGTCTTCGAGGGCGAGGTGCCGATCCACGCCGTCGAGGAGATGCTCGGTCCCGAGGCGCTGCCGGCGGTGCTCCAGCTCTCCGAGCGCGCACTGGTGACCGGACGGGGCCGCCTCGGCATCGTGCGCTCCGTCCGACTCTTCGCCCGGGAGCGCGCCGACGAAGACGACCGACGGCGACACGCCGCCTGGCTGCGAAGGCGCGTGGTCGACCTGCCGGAGCGAGGACCGGAGTCCGGGACGACCCTCTCCGCGCTGGAAGAGCTGCGCGAGGACCTGCGGGCCGCCTGGCAGCGCGGCGCCGCGGACGATGCTCTGCTCGGCGCCTTCGAGCTGCTGCTGCGGCACCGCGGGCCCCAGGCCGAGCACCTCCAGGTCTCCCAACGGCTCGGCGGCGAGATCCAGGCCCGAGCCCTCGTGTTGGCCGGACGACCGGCCGAGGCCGTCGAGGCCGCCCGCGCTGTCGGCGCCCACGTCACCGAGGGCGGCGCCCTGATGCGCGTCGGCCGACGGGACGAGGCGATCGAGGTGCTCTCGGCGAAGGCCGACGAGCGCCCTTGGATGGAGGCCGAGCGCCACCGGGTGCTCGGGGCCCTTGCGAACCAGACGGGCCGGCCCGACGACGCCCTGGCGCACTACCGCGCTGCCCTGGCACTGGCGGAGCGGGTGGGCGATCCTCGCCAGCTGCCGCGCGTGATGATGGCCTTGGCGATGGAGCTCGCCCTCGCCGGAGAGCACGACGACGCCCTCGCGCTCAGCGACCAGGCCGCGACCTACGACCTGAGCGGGCGTCAGGGGCAGCAGCTCTGGGTCCAGCGGGGACGCCTGCTGGGTGGCCTCGGGCGTCCGGAGGAGGCGATCGAGGCCTTCGAGCAGAGCATCGACGCCGCCCAGGGAGCGGACCGACCCATCGGCATCGCGCTCGCGGACATCGGCGGCTGCCAGCTCGCCCTCGGTCAGGACGCCGAGGCCGAGACCTCGCTGCGCGAAGCGGTCAGGCGCCTCGGCGAGCACCTCGACATCCAAGGCAACTCCGTGGCCTTCCTCAGCCTGGCGATCGCCGCCCAGGGGCGACGCGAGGAGTCGCGCGCCGTCGAGGCGAGCCTGGACCGGACGCGAGGCGCGAGGGCCTTTCGCATGTGGGAGAACCTCATCATCGCGATGGCGGCGCTGGTCCGCGGCGAGGACCCCAGCGCTCGAATCGAGCAGTCCCTTGCGTACTACACCGAGGTCTCCTACGGCAGCAGCATCGCGGTCTGCCGCACGCTGCTCGCCTTCGCCGACCCGAAGCGTCCGGTGCCCGAGGCCACCGAAGACCCGGTGACTGCAGCCATGGCTTCGTGGGCGCGCGCGGCGCGGGGCCAGGGCGAGCCCCCGGCCGAGGCTCCCCGCTCCTGGCTCGTCCGCTTCACCCAGGAGCTCGCCCGGCGCGGATGAGGCGTCCTGCTCCGCGGCTCACCCGGGTGGAGGAGCGCCTTCGGGCCGAGCTGGAGGGCTGAGGCGGACGACCTCGAGCTGGGCTCGGGTGTGAGCGACGCGCTCGGCCCAGGGTCCCTCGGGCAGCCCCGAGAGCTCGGCCTGCAGCGCCGCGAGCACCTGGGGCACCTGGCCGTGCCGGGCTGCCCCCTGCAGCAGGTTCTCCAACAGCCGCGCGCGGCTGCCGAAGCCCCTCGGTAGATCGCTGACCCGCCGCAGCCGCCAGGGGGCCAACCAGGCGCCGCAGCGTGCCGGCGTCGCGAGGTAGTCGGCGATCTGCCCCAGGCCTGTCTTCGGATTGGCGACGAGGTCCTCGGCGGGCTGGAGGCGGTCCTCGACGCGGCCGGAGTGATGGCCCTCGGCCAGCTCGATCAGCAAGGCGGCGCCTGCCTTGTAGAGCCCCTCGGGCAAGGCGTGGTGGAGGGCGCCGAGCCAGGGCAGGAGCTCCTCGCCGAGGAAGGCCTGGGCGCCGACGACCTCGACTCTGTCCTGAAGCGCGTCGGCCTCGGCGCCGCAGAGCAAGGCCAGCCAGCGCAGCTGGGTCCACAGCGCATCCGGGTCGCCCTCGATGGCCAGCCGATCACCCAGGCGCTGGCTCACCTCCCCGCCGAGGCATCGGTCCGCCTCGATGAAGGCGCTGGCATAAGGCAGGACCTCGACCGAGAGCACGCGGTGGTGCTCGGCGAGGGCCTCGTCGTCGCAGGCCTCGGGTACATGCGGGCGCAGCGCATCGACAGCGCCGAGGTGCTCGAGGCGTCGCGGGCCGTGCTCGAAGAGATCCCCCAACAGGTCGTACGAGCGACCCCGGGCGATGGCCAGCCGCCTATCGTCCAAAGGGCTCATCCGGCAGGTCATAGGCCTCGCGGACCGGCTTGAGCGGCCGCTTCAGCCAGAAGGGCCGGCGGGTCCCATCGGGGCTGTGGTCCACCGCCGAACGCGTCAGCGCGTGCCAGCGCCGGTAGACCTCCATCGACTTCGCCGTGTCGACGTGGACCTCGCCGTGGCGCTCGTTCCCGGTGGCCTTTCGCACGCTGACCTTTTGCAGCCAGACGTGGTGGCCGCTGACCGGATCGGGCTGGACGGCGTGGGTCAGGTTCTGGTGCACACCCACGTCCTGCCACCAGATGCGCTCGGTGTCCGGGTCCTCGCTCTTCCAGGGGCCGGCCCCCTTCAGCATGCGCAGGCTGTGGCTGCGCCCGTCCTCGTCGAGCTCGGCCAGAGCGGAGCTGCCGCGGCTCACCCCGTCCTCGTCCCGCAGGCGCCAGCGGCCCAGGTGGTGGCTCATCGCGATGACCCCGGGCTTGATGCCCTCGGTGATCCAGACCTTGTCCACGAACCAGCCGATCTGGGTCTCGACGCGCAAGAGCTCGCCGGTCCGGACGCCGAAGCGCTCGGCGTCCAGGGGGTTGATCCAGATCGGGTTCGTGTGGCTGATCTCGTAGAGCCACTTGCAGTTCGCGGACCGCGTGTGGATGAGCGTCGGCAAGCGGAACGTCGGGAGCAGGATCATCTCCCCCGCGTCCCGATCGATCTGTGTGGGATGCACGTGCGAGTCGAGCGTCCAGGGCAGCACGTACTCCTTGTCGGTCCAGCCCCAGTCGTGCAGGGTCGGGCTGAAGAGCTCGAGCTTGCCGCTGGGGGTGCCGAAGCCCTTGTCCACATAGGGCGTGTAGTTTTCGGCCTTGACCTCGAAGGCGCCGTACTTGCGCATGA
>Ga0114933_10004309_pt1 | contig 13396 bp, 13 predicted proteins | sample 4SBtaG_FD_89691 | JGI IMG/M metagenome (GOLD analysis project Ga0114933, IMG submission 89691) | Deep subsurface microbial communities from Kolumbo volcano to uncover new lineages of life (NeLLi) - 4SBTROV12_W25 metaG | ecosystem: Environmental > Aquatic > Marine > Volcanic | place: Kolumbo...
CGGAGATCGCCCCGCAGTTCACCGGCACAAAGGGCCCGGCCTGGCGAGGGCTCTCGTCGTGCAGGCCCCGCGCAGCCAGCTCCTTGCCCGTGCCGGACTCGCCGATGAGCAGTCCACTTCGGAAACGGGGGCCGTGCCGGCGCCAGTCAGAGGGCCCTGGCCTGTGCCGCCACCGCTCGCGAGAGCGCCGCCCACGAGAAAGATCCCCCTCACTTCGACGCTGCGGGCCAGACCGTCGATCACTACCTCGTCCACGATCTCACGGACGACCTTCCGGCGTTCAACCGGGTCAAGCTCGTCCACGACCGAGCGCATCGAGGCCAACCGCAGCTCGACGGAACGGGCCCTCAAGGCACGTTGGTCGTCGGTCTCCTTCTTCACCACCATCAACTGCTGACGCCGAAGCCACGGCTCTCTCTGCTGATCAATCTCCTCCAGGTGAGACTCCAGCTCCGGTCGCTCGATGAGACCGTCGCGAAAGAGCCCAACGACCCTTCGCCGCGCTCCATCCAGGCGTTCCAGCTCCCGCCGGGCCCTTCGCAAGATCGCATCAGGAGGTTCGCCGCCGGACGCCTCCAGCTCGTCGGCGACCATGCGCTGCACCTCAGCTTGGAGGGCCCCGGGCTCGTTGATCAGCTTCGACACCACCCCCCAGACCAGCTCGTCGGTCTCCTCGGCTCGGACGGCCTTGTTGCTCGTGCATCTTCCTTCATGTCCCTGGGGCTTCGACGCGTGCTCGCATCTGTAGTAGGCGTGCTTCCCCTTGGCGGTCTGCGCCCGCATGTTTCGCCCGCAGAGGGCACACCTGACCAGACCGACGAGGAGAAATGGGAAGCCCCGCTTCCTCTCAGAGCGCCCCCTGGTGCGCTTCAGCGTCTCATTGGCGGCTCTCCAGGTGGACTCCGCAACAAGGACGGGCACCTCCCTCACGTGCTCAGGGAGGCGCTTGGCGTATGGCTTGTAGTCGCCAGTCCAATAGGTGCTCCGCTCAACCACGCGCCGGATGCTCGACACAGCCAGGAAAGCCTCCTTCCCCGCGGTCTGCCGACCACTTCGCATCCCAGTCCGCCGAAGCGCTCTGTCGATTGCCCGAAGAGTCAGCCCTTCCTCGGCAGCGAGCCGGAAGACCTCTCGCACGACCGCCGCTTCACGCTCCTCAGCAACGATCGTACCTGCCTCCAAGGACCACCCATACCCAAGGGGAAGACGGTTCGGAGGACGACCGCCGCTCAGAATGGCGCGGTCTCGCCCTCTGGTGGTCCGCTCCGTGATCATGGATCGCTCGAAGGTCGCAATACCTGAGAGGACATCTTGGAGAAGGCGCTGAGTGGGGCTGTCCCCGTCAAGAACTCCGGCGGGAGTCGCGAGCTTCACCGCATGATCCCGCAGATTCCTGCGCACTACGTTGAAGTGAATGTTGTCAGGGTCTCGGGAGATCCGATCGATGCTCAGGACAAGCAGGACATCGATCTCGTTCCTGCGGACCAACTCCAAGACCCTCCGCATCCCAGGACGCTCCCAGGGCGCCACCGACCCGGACACGCCGTCGTCCTCCTCCCGTGCAACAACAAGCCAGCCGTCCTGCCCAGCGGCGTGCGTGTTCAGGGCATCCCGCTGTGACTCGATGGTCCTGGCTTCCCGTTGACGGTCGCTGGAGACGCGGCAGTAGATTGCGCAGCGGGTGGTCATGGGGTCTCCTCTTGATCGGCCTGGGCTACACGGCGAGACGAGCGCCGAGCGCCCAGGATTCCCGCAATGGACTTGACCATCTCGCCAAAGAGGTCCTGGGCGCTCGGGGACAGACCGCCTCCCGCCTGCAATGCTGCCGCGGCCGTGCTCATGCGGCTGGGGCGCTCGTTGATCAACGCCGCGAGCCGCCGCAGCGACTCGGGTGAAGGCGGAGGATCACAGGTGTGGGCCCACCGGACAATGGCGCCCAAAAGCTCTTGCAGAGGGGCCTGCGGCGACAGCAGGTCGCCCAGGTAGTCCTTGCTCAGTGGCGCAGGCTCCTTCTTCGTGAGGAGCTTCTCGTACTCGTACAAGGCGATGGACAGCACGATCTTGGCGCCTTGGTAGTCCAGGCCGGTGGGAGGTTCCGCGACATCGTCTCTGTCTTCCGGCGGTGTGGCCGCCACCTTGTCCTCGTACAGGGTCGTGCTCCCGCAGCGGGTGTCGGCCCTCAAGATCGCCTCTACCACGGAGTCGATCACCAGTTGCCTCTTCAGGAAGATCACTGGACACTTCAAATAGAGCGCCAACGCCTCGATGTGGTCTGGAGGAAGCTCCTTTACACCCCGCTCAATGGCGCTGATGAAGGCTGGCGAGATCGGCCTTGTGCGCCCCGCGGTCAGGTGACTCGCGACACTCTCCTGGCTGTACACCTTGTTCTCAAGTTTGCCGCGCTGCTTGCGCTCGGCCTGCAACCAGCCCCCAAAGTAGACGCCCACGGTGATGTCCTTCGCTGCGGTTTGGATCGAAGCCTGGGATAAACCCATACAGGATTACAGATATAGCACCTGTGGCGGTTGACTGCCACCTCTGTCGGTGCGAAACAGATGGTGTGCAACGGACACGACCACACCACGTACAGCGGTCAGTTTCCTTCCCTCAGAAGCTGATGGAGCGTGTTGACCGCATTGCGGAGGCGCAGAGGCGGTCGCGCTCCAACATGATCAGGATCCTGGTGGAGAGGGCACTCGACCAAATCGATCTGCCGGAGCCCGTGGGCGGACCAGATGCCCCGTAGGCGTCCGCTGCGCGTGGTCGTCGTCCGCGTCGGCACCCCCAAGCAGCAAGCCGAGGCGCGACGCCGGCTTGCCGACCTTCTGTGTGGCTTCGCAGCCTTCCACGGCGACCAAGGAGACCCCGCTCCAGCCCATCTGGCTGACCCCGACGCCCAACCGGGCGACCCCCTCCCCGCGGCCGTTGGCCGCAACTCAACCCGGAGAAACTGATGCCCAACGACGACCACAACTCGACCACCCTTGCGACCCTGGACTCCGCCGCTGAGCAGCTTCGTCGCGCCAGGGGCTTCTGTTCCGTCGAAGACGGGGGCGCGGCCTGCGTCCTGGTCTCGACGGCCGCCGACCTCGTGGACAAGGCTCGCGAGGCCCTGGCCGCGCAGCCCGCCGGCAGTCCGAGCCTCGGCGGCGGTGATGCCGACCGGTCCGCGCCGCAGACGGACGCCGACCGGACCAGTCGGCCGTCGCCGCTCGCCTGACCCCACACGAGTAGGCCCCGCGCCGCGAGCCTGCGGGCGGGGCCGAAGGAGACGACGTGCACCACCACGTCCTCTACATCAGCAGCGTAGCTGCCCCGGATGGATCCGTCTACGGCCCCGCCAGGGCCGCCACGGCCGCGAGCCCCACCGCCACGGGCAGGGGGCCTTCCCGTGGCCGATGAACGGCCGGGGCCCCCGCCCAAGGTAGTGGCGGTTCCGAACCTGGGCTTTGTTGCGGAGACCCTCGCGGCCATCGGCGTCCTGCTGCCGGCAGGACTCGTTGACTCGACCAGTCCGTATCCAACTTCTCCCGCTCCATCAGCCGCCCACCGCCGTCTCTGGGCCACACCCGGCAACCGTCTCGACGCCATCGTCACCAGCGACTTCGGCAAGTCCTTCGCGGGCAAGGCCGACTTCCCGCTGCCCTGGGACCAGCAGCAGATCAACGTCGCTTGGGGCATCGTGGACGCGCCCGAGCGCCTGCCCTTCCGCAACGTCGGCAAGGCCCGTGGCCCTCGCGGCAACCAAGACGTGTGGGCCCAGGACGCGGTCCCGATCCCGACCGCAGCCCGGCTGCTGCCGAAGGCTGCCAGGGCGACATTCATGGGCGCAGCCCGCCGCATGATTTCCGGGGATGACCTCCCGGGACCGATCCTCAGCGTCTGGCTGAGGCTACGCCTCCGCGCCTTCAGAGCCGGCCAGGAGCCGGCCGTGTTCGCCCGGGAGGGCCTCGCCCACGCCTACGCCATCGACGGCCAGGACCGGGGCGACAAGGCCCGGCAGCGGTGCGGGAACTGGACCCAGGAGACCCGGCTGCGCGACCAGGAAGGCCGGGAGCATCGAGTCGTCCGCGAGTTCCGGTGCGGGAGCCAGCGGTGCCCCCGATGCGCGGCCCGCGTCGCAGCCCGATGGCAACCCCGTGTGGCCCAGCAGGTTCAGCGGGACCTTGAGGCCGGGCGCGACCACTACTTCATGGTCACGCTGACGCTGAACCCCCGCGACTTCCTCAACGCCGCGGAGGCCACCAAGGCAGCGGTCCGAGGGGGCGCGGGCCTGTGGCGACGTTGGATCGAGCGGCTTCGCCGGCGCTACCCGGACCTCGCCTACCTTCGGGTGCTGGAGTGGCACAGGAACGGCTATCCGCACGTCCACGTGCTGGTGAGGTCCCAGCGGCTCACCGAGGAGGCCCTCGCGGCCGCCAAGTGCAGCACGATGTCGGAGCTTCGGGACCGGGTCCAGCAGGTCGAGACCGAGAATCAGCGCCGCAAGAAGGCCGGCGTCCGAGGCCGGCTGCACCTGCCGTTCCTGAAGGTCAGGTCGGCCCTGAGGAAGATGGCTATCGACAGCGGCTTCGGGAAGGTCTTCTACCTGGGCCCGGTGATGAAGCCGTACGCCATCGCAGCGGAGATGATCAAGACCACCCAGATCCACCCGTCGATGGTGCGGGACGTGCGCCGCTTCCAGCCCAGCGGCCAGAAGGGTGATGGACAGGTGCGGTCCTTCTTTCACGACGAGGTCGAAGCTGTGTGGCCGGCCAAGGTGCCGGTCCCGCGGCTGGATCAGACGCTGCGGCTGGGCGCGGGAGAAGTTGGAGACGTGACCGTCGAGCCATCCCCGGGCCTGCCGCAGATCCGGGCCGGCCAGGACGTGCATCCGGGGCCCGGCCTGATCAAGGTCCGGGTCGAGTCCGCCGTAGTTGGGACCTGCCGAGCCGGCCCCAGGTTCGAGCTCGGCCTGCGCGTGCTGGAGCCAGCGCCCTTCGCCCACCTGCTGCTTAAGGCCACGGTGCCCTTCGCCCACGAGGACACGATCCGGGACTTGCTCTGGCACCAGGGCAGCGTCGTGCGTCACCCGGACGCACCCGTTCCCGACCCCACGGTCCTCTTCGGGACCGAGGGCTGGGTTGACTACGCCCCCCGTGGCTCCGTGGACGACCGAGGCCGCCAGCGGCGGTTCCCGGGCTTCCGGTGGGTCTCAGGGCCTCCTGGCGGCGCCTTGGGCCCTGGAGACGGAGCCGCCCCCGTGCTGACCAACCTGCTGCCCCTGACGGCCTTCCAGACGAATGTGGCGCCGACGACCCCGACTGAGACCTCGCGGGTGGGTCACGCCCTCTTCCGAGCCCCGCCAGAGGAGGTCGCAGCAGCGCTCGCCGCATCCGACCGACCAGACCTCCGGCTGTGTGGGGCCAAGAGCCGCGTGGTGGCCGATTCACTGGGTCACCTCTACCGCCGGCTGGTGGAGGCCCAGGAGGCCCTGGTGGGCCGCGAGGACTGGCGCGTGGTCCTGGCTGACTGCCGGGATCTGTTGCTGGCGCTGAAGTCCACCGGACCCGACCAGTTCCGCAAGGACCCGAGCCTGGACAGGGTGATCAGACAGATCGACGACGCCTTGGCATCGAGCCGAGCTTCCACTGGGTCGTAGGACCCAGCCCCCCCAGTTCCCGCCCAGGAGAGACCCATGCCCTCGCCAGACACCCCCTGCACAACACAATGCGGAGAAGCAGCATGAGCGCCGTCGGCACCTGTTCGATCTGCCGCCTCGTCTACGTCAACCTCGACCGACACTGGGACAGAGACCCGGAGCGGCACAGGGAGATCCTTCAGGGCCGCAAGCGGGGTCGCGCGCTGCGCACGGCACCGACGACCGAAGTGCCAGGGCTGTCCGTGGTCCACGTCACCCCGGACGCCTGCGACGCCGACCGGGCCTTCGTCTGGAATGTCGCTGCCACCGCGAACCGGGAGACCCGCTTGAACTTCGGCGTCTACGAGCCGACCTCGGCCCGCAGAGACGGCCTCCACGCCTTCCTCGGCTTCGTGGAGGACCGGGCCGCTGGTCTGGTGGTCATGGCCCAGGGCGGGCATGTGTGGCCGACGACCTGGGCGGACTGGGACTGCGCGGTGAATCTCGGAGCCCCCGAACTGCGTGGAGCCCGGGAACCGCACCGCTGGATCGTCACCTTCGCCCACGTCGCCGCTGAGCGCCGGCGCCAGGGGATCGCCAAGGCGCTGGTGATCGAGGGCGCCCGGGGCGTGGGCGTGCCGCCTGCGGATCTGGCCTACCTGTTCCCTCTGCGGCCCCCGGCTGAAGCTGCACTTCGACATTGTCTGCCCTTCGCGGTCAGGGTTGCCCGTTGAATGGGCCCTGGATGGTCCTGCCGAGGCTCCCTGACTACGCCGAGAAGCTGCCGCCCCCGTCGCTGACGCTCCGGGGGCCTGCAGCCGAGGAGGAGTTCGCCGCAGGGGGAGCCGGGTTCCTCAGAATGGAATGTCGTCATCCGGGAATCCCGCGCTGTCGGGAATGCCGGGGCGGCCTGTACCGTAGCCGGTGGAGGGCTTCTTCTTGCGGCACTTCGCGCATCCCCGCTTGGCCGTGTCCTTGCCCATATCCTCGGTACGAAGGAAGGAGCCGCACTTCCCACACGTGGGGGTCTCATAGATCAGCGCACCGCAGCTTCCGCAGTAGGCGGTCCGGCGGTCCTCTTCCGCGCGCCTAAGCGTGACGATACGGTCGCCGATGTCCGTGGGGATCGGGCACATGCAGGCCGGACACGCACGCGTGAGAGCCACTCCACAGCTTTCACAGTGCGGGTTGAGCGCGTCGAGAAGCACAGTCGGACCACGGAAGTAGCCTGCCCCGGAGAAGATCCCCGATGAGCACGAGGGGTTAGGGCAGATGGCCGGGCCATCGGCTTGAACCGGGACAGCCTGCGGAGCAAACGGCCGGAGAGCGGACCCGAAGTCCGCGGCCGCAGCGAATCGACGGTCAAGATCTTCAGTGCAGGCCCGCTCGATCACCGAAACAAGCCCAACGGGGTGAGCATGGAGCATCTGCCGCAGACGATCCCGGTTGTAGCGAGCGTGGCCCACCAGCATCTCAAAGAGAACAATCCCAGCTGAGTAGATATCGGTCTTCTGGTCAACGCTGAGCGAGTCTTTCTGCTGTTCCGGGGACGCATAGACGCTGTTGCCCACTCGGTCTCCCTGGCGGGTCGCACGCGTCAGCCCGGGCGAATACTCCAGGCAGATACCGATGGAGAAGTCGATCAACACTGGACCGTGTGGGCTCATCACGACGTTGTCGGGCTTCACGTCTCGGTGGATGACCTTGGCGTCGTGCGCCGCTTGGAGCGCCGAGAGGATTCCAAGCAGGGAGGTGACCGCGTCCTCGGTCGCCATAGACCCGTCGCGCCGGACGACCTCAGCCAGCGTCTTGCCTCGGACCAACTGCATGACGACGTAGGGCGTGTTGTCCTCTTCGACCTTCCCTCTGGTGATCACGAATGGAATCGCCGGGTGGTCTATCCGCGCCAAGAGTCTCGACTCCCTCTCGAACCTCTTCCTGGACGCACCGTCATCGAAGGTTGAAGAGAAGAACTTGACGGCGACCTTCCGGCCCAAGCTCGGCTGGGAGGCTTCGTAGACCTGCCCGTAGGCCCCGAGCCCGATCTCGTCCTCCAACACGAACCCCTGTCGCTGAAGGTACTTGCGCCAAGCAGGTCGGGGTTTGGGCGGAGCAGCGGCCACGGAGCCCTTCTATCGCCCCAGGTGGGGCGCTACAGCGCCGTAGACGCAGCCAGACCCCTGCTACGGTGCCCCGTGGCCTTCTACGTCGTCCTTCACCACCCTGCGAACCCGCACCAGCCCTGGGCCAACGCCTGGGAGCAAGGGTCCACCGACCGGATCCAGGCGATCACCACCACGGCGGCCATCGGGCGGCGAGCCGAGGCCGAGGGGCGCGTCTTCGTCCACCGTTGTGGCTTCGGCGCTGACTCCCCAGCCGTCGTCGCCGAGGCCCGCGTGGTCTCGGCCACCGCCATCGACCGCAGCACCTACTACCTGACCTTCGAGACCGTCAAGACGACGAGAGCCGAGCCGCCCATCACACCGGCCCGTGGCACGAACAGCTACCAAGCCGCTGCGCCGTAGCCACGGCGTCCCCCGAGGTGTAGCCTCGCCCGATGATGCCAGCGGCCACCTCGATGATCCTGCTCCTGCTGGCCTGCTCCGGCAACAGCGAGCCAGAACCCGAGCCAGGGCCTGCGGCGCCCGCGCCGGCACCGACTCACCGCGAAGCACCCCAGGCCCGCTTCGTGACCGCTGACGGGCTTGCGGTCCGAGCCGCCCCCGCAACTGACGCGGCTCGCCTCAACGTAGTCCCCTTGGGCACATCGCTGGCGACCGTGCCGACCGATCAACTCCTCGACGTGGACGGCGTGGAAGTTCCCTGGCATCACGTCCCGGCGCTGAGTGGCTACGTGGCCGGGCACTACCTGAGCACGCAGGATCACGGCACCGGCGACCCCTACCTGCTCGGGCGCGACAGCATCGGCCTCTTCTGGCACTCCGTCGAGCGCATGGAACTGGCCAGGGGGAGGGTCCTGATCAAGGCCCGCGGCTCGGAGGAGTCCGGCTTCAACTGGCGCATGACGCAGGCCGGCACCTACCGGATGGTCACCGGCGGCATCGAGCTCGCCCTGGAGACGGGGAGCGGCGAGAACGACCTCGCGGGAGAGGACCTTCAGCAAGGCATAGAACGTCTCAGCGACAGCCCGGTCTCGCTGGAGGCCAAGACCGTCAAGCTGGTCTACCAGGACGACCTGGGCGCCTTCGTCGTCGAGGGGAAGGACTACGTTGGCGAGCCTGACCCGGAGCGGTGCGGCAACGTGAAGATCGATGACTGCGCCCACGGCTTCGATGTGGCGCCGGACGGGACCCTCATCCACGATCAGTGCCCGGTCGTGGACGGCTGGTGGTGCTACCAGCCAAAGGCTCAGGACGGCCCCTGAGGGCTCCAGGCTGGCTTTCGCCATCGGTTGGCCCGGGGGCTCGGTAGAACTCCCGCAGAGGTTCACAGCCGGACCCTGGAGCCCGCCATGACCCCCTACGCCCAGCAGACCGCCGCCCGAGTCCTGGACGACGCCATCCCCATGATCGAGTCCGCCCCAGGACAGGTGGCGTGGTCCTACATCAAGGCGCTGATCCACCAGATCCTGGAGAACCCGATCCTGGCCTCATTCGTGGCGGACCTGCCCTGGGACGACCCGGCCCGGCACGTCCGCAACAGCGACCGCATCCCGGCCGACCCCGCGGCCTGGGGCCGGATGGCCTGGGCGGAGTTGCGCTTTCACTATGAGCGCGGGACGGGCGGGATCCAGGGCACCGCCGTCGCCCAGATCGTCGCCGGGAACAGTGACAACTCCGGCCAGAAGCTCCGCTACGCCATGAGCCTCGCCGTCATCCCGTTGGTCCGCTGGCTCCGCGCCGAGCTTGAGCAGGGGCCGCTGCTTCACCACACCTTGGAGCGCTGGGTCCAGCGGACCACGTGGCTTGGCCTTGACCGCGGGCCCTGGCTCAACGACGACACGCGGAGGCTCATCATCGACCTCGCCGAAGCCGCGGAACTGCCTGTCCCAAGGGCCTTCGACCAGGACCACACCCGGCTCGTGGAGTCCCACTTCCAGGCCGACCTTCACCGCTTCCTCTTCGACAGCGGCATCGAGTTCCGCGACCAGGGCCGGGAGCACCATACCGCGAAGGGCCGGGTGGACTTCCTGCTGCGCACCGACGAGCCGGTCGCGGTCGAGCTCAAGGTCTGGCGCGACACCACGAGCTTCGGGGCCCTGCGTGCCTGGGCAACACAGGCGCTGCGCTATCCCGCGGACCTGGGCATCAAGAGCGCGTACTTGGTGATCGCCAACGTCAGCGAGAAGAAGCGCCTGGAGCCCGCGCCGGCGCTATGGGCGCCGGGGGTCCTGCGGCACGGCGAGATCGACCTGCACGTCCGTGTGGTGGACCTGGGTGCCAAGGCGCCGAGCCGGGAGCAGCGGGAGCGCAAGGCGGTCGTCGTGGACCGGGCGGCTCTGCTGGGGTCCTGATCTGCGAGCCCTCTGGGGCAGTCGCGGAGCTACCTGAGGGTCGCCGGACGCCGGCTACTTGAGACCGTTGCAGGCGGACCAAGCCTCATCCATGAGGTCCATCGGATTCACGGTCACCGTCTTCCTGGTTTCCAGGTCATAACGGTCGAATGGGCTGCCGAGAACCGGGAAGATTGACACAGACTTTCGGAGCGCGTCCGAACCCGACTTGGCCCCCAAGATGTCACCACGCAGCAAGTCGCTGCGAACCGCGAATCCGAGCCGTGAGTACTGCTGAAAGTCGTTGGCCGACACGCCATCAGGTCCGGCGGCGGCGCCCCGCCCGGATGGGTCAACGCTGAAGGCCAGGGTCAGCCAGTTGTCTGCGACCGTACCCCAGGCACTGACCGCTTCGAGCTTCGCGTTGTTGCACCGCTCCTGCTTGTCGGCACAGCCCGAGATTCCCAGCAGCAGAGCAAGGAGCGTAGGCAAAGGGCTCATGATCTCTCCGGCCGGTGCGAGGGCGACAATCGTAGCAGCGCTATGCATGCCCGGCAGGCGTCGTCTCACCCCCGGAGGGACTCCACCAACCGAAGCACGTCCGCCCGGTGTTCGCGGACTTGGCGCGGTTGGTACATCACTCTGCCCGGTTCAACGAGCGGTAGCCCCTCCAAGGCGACGGCCGTGGTCCCCTTGCCGATGACCCAGAGCTGCTCCAGCGGCTCCTTCTCGACCAGGGGCCAGACGAAGCGCAGGTAGCTGTCGCGGACCATCGTCCGATAGTTTGCCCCGGCGCAGAATCGGCCCGCCCCCGGGACCTTGATGCCGGCCACACATGCATCGACGAGCCACACTCCTCGCCGGCGGACCTTGTCCATCGTGCCCAAGCGCCACTGAAGCTGGTGGTCCTCCGAGCCGGCGGGACGCGGCGGCAGGGTGGCGGTCGGATCTGGACGGCCCTTCCGGCTGGGCTCCAGGTTCGCCGCGTCCAGGTCGGCAACCGCGCCGAGCAGATCCCAGAATTGATGGGTGTTCCGGTCTCGCAATCGGTCGGGGTCGCTTGTCAATGCCGGCAGCCCCCATGACAGGCACTGGACCGACTTGCAGAACCCCGTCGGCAGCGGCTGGCCGTAGAGCTTCTCTGGGAGACCTCGAACCCGAAGGTCCAGATCACCATGCTGCTCACGCAGATGGCTCTCCGCCACCAGGAGGGTCCGAACGGTCTCGGGCTTCCAGAGCGCTTGCCAGTCGCGCACACGTTGGAGGTACTCGGCGGACTCGGGCTCGATGCCCAGATGGGCTGACCACGCGCAGGACCAGACATGTGGCCTCACTCCGGCTGGCGGGTCTACCACTCCGCCGCCCTCTGCCGGAAATACTCCATCACGTCCTGTTCCACATTTGGCGTCGCCCCGAATTTCCTGATGAGCCCCCGGAGCGACGCCTCGCCGCGCTTCCTGACCAGCAGCCCGTTCAGCTTCGTGGCGACCCCGACGCGGTGACGGACTGCAGCGGGCTTCAGCATCGGCACTGGCAACTCGATCATCGACATGGCGATTGAGACCGAGGACGAGCCGAAGTCCGCCTCGGCGGGGTCACCGGCGACCCGCTTCGCTGTTGCCTCCAGCTCCCGAACCTTCTTGAGCGAGGCCGTCAGGTCCTCCGCGTCCAGAGCCTGCTGGTATTCCTCCAACCACCCCCGCAGCCGCTTGTACTCGTCACGGAGCTGGACTGCCGTTGGGATTAGCTCCTCCGGGCCCTCGCACGCCTCGATGAGCTGGACTATCAGTGGCGACAGGACCAACTGCAGCACGCGGGCGTCAGCTTTGCCAGCGGCCCGGCGATAGAGACGCACCCTCTCTCCATCGATCCAGTCGAGAGTCTGGCGGACGGCGTCAGGGCGGCTCGTGCTGTAGGCCGTCGCCCTGAGAAAGGCGGACCGCTGAGGGTGCGGGGCGTACGGTGCCTCAGCCTCACAGCCGCGCGCGATCATGCCCGCGGTGCCCCACATGAGCGTGCCCAACAGGCGGTCCTTGGACTCGCCGCGGAGCCGGAAGTGCTCGACATTCTCGGCATGGCCCCTTCGGATCGACGTAGTAACCGTGCACTCCTCGATCATGGCGTCCTTGATTGCCATTGCCCTCGGTGACCTCGGCTCGAAGGAGCGTTGTGAGAGCAGGCCCTCGTGCTCCAGCAGGTGAAGTTGGATCTGACCGCGCCAGACGTTGCGGAATCCGCCGTCGAACAGCAGCCTGTCTCGGGTGACAAGCTCGATGAGCAACTGGAATAGGGCATCGAGTTGGACCGCGGCGGCCGGCACCTCCCGCCAGCGATGCTGATCGGCAACGAGGTCGATCTCAGGCCACACGGTGCTGCCGTCAGTCAGACCATCGGCCAGGACCTCGGTGACGGACTGGAGCATGAAGTTGTCGATCACAACGTCGAGCATGACGAAGCTCCGGCAGGGGGAAGGGATGGACAGACATCAGGGGAACGCCAGCCGACGGCTGGTTATTCGAGGTCCCCAGAGGGCGAGTCCGGTGGGCCGTCTCCGAGCTACCGGCGTGACCTCGGCGGTGTCCCGGCCGCTGTCGCGGCCCAGACACACATGACTGCGCGGGGCCCACGCCGGACATCGGCGGCACCCGAGCCACCGACCACGGCACTCTGCCGTGGCAGCGGCGAGGGCACGGTCGATGCCACCCGCAAGGAGCCGAGGGCACCGGCCAGGATCACCTGGGGCCCGGCCCGAGCCACCCGCGTGTGCGGGGACGGTGGTCCGGGAGCTACCAGTCCCTTGGAGGAGCGACTGCCGCCGTCGCCGGCATCGAGACCACGCCGATGCGGCCAGTCAGCGCATGACGGTCAGGAAGCCCCATGTGCCCGAGGGCATCCGACATGGTCTCGGCCCACGTGGTCGCGCTCAGCGGGTCGCTCCAGTCCGGCGAGTCCGTGAAGCCGAGAAGGACCAGCCAAGCCGGCACCGACCGCTCGACGTTGAGCCACCAGAGGTAGGCCAGCCGGTTGGCGATCTGGTAGTTGCCGTCGGTCCAGGGCATGGCCTGGGCGGGCACGCCGAAGTCCTCCCGGACCTGCCGAAACGACCGCCCGATCAACGCACGGCTGACGGGACTGCTGGCCTTGCACCGGTCCCGCTTCGGGGTCTCGCTCAGGTGCGCCTTCGCCTCTACGAGTACGACACCGCCCTGGGTGGTGGTCGCCAGCGCGTCCCAGACGGGACCTCCTGCAGGCCAGAAGCGCCGGAGCGCAGATCGATGCGACCCGAGCCCGACCGCATCCAGGAAGGCCCCGTCGCGGAACTC
>Ga0114933_10004310_pt1 | contig 13394 bp, 16 predicted proteins | sample 4SBtaG_FD_89691 | JGI IMG/M metagenome (GOLD analysis project Ga0114933, IMG submission 89691) | Deep subsurface microbial communities from Kolumbo volcano to uncover new lineages of life (NeLLi) - 4SBTROV12_W25 metaG | ecosystem: Environmental > Aquatic > Marine > Volcanic | place: Kolumbo...
GTAATAAATTACCTGTGCTAATCTACCAATTAAATCGTTCACCAATACGATGTGTTGTTGATCTTAATATGATCATAGAAACATTCGGTGGGGAAAAATTGGGCCATGTTAATTTAGTGGAGATACCACTTGAAACATTTTGTATGATATGTAGGGAGAAGTTAGTTGAAGAATAGAGGATTTATAAAGCCGTTAATATATTTAGGTTGCCCATACTCGCTTGATGGTCAAGCAACCGAAAAGCAAATGGAAAGACGCCATGCACAAGTAACTCGATGTGCAAATGTGTTATTTAGGATTGGGTTGAATGTGTATTCGCCAATTACTATGCACCACCAAATACAGCAGCATAAGAAGATTAAAATGACCACCAGGGATTGGTTGCAGTTAGATTACGAATATTTAAGGCATAGCGAAATGCTATATGTTTTGAAGTTAGATGGGTGGGACAATTCTCTTGGGCTTGTCTCAGAAATAGAGTTCGCCCAAGAGTTGGATATACCGATTGTTTATATTGAGCCTAATAAAGAAATATTAGGTTAGTATTAGCACAACAATAATTAAGGCTATTAAGATCAAACCTTTCTTATTGATTTTTTTTGTTCCGCAACCACAACTTTGGTCAAGGAAAAAATTGCTAATCTTAGAATAAAAGTTTTTAATTTTTGTTAGATATTTCATTTTGTCTCCTATTAAAATAAACCGAACCCTGTTTGTATGCCGTTCATTAGTCCTAATAAAGTTGGAATTTTGTTTACATTAGGGGGAAGCTGAGGTGTGCTTGGCACTACATCACCATACGACAATCCGTCAAATCTTTGAGGATTGTTTAGGGTGCTGTCAAAGAATGAACCTGCTCCGTTAGAAAATCTTCCTGTTGGGGCAAAGTTTCCGTAAGTAGGGTTTAGTATAGTATTTAAATTTTCTTGATTAATGGGTGCAACTCCACTCATATCTTGTACGAATCTTGGTGTAGGTGCTAATCCCATATTACTAGGATTGCCAAAAAGGTCAAATCCAAAGCCTGGCTCTCTTTGACGATTTTCAATATTATTATTATTATTAAATTCTAAGAAATTCATGTCCATGTCACTTGGCAATCTTTGTTGACCATCACCAAATCTATTAACTGCCATAGGAGGAGTAATATATGGAGCAGCTGAATAATTTTTGAAGTAATCATTAAACAGACCTCTGCCTACAAGGTTTTGGTCAAAGCCACCACCTATACCAATATATTCAGAGCCATCATATACAGGTCTTGCATCTCTTTGCTGTACAGATTGTCTCCTATTGATCTGAGGGAAAAAGTTTCCAAAAACCGGGTTCAGTATGCTGCTTAAATTTTCTTGATTAATAGATGAAACTCTTGAATCTGGCATAAGATTTCTTCTTGTTATAGGAGTACGATCTATAGTTGGGGTACGTGGTACGAAACCACCCGTGTTAAGACGTAACTGATCCATAAAGCCATTGTTTTGTGTAGACCTACTAGTGGTACTACTACGTGGTGTAACACGTCCACCTGACTGTATGTCTCGAATTTGATCCTCTATGTCATTTCTACGTTCTTGCATTTGATTTTCGTTTAGTCTCTTTTTATTTCTAAAGACTAATGACGATCTTTGTTTTTTTCTTAAATCTGCTATTCTTTTCTTATCACGCCTTGATAGTGCCATGCTCTACTCCTATTGTAGTGGGTTTGAGTTTTTAATATTTAATTCTTCCATTTGCAGTTTTAGTAACTGCATCTCAGTATCTAATACTGCTATATCAGTTTTTGTTTGTGCAATTTCATCGTTCATTAAGCCAATCTCTGTATTTTTTTCTCTTAACTTATCCGATATTTTTTTTGACAATGCTTCTTTATGCAATTCCATTTTTTCATATACGGGCATTAAGTCAACTTCTTGACTAATTACATACTCACGACTTTCGAGTTGTGCTATTCTGTTTTCAAATACTCCGTACGCATAAAATCCACCACCTAATACTGATACGCTACTAATGACCGCTATAAGTGCGGAAAAATGTTTTTTAATTAATTCCATGTAATCTCTCTAATTTAAATTTAAGTTCTGCTTGTTGCAGTCGATTTGTGTATAGCTTTTTCTCATGCACAATTAACGGATCTACTGTCATTGAAACATTTTGATATAGCTGTCTGTTATCGACAAAAATAGGTTGTACTGTGTATATATTCTGAGGTGCATAGAATGGTTGATCTTCAATCATTTGCTGACTATTAATAATAACATTAATTTTATTTAAATCTGCCAAAACAATATCACTAAATTTTACCTCAACATTTACACTTGGTTTTTCTTGCTGCACGACCTCTACACTTGGTGTTTCTTCAATAGCAACCACATCTTCCTCTACAAGCATAATTTCTTCTTCAACTATTGTTTCTTCTATTTCTTGTTCTTCAACAAATTCTTCTTCGAGCATAGGCTCGTTGTCAGGAAACTCTTGTAATTCTTCATCAGTTGGTGTCGCAACCATCTCGGTTTCTTCAAATTCCTCTATGTATTCTTCTTCGATTATTATAATCTCTTGTTCAGGTTCATCAGCGACAATTACTTCTTCATCTTCATAAACCATAGATAGTGGCATTAATAATATATCTTCAGGCATTGGCTCATCGGAGTACATACTCATCATATTATCGTCTGAGTATAAGTCCATCATCGGTGCATCATCATACATCATGCCCATTGGCATTTCTATCGGCATCTCCTCCAAACTCATATCCATTGGCTCGTCAAAATCTATGTCTTCATCAAAACCAAATCCCATATAATCGTCCGATAAAAAAAAATTATCTTCGAGTAGTATTTCTGGTGCAATTTCTATAATCATTTCGGTATCAACAGGCTCTAAAAATATAAAGTCAAAATCTTGCTCAAATTCAAATGCATCAAATGTAATGGTTTCTTCGATATTTTCTGCTATGTCGGTTATATCATTATCAAACGACAAACTAAATGCTGTATAATCAACAACAAGATTAGGGTTTCTTAAATCACTACCATAATGTCCACTAGATTGACTTGGGACACTAAATTCAAATCTACTTGTCAAACTATAATTTGTTTCCGTATTGGGTGGCACAATAACAATGTTCTCAGGACTTGTTTCATAACCACAACGATTCCACCCTGCCGCACAAACATCATCTATTGTAATTGTTTGGGTAACTGTTTCACCACTTGATGATTCTATATTTTGTATGATTTTAGTGGTTTGCTCAAGACTGTTCCACACCCAAACATCGGCAGTCAGAGTTGACGTAAATCCGCCTTGTATCTCAGGGGTTAATAAATGGTCGTTTAGCTGTACTTCACTTTCCACATATTGTCCGTTGACTCCTGCAATAATATTATCCCCATGCCTTGTTGACTGATTACTACCTGTCCAACTCCCGTCTGTAAAATCATTGGTCAGAAGATTTGACGTTGTCGCTGCCATCGCTGACCAGGTACTCGCCAACAATATAATATTGACCATTACTACACTTAATCCAAGAGTTGATCCAAGTATACATATTATTATCTTTCTCATAGTTCTGTTGATTTATTTTCAATGCAGTCATGTCGCATTGTTATTTTATATTCGTTGACACCTTCATTCTCAATATCTTCTAGCATATGTATGGACTTTGTATAACCTGTAAGCATACAAGAATAGTAATCAGCAAATCTTAGTGTATGCTCGTGACCTGGCATACAGCTATCCTCTGTTAAAGAACAGAAAAACATAATTAATATAAATTTATCCATTATCGACCTGTACTATATTGAATTTCACTATCTTTATATTGATCAATGATCGTCTGTTGTGCTACCCAATCTTCATAATCAGGCCTTAACTTGGGATAACGTGTATAAATTAATAAAGCCTTCTCTCCAATCAACGATACTCCGTTGATATTAATTGGGCAGTACGTGGCAGCGGCATACATGGCGACCCATACGTCTTTTGACGAACATACCAAACTTATAGCCGCCACTTTCATTCCTAAATCTGATAATAACTTTGCGTTCTTTCTCATTTCGCAGTTTTCATCAGTATATGTACGACCTCCTGTAATACCAAAATTAAATGTTTGCACACCTGCTGACACCGATAAACTACAAGTATCTATGCCTGATGAAAGACCTGCTGAACTTGCTGTAGGGGGTGCTGATTGCACGTTCGATGTACTATTGCTTGTTGTACTGTTATCAACCGCTGTTGCTGCTGAATAGGTGTTATTATTGGTTGTAGACATATCCCCATCAATAAGAGTGTTTGACCCTGAACTCGAATTTTGTGTATGCGAATGTGCAATGACAGAGATAAAAAAAGCTAGTACAAAAACTATACCTATAATCTTTAATATTTTTTTCATTTTTTAAACTTACTTAATGTGTTAACACCAAAGCTACCACCGACAATCGTCAACATGATATACCAAAACATATCAGGTGCATTTTGTAGTAGTAACCAACCTTTTTCCATATGTGGTTGTATTGGCTCAAAGAAATGAGCACCGAGTAAAATAGTAAAAACGAGAGTCAAATATTCATCTTTGAGGGAATTTTGACTAGCCTTGACTTGTGCTTTTTTGACTTGTGCTTTTGCCAACTCAACTTGCTTACTCACTTCCATAGACTTAATATCAAGTTCTTTAGTCGCTTCTATTTCAGCGGCTCGAATAATTTTTTTCTTTTCCATAGCATGACTTGCTGCACCGATAACTTTATCAGCAACAAGTTTTGTTATGGGATTGCTTAAAAAACCTAAAAATGGTAACATTATATTAACCTCGTTAAGCCGATTAAAATTGCTATAACTGAGCCAATCCAAAAGACAGTTTTTACTGCACCCTTACCATAACTCATTTCGGTTTTTAGTTGTACTACCTGATCTCGCAGTTCTGCTTGTTCTACTCTGATTTCAGATAATTTTTGATCTAAATGTCTTAGTGTAATCTCAGTATCTGACATCTGTAACTCCTATCTAGTAACTGTAAAGGATTATATATAATTGACTCCAGGTACATTTATACCTCGTCCCAAGTTTGCCCGGATTCATTCCATTCATAATGTTTGCCATCAGTCGGCTCTGTAACAGGGCATACCCATTGACAAGTGCTTTCGTCTAATGTCCAACTTGCATAAGGTTTTTTCGGTATATAGGCATCTCGTGTAGAATCATAAACACCTTCTATGGTTGCAAAATTCTTTCTTTGTGTTCCTGCTCTGTAAGTTTGTTTAAATACATCAGATGTGTTGTATAAACTTCTTAAAAAATTACTACCATTTTCCTCTGTATTTCCAATATCATCTTCGATTACATATATTGTTTTCACAACATTAGATGAATCAAGTCTTGCAAAATATTTCATGTTTTTTTCCTTATGCTGTGTAACTGCCACTACCTGTAAACTTCACAACAGTTTCACTTCCTGTAGTGGTTACTGTTGGACTACCTGTAGTTGTTCCTGTGTATTGTGATGTTAGCATTCTAATTATTACGACACCATTACCGCCATCGCCACCATTTGCAGGGCCGTAACCACCTCCGCCGCCGCCACCGCCGAGTCCGTCTGTGCCTTGTGTACCTGTGCCACTACCTTGACCACCTGCACCGCCACCGCCTGATCCACCACTACCTGCGGTAGCTGCTTGTGTACCACCGCCACCACCACCTGCATAGGTTACTGATGAGCCTGTGATTTCATTGGCTAAACCATTACCACCATTTGACGTTCCACCTGCAGCACCTGCACCGCCACCGCCACCTGCCGCCCAATTACCAAATGTACCACTAGAGCCTGAGCCGCCATTATTACCTTGACCTGCTGTTCCGTTACCACCTGATTGGCTTTGGAATCCACCACCGCCACCTGAGCCACCATTTTTACCTGTACCTGCACCACCGCCACCACCTGTTGCACTAACATCAGAAATATCTGAACCTGATATTGTACTTGCACTCCCATTCCCTGATGGTCTTGTGCCACCTGCTCCAACAGTTATTGTGTAAGTTGTACCGACAGAAAAGACAATAGCTGTGCTACCATAATTTGTGAGCAACCCACCTGCTCCACCACCACCCATAGCACTACCTCCATCACCACCTGCTCCACCCCCTGCGACTACAAGATATTCAATGTCTGTAGGTGTACGAGGTGCTGCTGCTGCAAAACCTCTGCTCTTTGCTGACCCTGCACCAATGGTACTTAATAATGGCATATTAACCTCCTATGCAAATTTACTTTGTGCTGCTAAAACTGTGTATGTAGCAGATGCAGTTTTTATTATGGTAAATGTATAAACATCAATACTATTTGCATTTCCTGCTGATGGTGCTGTCCCTCCTGACCATTCAGGTGTAACTGATGAACCATCAATTTGATAGGCATTTAAATAATATGCACTACCACCTTGTTTCATAAGTATTGCAAATGACATAGACTCACCATTACCCATTGTTGCATTTAAAGTTGTTGAGCCATCACCCCTAAAGTTTATTGTTCTGTTTGCTGCTTGGTCAACATTAAAGAACGATACAGCTTGTGTAAGAACATCATAATTAATTGTACCTGAAGTGCCACTTTCTACTGTTACTTTTTCTATAGCTTCTGCTATTGATGTTGAGCCTGTAACTGTTAAAGCATCGGCTATTGTAATTGAGTTTGCTAATTTATCACCTGTGACTTGGTCATCTGCTATGTGTTGTGTGTCAATAGAGCCATCAGTATAATGTTCAGAGTTTATTGCATCGTCCGCTATTTTTGTGCCATCTATTGCATCGGCTGCGATAGATGCTGTGTCAACTTGTGCGAACGATAATTGTGCAGAACCATCTGTTTTGAGAAAATAATTTGCTGTACCATCTGCTTGTGGAAATTTTAAACCATCAAGAACTACGTCACCTGTGCCATTTGGTGTGATTGCTATATCGCCATTTGTATCTGTTGATGTTATGGCATTGGCATCGAGTTGTAAGTTATCGACCTTAATTGTGCCAAGTGCCACATTACCTGCATTAAGGTCTGCGAGGTGGGCCATTAACTCGCGTATTGCATTATTGATCCCACTAGGCGCACACCCTTCTCCAATGTTTACTGAATCAATATCAGTATTATTTGCAGCAGTTGCGTCATATTGGGTTATGTTTACTTTTGCCATTTAGTTTCTCCTATAATAAACCTTGTTTTCTTAATTCTGATTGTTCTTGCGCTCCTAATTGTCTGGATAATTGAGCAGGTGTTCTTAGTAATCCTCCTGCCCCAACAACACCCCTACGAAGTTTCCCGATTGCTCTTGTCGCCTCACCTGTTAATCTAGGACTAACTAACGCTAACGATCCTAAAGAACCTGCGGCTCCTAATGGGCCACCTAAAGCCGCACCACCAACAGTAGCTGTACCAATAAGACCTGCTGTTAAACTTCTTGATAGACCTGGGGGCAATGCCTCAGATAACAAATATCCAGAAACCTTTTGAGTTAATTCATTACGTACTTTGGGGTCTAATTTAGATAATGTTTCACCTAAAGCACTATTAGGGTTTCTAATTGCTCTACTGATTTTAGCAAATGCCGCAGAAATTGATCTTCCGTCCTTTAAACCCAACTCTCTTATTATCTGTGAAATTTCTTCTGACTGAGTAGCATAAGTTTTTAAGAACTCTGTGTACCCATCAGGAGCAAGATCTTTTAATGTATTAGTAAAGTCTTGATTAATCTTTGCAGCGGCAGATCCTGCAGGACTATTAAAATCAAGACCCTTTCCAAGTTCATTTAATTGTTGTGATACATTTGCCAAATCTTCTAAATTTTTAACTTCTGAAACTTGTCCAATAACTTTATCAGCATCAGTTAAAAAAGAATCAATATCACCACCTGATCTTATACTACTAATGCCAGATTCAGATTTAGCTTGATTTCTGTATTCTGAAACTAAATTTAATAGATCGTCTTTTGTCTTAGAGCTTACATTAGTTTTTTGAAGGCTTGGATATATTTTTCTTTGATTTGCCTTAAATTCTTTGTTTCTAATTTCTTTTAAATCATTAAGGCCTGATTTAGCTAAATTGACAATCTCTGTTTCACCAATATTTCCTCTCATAGCTTGTGTAAATTCAGCACCACCTTGTATTGCTTGTTTGTAAGGAGCTGACCCTGTACCCGTAATTGTTCCTACAAGACCTCTAGCTACTCTACCTGCTTGATCTCCTGCAAGAAGTCCTGCTCTTGCCACTCCATAAGCAGGGTCAGTAAATTTTCCTGCTTTTGAAATTTTTGATGCAACATTAGTAGCTTGACCTGTGGCTTTAACACCCGCCCCTGCACCCGTGAATAGTAATGATATATCTCCAAAAAAACCAACAGGATCATTCTTAATAGTCTCTTTTGCCCTTTCAAAACCACCATATCTTTCAACATAAAATGAGCCAACTTGTCGTGCTAATTCTTCATTTCCTTGCTCACCTGGTCTAACAACCGATATGACACTTTTGCCTAATTCACCAATCGTTTTTGCTGTCTCAATCGGACTTAATATGGGAGTAATAATATCTTTGCCAAACTGAGCTGCTGATCCGGGTATATTACCAAAAGTTTCAAGAATAAAGTTTTTTTCTGTTGCAGAAGCTGTTTCTGGAGAGTCTACATTTGTAGATACTTGTTCTTGACTTTCTTCTTCTTGCTCAATTTGTTTGAGAAGTTCTACTGCTGTAACCATTTCTTTTCCTTAATATGTTAATAGTACGAACTCAGATTCTGAATTTGTCCTTGCTTGTTCCTCAAGATATGTTTTTAATCCAACTAATCTTCTTCTAGGAATAGGTATTTTCCCACCATATATATCTTTAATAATTTCTAATTGATTTTTTTCCAATGAATTAGGATTATATTCTTTATCATAATATAAAATATCCATAACATCTGAGAACTCTCTATCCGCTTCTGCCAACCCCAAACCCTCTCGTAATGCTCTATCGGTATATTCAGCTCTTTTTATTGCCAACTCAGATGCAGCAATCATATCTTCCACTAGCTTTCTATTTACTGTCTCTGGTCGTTCTAATCCTGCAATAGCACGGGTATAAAGATCAATTTCAAAATCAGAAGTTGCACCTGCCCCCTCTGGCCTTACGTTGGGTATTAATTTTGATACAATAGTCTCAAACATTAATTGTTGATTTAATGTTTCATCTTCCCTGCCCGTCAAAGCAACATACGCTTCACGTAAACCTATTGTTAATTTAGTAAATTTACCTGATTTAAATGCTTCGCTATTTAATATTTGCTCTAATTTTCTTGCATCTTTTAATGATGCTCTAGCTGCTGCTGCAGGGTCTCCATAATTTTTTTGCCATTGTTTGCTATCTCTTTCTATGTTAGCGGCAGTAATCGCTTCTTCTCTGCCACTTTTTAAAGCAAAAGCTGTTCCTGTTGGGTTGACTGAATATCTACTTGGATTTTCTTTAACTTTTCGTCGGAAATTAATATTATCAGACGCACCAATATCTATTACTTCACCGAGTACATTATCATATAGCTCAAAATCTGCATCTTCTCCTGATCCAAACTCTTTATACATTGCAAAAGCATCATCAATCGGAGTACCTTCTAACAAAGCGACCCCCAAAGCAATTTTGCCAAGAGCTTCTTTGTTGTCAAATATATCTCCTAACTTAAACAGTTTATCTTTTGTTTCTTTTTGTTTTTCTGGTGTAGCAACAGATGGATATTCAGCTTGATTTTGTTGCATAAATGTTTCTTGAGATGTATCTATTCCACTCGTACCAACTATTTCTTCTTCTGGCTCTACGACATTTTCTCCTACAGAAATAGAATCAAATTGCATACCTTGTGATTCAAGTGCTTGATTCAACATATCTTCTTGTCCGGGCAGTTTTTGTGTATTTAAATATGATTCAAGTGTATTATCTTGTCTAGCTAAGACGTTACCTGCAGGTGGCAACTCTAATCCAAAATCTTCTATCCCATATGTCCTACTTGCTCTTGTAAGCGGCACAACACCAATATTCCCAATGTTCGTTCTTCTCTCATCTAATGTAATTCTTTCACCTCTCATAAGAGCATTTTTCTGTTGTGTATTTAATTGATCAAAACTAAAAGGTGGTATTGCTTGTTCATCTAGTGTATCAACACCTTGTTGAAACTGATTTAAATAATCTTCTCTTGCACCGCCTCTTTGCCTCTTAGCATTTGTTAAACCTACCATTTCATTTCCCAGAAATTTAATAGGCTGCATCAAATTAGCATATTGCAAACGATCAGCACCTCCTTGATTAAGTAAACTGTCTATATAATTTTGTGTTAATAGACCATTGTTCATATTACCCATACTCATATTTTTATTCCAATCTTTCTAATTACCAAAAGGATTCATACGGCTTAAAGCTCCACCGATAAAGCCTGCAGCAGCTCCTTGTGGCCCTAATGAACCAATACCACTTAATAATGTTCCTGCCCCAAGTAATGTCTGTCCTAAACCAACACCTGGTTCTGTACCAACTGTTGTCGTTCCCATAGGAACACTAATACCACCTGCCGACAATAAAGCATTAAGCTGTGCTTGTCTTCTTGCATTCTCATCAACAATTTGTTGTTGTGCAGCTTGTATTGGCATTTGACCAACAGCTCTTTCCATAGCACCTGCTTGACTTAATGCTTGTAATCTTTGCAGTTGCAAGTCTTGTGCGGTTGGAGCAACTCCGCCCGCTTGTAATTGCAGTTGTGCCGCTTGTCTTTCTGCGTCAGTTATAGCTCCTGCTAAACCTGCTTGTCTTTGTGCATTAGCGACTTCTTGTTGAGCAAGAATAGGAGCAACGGAGCTACCAATTCCACGACCCAATGCCTGACCAAATGCGTCTGAACCTAAACGTCCACCTCGTGCATATTGAGATGTAATACTGTTTGTAGCATCAGATATTCTATCTTGGATAACTTGGTTCATATATTCAGGACTTAAATCTCTTTGATACTGCTCTCTTAATAAATTAGGAGAACCAATACCACCTGCCAATATATTGCCAACAGCACCTTCTAATGCTTGTATATTACCTGCACCACCTCCAAACTGACCAAATCCTTGCAAAGACTGTTGTTCAAAAGGAGTTTGAGGTACAAATCTTTGACCTTGATAAACTTCAGGTGAGAAATCTCTGGCAGCCGAAAAAGCTGCTTCTTGAGCTGTTTGTAAATACTCAGGAATAATAGGAGTGGACGTTGTTGTTGTCCTGTTTGATCCTTTACTCATCGTCTAACCTCTTTTCATATTGTATATGGCGTTGTTTCCAACCATACGTATTAAGATATTTTGCCCATGCCTTACGACCATACCCCTCGATATGTGAGCAACCATTTGTTTTCCCTAATTCTTCAAACGCAGGCATTACGATTGGTAACCATTCTTTCATTCGTGTCCCTGCTACAAAATCAATACACAAAGCCTTTGTTTTGGGGTATTGACAAATTCTTGTTGTTAATACCGCTTGAATATATTGTACGTCTTTTCTTTCTTCCGTAACAATCCACATAAGATACAAACCTTTTTTAACATCTTCGTGTAAAGTTTGTGTATCTATCCTATCAGGCGTTAGGCTTACAGACCTTTTTATAATTGGCTCAATATGTTCCCACATACTATCTACGTGGTCTTTTGGTATTGGTAAAAATTTCATTCCCTTATCCCTTTCTAACTTGTTACGATATAAATAAAATTCCTATCTGATTGAGAATTATTCGCATGAGTAACAGTAAAAGAACTATCGGCTCGTGCTGAAATAAACATTGTTCCTGCTCCGACTTCTGCCGCAGCATTTGCTGTGATCGGAGTCATTATAATAACAGAGTCTTCTCCTACTCTAAAATCCGATACTGCTGTTGATGTAGCACTTGCTGTAAGTGTCAAAGTTCCTTTTGCATTATGCTTTCCATCAATTAACAAATTGACTGCTTGTGCAACATCTCTAGCACTACCGCCTTGTGGTGGTAGCTTTCTGTACGAAAAATCAACCATTAACGTCTACCAAGTGGTTTTGCATCAACATCAACACCGAGTGCATATCGAAAGTCGCCTGTGGTTTCTACCTTTACTCTATGATAACGACCACTTGACCTTACATTACATAAATTATCACTATTTAATGATGAGGCAGATGTAAATGTCGTATCGTCAATCTGTTTACTTCTACTGCCAACTGATACTGATAATGTAGGTTGCACACTTGGGTTTTTTGCCGTTACATAAGGTGTTATAGAATTTATGACTGACGACCTCATTGGTGTTACTTCAAACTCTTTTGTCGTAATACTAGATGCAAGTGTATCGCCTGTAAATGCGTGTATTTTTTTATCTTTTGATCCACCTAATGTAAAACTATCGCCCTCGTATAAAGCAGAGTCTAATGATGTTGTCATAGCATCTAAACTTGTATTGATATTATCCAACTGCTCCAATGAGTACCCAGGTATTAGTATTGTTCCTAATGACTCATGTGCTAACTCTAATAACGACCAACGCCCAATAGCATAATTATAAACCATAATTTTATCAGGTTCACCATCGCTGCTATCGTTAGAAACAAATGACCACATAACAGTTTGATTATTAGGGTCTATCGCTGCTGTTGTTCGATGATGATGGGCAGGGTTTAAATTATCATAAAAAAATCGATCAACTTTTTCTGCACCAATTTGATTTGAACGATTGCCGTCAAACAAACAAAATCCATTTGGCGATAAATAAAACACAGCATTTGATCCAAGTGATACAATGCTACTTGGTATCTCACACCCATTATTTGTTTCAATCCTATCAACAGTAAATATTAAAGGAGATCCAACATAGTCTATTCGTGCAATACCACGTTCTAATAAAACTGTCCCGGATTGACCGCCGACAATACCTGTTATCTTACCAGAGTCAGGTATATCTTGTATATCAGATTGGTTAGTGCCGATTGTCCATGCTTGTGAGTCGTTAATGCTACTCCAATATAATCTGTCCTGATGAACTGTGCTACTATACTTTACATTTGCACAAACAACAAAATCACGTACAACGGCAATATATTTTGCAGCGGGTGCGCCACTAATATCAGCAAACAAACTACTTGTACCGACTTGGTATTTTTGCAGTATTTGACCATCGCCACTTGCACCAATAACAAAATCTCCAAACTGCACGAAGTTCCATCTATCTGTTGTACCAAGTGTATAGTTACCACTTTTTGAAACATTATCTAAATCAGAGTCTGATGCTGCATATTTATATAGTTTTGCACTATCCCCTGCAAATAACTGTACAGTATTACTTGCATCACGAGTTGCATAAACTCCACGTAAGTAATTATCTGCTGCATTGGA
>Ga0114933_10004312_pt1 | contig 13384 bp, 8 predicted proteins | sample 4SBtaG_FD_89691 | JGI IMG/M metagenome (GOLD analysis project Ga0114933, IMG submission 89691) | Deep subsurface microbial communities from Kolumbo volcano to uncover new lineages of life (NeLLi) - 4SBTROV12_W25 metaG | ecosystem: Environmental > Aquatic > Marine > Volcanic | place: Kolumbo...
AGCCAAGTGGCCAGGATTCGGCGCCGACCGGCGCTCCGGTCGGCGAGGAGGGCGATCTCGCAGCAGAGCGTCAGGCGGAGCTCGACGAGATGCTCGATCGCGAGTTCCCGCTCCACGGAGAAGTGACGTCGGCGCAGATCGCGGTTCGCGTCGCCGCGGAGCGGGACGCGCAGGTGATCGGCTGGCTTCGGCTCGGGGGCCAGGTACGCGCGAGACGCGAGCGGGTCGTGGCGCCGCGCTGCGCGACAGGCTGGTACGAGCTCTACCCGCGTGGCTGGGCGTGCGCGGGGCTCGGCATCCAGATGAGCGACGCCCGGCCCGAACGGCCGGCCGACGGGTCTCGGCGCGAGGGCGCCCTGCCCTACCGCTACCTCGTCGTGACGCAGGCGCAGACGCCCGAATACCACCAGCTGCCCTCGCGCGACGCCCAGCGCACCGCAGGGGAGCACGGCGCTCGCTACGCCGAGATGCTGAACGCGGGCCAGGAGCGCCGCGCCGGGCTCCTGCGGGAAGGGAGGCTGGCCAACGAGCCGACCAGCCCCAGCGTGGTCGCCCGCTACCTCCACCGTGGCTTCTACGTGGCCGCCAACGGCTCCGAGACGCGCTCCCAGCGGCGTTTCGCCCGCACGGTTCGGGGGAGCTACGTGCGAGAGGCCGAGCTCGAGGAGCGCGAGGGGACCGACTTTGCCGGCGTCGAGCTCACCGACGAGCTCACCCTCCCCCTCGCGTGGGCGGTCCGAACCAGCCGACCGATGCGCCACGTCGTGCACCCCGATGGCTCGGAGCACTTTCGGCCAGACCCCGACGGAGAGACTTGGGAACGCCAAGAGCTGCTCCCGTGGATCCGGCGCGAGCGGATCGCGGACCGCGACTACCACGTACTCCAGGTCGACGAGCAAGAGGAGCGCTACCTGCGGCGGTGGTTCGTGGCCGTCGCCGAAGAGATCGACGCTCCGCGTGGCGTCGCGGACGACGAGCCTTGGGTACACGTCGACATCTCCGAGCAGACGCTCGTGCTCTACCGCGGGCGCGAGCCGGTCTTCGCGACACTCATCTCGAGCGGGCTGGAGGGACACGACACGCCGCGGGGTGAGTTTCGGATCCGGCGCAAGTTCGTCAGCGACACGATGGCCAACCTCGGCCCCGACGCCGGCGACGACAGCTACCGGATCGATGACGTGCCCTGGACCCAGTACTTCGACCGCTCCTTCGCGCTGCACGGCGCCTTCTGGCACCACCGCTTCGGACTTCAGCGGAGCCACGGCTGCGTGAACCTCTCGCCGCACGACGCGCGCTATGTCTTCGAGCGGACGTGGCCCGAAATCCCGTCCGGGTGGCACGGCGTGTCGATGGATCGTGGCACAGGATTCGAGGGTAGCCGCGTGATCGTGACAGACTGAGGGCACGGCTGACATTGTGAGCTCGCCAAAGCGGGAGCTCGGAGGACGAGCCATGCATCCGATTCGAATCTGCTTTGTGTGCCTCGGCAACATCTGCCGCTCTCCAACCGCGGAGGCTGTCTTTCTCGATCTCGTCGCCCGCGATGGCCTCGAGGACCGCTTCGTGGTCGACAGCGCTGGCACCAGCGCCCACCACGTCGGAGAGCGAGCCCACCGCGACACGCGGGCCGCGGGTCGGGAGCGCGGCCTGGAGGTGACCTCGATCTCGCGCCAGTTCGTGAAGAGCGACTTTGATCGCTTCGACTACGTGATCGCGATGGACCGCGACAACCGAGCGAACCTCGAGCGGCTCGATCCGGGCCGAGAGGTTCACCTCTTCCGCGACTTCGACCCCGAATCGCCGAAGGGCGCGGAGGTGCCAGACCCGTACTACTCGGGCGGGTTCACGCATGTGCTCGATGTCTGTGAAGCGGCCGCGCGAGGGCTCCTCGACACGCTGAAGACGGCCGATGCCTCTTGAGCGGGTCAGGGAAGAGATCGACGAGCGGCTCTCGCCCGTCATCGACGCCCATCCGCTGAGCGGCGGGGACATCAACGAGGCCTATCGGGTGCGGCTCGAGGACGGCCGCCAGATCTTCGTCAAGACCAACGAAGAGCCGCCGGCGACGATGTTCCCGATGGAGGCCGAGGGACTGCGCTGGCTGGGCGAGACCGAGGCGCTCCGGGTGCCGAACGTGCTCGCGGTGAGCGAAGACTTCCTCGCCCTCGAGCTCATCACACCGGGCGCGCCGGCCCCCGACCACGCCGAGCAGCTCGGCCGAGGCCTCGCCGCGCTGCACCGCTACCCGGCCGACGGTTATGGCTGGCGCCACCCCAACTTCATCGGCAGCCTGCCGCAAGACAACAGCCCCCGCCCGACCTGGTCTTCTTTCTACGCCGAGAACCGGCTGGAGGCGCAGCTGAAGATGGCCGTCGACCGAGGCCGCGCGAGCGACGCGATCGTTCGGGGCATGAAAGCCTTGATGTCACGTATCGATGGGCTGGTGGGTGCCGATGAGCCGCCATCTCGGCTCCATGGAGATCTCTGGGGTGGCAACTGCCACACCGACCGCGACGGCGCGCCGGTGCTGATCGACCCCGCGGTCTACGGCGGCCACCGCGAGATGGATCTCGCGATGATGCACCTCTTCGGCGGTTTCTCCTCACGCACCTTCGACGCGTACGCCGAGGCGTGGCCGCTCTCCGCAGGGGCCGCGCAGCGTGTGCCGCTCTATCAGCTCTACCCGCTGATGGTGCACGTCAACCTTTTCGGCGGGAGCTACATCCGCTCCGTAGAGCGAGCCTTGGGAAGGCTCGTCTAGCCCTCTCGCCGCCCGGTCAAGAGGCGGACTCGAGCTCCTCTTGGGTCTTTTCCCAGCGCATGGTGAGCTCCTCGATCTTGCTCGCGTCCGTCTGAAGAGCCGAGAGTACTGAGAAACGTTCCTTGTCGCTCTCGAAGCCCGCCGGATCACAGAGCTGATCGTTGCGCTCCTTCTGCTTCGCCTCGAGCTTCTCGATCCGCTTGAAGAGTTCCTCGGCCTTGCGCTCGAGCTTGCCGACAGACTTGCTCCGCTCCTGGCGTCGCTTCGCCTCGGCTCGCTTCCGCTGCTTCTCTTCTTCGCGGCTGCGCTTGGGTTTCGGCGCTGGCTTCGGCGCCTCCTTCTTCGCGGCGCTCTTGGCCTTGGACTTCTTCGCCGGGGCGAGCTTCTCCGGCGTCGCGTCGACGTCCTCTCCGTCGTCCCCGGCCAGCCGGTGACGCCAGAAGTCCATGTAGTCATCGAGGTTGCCGGGGTACTCCCGCACGACACCCTCCTCGACGGCCCAGATCTTGGTGGCCAGTCGACGCACGAGGGCGCGGTTGTGGCTGACGAAGATCATCGTGCCGTCGTAGCTGTTGAGCGTGTCGACGAGGCTCTCGCAGCTCTCGAGGTCGAGGTGGTTGGTCGGCTCATCGAGCAACAAGAGGTTGCCTGGGTCGAGCAGCATCTTCGCGAGCGCGACGCGCGCCTTCTCGCCGCCGCTGAGCACCGCGACCTTCTTGTCGACGTCATCTCCGCTGAAGAGGAACGCCCCGAGCACAGCGCGGATCCGCGTCTGGCCCAGCTCTCGATTGATGGCCATCGCCTCGTCGTGGACCGAGTTGGCGTCGTGCAGCAGCTCGGCGTGGTGCTGCGCGTAGTACGACGGTCGTACGCTGTGCCCGATCTCCACCCCGCCAGCCGTGGGCTCGATCTCGCCTGCGATGAGCTTCAGCAGGGTGGTCTTGCCCGCGCCGTTCGGGCCGATGATGCCGATCCGATCCCCACGGTAAGCAGTGAGGTTCACGTCCGGCAGCACCACGAGGTCGCCGTACGCCTTGCGTAGCTTCTCGACCCGGACGATCTCGTGCCCCGCCCGAGCCGAGGGCGGAAAGCTGAAGCTCATCACCCGACGCTTCCGATAGGTCGAGACCGACTCCATCTTGTCGAGGGCCTTGATCCGGCTCTGCACCGCTTTGGCCTTGGATGCCTTGGCGCGGAACCGGTTGATGAACTGCAGTGCCTTCTCGCGCTCACGCTCGAGGTTGGCCGCCTTGTTCTCCAGGATGATCTCTTCCTCGGCGCGCTGGACCACGTACTGCTCGTAGTTGCCCGGCACCTGTCGCACGCCCTCGACTTCGAGGCTCATCACGCGGTTGATCTGCTCGTTCAGGAACTCGCGATCGTGGCTGATGAGAATGAAGGGGTTGCGGTAGGCCTTCAGGAACGCGCTGAACCAGGCCACCGACGGCATGTCGAGGTGGTTGGTCGGCTCATCGAGAAGCAGCACATCGGGACGCTGAAAGAGCAGCGAGGCGAGCACCCCGCGCATCTTCCAGCCGCCGGAGAACTCGCCGATGTCACGGCCGTGGTCGGCGTCGGTGAAACCGAGACCGGCGAGGATGCGCTTCGCCTCGTGCTCGCTGAAGCTCGTCTCGAAGTGCGCGATGCGCTCGTGCAGGTCGGCGAGGCGTGTGGCCCCCTCCATCATCGCGTCGTCGTCCCCGCCCTCGAGGATCTTCGCGTAGTCCTCCTCGGCGCGCTTCAGGTCCTCCTCGATCGAGGCGCGGCCGGGCACGCTGCTCGTGCAGAGCTCGATGAGAGAACGCCCCCCCTCGATGTGAATCTCCTGCGGCAGCCAGCCCACCCGCACGCCCCGGGCGGTGCGCACATCGCCGCCGTCGGGCTGCTGAACGCCCGCGATCAAGCGCAGGATCGTCGTCTTGCCCGAGCCGTTCGGGCCGATCAGCCCGATGCGGTCCCCGTCCGCAATGCGCACGCCGAGGTCGTCGACGATGCGCTTTTCGCCGAAGAAGAGGGAAACATGCTCGAGAACGACCAGGCTCACGCGCGCCGGGATAACACGGGCTTGGGGTAGACGCAGGTCGCGGACCACCGCGGAACACGTGGCGCTCCCGCCCGCCAATTCCGGTGGTCGCCATGAACCGGTGCGCTAGGAGGCCGGCGGGTCATCGGCGCCGCGCGCGACCCGGGCCGCGATCACGTCGAGCTGCGCGCGGGTGCGCTCGGGCCGTCGGAGCCGCGGCAAAATCCCTCGAGCCGTCTCGACGTGAGCCAGCGCGGCGGCTGGATCGCCCTCGTTCAGCGAGATCTCGGCCGCGATCTTGTGCAAGCGGGCGCGCGGGTACTGCGCGTTGCGCCGTTCCAGCGTGTCGCTCCACTCCGCGATCAGTCGCTGGAGGTCCTCGCCGGCGGGCTGCAGGCCGCCGCCCGGAAGCGCTCGGCGCGCGCGCAGGTAGTCCGTCCAGTCGGCGGCTTCCAAGCGATCCGTGCTGGGCACCTGCTGAAGCGCCTCGTCCCTTCGCCCCAGCCGGGCGAGCGCGAGGCTCTGGATCAGGCGCCGGGTGGAGTCGCGCGTACCCGAGCTCCTCGGGATCCTGAGCCGACTCACCTCGAGCGCCTCCTCGTTGCGTCCGAGCGCCAAGAGGGCGTCGCAGTAGCTCGACGCGAGTTCCCCGAAGACGTGCGCCGCCTTCCGCCGTCGCCGCACGTCGCGGGCACGTTCGACCGCTTCGTCGAAGCGCCGGTCGTCCGAGAGCGCGCTCACGAGCTCACCCGAAATGCATGCGAAACAGTCGCGGGAGGCGTCGATCCGCGAGAGGCTCTCCTCTGCGGCGCGCACGCGCTCTTCGACGTAGCCCGGCCCGTCGAGCACCCCGAACGACGCCGCCAGATCCTGCGCGACGCAGATCGACTGCGGGCAGTCCCGGGTCTCGTCGCGATTGGCGAACTCGAGCAGAGCCACCGCCTCCCGAGCCGTGTCCCCCGACACATCGCAGCCCTTGAGCACGCGGCTCTGCAGACGCCAGTGGCGAAAGAAGACCTCGAGCCACGGCAGCTTCAGGCGCCGCACCATCGGCAGGGCCTCGGCCACGAGCGCCTCGACCTCCTCCGGGAGACCATCACAAGACGCCGTCGGCACCCGCCGCAGGATCTGTGCGAGCCGCGTCTCCCCGTTCTCGAGCAGCTCGATCTCGACGGCGTAGGTCCATTGCCAGATCACACTCATGGCGACTCCAACACTTCGGCGAGCGCTCGGCTCAGCTCCTCGAACGCGTCGCCCACGTCCACCTCGGCGGACGGCTCGGCGAGCAGATCGGCGAGCGGGGCGAGCAACGAGCGAGCGAGCGGCAGGCGCGCCTCGTCGACGGCCAGCGCGGCGATGATCGCGGGGCAGGAGAGGTTCACGTGGATCTTCGAGAGCGCGCCGTCGTCCACCCGCGAGGTGACGTTCAGCGCGAGCGCGAGGATGCCGGCGCCGATGCGCTTCGACGCCTCGTCCGACTCCACACGCCGCTTCAGCTCGATGTCGCGGTCTCGAACGACGACAAAAGGCAAATACGTCGGGGTGAAGCGGGCCGGCTCCACCGAGCGATCGGCGTGCGCAAAGAGGGCCTCGAGCCGCTCCTTCGTCGGCTCGTCGAGCTTCGTCGGCCGGAAGATCTCGGCGTCGCCTCCGGCCGTGCCCAGGCGCACCAATGCGCCCGCGCTGGACTGCGCGTAGCGCTTGCAAAAGGGCAGCACCGCGAAGCGATGCCCGTTGACCACCGGCACCCGCTGAGCGCGAAAGAGCAGCTCCTCGAAGCCGCCACGCTCCGATTGCGTCAGGTGAATCTTGCCCTCCGAGCGCTTCAAGATCTGCGGCATCGTGAGCTCGCCGTCGCTCGTCGAGACGGTCACCTCGTCACGCAGAAGGTCGAAAAGCGCGCTGTCACCCACCGCCGCCCCGATCAGCGCCTCGTTGTGGCGCATCAAAGTGCGCCGCCAGGCGTCGGGCTGATGGGCGGCCATCTCTTCGAGGCCGCGCAGCAAGCTGCGGTGCACCTGCGCTGCGACGCGGTCGTACGTCGCGTTCTTCTGGATCGTCTCACGGCTGGCGGTTGGGTTCAGGCCCTCACACTCGAGCACGAGGCCGACAAAGCCGGCCCACGGCGGCAGGAGGTCACGCTCGTTGTCTCCGATCAGCATGCCGCGCACGAACACGGTCACGCTCCGAAGGTCCGTCGTCGCGTAGCTGCCCCCGCCGTGAATCCAGAACACGCCGCGGGCGCCCCCCTCCTCCTCGAGGAGCGGGAACGTGGCCACCGGTTCGAAGCTGCGTTCGAAGCGCGAGACAAACGCGACCTCCGCTCGCCGGCGCCGAATCGGAGCGGTCTCGGGAGGCAGCCGCCACGGCGGGTCTTCACCGTTGACCACGACGCCTGCGTGCTCGATGGGATGACGGAGCAGGCAGCAGTACCGCGCCAGCAACCCGCCGAGCCGGTCGGCGGCCACCAGATCATCGAAGGAAGACGTCAGCGTCAGCGTCACCTTCGTGCCCGGGGGTCGCGGGCCACCCGGCTCGAGCCCGTAGGTCTCGCCCGACTGTGAACTGTAGCGCCAAGACTCCTCGGGGCTGCGGTGGCTGACGGTCTCGACCACCACCCGGTCGCTCACCACAAACGCTGAGAGGAACCCCATGCCGAAGTAGCCGATCAGATCGCCCGCATCTTCCTGGTCCCGGAGGTCTCGCGTGTAGCCGCGCCCCACGGTCGCCAGGTACTGCTTGATCTCCTCGCCGGTGAGCCCGGCGCCGGTGTCCTCGATGCAGAGTTCCCCGCGCGTCGCGTCGCTGCTCACCACGATGCGCCCCTCGGACACATCGCCACCCTCGATCCGCTTGCGCTCGATCGAATCGTGCGCGTTCTGCACCAACTCGCGAATCACGACCTCGGGGGTCGAATAAAGAGCCTCACCCAGCACCCGCATGAGCCCTGCGAGATCAACGGTCGTCTTGTGCAGCTCGATCACGCGCCCAACGTAGAGAGGAAACGGACCGCTGTCACACCGATCAGGGCGTGCGCAGCGGGTGACTGTGCACCGGGAGTCGCTCCCGCGCGCAGGTCTCAGACCGCTCCGCGCAGCGCAGCGTGAGGTTGAACGCCTCGTCGGGCACGCGGTGGGCGAGGAAGTTCGCCCGGGCGGCCGCCGCGCCAGGGTCCGAGCTGCTCTCCAGAGAGAGGAACCGTGTGCGAAGCAAACCTGGGTGACGCGGCGAGAGGGCGAGGCCGCGTGAAGCGGCCCTGAGGGCCTCCCCGTCCCGGCCGGCGCTGCCGAGCGCGCGGGCAAGGTCCGCCCAGCCGGAGTCATCGAGGGGCGCCCCGCGGGCCGCGTCTCCGTAGGCCTCCGCCGCCTCGGACCATCGCCACACCTGCGCGTAAGCGTCTCCGCGCACGCGGTCCAGGGCTGGGTGATCGCCGAGGATGCGCTCGGCGCGCCCGACGTCGGCGAGCGCCTCGGCGAGGCGGCCTTGCCGTCCCTCGAGGCGCGCTCGCTGCGCGAAGACCATCGCGCGCGATGTTGGGTCGGCGGCGGCGCGGAGCGCTCGACGAAGCGGACCACGCGCCGCGTCGATCCGCTCTTGCACGTCACCGATCAAGGCGAGCGCGTGATCGAAGTGGCGGTCGAAGGGCGGGGCGAGGGCTCCGCCGAGATTGGGGCGCTCGGTAGCGCCGAGCCACACCCGCGCGCTGGCCACCTCGGTGATCGGCTGACTCGCGCACGCATCGATCGGTAGACGCCCGAGCTCGCGGGTCGCGCTCGCAAACGCGCGGCCGCGCGCCGAACGGTCAGCGGCGCAGGCCGCCGCGTGCATCGCGTGGCTGTGTCGACGGTGGCGGAGCCGCGCGTCGACGGAGAGTGGAAGCGCGGCCCGGCCGGTGAGCGTGAACCCATATCGGACGACCGCCGCGTCTCGGGGGCCGAGCGTGCGGTCGAAGAGCACCGCGCGGAAGTGCTGCACCCGATGGAGCGAGCGGATCACCCCCTCGTCGTCGACCACGCTCGCGACCAGCCGATGGGCCGTGTCGTCCTCCGAGGTCGCGTGCCGCGTACCCGCCTCCGCGAGAAGCTCACCGTCCGCGTCACGAACCTCGAGCTCGATCCAGGTGTCCTGCGCGTCGCGGATCCCGCCGGGGAACCGGTGACCGACCCGCAGGTTCCGGACGACGACGTCGAGCTCGACCGTCCCGGGTCTCGGCCGGGCCTCGTCGGGCGACGCTCGCATGACATCGATCCGAGCGACGTCCCGCAGGCGCTCTTGCACAAACCCGAGCTGCCTTCCGTCGCCCCGCGCGGCCGCCAAGGCCGTGTGTCCGCCCGGCACCCGGTGCGAGTGGATCTCTCCCTCGGTGGTCGCGTAGTCGCGATCGCTGCCCGCCACGCTCGGCATGTGACATCCCTGGCAGGTGGCTTGGTCGACCGGCGCGTCGACGCGGCTGGCGCGGCTCCCCGCGTAGCCGGATCGACGCCAGCCGGCGAGGTCGTCGGTGCCGGGAAGGTGGTGGGGGTTGCCCATGTCCGGCCCGAGAAAACCTCGATGACATGAACCGCAGAGCGCCGGCGTGCGCAGCGGGGGCGGGGTGAGCGCGGCAACGTGCGCGGCGACCTCCCGCTCGTCCGCCGGATCGGGCAGCGGCACCTCGCCGGTGCGCAGGGTGTAGCTCGCCACGCCGTCGGCTCGAACCTCTTGGACGCCGTGACAGACCATGCAAGTCACGCTGGCGTGCGCCCGCGGGTCGGCGGGCTCGATCGGCGCGTGCATCGCGTCATCGACCAGGAGCACCGGGTCGTGGCAGCCCGCACAGAAGCGGCTCGCCTCCGCGCCTCGCGCTTCACGGAAGCTGTCGACCGCCTGTCGGTACCAGGGGTTGTCGAAGGACGCCGCCGCGTGGGGGCTCGCGCGCCAGGCCGCCACGACATCGGGATGGCACGGCGCGCAGGCGTCGACGTCCGCAAGGCGCTCTGCTTCGCGGTGATCGTTGGCGACGAGTCGGACCTCGGTCTCGGGATAGAGCGCCACGCCCTCGACGACCGGCGGGAGTACGCGGGGGGCCGGCTCGGGCTGCTCCTCACTCGGGTCCGGCGCAGCCGACGCTTCAGGCGCCGGTTCGCCGGCGCACGCGCCCAGCCAGATCAGACCGAGCAGCGTCAGGAGGTTCGAGCGCACGCGAGGATCATACGCCCGCCCGATGGGGTTAGAGTCACGGCGATGCGTTGGATGATTTGTGCGCTGGTGCTGGCGTCCTGTGGCTCGAACGGCGGACACGCGGAGGAGCCGAGCTCGGACCTTCCCGCCTCGGGGACCGTCACGATCACGGTCATCGGGACCAACGACCTGCACGGTCACGTGCGGGCGCTTCCGGTGTTTGCGGGATACCTGCAAGTCCTCCGTGAGATGCGGTCGGAGGACGGAGCCTTGGTCCTGCTCGACGGCGGCGACATGTTTCAGGGCACGCTCGAGTCGAACCTGCTCGAGGGCGCGCCCATCGTCGAGGCGTACGCCGCGCTCGGCTACGACGCGGTCACGATCGGAAACCACGAGTTCGACTACGGTCCCGTCGGCGAGCGCGCGACACCGAGCGAGCCGGGCGACGACCGCCGCGGGGCGTTGCTCGCCCGGGCCGCTCAGGCTCGGTACCCATTCCTCGCCGCCAACCTTCGCATGCGAGACGGCTCCGCGGTCGCCTGGGACCACGTGCAGACCTCCACCCTCATCGAGCGCGGCGGCCTGACCCTCGGCGTCATCGGGGTCACCACAGAAGACACGCTGAGCACCACCAACATCGCCAACGTCGACGACCTCGCGATGATCCCGGTCGTGGACGCGCTCACCAGAGAGGCTCAGTCGCTGCGCGAGCGCGGCGCGCAGCTGGTGCTCGTCGCAGCGCACGCGGGGGGCATCTGTACCGAGCACGACGATCCCCACGACCTCGGCAGCTGTGAGCCGGACCAGGAGATCTTCGAGGTGGCCAGGTCGCTCGAGAGCGGCACCGTGGACTTGATCGTCGCCGGCCACACCCACCAGGCTGTCTCACATTTCGTGCACGGCATCCCGGTCATCGAGTCCTATTCCTATGGACGCGCCTTCGGTCGGGTGGACCTCATCATCGATCGGGCGACGGGCCAGGTCGTCGACACGCGCCTGCATCCACCGCGCGCCCTCTGCGAGAGCGGGTCCGCGGACGACGGCGACTGTGTGCCCGGGAGCTATGAGGGGCATGTGATCGAGCCCGACGAGGCGATGCAGGCGACCATCGCGCCTTCCATCGCCAACGCTGCTGACATGCGCGCTCGACCGCTGAACGTCACGGTCGTCGGCGGCCCGTTCACCCAGGTCCGAGGCGCCGAGTGCCCACTCGGCAACCTCTTCACCGACCTGATGCGCGAGGAGCACGGCGGCGACGTCGCCCTCACCAACGGCGGCGGCCTGCGGGCCGACCTGCCCGAGGGCCCGCTCTCCTACGGGGCGCTCTACGAGGCATCCCCGTTCGACAACCTCTACGCCGACGTAGAGCTCTCTCGAGCCGAGCTCGAGGCGATCGTCGCGCGCAACCTGCAACGGGACGGGAGCTTTCTCTCCTTGAGCGGCGTCGTAGCGACGGCGGCCTGTGAGGACGGCGCGCTCGTCGCGCACGTGACGCGCGCGGACGGTCGCGCGATCGCGGACGATGAGGTGCTTACCTTGGTGACGACCGACTTCCTGGCCACAGGAAGCAGCGCATTTGCCGCCGTTCGAGAGCGAGACGGCGTGAGCCTCGAGAGCGGCGCGATGGTCCGCGACTCGATGGCGCGCGCGCTCGAGGCCCGCGGCGGAGAGCTCTCCGCCGCAGCCTTCTTCGACCCCGACCACCCGCGGGTTCGCTACGAGGGCACGCGCCCGATCACCTGTTCGGGGGGCGGCGACTAGACCGGACAGAGACGAGATCAACCGAAAGGTACGCGCAATCCTCTATGCTGCGTTGACGCCATGACGGTGACCGAATCGGATCTCGAGGAGCGACTCACCTACCTCAGGGAGCGCGTGGGTGATCCGAGCGCCGGGCTCTACGGGCCCGGCACGGTGTCCTGGGAGGTCAACCGCGAAGGCATCACCATGCTCGGCGGCGGTTGTGCGGCCCTGATGCAGCTCGCCCACCCTTGGGTGGCGCACGCGATCGATCAACACAGCCAGACGAAAACCGATCCGGCCGGCCGCTTTCAGCGCACCTTCGGCCACGTCTTCAACATGGTCTTCGGAGACATGGACCAAGCGATCCGCTCCGCCCGTCGCGTGCACGCGCTCCACACAACGATCCGCGGCGCGATCAAAGAGGACGTCGGCCGCTTCCAGCGTGGGGACCGATACCACGCCAATGACGAGCAAGCCCTGCTCTGGGTTCACGCAACCTTGGTTGACACCGCACTGCGCGTCTACGAGCTGCTCGTCCACGAGCTCTCCGGTCTGGAGCGAGAGGCCTATTATCAGGAGTCGAAGGTCTTCGCGTACCTCTTCGGCCTCGGGGACGACGTCATCCCCCCCGACTTCATCTCGTTCAGGCGCTGGTACGCCGACACGATCGACTCCGACACCATCGCCGTCGGTGAGCCCGCGCTGCAGACGCGCAAGTTCCTGCTTTCCCCGCCTCGGCCGATCTATGGGCCCCTGGTCTCGTGGGTGGAGGTCTTCACCGCGGGCCTCCTGCCGGCGAAGCTGCGCGAGCAATTTGATTTTCGATGGGGGCCGATCGAGCGCGTGCTCTTCAGGCGCTCGATACCCGTGCTTCGGGCAGCGCACCGCGCCGCGCCGGGGCGCCTCAAGTACTTCCCTGCGTACATCGAGGCCACCCGCAGGCTGGCGGGACACAAGGGCCCCGACCGCGTCGGCCGGTGGCTCGAGAAGGCCGCGCTGCGCAGCATCGCGCGCCCGACCTAGCAGCTGGGAAGAAAGCGCAAAGCGCGTTCCCAGCTGCTCCCGTGCCCGTGCCCGTGCCCGTGCCCGTGCCCGAAAAGCAGCGACCCCAGCGCTCGATGAGCTCAACGAGCATCGCAACGACCTGCCCGGAGTGTCCGGGCGTCGCGGACGTCGACCCTCGTCGAGCGCAAGGGCAAGAGAGCAGGCCGACTTCAAACGCGCAAAGCGCGGCCCAACCTGCTCCTTGGCGCCGCAAGGGCGGGGGGCAAGGCAAAGCAAGGCAAGGCAAGGGCAAGGGCAAGGGCAAGGGCAAGGGCAAGCACGCAGGCCAACCTCATCGACCTGCGCGAGCCTCTTCAGGCCGCCGTGCCCGCCTGACTCTTCTTGCTCGTGTTCAGCCCATGCCGCTTGAGCTTGTCGAAGAACGTCGAGCGCTTGAGGCCCAGCATGCGGGCGGCCTCGCTCTTGTTGCCCTCGCTCCGCTCGAGGGCTCGCTCGAGGACCTGCTTCTCGATCTCGGCGTAGGTTCCGTCGAGCGGATCCACCGGGGCGGCGTCCGAGACCAGCTGCGGCAAGTCATCGAGCTTGACGTTCGTGGTCGTCGTGCGGCCCACGGCACGGTTGATGACCGAGTTCAGCTCGCGAAGGTTGCCCGGCCACGCGTGCGCCACGAGCACCGCGAGGGCCTCGGGCTC
>Ga0114933_10004313_pt1 | contig 13383 bp, 11 predicted proteins | sample 4SBtaG_FD_89691 | JGI IMG/M metagenome (GOLD analysis project Ga0114933, IMG submission 89691) | Deep subsurface microbial communities from Kolumbo volcano to uncover new lineages of life (NeLLi) - 4SBTROV12_W25 metaG | ecosystem: Environmental > Aquatic > Marine > Volcanic | place: Kolumbo...
CCGCCGAAGAGGTCGTTGCCGACCTCCAGGTCGTCGATGTCGATGACCTGGAACTCCGCCTTGTCCTCGACGTCGAGGTGCGTGGTGCCGGCGAGCTCCATGTTCGGGTCGCCCGCGCAGCAGAGGATCTCGACCTGCAGCCGCTTCACCCGAGGGTGGTCGGTGTAGGTCTCGTCCGACTTGCCCCAGCCGGGGAAGATGCCGATCTTGTCGATGGTGCCCTTGGGCACATCCACCATGATCCACTCGCCGCGGTTCGGGCTCTCGCCGGGGACCATCCACGCGGTCTCCAGCTTGCCGTCGATGGCCGCGTTGGCAGCCCAGTAGTTCGCGCCCTTCTTCGTCTCCTTCTTGTTCGTCGACGCAGTGGCGCCGGCGAAGGCGAGGGAGGGGGCGAGCAGCAGCGCGGCTGCGATGGCGGCCTTCTTCATGGTGGACTCCGGGCGGCGCGGGAACATAGCACGCAGGTATCTACGTCGACCCTCACCCTTCCGGCGGTGTTCCCACAACGATCACAGGGTCTTCGAGAGCGCTCACCAGCGCCTGAAGCGCCATGCTCTGGAACCCGCTCATGGGAGTGCTCTGGATGGCGCGAGTGACATCGTCTCGGACCGCGACTACCGCCGCCCGAAGCGCCTCTGGATCTCGTTCTCCACTCGCCAGCGCCAGGCTCGTGGCTGTTGAGATCTTGGCGACGGCATCTCGGGCTGGCTGGCTGAGTCGGTCGTAGTCGCCGCCTTCGACGTTCACCGCCTTGGCGTACCCAACGTACAGCAGCGCTCCGGCGTCAACCGCTGCCTGCGCGAGTTCACCTCCCGTGCCGCAGGCGACCGCATGGACGAAGACCCCAGCCAGCATCTGCGCCGAGGAGGTGTCCACGAGCAGGTGGTCGTCCTGGCCGCTCAAGGCATACATGCTTCCGTGGGCGCAAATCACTGCACCGACGCAATGCGGGAGGCGCTCGCTTAGCGCCTCGCACGTTGCCAGGTCCCCGATGAGCGCGATGTGCTCGCAATCGTCGCTCCGGGCCCGCTTGATCGTCTGTTCGGCGATCCAGACGGAGTTCTTCAGCGCCGCCGTTCGGTCAAGCGTGCTGGATCGGTCCGGTGCGACGATACAGAGCGGCTTCACGGCTCGTCGATAGCGTCAAGGCGTGCAACGCGCGTGGCGGCCCTGTAGACCTGCTGGAGGTAGTCCAGAGCTTCTTGCGAGTCGTTGTCCAGCATTTGAAGCATCTCGCCTGCTGAGATCGCGACACCGTCAGAGGTCCGTCGGAATACGACCTCTTCCGCGCTCTTGGTTCGGAGGAGGTAGCGCATCACGGCCAGTGCAGGGCCAGGCTCGTAGAGGTGTTCGCCGTACAACTCATGTAGCGCGCGTCTAGACAAGCGCGTTTCGCGAGATTCGCTCAGTCGCACGTCCCAGTACCCGTCAGGATCAAGGTCGAACAGGTTGCTATGCGTAGCAATGAACAACTGATCCACGTGGCCATCCTCGACCAAGCGCAGCAGCAGCGTTCTTAGGTGGCGTCCGGTACTCGGTGCGTGGAGGTGGGCCTCCGGCTCCTCAACGGAAACGGTCCTTGAATTGCTCATCAAGATTCCAGCCAAGATGGCGTAAATCTGTTCGATGCCTAGCCCTGCCAAGTCGATCGACTCTTCGACAGGACCTCGCTGCTCCACCAAGTCGTAGCCACGGTCTGGGTCGAAGACTGGACGGAACGGTGGACGATGCAGGGGTGGGCCCGTGAGCATGCGGCTCAGTGTCTCGACGGCGTCGCTGTCCGATCGGCTTGTGCTGAGCTTGGCTTTGGCAAGCGCCTCCTTCACGTAGCCGCGAACGGCAAGTTGGCCTGGGCGCGCTGCGGTGTCCCCGGTCGGCGCTGCCGCGGCCAACGATCGAATCGCGGGACACGCGTAGAAGCTCGCGGCGGTGCGCAGCCGCTTCGAGAAGTCGTCACGCTTATTCTTGTCAATTGCCGCGCCGTTTTCGCTCGCACCCGTAATCTCGAACAGAGGACAGTTGTACGCCTCGGACCACTTGATCCTCAAATCGACCTCGGCGTCTCCTGATGCGCCTTGAAGGTGGCCCCGAAACCGGATCAGTCTTGTCTTGTCGCCGCGCCAGAAATCGGTTGAGCGCACGAACGGTTCTAGCTGCGTGACTCGGTTCGTAGGCTTCCGTTGCTGCCACAGCAGCGGAGACAGCGCTAAGCGGTAGAACAGTTCGATGGCCGATAGAATGTTGCTCTTGCCCGCGCCGTTCTCGCCGTAGAAGACCTCGATCGAACCGAGGTTGTTCATGGCCAGATCGCGCAGGCTGCGGAAACCTCGGGCGCGAAAGTAGACCAGCCTCATCAGGCTAATTCGATTCCTTCATGATGATGAACTCGACCCGGCGGTTCTCAGCCCGGCCTTCTTCGGTGTCGTTGGTTTCGATCGGCGAGGACTCGCCAAGGCCCACGCTGGTCAATCGGGAGGCGTCGACGCCGCCCTGCTTCACCAGGTAGTCCTTTACAGCGGCCGCCCGGTTCCCGGACAGCTTCAGGTTCGCCACGTCCGAACCCACATTGTCCGTGTGACCTTCCACGCGGATCAACAAGAGCTGCGGGTTCGCGTTGACGACGCGCGCGATCTCGTTGCACAGGTCGTAGGACTCGGGCTTGATGACCGCCTTGCCGAACTCGAAGTAGATCTTCTCGTTGATCTGGATGCGGCCTTCCTTGACGACGACCCGATCCTCGTCGGGACAGCCGTCGTCGTCTTCCACGCCGTCTATGTCCTCGGCGTCGTAGGGGCAGCGATCGACGTCGTCGTTGAAGCCGTCACCGTCGCTGTCTGCGACGTCGGGGCAGCCGTCATCGTCCTTGTACCCGTTCATGTCTTCGGGCTCGTTCGGACAGCGATCCTGCAGATCGCTGACGCCGTCGTTGTCGTTGTCCGACTCGGGGCAGCCGTCGTTGTCCATGAAGCCGTCGTCGTCTTCGGGGTCATCCGGACACTTGTCGATGTCGTCCTCGATGCCGTCGCCGTCGTTGTCCGTGTCCGGGCAACCGTCGCCGTCGCGGAAACCGTCCAGGTCCTCGGGGTGCTTCGGACAGCGGTCCTCGCCGTCGGCGACGCCGTCGTTGTCGGTGTCGCGCGCGTTCGGGTCGAAGCTCGGCGCAGCGGAGAGGCCGACGAAGGCCCGGTAGTCGGGGGTGCCGAGACCGGGAATCAGGCCCACGCCGCCGCCGACGTTGGCGGACAGCCACGGACCGACCAGGAACTTGGCGCCGACCAGGGCCTCGAGCGGAGCCTGGTTCTTCTGGGCGCCCCAGGTCTGACCGAAGACGTCGACGTTGATCTCGGCCGGGTCCGCGACCCGGTAGCCGAAGGCCGCGCGGTAGGTGATCGCGGAGCCCGTCTGGACGTCGCGGGCGCGGTCTTCGGGCCGCACGACGTAGCCGAGGTTCACCGCCGCGCGCCACTTGTAGGCGCGTCGCCAGACGCTTGCATCGGAGAACTCGACCGCCAGGGTCGGATGAACGGTGAAGGCGTCCTCGGACATGAAGCCCGAGTCGGTGCCGGTCGGCGTGGAGACCGGAACGATCAGCGCCACGCCGATAGGGAACTCGTCCCGGGAGACCGGCGCGATCTTGGGTGTCACTCGCAGATCACCCAGGCCGTTGCTGGCGATGGGAGCGGGAGTGTCGAGCTGGGACAGGCCGTCGATGCGGTAGCCCTGCTGCCAGAGGATCACGGGTAGATCGGCCGAGAGGCTGAAGAAGTTCGTGACCCCCATGCCCAGGTGGGCGTTGGCCACGGCGCGGCCCTCGACGGGGCCGCCCTCGCCGTTCGGCAGCACCCCGACCCGGTTCCCCGCGTCGTCCACGAGCACCACGGGGTCATTGGCGTAGTTCGCCCAAACGCCCACGCCGACCTGGAGGTGGCCGAGGGTCTCGGCCGACTCGGTAGCCAGGTAGCCGTAGTGATCGCTCGGGGGCTTGAAGCGGTCGATGTCGACCGTTTGGGTCGACTGGGCCTGCGCGAGGCCAATCAGCAGCTGCAGCATCGGGGTCCTCTCAGCGTCGGCGGAACGTCAGGGCGAGGCCGCCCAGGAGCATCAGCAGACCGCCTGCTCCAGCGCCGCCGAGCGCCGAGCAGCCGATGATCGAACCACCCTGGACCGTCGCCTCGAAGGCCGGGTAGTTGCAGCCTTCGTTGAAGAAGCCGTCGCAGTTGTTGTCGAGGAAGTCGTCGCACTGCTCGGCCACCCCGGGGTTCACGTCCGGGTTCTCGTCGTCGCAGTCGCCGTCGGCGACCATGTACTTGTCGCCGTCCCGGTCCGGGCTGTCGATGATTCCGTCGCAGTCGTTGTCGACGCCGTCGGGCACCTGGTTCGCGTCGGGCGCGCCCGGGTGCACGTCGGGGTTCTCGTCGTTGCAGTCGCTGCCGCCATCGCACTCGAGGGAGTCGTAGTTGTCGCCGTCGACGTCGCAGAGGTCGAAGCCGTCACAGTCCTCGTCCACGCCGTTGTAGGGGATCTCGCTCGCGCCGGGGTTGATGTCGACCGCCGGCACGCCGTCGATCACGCCGTCGTCGACGCAGTCGCCCACGTCCTCGGGGTCGCAGAAGAGCTCGGTGACGTCGTCGTCGGAGTAGGGCACGTACTCGGCGTCGTCGAAGTTCGGGAAGAAGTCTCCGTCCGCGTCGATGTCGTCGATCCAGCAGTTGCAGTCGTTGTCGATGCCGTCGGCGTCCTTGCCCTCGGACTTGGAGGGGTTGACGTTCTGGTCCGCGTCGTTGCAGTCGCCGTCGACCTCGGTGTAGCCGTCGCCGTCGGCGTCGGTGAGGCCGTCGTCGCGAACGTTGTTGCAGTCCGCGTCGTCGTCGGCCTCGCCGAAGGGATCCTTCACGCCGTCGACGCTGCCGGGGTTGACGTAGGGATCGCTGTCGTCGCAGTCCCCTTCCTGCTCGGAGTAGCCGTCCCCGTCGGCGTCTTCGCCGGCGTCGTTGCAGTAGTCGTTGGTCTCGCCGGGGGTCCCGAAGAGACCGACGCCGCCGTCGATGTAGCGGTCGGAGTCGCACCAGTTGAGGTTCAGGCCGTTGGCCCACTCGCCGTAGCCCTGGGGCCCGACCTGGAAGCTGGCCACCGAGGGCACGTTCCAGGCGCTGGTCCAGGTCAGGTCGTCGACCTCGGTCCCGTCGTAGGTGAGGCGGATCGTGTCGCCCGGCCGGTTGATCGAGAAGTCAGCGAAGCTGTACTCGTAGTCGATCGGGATGTTGCCGTTGTTGCTCGTGTCGCTGTCGACGCCGAGCACGATGGAGCTGCCGTGCTCCAACAACAGCGAGCCGCCGGAGAGCGCGATCAGCTCCCCGCTGTCGCCGCCTTCGATCACCAAGCCGTTCAAGTTCTTCAACTTGCCGGAAACATTCGTGATTTCAAACCATTCGCCGTAGTAGTCGGGGACCTTCTGCGGCTCGGCCATGAACTCCGAGACGATCAGGTCGCCCTGCTCGTCGGGCGTCAGGTCCTGCGCGAGCGCCGCGCCCAGGAAAACGAGGGTCATAGGGGGCTCCTCCGGCCGCGCAGTCTACACCGCGCCGGGCCGCGCCGCGTCAGCCCCCGGAGGACACCTCGATGTCGATGCCGTCGATGTCGTCGCCGCCGATGTTCAGCGGGTTGCCGGCGAAGACCCCGCGCGGGTCCCCCGGGGTCGGGCCGTCGCTGTTCTCGTCGATCATCGCCTCGAGCTCGATCTGGCCGAAGGAGCGCGGCGCCTGGAAGGACCAGGGGCCGGGCGAGGTCTTCAGCTTGCCGAGGAAGCGCCGGCCTCCGTGGCCCTTGGCGTCGATGGCGAAGACGTCGATGTCCACGACCGCGCCGGGGTGATCGGGGGCGGTGATCGTGCCGCGGACCACCACCGGATCGGAGAGATCGTCGAAGAGCGCCTCGGCGATGCCGCCGCTGCCGCCTCCTGAGGGCGCGGCGGCGCCCGGGCCGGCGTAGGCGCCCTCGTTCAGCTGGATGTCGAGGTCCACGACCTCCTCGTCGCCGATGTGCACGATGATCTGCGCGAAGGGGTCGTTCCCGTCGGGGCCGTTGGCGTTCGTGTCCTGGAAGACCTGGAGCCGAAGCTCGCCGTAGCCGCGGGGCACCTTCCAGGCGTAGTCGCCGGGGCCTGTGAACTGGACCTTGCCGAGGTAGGCGTCGCCGCTGGCCGCATCGTGCGCGGGCACTCGCACGTCGAAGTCGACGCCGTGGCCGTCGAGGCCGCCGAGCACCTTGCCCTTCAGCACCGTCCAGTCCCCGTCGTGGTCTCCGAAGATGTCGAAGCCGGACCCGGCGGCGAGCTGGGCCGTGCTCCGTCCGCCGACGATCAGCTTGAGCTCCAGGCCCGTGATGTCCTCGTCCCCGACGCTCAGGGTCAGGACACCGAAGGGATCGTCGTCGCTGGGGCCGTTGCCGTCCGCGTCCTGGAAGGCCTGGATCGTGATGTCGCCGAAGTCGACCGGGGCCTGGAAGGCGAACTCGCCGGCCTCGGGCAGGAGCACCTTGCCCAGCTGCTTCATGCCGCCGGGCGCGTTCGGGTCGCTGGTCTGGACGTCCAGATCCGCGGCCAGGTCCAGCTCGGAGATCAACCTCCCGGAGAGGGTGACCGTCTCGCCGTCGACGTCGGCGAAGATGCCGGCGGAGGGCCCGGCGTTCGGGTTGTGGTTGACGTCGCTGTGGGTCGGCGCCGAGCCACCCGAGCTCCCGGAGGCCCCCGCGGTGAAGGCCTCGGGCAGTGCTTTGGTCTCTCCGGTCACCCGTTCGAGGCAAGCGGTCAGGAGCAGCAGCGTCACGGCCGGGAGTCTAGCGTGTCATGGACATGAAAGCGCCGGGGCGCTCGGATTCTTCATACTCGCGGCATGCATCGCGAAGAGCAGACGCGCGCCCACGATCGACTCCTGGCCTTGGTGTTCGCCGGCTGGAGCCAGGGCGGACAAGAGGGCAGCTGGAGCACCCTCGACCTGTCCGAGGGCGGCATCTCCGTGAAGGGCTCACCCCCCGAGCCCGATCGGCCGGTGGAGCTCAAGCTCCGGATGCGGTCCGAGGAGGTCCGCCTCAACGCCCGCATGGTCTGGTGTCGCGAGAGCGCCGACGGCCGCACGATCTCCGGCCTGCGCTTCGTGGACACCCCCGAGGATGCGCAGCAGGGCCTCGACCGCTTCCTCAAGAAGCTCGCGGGCCTGGCCGACAGTCCCCAGGTCCGGCAGCGTCAGCAGTGGGAGCCCGTGAGCCCCCTGCAGCGCGCAGAAGCCGTGGACAACACCTACGTCGCCGCGCTGATGATGCTCTGCGGCGCGACGGCCGCCAGCCTGATGGTCGTCGCCGGGGTGCTCTACCTGCTGCCCTGAGCCTCGAACCACTCGACGGTCCTCGACAGCCCGCTCTCCAGGTCGACCTGGGCGCTCCAGCCGAAGCGCTCGGTCGCGCGTGAGGTGTCCAGGCACTTCCTCGGCTGACCGTCGGGCTTCGATGTGTCCCAGCGGACCTCGCCCCGGAATTCGCACACCTTCGCCACGGTCTCGACGAGCTCGCGGATCGTGAACTCCTGGCCGTTCCCGATGTTCACGGGCTCCCAGCTGTCGTAGCGGTCGGCCATCGCGAGGATCGCGTCGGCGCAGTCCTCGACGTACAGCAGCTCGCGGGTGGCCGTCCCGGTGCCCCAGGCGACGATGTGGTCGGCGCCGGCATCGCGGGCCTCGATGCACTTCTTGATCAGCGCCGGCACGACGTGGGAGCGCTCGGGGTCGAAGACGTCTCGGGGGCCGTAGAGGTTCGTGGGCATCGGGAAGACCGCGTTGAAGCCGTACTCCTTCGCATAGGCCCGCCCCTGCTCCATCATCAGGCGCTTGGCCAGGCCGTAGCCGGCGTTGTTGGGCTCCGGGTAGCCCTCGAAGAGGTCGGCCTCACGCATCGGCATGGGCACGATGCGGGGGTAGGCGCAGACGCTGGACACCCCGACGAACTTGGCCACGCCGCCGAGGCGGCAGGCCTCCATCAGGTGGGTGCTCATCGTGACGTTGTCGTGGAGCACGCTTCCGGGGTGTGCGCGCATCCAGCCGATGCCGCCGCCGTTGACCGCGCAGTGGATGACCAGCTCCGGTCGCGCGTCCTCGATCAGACCTCGGCAGGCCTCGGCGCGGCGTAGGTCGAAGTCGGCGGAGCGGGGGACCACCACCTCGTCGCCTCGGGCGCGTAGCCGCTCCACCACGAAGGAGCCGAGGAAGCCGGCCCCTCCGGTCACCACCGCCTTCATGTCAGACGTTCGAGTAGGGCTTGCGGAACTCGAGCAGCGACAGGCCGTTGATCAGCTCCTCGATGCCGCGCTCCATGTCGATCTCCGTGCGGAAGCCGACGCGGCCGATCTTCTCGTAGCTGACCTCGTAGTCGCGCTTGTCGGCGTCCTCGCCGATGGCGGCGAAGTGGACCATGAAGTCCAGCTTCTCGCGCAGCATCAGGACGATGTCCTCCTTCGTGAAGTTCATCGAGTCGTCGCCGACGTTGTAGACGTTGTTCCGCATCCCATCCCAGTGATCGATGGTGTGCTGCACGCAGCGCGCCATGTCCTGGATGTGGATGAAGGTCCGCCGGAAGTGCTTCTCGTAGACGACGAGGTAGCGGTTCACCAGGGCCTGGCTGGTGAAGTCGTTGATCATCAGGTCCAGACGCAGGCGCGGAGACAGGCCGAAGGCCGTCGCGAAGCGGTAGCTCACACAGTTGCCGCGGCCCATGCAGAGGTACTCGGCCTCGGTCTTCGTCTCGCCGTAGAGCGACAGCGGGTTGAGCGGGGTCTCCTCGGTGCAGATGCCCTCGACCTCGCCGTAGTTGGAGCCGGTCGAGGCGTAGATCAACCGGGTCTTGGAGTCCAGCGCCGCGATCACCGAGCTGGTGCCGCCCACGTTGACCTCGCGGGCGCGCTCCGGGAGCTTCTTGCACAGCGGGTAGCCGACGAGCGCGGCCAGGTGGACGACGTAGTCCTTGCCGGCGCAGAGCCGCTTCATCAGCTCGCGGTCCAGGACGTCGCCCCGGGTGAAGGTGAAGCGCTCGTTGATGAAGAGCTCCATCAGCGACTGCGGGCCGTACATCAGGTTGTCGACCACGTGGACCGTGTGGCCGGCGGCCAGCAAGCGGCGGGAGACGATGCTCCCGTAGAAGCCCGCGCCGCCGGTGATCAGGATGTCAGCCATTCAGGGCCTCCTCGAGGGCTTCGCGCAGCAGTTCGCCGTGGCCTGGCCCGAAGGCGTGGCTGTTTCCGACGAACAGCCCGTGGGTGTGGATGCGATCAGCCATATCCAACTGACCGGCGATTCGTGCGCCCGGGACCCGCTCGAAGGCGGGCTGGCGAGCCAGGTTCGAGCCGGAGACGGGGCGGGTCTGGATGCCCCGGGACTCCAGGTGCCGCATGACGGCGGCGCGATCCCGATCGGGATCGAGCAGAAGCGGAAAGGCGAAGGCCGCGTGGACCTCGCCGGCCCGCTGTGGGAAGAGGGTCAGCCCGTCGAGGTCGTCGAGGAGCGCGCACCACTGGTCGTGGTTGGACCGCCGACGCTCGATCCAGGCCGGCAGGCGCTTGAGCTGCTCGGTCCCCATCGCTCCGGCCATCTCGGTGGGGCGGAGGTTCCAGCCGGCGCTGACGAACAGGAAGCGCTCGTCGATCTCCGGGCTCCGGGCGACCAGGGCCTCCTTGTCGCTGCGCTCGCGCACCCAGCCGTGGGCTCGCAGCGAGCGGGTCGCGTTGGCCAGCTCCTCGTCGCGGTAGACGACGATGCCGCCCTCGACGGTGGTCAGGTGGTGGCTGAAGAAGAAGCTGAAGGTGCCGCCGATGCCCATCGAGCCGGCACGGCGTCCGTCGCGTTCGGCCCCGGGCGCGGCGCAGGCGTCTTCGGCGACCAGCAAGCCGAGGTCCTCGAGGCCGACGACGTCGGCGGGCTGTCCCAGCAGGTGGACCGCGAGGGCGGCCTTGGTGCGGGGGCCGATCGCCCGCGCGGCTGCGGCGACGTCGATGGTGAGGGTCTCGTCGACATCGACCAGGACGGGCACGAGGCCGACCTGGGCGATCGGGAAGAGGCTGGTGGACCAGCCGACGGCAGGGACCAGCACCTCGTCGCCGGGCTGCAAGCGGCCCGTCTCCACCAGGCCGGCGAGCATGAGCAGGTTCGCCGAGGACCCGGAGTTGCACATCACGCCATGCGTGGCGCCGCAGTAGTCGGCCCACTCTTCCTCGAAGGTCTGGACCCGCTTGCCCATGGTGACCCAGGTCGTGACCAGGCACTCCATGGCCGCGTTGACCTCGGCGGCGCCGAAGCTCACGACCTGGAGCGGCAGGCCCTCGGCCGGATCGTGGGCCTCGACCGGTAGGCCCTTCATCTCAGCCTCTACGAGGCGAAACAGCGGATCGAGGCGTGCCACTCCCCGATCATAGCGATCAGGCCGCGCCGCTCGCTTTGCGCAGGTTTCGCCAGGCCTCGATCAGCGCGTCGAGGTGCTCCGGGGCCAGGGGCTTCTCGACGACGCGGTGGCCGAGCGACGACAAGCGGTCCGCTAGCACGAAGTCCCCGGTCATCACCGCGAAGCGCTCCGGCGGGAAGTCGGCGTCCTGGACGGCGCGGGCGAACTCCTCGCCGCTCATCTTCGGCATGTGGCCATCGCACAGCACGGCGTCGATGCACTCCGGGTCGAGCATGGCCAGCGCGGCGGTCGGGTCCTCGACGGAGATCACCACGTGATCGCGCACCACGCGCTCGAGCATGCGCAGAACGAGCGGTTCGTCATCAAGGATGAGGATCCGGAGGCGTGCGTCCATGTCCACACGCTACGGCCGCAAGCGGGGTGAAATCGATTACGGCTCATTACCGATTTCGGACGATCTCGATGATCCGGCCACCGAAGCGCAACGAGCGGGTCGGACGGTCTCTCTCGACGATCGCCTGAGCGCGCCCGACACCCGCGTCGACGAGGATGTGGCGCGCCCGGTGGATCGCGACGTTCAGGTGCTGTGCGCCCGAGTAGCCCATCATCCGGATGGCATCGTCCGCGACCACCCAGCCTCGATCGGGATCATCGAGGCTCGCGTCAGCCAGCCAGATCTCGGCGAGCCGGTAGAGGAGCTCCGTGCCTCCCTTTCCCGAGCCCAGGAGTCGGCCGGCCTGGAGCAACTCGAGCACGATGCCCTCTTCGCTCGGTGGGACGGTGAAGCGGTAGGTGACCTCGGCCATCGTGGGCATGCGCGCGCTGACCGTGGGGGCGTGCAGCCGGGGCAGGTCCAGGTCGAAGCCGATGTCTCCCACGACCATGTGGTCCTCGGCGAGCGCGCGACGATCGCCCGCGGAGTCCTCGAGCCACCACGAGCCGCCCTCGTGCCAGATCGAGACCGCGTCGTCTCCGGCCTCGAGCACGAGCACGCCGGCCGTGCTGGGCACGCGCCCGTCCGGGCCGATCGCGCAGGCCTCGGGCGGGGCGACGCTGTCGACGGTCCACTCCGCGCGGGGAGCGCCGAAGCCGAGGGCTGCACCGGGACGGAGCCTCTGGCCGTCCTCGGCCACCGCCTTTCCGTCCACGAAGGTGCCGTTGCGGCTGTTCAGATCGCGGATCGTCCAGTGGCCCCGCTCGAAGCGGATCTCGGCGTGCTGGCCGGAGACCTCGTCGCCGCGAAGACGCAGATCGCAGCGGCGCGAGCGCCCGATCAGGGTCGTCGACAGCAGGTCGAAGCTTTGATGGGCTTCGGTGTGCTCGATCCGCGCCAGCCGTGCCTCCGCTACCATCCCGTCGTGCCCCCCTCGAATCGTACACCCCCCGAGGAGACGCGTGCGACGCTCGAGGGGGTCCGGGACCACGACGAGTTCGTGCCGGACTGGCCCAAGCTGCCGGATCGCTACCAGGTCCTGGAGTTCATCGCCGCTGGCGGCATGGGCGAAGTCTGGAGGGTGCGCGACACCCGCCTCGATCGGGTCCTGGCCGCCAAGATCCTCCGCGCTGCTCGGGTGGGTCGGGGCGAGGGTCGCTTCGAGCGCGAGGCCCGCACGCTGGCCCGACTGGACCACCCCGCGGTGGTCGGCATCGTCGATATCGGCACGGTCGAGGACGGCCGCCCCTGGTTCACCATGCCGCTCATCCGCGGTCGTACCCTGCGGGAGCTCATCGACGAAGCCCACAGCGGAGGCGCCGCCAACCTGGCGATCCGCCGCCTCCTCGATGTGCTGCGGACCGTGGCGAACGCCGTCGCCTACGCCCACGAGCGCGACGTCGTCCACCGCGACATCAAGCCCTCGAACGTGATGGTCGGAGGGCACGGCGAGGTCTACGTGCTGGACTGGGGGATCAGCCGGCTGGGCGGGGAGCTCGACGAGCAGACCGAAGAGATCCTCGGCCCCGGGACACGGATCGGGTCCGTGTTGGGGACCCCGGGCTTCCTCGCGCCCGAGCAGAAGAGCGGGGACCCCGAGCTGCATCTTCCCGCCGCCGACGTATGGGCGCTCGGCGCGACGCTCTACACCGTCCTCGCCGGCAAGAGCCCCGACGCAGAGGGACGGATCGACGCCGCCGAGATGATGGCGCTGCCCTCGGATCTCGTCGAGCTCATCGACGCCTGCCGCTCCGAGACCCGCCCCTCGGCGGCGGAGTTCGCACAGGCCCTGCGGGACCACCTCGACGGCGCCAAGCGCGCGGAGCAGGCCCGGGCCCAGGTCCAGGAGGCTCGGCCGGGGTGGGCGCGCCTCGCGGCCCGGCGGATTGAGGCCGCTGAAGCCGAGGCCGCAGCGCGCCGGGCCGGCGCCGGCGTTCCGCTGCACGCCCCGGTGGAGGCCAAGCGTCCTCGATGGACGCTCGAAGACCGGGCCAGGGAGTGCCTGCTCGACGCCGAGCTTGCCGAGCTCGAGCAGATCCAGACCGTGCGCGCGGCGCTCAACCTCGACCCCTCCTGCGCGGACGCGCACACCGACCTGTCGGATCACTTCGCGCGGGAGCTGATCGAGGCCGAGTCCCACCGCGACGACCGGCGGGCCCTGCGCGCCGAGGTGCTCCTGCGCGAACACGACCGGGGCGAGCACGAGGCTCTTCTGCGCGGCTATGGTCGCCTGGTGCTCGAGACCGACCCGCCCGGGGTCCTGGCGAGGATCGAGCGCTACGTCGAGCGGGACCGTCGGCTGGTCCCCGAAGAGGCCCAGGATCTGGGCCGGACGCCGCTGGAGGCGCCGCTGCGCGCGGGCAGCTACCGCGTCACGCTGGTCCACACCTCGGGCTGCGAGACGGTCTACCCGGTGCTCATCCGGCGAGGCGGGACCTGGGTCTCCGGGCCGGTCCACGTGCCCGAGGCCATCCCCGAGGGCTGGTGCTACGTGCCCGGCGGGCCGGCGA
>Ga0114933_10004314_pt1 | contig 13376 bp, 10 predicted proteins | sample 4SBtaG_FD_89691 | JGI IMG/M metagenome (GOLD analysis project Ga0114933, IMG submission 89691) | Deep subsurface microbial communities from Kolumbo volcano to uncover new lineages of life (NeLLi) - 4SBTROV12_W25 metaG | ecosystem: Environmental > Aquatic > Marine > Volcanic | place: Kolumbo...
CTTCTTAAAATAGAGTATTCGGTACTACCCCCTCCAACGTCTACATATAAGTAAGTCTTATTATATTCAAGTTTAGATAATGGATTGCCTTTGGCTATAATTTTAGCTTCTTTTAGACCATTAATTAAATTAATTTTTAAACTCGATGTTTCTTCAACCTCTGAAATTACATTTAATGAATTTTTAGACTCTCTTAAAGCAGAGGTAGCATATATTTGATATTCATCAACGTTGTGGACTCTCATCATATATTTAAATGAGATAAGTGCTTCAGAAAGTGTTTTAATCTTATTGTCTGAGATTATGCCATCTCTAAAAGTATCTTCTCCTAGTCTTAGAGGAAGTCTTATGTAAGAATTTTTTTGAAATATTTCTTGATTTCCTGATTGAATCACATAGCAAATTAACATTCTAACAGCATTGGATCCAATATCAATAGCAGCAATTTTTTTCAACTATTCTAATATATTATTAAAATAATCATAAGTGTCCCATTGTGACCTTATTTTTTTATCTGAATTATCAACAAATTTATTTTGAGGTTCGTTATTAATCAATCTAGTTTTTATATTATCCTCATCACTTATTTTAAGTGTTTCAAGTACTTGATTTTTAAGATCTTCTTGATATATTGGACATGCAACTTCAACTCTTTTTTCAATATTCCTTGTCATTAAGTCAGCTGAGGAGATGTATACTTTTTTATCACCTCCATTCTCAAAGACATAAACTCTTGAATGTTCAAGATATTTATCAACAACACTTTTAACCTCAATATTTTCACTGAGACCCAATTTATTAGGAATTAGACAACATATTCCTCTGACTAACAATTTAACCTTAACCCCTGATCTACTGGCCTCATATAGTTTATCAACAAATTTATAACTGGTAAAGCTATTTAACTTTAAAATAATTCCTCCTTTAAGGCCTTTTTTAACGTTAGTTATTTCGTTATCAATCAAGCCAAATAGTTTTTTTGATGTATGGTGAGGTGAAACAATCAAGTGTTTATAATCAAGTATTTTATAATTAGATTGTAGGAAATCAAAGACTTTATTTATTTCTTTTAATATTTTTTGATTAGATGTAAATAGAGTGAAGTCAGAATAAACTTTTGCTGTAGACTCATTAAAATTTCCAGTGCTAATAAAACCATAGTATTTATTTTTTTTACTCTTAAACCTTTCAATTAAACAGATCTTTGAATGAACTTTTAGTCCTTTAACTCCATAAATTAAATCTACACCAGCAGCTTTTAACTCTTGAGAAACCTTTATATTATTTTCTTCGTCAAATCTAGCCTGTAGTTCTATCTGGACTAAAACTTTTTTTCCATTTTTAGCTGCATTTATCAAACAACTTATCACATTAGATTTCTTTGATAGTCTGTACAATGTTATTTTAATAGATTTTACTGTCGGATCAATGGCTGACTGTCTTAAAATAGATATTAAATATGAAAATGAATGGTATGGAGTATACATAAGGTAATCTCTATCCACCAGTTGATCCAAAAGGTTTGAGTCAATTTTAAAGTTATTAATATCTAAGGCTTTATCTTTTGGATATAAAAGGTCTGTTCTTCCTAAATCAGGAAAGTTCATATAGTCACTTCTATGATGATATTTACCTCCTGGTATTAAACTATCATGAGAAGTAATTTTAATTTTTTTAATAAGATAATTTAATGTTCTTTCAGGAATAGATTTATCATAGACTAGTCTTACTGGGTTACTTATTTTTCTTTGATCTACATACTGTTGAATTTTTTTTATGTAGCTTTTTGATAAATCCATATCATCAATATCTAGCTCTGCATCTCTTGTAATCTTCAACATATGTGCTTCTATACTAGAGTAATTAAAAAAGCTAAATAAGATGTCCAAATTATATCTAATTATATCATCAATAAACATTATATATTGCTTATTATCTTTTTTAGGGAGGACTACGAACCTACTAATATTTCTAGGGATTTCTACTAAAGCATATATATCATCAACATTTTCTAATCTAAGATTTGTAATTAGAAAAGCTTTATTATCATTAAAATCATGATATTTATTATCTGAGAGTATGACTGTAACTAGTGATGGACTAATTCTTCTAATAAAATAATCTTTTAGGAATTCTTTGTGTGAATCTGGAACATTATTTTCATCTAGAAATACTATATCTTCTTTACTTAGTGATTTTTCAATTGAGTTAAGTATTAAAGAACTTTCAGACTGAAGATTTATAACTTTTGAAGTTATCTTGTCTAGTAACTCTTTCGCGGCTATATTATCCTTATTATTTTTATTTGAGGCTCTAGCATCAGCAATTCTCTTGATTGTTGCATATCTAACTTGAAAGAATTCATCAAGATTGTTTGAGAATATACCAATAAATCTTAGCCTCTCTAATATTGGAACATCTTCATTAGATGCCTCTTGCAGTACCCTTGCATTAAAATCTAACCAGCTTAACTCTCTATTTATGTATTTAGATTCCAATTTTTAAATTATTTAAATAAGATATTGGTTTCAAATTTATAATATCCGACCAATTATCAGATTCAAATTTTAATGTAAACCATCTTGCAGTTGGTAAATTTAAAATTTTATTTTCAGAAAAATAATTTGATATCTCAGTAAATGCAGGGTTATGACCAACCAATACAACTTCTGAGTAGTTATTATCAATAGTCTCTATAAAGTCAAATACCTTGTTATGGTCAAAAGTATATAGTTCATCACAAATTTTAATTTTATTTAAATTAATTGATAAAGTTCTTGATAATAAAACAGAAGTATATAAGGCTCTATTTGCAGAACTAGTGAATATTATTTCAGACGAAATAAAATGGTCTTTTGATAAATTAGCAATTTTTTTAATTTTTTCAATACCAATTTCACTTAAAGGCCTATTAATATCATCTATATTATATTCCCATGAAGACTTAGAATGCCTTAAAAAAGTAATTACCTTCATCTAAGGTGATAAAATTTGAATATCCCATAAATCATCTGTTAAATAACAAATAATCCTATTATGAAGTCTATTTTGCCTTCCTTGCCAAAACTCAATTTCTTTAATTGATAATTCTATACCTCCCCAGTTATCAGGTCTTTTCAAATTTGATTCTTTATTTTCATTTAAAAATTTATTATACCTATCTAATAGCTCTTGATGACTCTCGATTACTTGGCTTTGATTTGATACTATTGCAGCAGCTTTACTATTAAAGGGTCTTGAGCTAAAATATAAATCCGAGTAATTTTTATCTGACTTTTTTGCTGTTCCTTTAAAGATAACTTGTCTCTCTAAAGAGGGCCAATAAAATGAAGCACATAAATTAGGGTTGTTTGATATTGCTCTTCCTTTATTACTATCATAGTTTGTAAAGAAGACTAAACTTCTGTCTTTAATCTCTTTTAAAAGAACAACTCTGGATGATGGCACATTGTCCTCAACAGTTGAAATTGTCATTGCATTAGGCTCAATTATTCCATCTGATTCTTCTGCATCTTTAAACCATTTTTTAAAGAATTCTATGGGATCATCTCCTACATCATTAATACTTAATGAGTCTTTATCATAAAATTTTCTATAGTTAAATAGTTTCATTGTTCACTTATTGAAAAATTCATCTTCGATGCTAGTAAATAAATAACAGCCATCCTTATGGCTACACCATTTTCTACTTGATCTAAAATAATTGAATTATTTGATTCTACAATTTCAGAAGTAATTTCTACACCTCTATTAATTGGTCCAGGGTGAAGAATTAAGATATCTTTTTTTATATTATTTATTTTTGTAGTGTCAAGTCCATATAACATTGAATATTCTCTATCATTTGGAAAATAAGATTTTTCCATTCTTTCCTTTTGAACTCTTAAAACATTAACTGCATCACACCACTTCAAGGCTTTTATTATATCTGTCTCAATTGATACATTAAGACTCTCAATTTCTCTTGGTATCAAACTTAAAGGACATGATATTTTAATATTTGCTCCTAAAAGATTAAGTGCATATATATTTGATAGAGCAACTCGAGAATGGAGAATATCTCCAACGATTAGTATGTTTTTATCTTTTAGATCACCTAAATGCTCAGTTAATGAAAAACAATCTAATAAAGCTTGAGTTGGATGTTCATGGGAACCATCTCCTGCATTTATAATACACGAATTAGTATTTTTAGACAACAGTAATGGAGATCCAGGGTTTGGGTGTCTTAAAACAATCATATCCACTTTCATAGCAAGTATATTATTAACTGTATCAGTTAAAGATTCTCCTTTCTTAACTGATGAAGATGAACTTGAAAAGTTTACAACATCTGCTCCTAATCTTTTTTGAGCTAATTCAAAAGATATCTTAGTTCTAGTACTATTTTCAAAAAATAGATTAGCAATTGTAATATCTCTAAGAGTAGGTACTTTCTTTATTGGTCTATTAATTACCTCTTTAAAATGTATAGCAGTCTTAAATATTAGGTTAATATCTGACTTTTTAAGAGATTTAATGCCTAAAAGATTATCTACACTTAGTTTATCCATTAGTTTTCAATATATATTATATTATCCTTGGAATTTTTACCCCATACTACATTAACTCTATCTCCTTTGAAAGTATCAATTTTTGCTCCACAATAATTAGCCTCAATTGGTATTTCCCTTTTATATCTTCTGTCAATTAATACCAGTAACTCAATTGAATTAGGTCTTCCATATGAATCCATAGATGACATAGCAGCTTTAATGCTCCTACCTGTAAAGAGAACATCATCTATCAAGACAACATTTTTATTTTCAACTGAAAAGTTTATTTGGGTTGAACTTGCTGAAAGAGTTTTCTCAGATCTCCTAAAATCATCTCTAAAAAAAGTAAAATCTAGAATACCACTTTTAATATCGATTTTAGGATATTCATTATTAAATATTTCTAAAATCTTATCAATCAAAAGGGTACCTCTAGGTTGTAATCCTATTAAGACAGTATTATTAAAGTCCTTATGATTTTCAACTAATTGACATACAAGTCTATTTAGAATAATATCTATTTTTTTTGAGTCAAGAAGAACCTTTTTTGGCATGATTACTAATTACTACAAAAATATGAATTTTAAGTTTTAAGTTTTAAACAAAAAAAATCCTCAAATAATTGAGGATTTAAATTTACTCTTCATCTTTTTTTTTGGATTTTTTATCCTTTACTTTATCATTTTCAGATTCATCAGGCGGAGCATCACTACTGTGAGTCTGTATATGCGAAACAACAACTCGCTTAAACTCTTTACTAAATTCAATGACTTTAAATTCTGCTGTTTCACCTTTTATAAGTTTAGAACCATCGGCTTTGTCTAGATGTCTTTGAGGACAAAATGCAGAGATATCATCATTAAAGTTAATTATTGCACCTTTATCAATTACTTCAGAAACTTCTGATTTATGAATAGTATCAACTGCAAAGTCCTTTTCATATAAATCCCAAGGATTATCTTTTGTTTGTTTATGTCCTAAACTCAACTTTCTTCCTTCAACATCTAAATCTAAGATAACTACATCTATTTTATCCTCAATTGATAAGAATTCTGATGGATGTTTTATTTTTTTTGTCCATGATAAGTCAGAAATATAAATAAGTCCATCTATACCCTCTTCTAATTCAATAAATACTCCAAAGTTTGTGAAGTTTCTCACTGAACCTTTATGCTTAGATCCAATAGGAAACTTCTTTGTAATATCTGTCCAAGGATCCTCTGATAATTGTTTCATACCAAGTGACATCTTTCTTGACTCTCTATCCAAACTTAAAACAACAGCTTCAATATTATCTCCAACGTTCACGAAATCTTGAGCACTTCTAAGATGAGTAGACCAAGACATCTCAGAAACATGAACAAGACCTTCAATACCCTCATCAATTTCAACAAATGCTCCGTAGTCAGCTATTACAACAACTTTTCCTGTAACTTTAGAACCTTCCTTGACATCATCTCCTAATTTATCCCATGGGTGATCAGTCAATTGTTTCAAACCAAGTTGAATTTTTGATTTGTCGTCATCAAAATCAAGAATTACAACTTTAATAGTTTGATCAAGCTCAAGAATTTCACTCGGGTGATTTATTCTACTCCAAGATAAATCTGTAATATGAATAAGACCATCAACACCACCTAAATCAATAAAAACACCGTAAGAAGTCATATTCTTTACAGTCCCTTCAAGAACTTGACCTTTTTCAAGTTGACTTATGATGCCTTTCTTTTGTTCTTCGATGTCAGCCTCAATTAATGCTTTGTGTGATACAACTACATTCTTAAATTCATGATTTATTTTAACAACTTTAAAATCCATGTTTTTGTTAGTGTACTGGTCATAGTCTCTTATTGGTTTAACATCAATTTGAGAACCAGGTAGAAAAGCTTCAATCCCAAATACATCAACAATCATCCCCCCTTTAGTTCTGCACTTAACAAAACCTTGAACAACTTCATTTTTGTCATGAGCATCATTAACTCTGTCCCATGCTTTTATAACCCTTGCTTTTCTGTGAGAAAGAACTAATTGTCCAGATTTATCTTCTCTGGTATCAACTATTACTTCAACCTTATCCCCGATTTTTAAATCTGGGTTGTATCTAAATTCATTTTTTGAAATTACACCTTCAGATTTTGCATTTATATCAATTATAACATCTTTTTCAGTTAAATGAATTACTTCACCATGTATGATGTTGTCATCTGATGTGTCAACAAAATTTTTCTCAACAAGTTTTTCAAATTCTTTAATTTGTTTTTCATCAAGCTCATCAATTCCTTCTTGATATTGATGCCAATTGAAACTTGAAAGGAAATCATCTTGAGGTTCAGCTTTTTTAGTGGAAGTCTTTTTTGTAGTAGCTTTCTTTGTAGTAGCTTTCTTTGTAGTAGCTTTCTTTGGTTTTTCAAACTCCTCAATATTAGTATTCACAGTATTTTCTTCACTCATAGAGCGCAAAAATATAATTAATTAAGTTATTGGCAAAATAAGATTAGTTTTTTATCTAATCAGATTTAATTTTTTGAAGTATTTTATTGAAAACTTCTTTAATTGTTAGGTCTGATACATCTATTTTAAAAGCATCATCGGCTTTTCTTAATGGAGCAATTTCTCTTGTTGAGTCAGTTTTATCTCTAACTTTAATCTCTTCTTCAATGATATCAACTTTAACAGAATCATCATCTATTTGTTTATGCCTTCTTTCAGCTCTAATTCTTGGCTCAGCAATTAAGAAAAATTTAAAATCGGCATCTGGAAATACAACAGTACCAATATCTCTTCCATCAACAACTAAAGAGTTTGACTCAGCTGACTTTCTAAGTTGATCAAATACAAACTTTCTAATTTCTGATTTTTTTGCATAGTTACTAACACTTAAGGATACCTTGTGCCCTCGTATTTTATTTGTTACATCATCATCATTAAGGAAGATTCTAAACTGACCTTCATTATAATCTTGCTTGATAATAATTTGATTTAAGATTTCTTGCGAAATTTTTAAATTGTGTTTTATATTGTTATTTAAAAGATAAAGAGTAATCGCTCTGTAATATGCCCCGGAATCCCTGTAATTAAACCCTAAATTATCAGCTATTTTCTTTGCTTGAGTACTTTTACCTGTTGATGCTTGTCCATCTATAGCAATTATTACTTTATTCAAATCAAATTAACTTAGGATTAATAACTTTTCGATTTATTATAGCATTTGAAATAACATCTTTCATTGAATTAACATAAATAAATTTAAGTCCTTTAAGATATTTAGGATTTATCTCTTGAATATCTTTTTTATTATATGAACTTAAAATAATTTCTTTAATATTTGCTCTTTTTGCTGCAAGAATCTTTTCTTTTATGCCACCCACAGGTAGAACCTTACCTCTTAAAGTAATCTCTCCGGTCATAGCTATACTTTTTTTAACTCTTTTTTGAGTAAATAATGACACTAGTGAAGTTAGAATTGTAATACCAGCACTTGGTCCGTCTTTGGGAGTAGCTCCCTCTGGGACGTGAATATGAATATTATATTTGGAGTAGTCCAATTCTTTTTCAATTCCTAATTCATTTTGATTTGACTTTATATATTCCAATGCAATAATTGCAGACTCTTTCATTATTTTACCTAGATTTCCAGTTATGGAGAGATTTCCTTTTCCTTCAGATATTGATGATTCAATAAATAATATTTCACCACCAACAGATGTCCATGCTAGTCCTGTTACTACTCCTGCTACAGTATTATTTTCGTATTTGTCTCTAAAAAACTTTTTTGGACCAAGAACATCTTTGAGAAAATTTTCATCTTTTGAGTTATTAAGCTTAGAATTAGATACTATATTTTTAGCCCTATTTCTGATTAATTTAGCAATTTGCTTTTCTAAATTACGCACACCAGATTCTCTTGTATAATCACTGATTATGTCTTTTAAAACATTAGATGTTATTTTAAAGTCATTCAACTTCATACCATGTTCTGTAAGCTGTTTTTTGATAAGGAACTTTGAAGCAATTGAGACTTTTTCCTCAGTAGTATAACCAGATACATTTATTAACTCCATTCTGTCTAAAAGTGCTGGATGCATTGAAGATAAATTATTTGCAGTAGCAATGAACATCACCTTTGATAAATCATATCCAACTTCAAGAAAATTATCATGGAATGAGTTATTTTGCTCTGGGTCAAGAAGTTCTAAAAGAGCAGAACTTGGATCACCTTGAGCCCCACTTGATATTTTATCTATCTCATCTAGGACAAAAACTGGATTAGATGTACCTGATTTTCGAATACTTTGAATTATCCTTCCAGGCATTGCTCCAATATAAGTCTTTCTATGACCTCTAATCTCTGCCTCATCTCTAAGGCCTCCTAAAGAGACTCTAACATATTCTCTATTTATAGACTTTGCTATTGATTTACCTAGTGATGTTTTTCCAACACCTGGAGGTCCATATAGACATAGGATTGGAGATTTCATATCACTTCTCAATTTCAGTACAGCTAAGTATTCAATAATTCTTTTCTTAACATCATCCAACCCAAAGTGATCTTTATCTAATATTTTTTGTGCTTTGTCAAGATCAAAATTATCTTCTGAATAATTTTCCCATGGAAGATCAACGATTAAATCAAGATAATTTCGCTGAACAGAGTATTCTGCCACTTGAGAGTTCATTCTTTTTAGCTTAGATAATTCTTTCTCAAAATGAGATTTAATTTCTTGACTCCAATTTTTATCCTTTGCCTTATTAATTAGTTCTTGAATATCTTCTTGATATGAGTTTTCTCCAAGTTCTTCCTGTATTGTTTTCATTTGTTGCTGAAGATAATACTCACGTTGTTGCTGATCTAAGTCATTTCTTACTTTAGACTGAATATCATTTTTAAGGGCAAGCTTTTCATATTCAACATTTAGAAATTTTAAACACTTCAGCGCTCTGTTTTCAATATTTAAGCTTGAAAGCAAATCTTGTTTATCTTTTACTGTTATATTCATGTTTGAACAAACAAAGTTTATTAGAAAAGCCGGACTGTGAATATTTTTGATAGCAAACGAGGCTTCAGAAGGAATATTGGGGTTCTCCTTAATAATCTTTAGTGCAATATCTTTAATCGCATCAATTGTTGCCGTAAATTTACTATTTGATTTTTTATTATTCTTATCAGTTATAGAATTTATGGTTGCCTGAATATAGGGGTCTGTTTTAACTATTGATTTAATTTTGAACCTTTTCTTACCTTGAATGATTACGGTTGTATTACCATCAGGCATTTTTAAAACTCTTAGTATTTTGGCTACTGTTCCTATGTTGAATATGTTTTCGATTGATGGATTCTCAATTTTAATATCTTTTTGAGCAATTACACCAATTAGCTTATTGGACTTATTAGCATCATTAATAAGCTTAATTGACTTATCTCTACCAGCATTTATTGGGATTACAACACCTGGGAATAGAACTGTGTTTGTTAAAGGTAGTATTGGTAAAACCTCTGGAAGATTTTCTTTTTCTAAAGCTTCTTCATCTTCGGATGTCATTAGTGGGATAAACTCAGATTCCTCACCTAGATCATCAAATGACATTTTGTCTATATTATTGAATATTAAACTCATTTAATTTATTTTAAGCCATTTTGTCATAATATCATAAGAATAACATGTATTTGTTTTTATGATATAAATAACACTTAAATAAGGTCAAAAGCTATGCCAACTTATTTTTATCAATTCTTGGAACTCTAGTTAATAGAAGAGCACCCATGAAGAAGAAGAACATGAAAATTATAACAGAGAATCTAACTGAACCTGTAATCTGAGCAGCAGCGGCATAGAAGATCATACCAAAAACAATTCCAATTTTTTCTGTAACATCATAAAAACTAAAAAAAGATGTAGTATCCTTTGTTTCAGGTATAAATAATGAATATGTAGCTCTAGCAACTGGTTGAGTGCCTCCCATCAGCAGTCCAACAAGACCAGCAATCATATAAAACTGAATAGGTGTCTTTATAAAATATGCATAGAGACAAACTGCTCCCCAAAGAAATATTGCAAAGGTTAAGACTAAAATATTACCATATTTCTGTGCCATTTTTGTAAAAAAAAATGCACCTCCAATGGCTACAATCTGGATAAGTAGGATGCTTATAATAAGACCTGATGTCTGTTCAGATGAACTAGTCCATTCAATTTCACTTACACCAAAATATGATGCTATATAGAGTACTGTTTGTAATGAAAAAGAAAAGATAAAAAATGCTAGTAAGAATCTAGTAAACCTCTTACTAGTTCTAATAAATTTGTAAACTCCTTTTAATTCTTTAAAGCCATTCCAAATAATATTTTTTGGAACTTTAACACCTTTGTTTCCACTTGGCAAGTGATAGAAAGAATATTGACTAAATGCAAGCCACCATATACCAACTATTGCAAATGAAGATTTCATAGCAGCTATTTCTGATTCAAATCCAAAAGTTTCATAGAAATTAATCATAATAAGATTAATCAATAAAAGTATTACACTACCAATGTAACCCATTGTATAACCCTTAGCACTTACCTTATTGGTTTGATTTGGATATGTTATATCTGTTAGGTATGAATTATAATAAACCAGGCTTCCCCAGAATCCAATTAGGCCTAGTGTATAAAAGAGTAAACTAATCTCTATTGTTTCAAGTTCAAACCAATATAAACCAATACATGAGAGAGAACCCATGTAAACAAAAAACTTCATAAATATTTTTTTATTCCCAATAAAGTCAGCTATCCCGCTTAATAGAGGAGATAAAAATGCAATTAATAAGAAAGAGAGAGCAGATACAGAGCTTATCAGTGTATCTTTGTTGATATCAAGATTTAATATTTCTACCGAGTTTGTCTGAGAAAAGACATACTGTGAATAATAAATTGGAAATATCGCAGATGAAATAACTAATGAGTATACTGAGTTTGCCCAATCATACAAAGCCCAAGCTCCAATTAGTTTTTTACTCCCTTTTGGATGATCGGTTTTTTTATTAGACATAAATTTAAATGATTCCCAAATTAAGCAAATAAATCAAAAGATATATATATTTGTCAAAAAAATAGATGTACAACAAAATACACTTATTTAGTGTTCTGATTTTTAGTCTTTCGATGCTAAATTGTCAAACAAACACAAAATCTAAAGAACAAAAAATAACTTATAAAGTGAGCAAAACAGACAAAGAATGGAGAGAGGAATTATCTCCTGAAGAATATGATATTCTAAGAAATAAAGGTACGGAAAGACCACATACTGGTATTTATAATATGCATTTTGAAGAAGGCGTATATCGATGTAAAGGGTGTGGACAGGCACTTTTCAAAAGTAATAATAAATTTATGTCTGACTGCGGTTGGCCAAGCTTCGAGAGTGCATTACCAGGTGCTATAACCTACAAAAAAGATACTAGTCTAGGTATGATTAGAACAGAAATTATATGTTCTAATTGCGGGGGTCATCAAGGCCATGTATTTGATGATGGACCAACATCGACAGGTAAGAGGTATTGTGTAAATTCTGCAAGTATAAATTTTATAAATAATAAAAATGAGTAAGAAATATGACTTAATTGTTCTGGGAAGTGGACCTGGAGGATATGTAACGGCTATAAGAGCATCTCAATTAGGACTAAAAACTGCAATAGTAGAAAAGGAAAGTCTTGGGGGAGTTTGTCTGAATTGGGGATGTATACCTACGAAAGCTTTACTTAAATCTGCACAAGTTTTTGAATATTTAAAGAAAGCTGATACATATGGTTTAAAAATTAAGGATTTTGATAAAGATTTTGATGCTGTAGTAAAGAGAAGTAGAGATGTAGCTGAAGGTATGAGTAAAGGAGTTAATTTTTTGATGAAAAAAAATAAAATTGATGTAATTACAGGTTATGGTAAAGTTATACCAAACAAAGCTGTCTCAGTTGAAAATGACGGTAATACTGAAACTTTTGAAGCTGATAACATAATAATTGCTACTGGAGGTAGGTCTAGGGTTATTGAATCTATTCCCCAAGATGGTAAAAAGATAATTGGATATAGGGAAGCAATGACATTGCAAAAACAACCTAAAAAGATAATTATTGTTGGATCAGGTGCTATAGGGATTGAATTTGCTTACTTCTATAATTCAATGGGTACCAAAGTTAAGATTGTAGAATATATGGATAGGATTTTACCTGTTGAAGACAAAGATATTTCTAATCAACTGAAAAAAACATTTAAAAAGTCTGGAATTGAAATTTTAACTAACTCAGAAGTTGTTTCTTCTGACACAAAAGGTAAAGGTGTTAGGGTCCAGATTAAATCAGATGGTCAAATTTCTGAACATGAAGCTGATATAGTACTTTCTGCGGTAGGTGTGAAAAGCAATATAGACAATATAGGGTTAGAAGAAGTTGGTATTGCTGTAGATAAAGACAAAATTATTGTTGATGAATTCTACAAGACCAATATCCCTGGGTATTTTGCAATTGGAGATGTAACTTCAGGTCAAGCACTTGCTCATGTAGCGTCTGCTGAGGGGATTTTATGTGTTGAAAAAATAGCTAATCATGATGTTGAACCTATTGATTATGAAAATATACCAGGGTGTACATACTGTGCTCCCGAAGTAGCCTCAGTAGGATTAACTGAAGAAATGGCTATAGAAAAAGGTTATGGTATAAAAGTAGGTAAGTTTCCTTTTTCTGCCTCTGGTAAAGCACAAGCCTCTGGTCATTCTGACGGGTTTGTAAAAGTAATTTTTGATGAAAAATATGGTGAGTGGCTTGGTTGCCATATGATTGGAGCTGGAGTAACTGATATGATAGCTGAA
>Ga0114933_10004317_pt1 | contig 13374 bp, 15 predicted proteins | sample 4SBtaG_FD_89691 | JGI IMG/M metagenome (GOLD analysis project Ga0114933, IMG submission 89691) | Deep subsurface microbial communities from Kolumbo volcano to uncover new lineages of life (NeLLi) - 4SBTROV12_W25 metaG | ecosystem: Environmental > Aquatic > Marine > Volcanic | place: Kolumbo...
ATGGTCTTGGGCAGATCCAAAAAATTGATAAGAATTTTCATCGACTATAACAAAATAACTTAACTCTTCTCCTTGAAGAAATTCTTCCAAAATTACTTTTTTTGAAGATTTAAACTTACCTTCTAAAATTTCTTTTGTACTTTTAAAAGCGTCTTCTTTAGTCATGCAAACAGACACTCCTTTTCCTGCAGCTAATCCATCTGCTTTTACAACTATGGGAGTGGTATTTTTTTCAATAAAATTAGACGCGTCTTTAAAATTATCAAAAATTCCAAAGTTAGCGGTTGGGATATTTTTTCTTTTACATAAATTTTTCATGAAAGCTTTTGAACCTTCTAATTGAGATGAGAACTTATCTGGCCCAAATACTTTAATTTTCTTTTTTCTTAAAAAATCTACCAAACCATCAACAAGTGGCTGTTCTGGCCCAACTAAAACAATGTCAATTTTTTTGTTTTGTATTATTTTATATATTCCTTCAAAATTTAAAACATTTTCATCTATGTTTTCTGCTATTTTTTGAGTACCTGCATTTCCAGGTATACATATTAATTTTTTAATTTTTGGTGATTGCCTCAATTTATAGCACAAAGAATGTTCACGACCACCACTTCCTATGACTGCTAAATTCATATATTATAAGATTCGTTACTAATTAAATATACATGAACGGCAATAAAGCAAAACTTAAATATAATCCAAATAATTTTGAAGTTATTGAGGACGGCGATCATGTGGTTTGCGCCGTTTCTGGAAAAAATATTCCTGTTAGTCAACTTACCTATTGGAATGTTGAACTACAAGAGGCCTATTTTTCACCAAAAGAAGCTCAGCAGAGATATGAACAAATAAATAAAAAAAAATGAAAATTTTAACTTTTTTATTTTGGCTGATTGTTTGAGCTTGTAACAAATCGCATGTTCACGACCACCACTTCCTATGACTGCTAAATTCATATATTATAGATATACTAATAATTAAATATATATGACTGGGAATAAAGCAAAAATTAAATTTAATCCAAATAATTTTGAAATTATTGAACAAGGAGATTATGTAATTTGCGCAGTATCGGGAAAAAACATTCCCTTGCAAAAGTTGACCTATTGGAATGTCGAATTGCAGGAAGCTTATTTTTCAGCAAAAGAAGCCCAACAAAGATATGAAGGATTAAACAAAAAATGAAATTATTAACCTTTTTAACTTTTTTATTAATTACAACCTCAAGTTTTGCAGCTACTTTTGAGGGAAAGTTTATTCAAGGCTCATTCATTTTAGGAAAAACCGAACCTGGATCAGAAGTTTTTATAGATAAAAAAAAAATAAAAGTTACTTCAGATGGCTATTTTGCTTTTGGATTAGGAAGAGATAGAAAAAATGATGTTGTAATAACAATAAATAAAGAAAAAATTATTAAAAAAGTTCTAAAGAGAAAATATAAAATTCAAAGAATCGATGGTTTAGAAGAAAAGAAAGTTACGCCACCAGAGGAAGTTTATGAAAGAATTAAAAGAGAAAATGGGTGGATAGGAGAGGCTAGAGCTATTGATAGCAACTTAACTTATTTTAAAAATAAATTTATAAATCCACTTGAAAATTCAATAGTAACGGGCGTTTATGGAAGTCAAAGAATTTTAAATGGAAAACCTAAATGGCCTCATTATGGAATAGATTTTGCTGCTGAAGAAGGCACAAAAATTAAAGCTATGTTAGATGGTGTTGTAACTTTGGCTGAACCAGATTTATTTTATACTGGAGGAACATTAATATTTGATCATGGTCACGGAATTTCGACTTTGTATATGCACATGAAAAAATTAATGGTTAAGAAAGGTCAAAAAGTAAAGCAAGGAGATGTGATAGGAACAGTTGGTTCAACAGGAAGATCAACGGGCGCTCATTTAGATGTCAGACTTAATTGGTTCCAAACACGTTTAGACCCAGCGACAGTATTAAATATTAAGTAATCAAATATATTTTTCTTTTTTTAAAGAAAGAATAAATTTACAGCTGGCACAAGATAAATTATATTCTGGTGGTTTTTCCATCAAACTAATATCAATAATATCGGTAACTCTTTTGATTAAGTCTTCGTAGCATCTATTACCTTTTAGATATAAAGTTTCAAATTTCATATTACAAGAACCTTCTGAAATTGAAGTAATTTCTTTTGGTTCAAACAGGTATAATCCCAGCTCCTCAATATCTGAAAATTTTGGAGTTTTAGAATTTGGATTTTGAAAAATAGTTGCATAACTTTCTAATTGCAGTTTATAGTTTTCAATTTTAGATGGACTAATTTTAGTGGTTTTCAAATCAATAATTCCGTACTTCTTTGGACTAGTTTTAAACTCAATAACTACGTCCGTCTTTCCACTAATTATAAAGTTTCTTCCTTTTTTATCTTTGAGAGTAGAAGATCCTATAAATCCATTAAGTTCTGTCATAATGCGACCATCAGGTAAAGCATTCGACATTAATTTTATTGATTGATTAATCAAAAATTTTTTTTGAATAAGATCAAACGAATTAAATATTGGAGGAAAAAAGGCATCAAGCCTTATATTCCTATGTGATAACCATAAACATCTTTTACACTTAAGCGCATAATCAAGACCACTGGGTGTAACTTTAAAAATTGTTTTTTGATTTATACTTATTTCCATCGATTATGTGACCAAATCCATTGTTTTGGATTTTCAATTACCATCTTTTCTATTACTTGATTAATTCCAAGTGTAATATTTTTGGTATCCTCCTCAACGTTGCCTGTTTTTTTAATTTTATATGGTTCATGGATAGTCATTTCAAAATTAGGACCCTCTTTTCTTTCCAAAGAAATTGGCACTAGTTTACAATTATACTTTAGAGCAAGCTGAGCAGGTATAGTTGTTGTATGTGCCGGTTTATTAAAAAATAGAGATCGGGGACCTTCGCTAACTCGCTGATCAACCATTAATGCTATGCTGTAACCATCCTTAACTTTGCCTATTATTTCTCGCATACCCATTCTTCCTTTTGGAATTTGATTTGGACAAATATATTTCATTCTTAGATATTCCATTAATGGGTTTAAAAAAAAGTTATTCAAAGGTCTATATATTGCTGCACATTTTATTCCTGATTTATATAATTCCATTGCCATCAACTCAAAATTTGCAAAGTGACCAGAGTAGAAAATGGCTGACTCATTTTTATTTTTTATCTCATTCAAATGATTTGCACCGTTAATTTTCATGTGACTAAAATTTGTTCTATTAAATTTAAAATCTTTTAAAAAAACATATTCAGCAAAAGTTCTCCCTATGTTTGACCACATATCATCAATAATTTCAGACTCTTTTTTTTTATCTACATTTCCGAGTCCAGTTTTTATATTTTGTTTAATAATTTGTTTTGATCTAAATAGTGGGCCAATAGTTCTACCTAAAAAACCTCCAATATTTGATGCGTTTCTTAAACCCACTATTTTAAAAATGGTGAATAATGAAATTATAGATGTAAATTCTAAAAAATATTTAATAGTTTTCATATAATTTTTTTTATTATTTCTATAAACTGTTCTTTATTTTCAATATCAATATTTATTTTTGAATAGTTTATATTTTTTTTATTTTTTTCTGAAATTCTAAAATAATCTTTTTCTGTTGTTAATAAAATACAATCTTTTTCTTTTGTTTTGTTTAGCAATTTTTCAATTTCATTTTCAGAGTATTTATAGTGATCAGGAAATTTTATTGTTTCGATAATATTTAATTCACTTTCTTTTAATAAATCAAAAAAATTTTCTGGATTTCCGATGCCAGCAAAAGCTATAATTTTTTTATTTCTTAGTTTTTCAATATTTTGAAGCTTATAATTTATATAAAAAATTTTGATCTTGTCATTTTCGCTAAATATTTTATTTTGAATATCTTGGTTTTTTTTGCCATTTATCATTACACAGTCAGCTCTTTTTAATGCTGATAAACTTTCTCTTAATGGTCCAGCGGGAATAATTAATCCATTACCTATCCATTGTTTTTCATTAAAGCAAACTATAGATAAATTTTTTTTAATAGAGAAATCTTGAAAACCATCATCAAGAATTGCAACATTAACATTATTTTTTGTTGCTTCATTAATTGCTTCTATTCTTTTTTTACTTTGATAAATCTGTCCCGTTTGTTTTTGAAGATTTGCTTCATCTTGATGGGATTCGTATCTCTTTCTAATAAATGCCGGATTCATATTTAATTTTTTTAAAATAGAAAATATTTCAATGCAAAGCGGTGTTTTTCCTGTTCCGCCTAAATAAATATTCCCGACACAAATGGTAGGTATCAGAGATTGACTGTTCTTTGTAAGGCATCGTTTCAAAAAACTTAAATATTTAAATATTATAGAAGCAGGAAACAATAAAATTGAATAAGCAGATATTTTATTTCTATCCCAAAACTTTGGTTTAAAAAAATTCATCTACAATTATTTATATATATTTTTTTAATTCTACGATCACGTTATTAAATATATTTTGACCATATTGTTCTATTTTTTTTGAAATCTCGACATTTTTATCTCCATTGACGTTAAATTCTTCAACTAGAGATAGACTTAATTCATCAGAATTATTAATTTTTTTAGTGACTCCCAGAGTTTCAAGATAGTCATAAATTTCGGTAAAGTTAGTAACATTTGGCCCATGGAAAATTTTGCATCCCATCCTGGCGGCTTCTATAGGATTCTGTCCACTGTCCATTATTAAATTTTTTGATAAAGACTTTCCAACAAAAACATATTTTGAAATGTCATAAAATTTTAAAGACTCCCCATACGAATCAACAATTAATATATCAGTATTTTCATTCACTTCGTTTAATTTTGTGTATCGAGATATTGTAAGATTTAAATTTGATAATTCTTCTATAATTTTTTCAGTTCGATCTATGTGTCTCGGAATAATAATAGTTAAAATATCATTATAATTTTTCTTAATTTTTAAATGAGATTTGGCACACAAAATTTCTTCATTTGGATGAGTGCTTGCGGCGCACCATATTTTTCTATTTTTAATTTTATTAAGTAAATTAATATTTAATTTGTTATCGAATTTTTTTTTAGTTTGCGAAAATTTTAAATTTCCATAATTTTTAACATTTTTAACTCCTAAGGTTTTAAGAAACTCCTCACTTTTTTTATTTGATGCAATACATAAATCAAATTTACTAAATATCTTTTTTGCAAAGTTAATAACATGTTTCCATCTTTTAAAAGATTTTTCGGTTATTCGTGCATTTATTAATAAAAGGGGGATTTTTTTTTCACTTATTTGTAAAATTAGGTTTGGCCAAACTTCCGAGTCAATAAAAACTGATAAATTAGGCCTCCAATGTTCTAAAAATTTTTTATTTAATACTGGAATATCTAAAGGTAGAAATTGATGAATTACTTTTACATTTGTTTTATATCTTTTTTCTAAAATTTTTCCCGAACTAAGCGTTATAGATGTTAAAAGTATTGTACTTATTTTTTTATCTTCTATGCATCCTTCAATTACTGGAAGAATACTCATTGCCTCTCCAACACTTGCCACGTGGAACCAAATTAAAAAACCATCATTTCTTATTAGATTAATTTGAGATAATTTTTCTTTATATCTAATACTATCTTCTTTTTTTCTTAATTTTCTAATTTGCAAGTATATTGGTGCAAAAGGATAAAATAGGAATGTAAAAAATTTGTACCAGAAATACATACCTTATGCGCTTAGCTGTTTGCTATATAGATTCTTATAAATCATTGAATTTTTAAGCAGTTCATTGTGAGTTCCAGTATCTACAATTTTTCCTTGATTCAAAACTATAATTTTATCTGCTCTAATTATTGTAGATAATCTATGAGCAATAACTAATGTAGTTTTATTTTTTGTAAGATTAATAATTGCATTTTGAACTTTTTCTTCAGACTCTGCGTCTAATGAAGATGTAGCTTCATCTAGTAATATAATTTGTGAGTCTTTTAAAACTGCTCTTGCAATTGAAAGCCGTTGTTTTTGACCTCCAGATAATCTTATGCCATTTTCTCCAATAATCGTTTCAAATCCTTTTGGTAACTTATCAATAAATTCAGTCGCAGCAGCAAAATCACAAGCCTTTTTTATTTGTTCCTCTGTTGCTAACATATTTGCATAAGCTATGTTTGCTCGTACAGTATCGTCAAATAATATTATGTCTTGGCTAACCATAGATATATTTTTTCTTAGAGATGAAAGTTTAACAGAATTAATATTTTGTTGATCAATGTATATTGCTCCTATTTTTGGATCATGAAATCTTGGTAATAAATTTATTATTGTACTTTTCCCAGCTCCGCTATGACCAACTAAAGCAACTGTAGAACCTCCTTTGACAGAAATATTTATATCTTTAATGGCTTTTTCATCGGTATTAACATAAGAGAAAGTTACGCCTTCAAATTTTATGTCTCCCTTTTTCATTGTTAAAACAGGAGAACTATCAATTTCTCTAATGGTTGGTTCATGATCAAGGACACCAAAAACTCTTTCTGCACCTACCGCACCTTGATTAAAAAGCATATTGATTGTAGCCAAAGATCTTATTGGTTGATAAGCCAACATCATAGCAGTCAAAAAAGAGAAAAAATTATTTATTTCCATTTGATTGTTCGCAATCATAAATCCAGAGTAATAAATAAATCCAGCAATCATAATGCCGGTTAAAACCTCCATAATGGGTGTGGCTCTAATTAAGATATTGCCAATTTTAATTTGTATATTTGTTCTTTCATCAATTTTTTCCGCTGATCTTTTAAATTCAAAATCTTCTTGTTGGTATATTTTTATCATTCTTGTTCCCTTAATAACTTCAGACAAATATGCAGTTAAACTTCCTTCAATTCTTGCACTTTCAGAAACTGCTTTATTAATTCTTTTACCTAAAGATTTTGCAACAAATGCAGCCAAAGGCATCATAATTAATGCAAACAAAGCTAGATTCCAGTTTTGATAAAACATTAAGCCAACCAAAACAATTAAAGTTAAAGAATCTTTCATAAGATTTAAGATACCAGCGCCCACCATCTGACTTATTTGCGAAACATCGTAAAAAAAATGAGCAATATATTTTCCCGAATGTTTTGATTCTATCGTGTTGATATCTGATTTTAATATACATGAAGCTAGTTGCGTCTGAATAGTTTTTACAACACTATTGCTAATTTTTATTAAAATAGTTCTGGCGCCGTATAAAGAAGCACCCTTAAGCGTGAAAGATAGTGCAATAGCTATTGGTATTAAGAGCATCATTGTTTTATCTTGTTCAACAAAAATTTTTTTAATAGCAGGATCTAACAACCAGGCTATAGCACCAGTTGAGCCAGCTACTAATAAAGAGAGTAAAAGTGAAAATATTAATTTAACAAAATGTTTTTTTACATAGCTATTAAATAATCTTAGTAAAATTTTTTTTAGTTTTTGAAAATTCATAAAATATTAAATGATAAAATAAAAATAAGAATCAGAAGTCCCGTCAGGTTGTTATTTTTAAAAGCCACCAGGCAAGATTCTGCGTTAGAGATTTTAGAAATTTTTAATTGATAAATAAATGTAGAAATAAAAGGTATCATTAATATTAAAAGATATTTATTTATATCCATAATTAAAAACATTATTAAAATTAAAAAAACACACAAACTATAGCAACTTCCAACAAAGATTTTTATATTATTTTTAAATTTAATCGAAGTTGATTTAACACCAATAATTTGATCATCATATATGTCCTGGAGTCCATAAATCGTGTCATAGCCTAGTGTCCAAAATATGGCTGCCATATAAAGGATAATTGACTCTGTTGAAAAATCTCCAATTATTGAAGTACAACCCATAATTATTCCCCAATTAAATGTTAATCCTAAAAAGAGTTGAGGCCAGTAAGTTATTCTTTTCATAAAAGGATAGCTGAAAGCTAAAAACATTGACCCGAGGCCTAAAATTATTGTTAGTAAATTAAATTGTAAAAGAATTAATAAAGCCAAGAGACAAAGAAGAATTATATATATAAATGATTCTGTAATTGAAATTTTTCCTGCTGCTATTGGTCTTTTCTTTGTTCTTTTAACTTTTTTATCAAGATCTCTGTCAACAATATCATTAAATATGCAGCCAGCACTCCTCATTAAAACGGAACCAAGAAAAAAAAGAATTATGTATTTTAAAAATAAATCTAATTGATTATTAAAATAATAACCAAGTGACAGTCCCCATGCACATGGCCAAAATAAAAGTAGAAAACCTATAGGTTTATTAAGCCTTGTTAATTGAATAAATATTTGGAATTTTTCCATTAAGGAATAATAATTGAGGGTCCTATTATCTTTCTTGCTTCCAAATCTTTGTGAGCTTCTACTACTTCATTTAGCTTATATTTTTTAAAGATTTCTACTTTTATCTTTCCAAACTTTATTTGTTGAAAAACTTTTTCTGAAGCTTCGTTAAGCAAATCCTTAGTTGTAAAGTAATGTCCACCTGTTGGGCGCGTAAAAAAAAGACTTTTGGGCTGAATATGTTTTTGTACGTCAACATTTTTTACTGGGCCAGAAGCATTTCCAAACGAAACCATCGTTCCTGTGTTTTTTAAACTAGCAATAGAATCTTCAAAAGTTTTTGCACCAACACCATCATAAACTACTGGAACTCCTTCCCCTTTTGTAAAATTCATAACTTTCTCTGTAAAACTTTCTTTAGAATAATTGATAACCAGATCACACCCATTTTTTTTTGCTATGCTTATTTTTTCATCTGAACCTACTGTTCCAATAACTTTACAGCCTAAACTTTTAGCCCACTGACAAAAAATTTGAGCTACACCTCCGGCTGCGGCATGAAACAAGATAGTATCATGAGATTTTACAGCATAAGTTTTAAACAAAAGATAATATGAAGTAAGACCTTTTGTCATTATTGTAGCTGCTATATCAAAATTAATTCCCTCTGGTAACTTGATTAATTTTTCAGCTGGATAAAGTATTTCTTCAGCATAAGATCCGATAGGCATACCACCATAAGCAATATTATCTCCTACACTTATATCCTTAACTTTTGATCCAATTTTTTTTACTATTCCGGCTCCTTCCACTCCTATACCCGAAGGTAATTTTAAAGGATATAAACCTGAGCGATGATAAGTGTCTATATAGTTTAACCCTATTGCTTTATTTTCAACTAAGGCTTCGTTAGGACCTGGTTCTCCAATTTTAACATTTTCAATTTTTAAAACTTCAGGGCCTCCAGTTTTTTCAATTTTAACAACGCGTGTCATTTTTGAACAAAATTTCCGCTATGATAATCTTCAACAGCTTGAAGAATTTCTTGTTTAGTATTCATAACAAAGGGTCCACCTCTAGCTATTGGCTCCCCAATAGGTTTTCCAGATATTAGTAGAAATTTTGATGGAATTATACCTTTAACTTTCAATCTCTCACCTTTGGTGAGTAGAATTAAAGTAGAGTTCTTAACTTTTTTATGATTTTTATCCCCAATTTTAATTTCACCCTCAATTAAATAAATAAAAGAATTGTGAGTGGAAGGCAGATTAAAATTAAACTCTTTATCCTTTTTAAGTTCAATATCAAAATATACTGGTTCAACATTGTGACCTTTGATAGGACCTTCGGCATCAGCAAATTTTCCAGCAATAGTAATTACTTTTTTATCGGAGTCCTTATGAATCTGTATTTGTTTAGAGTCTACATAAATATATTCAGGTTTATTCATCTTTAATTTTGCAGGCATATTTACCCATAGCTGGAATCCATGAAGTTTGCCCTCAGTCATCGCAGGCATTTCAGAATGAATAATGCCAGCACCTGTTTTCATCCATTGAACATCGCCCGCGCACATTCTTCCTTTTGCTCCAGTACTATCTTTATGTTCAAACTCTCCGGCAAGCATGTATGTTACAGTTTCAATTCCTCTATGGGGGTGAGCAGGAAAGCCACCAATATAATCATCTTTATTTTCAGAGCCAAATTCATCTAACATTAAAAAAGGATCAAAATAATTAGGATCAACACCAATGCTTCTTTTTAATTTAACGCCCGCACCATCAGATGCTGGTATTGAATTTATAATTTTACTTACTTCAATATTTTTCATTTATTTACTATGTGAACCATCACAAAATGGTTGATTATTAGTTTCTTTGCAAACGCAAAAGTATACTTTTTTTGTTTCTTCAGCTTTATATATAACCGGTCTAAAATCCGTACCTTTGTGAGAATTGTCACAAAAGGGTTGTTTTTTGCTTAATCCACACGAACACCAAGCATAATTTTTTTTGTACTCAACATCAATTGCGATTGGTTCGTTTCCTGCCCTTTGTCCTTTATTCATTATATAATTTTCAATAGTTCTTTTAAATTATTAATTATATATTTTGGTTTATAACTTAACTTATCAAAAATTTTATCAAATCTATTAACCCAAACAGCTTTATATCCAAAAACTCCCCCACCAGAAACATCCCAAGTATTAGAACTCATAAAACAAATATTTTCAGGTTTACAGTTGTATTTTTTAATAGGTATTTCATAAACACTTGCAGCAGGTTTGTAAATTCCAACAGATTCAATAGAAAAAATATCATCAAAATAATTTTCAATATTATTACTCTTAACTAATTCATTTAAAAGATCTGGAGTTCCGTTAGATAATATAGCTAATTTAACTCTTTTATCTTTAAGGACTTTTAAGCAATCTACAACCTCCGTGTAGGGACTAAGTTTTTTATATAAATTTAATAATTCATTTCTCATTTCTTTTTTAATTTTAAAAGTTTCCATCGTGTGATCCAAAGAGTCTTCCGTAATTTCCCAAAAATTTTTGTGTTTTTTCATAAGACTTCTTAACCAAGTATATTCGAGCTGGGTAGTTCTCCAGGAATTTGCAAAACCTTCCCATCTACTTCCTAGCTTTTCTTTACATTTTTCTGCGGCAGAATTTACATCAAACAAAGTTCCGTATGCATCAAATACACAGGCTTTAACATTTTCTATTTTCATAACAAATCTTCTAATTTTTGAACTTCGCCAATTTTAAATATAATAGCATCATCTTTGTGATAGCCATACATATTAGTTGCGTTTTTAAATCTTACGGGAGGCTCAAAAGGATCTTCGAGAGAAAGTACTACAGTGCCCCAATGCATGCCTAAAACTTTTTTACTTTTTAAATCTTGACCAATATTTAATGCTTCTTCGGGATTTGTGTGAAAAATAGATTTATCTTTTTTGGGCGCCATAGGATAAAAATTATAAGCGCCGATATTAATAAAAGTTAAATCAATGGGTCCATATTTTTTTCCAAGTTCTTTATAAATATTTCCATAGCCAGTATCGCAAGCAAAAAATATTTTTTTATTTTTGTATTCTATTAAAAAACTACCCCACAAAGTTTTATCAGTATCAGTTAATGTTCTTTTTGACCAATGCACAGCGGGTACAAATGTAATTTTTAAATCATTAACTGTTATTTGATCATACCAGTCCATTTCTTTAACGTTTTTAAATTTATTTTTAGTAAAATATCTTCCAAGTTTAAGAGGAGTTAGGACCTCAGCTTCTTTAAAGGGAAATTTTTTTATAGTTTTATAATCTAAATGGTCATAATGATTATGAGTTAACAAAAACAAATTTACCTCTGGTATTTCTTTTAAATCAATAGCAGGATCAACATATCTTTTTGGACCGAAAATTAAAGGACCCATATTTTTTGAAAAAACAGGATCGGTAATTATCGTAGTATCACCAAGTTTAATCAAAAACGTTGCGTGTCCAATCCATGCAACATAATCATTATTTTTAAATTTGTTCAGATTTTCTAATACTTCTTTTTTGTCTATCACATGATCAGATGGAATATTTACTTTAATTTTTTTCTTTTCCTTGTTCCATTTTGACATATCCCATTTAAAATTTGGATCCCTTAGCGGGCTTCCTTCAGGATTTCTAAAAGTTCCGTCTGGCAAATGATGATAAGGAGTATCTTTCATATTTTCTGCAAAACCATTATAACTAAGATTTATGATAAAAATAATTATTATTAATTTCAATTTATAAAAATTTTTCATGTCCTCCAAAATAAGACTTTATTTTTCCAAAGAATTAAAAGCTAACTTATTAACTTACCTTTCTAATGAACAATCGCATTATATTAAGAATGTAATGAGATTAAAGCCAGGTGACACAGTTTCGCTGTTTAATGCAACAAATGGTGAATGGGATGCAAAGATTATTAATCACAAAAAAGAAGGTACTGAGTTTAAAGTAGAAAGATTAACAAAAAATAAAAAACCAGAGACCGATGTCTGGCTAGCTTTTTCTCCTATAAAAAAAATTCCCTTAGATATGATGATCCAAAAAACAACAGAATTAGGTGTCCAAAAATTTATTCCAATATTATCAGATAGAACAATTGTTCAGGAAATAAATATTGAAAGACTTAAAAAAATTATTATTGAGGCCAGCGAACAATCAAATCGAATTTCAATTCCAGAAATAAGACCATTAGAATCCTTAAAAATTTTTTTAAATAAATTTCCAAGCAATGGAGATTTAATTTTTTGCGATATAAATTGTAAAAATGGTGATTTAAAAAATATTTTATTAAAAAAAAATCATGGTCCAGTTTGTATCCTTGTAGGACCTGAAGGAGATTTTTCAGAAAAGGAAAGACAATTAATAATTGAAAAAAAAGAAATTTTTTCTTTGTCTTTGGCAAACAACCTTTTGCGTGCTGAAACGGCGGCTATAGCAGCTGTTACAATTGTCAATTACCAGTTAAATTTTAGTTAATTTAAAACTGCATCAAGTTGACACAGCTTTTGCTTAAAATGACTTATACTTTTTGTGGAAAAAAAAACTATATCAATTATAGAAAGTTGTTTTAGAACAATAAAAGTTGTAAAAATAAGTCATAAATTTATAGGAGTTATTTAAGTGTTTGTAGCAATTATATTTGCATTAATCATTGTTGCGTCGATAGCATTTCATTTTTGGAGTCCATGGTGGTGGACGCCAGTGGCTTCTAATTGGGGAAATATTGACGATACAATTATTTTGACTTTCTGGGTAACGGGCGCAGTCTTCGTCGCCGTATGTTTGTTTATGTCTTATTGCGTTTGGGCGTATCGTTATAGACCAGATAGAAAAGCAGAATACAAACCTGAAGATAAAAAATTAGAATTTAGACTAACTTGGCTTACAGCTTTGGGAGTAGTAGCTCTACTTGCTCCAGGATTAGTAGTTTGGAATAAATATATTTCAGTTCCTGAAAACGCTTTTAAAATTGAAGTAGTTGCTTACCAATGGGGTTGGAAT
>Ga0114933_10004318_pt1 | contig 13371 bp, 14 predicted proteins | sample 4SBtaG_FD_89691 | JGI IMG/M metagenome (GOLD analysis project Ga0114933, IMG submission 89691) | Deep subsurface microbial communities from Kolumbo volcano to uncover new lineages of life (NeLLi) - 4SBTROV12_W25 metaG | ecosystem: Environmental > Aquatic > Marine > Volcanic | place: Kolumbo...
AGTGATGGGCTATTATTTTGATTATTAAACCTTTTCGCTGAATAAATATCAGAGGATGATTGAATTATGAAAGTCGGGCTTTTCTTAACAAATCAACAGTTTATAGATACTGACATGGTCGTCGCTCTAGACGATCAAGTTGCAATGGTACATCACGCTAGAGATTTTGGCTGGGATACCCTTTTATCAGGACAGCATTATTTAAATGAAGGTAACAACCAACAACTCCAATTGGTTCCATTTTTAGCACGCCTAATACCCGAAGCTGGAGATATGAATATAGCGTTAGGAATACTTTTATTAAACCTTCATAATCCCGTTTACACAGCAGAAACGGTTGCTAGCCTAGATGTAATATCACGCGGCAAACTCATTTTCGGGGTTGGTCTTGGATATAGAGATGTCGAATTTGATGCGTTTGCCGTACCAAGAGGCAAAAGGGTTGCTCGTTTTGAAGAATATCTGGAACTCATTCAAAAACTTTGGACAGAAGATAACGTTACGCATAGAAGCGAGACTTGCACCTTAAATAATGTCCGAATGAATATCCGACCGATACAACAACCCCGGCCACCAATTTGGCTTGCAGCCAATAATGATAAAGCAATAAGAAGGGCGGCCAGGATGTCAGATGCGTGGTTCGTTAATCCTCACTCGCAACTAGAAACTATTCGGCGCCATATGGGTATTTATAATTCTGAACTGAAAGACTGTGGAAAATCCGCCCCTAAAGAGCTTCCAATTATGAAAGAAATTTTTTGTGCTAAAGACAAAAAATCTGCTGTCGAACTCGCTGGATCCTATCTATTTGGAAAATATCAAGATTATGCAAAATGGGGCCAAGACAAAGTAATGCCCGAAAATGAAAGCTTCGATCAAGAACTCGAGGACCTAATCAAGGGAAGATTTATTCTTGGATCACCCGAAGACTGTTATGAAGAACTTCGACCTTATTGGGAAGAATTTGGAATGAACCATCTTATCATTCGAACGCATTGGGTTGGAATGCCTCGCAATCTCTCTTTAAATAGCATGGAGCTTATTTCAAAAGAGCTAATACCAGAATTAAGAAAAGTTGACGCTAAGCCAGCCCTTTAAAGTTTTAGAAGACTTAGTATTATGTTATTTAGCAGCTTCCTGTTTGGATTGTAGCATTTCCACACGTTCAAAAAGCCGCTGTCTAGGCGAAGGGATTGGCTTGTTATATACGCCAAAAACATGTCGTTTAAAAAAATACTCTGTCAATTGTAAACCTTCTACAAATTCTTTTGGGGCTTTGTAACCCTGTGATGTCAAGAATGACGGCAACGGTAAAAGTTTATCTTTATACTGTTGACCTGCTATCTCGCTCACCGAGCAACCACTTTTTGGACTAACAAAAGATAAACCCTCAACCTCCCCGGTTACAACGCATTTATCTAGGCCCAATTTAAATCCGGTCTCGCCTAGAAAGCCTATTTCCCATCGAATATATGCAGCAAGCCATACGTACTCGTCATAATCAGTTATTGTTTCCAGTAAAACTAAGAGGCCGTGCCAAACCTCCGAAATTGGCTCGCGATCCGGTAGGGCCTGATCAATAATAGCTACGGCTGATGCAAGACCCAAAAGTTTCAAAGGGTCATCAAAAAAGTGTGTTGCTATACTCTTAATTGGCTCTAACTTAAATGTACCCAAATGTTCCGATAGGCGAGCCCGCCAACTTGCCTTTACTCTATTTCCCATCTGTAACAAACTACGCATCGCTACTGTTTTAGTGCCACGCACTAAGCCTGCGTGTTTGCCATTCTTTTCCGTAAATATGTTTACAACGGCGGAATTCTCACCATAAGGCGTGACCCTCAATATTACTGCTTCGTCTTCCCAGTTAATCATTATTATTATGCATTGGGATTAAGCCCCCAAATTTTGTATCGATCAGGATCATCCATCCAATTCTCTCGCACTTTAACGAATAAGAATAAGTGGACTGGTCGCTCTAAAATTTGTTCCATCTCAATGCGAGCTGCGGTACCAAGTATCTTTATCATCGAACCGTGTTTTCCAATTACAATCTTTTTATGGCCTGCTTTTCTGAGATAAATGATTTGGTTTATAACGATTGCGCCATCGTCTCTCTCGGTCCATTCTTCCGTCTCCACTGTGGCTCCATAGGGTAATTCTTGATGCAGTCGCATGAATACCTGCTCCCGGGTGATTTCAGCAGCCAAAAGTCTTGCTGGTAGATCTGTAATATCGTCTTCTGGATAAAGCCACGGTCCCTTGGGTAGCTCTTTTGCCAAATAATTAAGTACTTCAATGCTTCCCTCGCCGGTAAGAGCAGATATAATGAACGTCGCATCAAAAGCGCATTTTTCTTCGAAAACTTTTATTAATGGTAGAAGTGTTTTAGTATCCACCAAGTCCACTTTATTAAATACTAAAATTTTTTTCTTTGCCGATCGACCTAACTCTTGAAGAATTTTCTGCGTATCAAAATCTATAGTGCTTTTCTGGGCATCATATAAAAAGAGCGTGATGTCGGCATCACTTGAGCTACTCCAAGCTGCCTCTACCATGGCTCTATCTAATTTCCGTTTTGGTTTAAATATTCCCGGTGTATCGGAAAAAACTAACTGCGATTTCTCATGAATACAGATACCCCTTATTACCGATCGCGTTGTTTGGACCTTTCGTGTTACTATTGTTACTTTTTGGCCTATGAAGTGATTTATTAAGGTTGATTTTCCCGAGTTTGGGGAGCCGATAACTGCTATAAATCCTGCTTTTGTTTCCTCTAGCATTCTTGTACTCTTGTGACGTGTGCTAATAGAGACTTAGCAGCCATTTGTTCTGCTTGTCTTTTTGATGTTCCATAACCTTTTTGTGGTTCAAATTTGGCCAAACACACCTCAATTAAGAATTTTGGAGAATGGGCAGGCCCCTCCTGCGAAATAACGTTATATTGAGGAAGAGCATATTGTCGGCGTTGCGCCCATTCCTGCAGAGCAGTTTTTGAATCCACCGGTGGATCTTCGTCAAGTTCTAACAGCGGCTCCCAATGCTCTAGTATAAATCGCTTAGCCACTTCAAGCCCACCGTCCGAATAAAGTGCTCCAATTACCGCTTCCAAAGCATCGGAGAGTATTGTTATGCTCTCTCTTGCACCAGCTGCCTCCTCACCAGCAGAAATTAGCACGTAATCTCCGAATTTTATTTTCCTTGCAACAACCGCAAGAGAATCCCTCCTAACTAACTTTGCATAGCGTCTGGAAATTTGACCTTCTCTTTCATCGGGAAACCTTTTCAATAAAGTCTCAGATATTACTAACCCTAATACCCTGTCGCCAAGAAATTCCAATCGCTCATATACATTCCAGGAAGAACGCTTTAAACTTGCGTGGGTAAGTGCTTGCCTTAATACGTCAGGATCACGAAAACGATGCCCAACCAATTCCTCTAAAGCTGAAAGTTTGAAAGTATTGGCATTCATTTTATGATACCAAAAATCCTGTCAAAGCGAATGGCATTTGGCCAAAGCCAGAACTGCCACCAAGACCATTTTTTATTCCATGACCAAAATATTATATCCGCTTGTCCTATAAAGTGTTGAAAAGGTACAAAACCTACTGTGGAGTCCCTACTATCCACAGAATTGTCCCTATTATCACCCATCATAAAATAATGACCTCTGGGTACCGAAAACACTCTAGTATTGTCAGCACCACCATTATCTCCTAAAACTTCTAAAATTCTATACGATCGACCATTAGGTAGTGTCTCAACAAACTGTGGTACTAAAAACTTACGACCAAACGGGTCCATTTTTGGCATACCGTCTATGCGTCTGCGCTTTACCAAAGTGCCGTTAATGTAAAGTGATCCGCTCTTCATCTGGATTTTATCTCCCGGCAAACCAATAATTCTTTTTATATAATCTACATCGGTATCAGTTGGCTTTCGGAAAACGGCAACATCGCCTCTAGCAGGCAAAGAGGAAAAAATTCTTTCAGAAATAATTGGTGGTGACAAAGGCATTGAATAACGACTATAACCATATGAAAATTTTGAAACGAAGAGATAATCTCCAACAAGAAGAGTTGGGATCATTGAGCCAGATGGAATATTGAATGGCTCGTATGAAGTTGTTCTTACGACCGTAGCTATCAGCACTGCCCATATAATCGTCTTGGCAAATTCCCATATATTATTGGATTTTTTTTCTGTCATTTCTCATTTAACACTTCAAAAAATTTGGCTAATTTCTGACATTTTTACAATCAATCTGTCCCTCGGTCCCAGAACCTTTAATTGAGCGAAAGTCATTAGACCTGCCAGGTAGGCTTAACAAACGTTTAATCATTATCTCGAATATTTGTTAATTTGTTTTCAGCAGAGATTACTACAAATGCCTGAGCAAATGGCAATTCATCAGACAAGCTTAAGTCAATACGAGCCACCATACTTTCTGGCGTTAATTTTTTAAGCTGTTCCGCCGCTTTGCCTGAAAATTCAAGAAAAGGTTTGCCTGACTTATTATTTCTTACTTTCATGTCTTTCCAACGGATTCCCGTTTGTCTCTCATCTCCGAGCGCCTTCCAACCAGCCTCCTTCGCAGCGAAACGCTTCGCCAAAGAAGCAGCTGGATTTGCGTTGTTTAGGGATCTAGTTTCCTCTTCTGCGGTAAAAACCTTTTGGATAAATCTTTCTCCAAACTTATCCAAAAGGCTTTCTATACGCTGCACACTAACAATATCATTCCCGATACCTAAAATCATGTTTACCCTCCCAAACCTATCATCCCAATTGTTCCCTTTAAACTCTTACATTGTCTATAAGACTGCGCATCTTCTTAATGCTTTCGCTAAGGCCACTAAATACAGCATCCCCAATCAAAAAGTGTCCAATATTTAGTTCAGCAACATTTTTAATTTCGGCAATTTTCTCAACATTTTGATAATTAAGGCCATGCCCAACATGACACTCAAGCCCTAAATCAGTTGCAGTTTGGATTGCTGCCTTAATTTTTTCTAATTCAGCCAACTGTTCCTTTGGTTCAGCATCGGAATACGCACCAGCATGGATTTCTATAACGGGAACACCCAACTCCGCCGCTGCTTGTATCTGCCTTTCATTTGCCTCGATAAAGAGAGATACGCGAGTTCCAACGCTTAAGAGTTCATCACAAACCCTTCGAAGACGATCTAATTGTCCTACTACGTCCAGTCCACCTTCAGTCGTAATCTCCTCTCTTTTTTCGGGGACGATACAAGCTGCGTGAGGTCGATGCTCAGCAACTATATCTAACATCTCCTGTGTTGCCGCCATCTCAAAATTTAATGGGAGGTCGACTTCGGTTATTAGCCGATATATATCGTTATCTTTTATATGGCGTCGATCTTCCCTTAAATGTGCGGTGATACCATCCGCACCAGATGTTTCGGCAATCTTTGCCGCTTCTATTGGATCTGGAAATACGCCACCTCTTGCATTACGCAATGTTGCCACATGATCTATGTTCACTCCTAACCTAATAAGGCCCATTAATCACACCTCAATTTCATTGTCATAAATTAATTAAATCTATTATCAAAAAAAGCGATGGCTACTAAAACTTAGAAAAACCAACTGCTGTGCGGGAACAAAAGACCAATGATTAAGGTTAACCTCTTGCTCGCTCCACCGAAGTTATCACGGGGGTTGCCCTCAAGGCGCCTATAATATTTCTTAAGTGTTTAATATCGCTGACCTCAACGTCTATCTGCATTTCAAAAAAATCTGTGGCTCTGGTAATAATTTTCAAATTAATAATATTTCCTCCATTTTTGCCAATTATTGAAGTGAGACTTCCCAAACTACCCGGTTCATTTTCTAATACCACACCAAGCCTTCCAATTTGCTTAGGTGAATTTGTCCCAACGTCCCATGAGACATCGAGCCAACGTTCTGGCATTGCCTGGAAACCCTCTAAGGTTTCACAATCCACCGTATGTATAGTTACCCCCTTACCAGTCGACGTTATACCAACAATTTTTTCGCCAGGAAGTGGGTGACAGCATTGGGCATAATGAAATGCCATACCAGGAATTAATCCTTTTAATGGTATGGCGTCAGCTTGCTTTTTCTTATCAATCGACACGACGTTGCTAAAAGGGGCACCAATCGAAAACTCCTTTTCTGGTGTAATTGCTTTCATTATTTCTTTGGTTGATACTACTCCCTCGCCAATCGCCGCTAAAACATCCTCCACCTTATCGTATTTAAATTCTTCCACGATTTGCAAAAGTAATTTTTGGGAATACCTGATGCCCATTTTTTTCAAAGTTTTTTGAAAGATGGCTTTCCCAAGATCACAAAACTGTTCATAACGCTCATTTCTTATAAATCTTCGTATCGCAGCCTTAGCTTTACCAGTTACTACGAATTTTTCCCAAACGGGCGAGGGCGATGCATCTTTTGAAGTTTCAATAAATACCTGGTCACCATTCTCAAGTTGAGTATTTAAAGGTCGCAACCGCCCATTAATTCTCGCTGCAACGCAAGTATCACCAACCTCTGAATGAACAGCGTAGGCAAAATCAACTGGATTGGCGCCTCTTGGAAGAGCTATTAGCTCACCTTTTGGGGTAAACGCGAAAACCTGATCCTGATACATCTCAAGCCTTGTGTGCTCCAAAAACTCTTCAGGGTCCGAGGCTTGATCAAGGATTTCCAATAGCTCGCGCAACCAGCGGTATTGCTTTCCCTCAGTCGTAGCCGATTTTTCTTGTTTGTAACTCCAATGAGCCGCTACTCCTAATTCAGCCACTTCATGCATTTCGTGAGTACGGATTTGAATTTCTATCCGTTGTCGTTTTGGACCGATTATACCAGTATGAAGAGATTGATAACGATTTGGTTTGGGTGTGCTAATGTAGTCTTTAAACCTACCGGGCAGCACAGGATAAGAAGTGTGAAGTAAGCCTAATACCTTATAACAATCCATCTGATTTTCAACAAGTAGGCGGAACGCAACAATATCAGAAAGCTGTTCGATGTTTACACTCTTGCGTTGCATTTTTTGCCAAACGGAATACGGAGATTTTGCCCGTCCAGAAATTTCGACTTCTACTCCTCCTTCTTGACATTTTTTTAAAAGTTCGTTTTCAATGTACTTTATCGTATTCCCACCCTCTTTGACCAAAACGTCGAGCCTTGAAGTCACTGTTTCATATGCATCTTCATTTAACTCTTTAAAAGCAAGGAACTCTAGTTCATCCTTAATTTCATGTATGCCTATTCTCTCCGCCAATGGTGAATAAATATCCATGGTTTCAAAAGCAATTCGTTTTCGCTTTTCCTTATCGGAGATGAAATGCAGTGTTCTCATGTTATGTAAGCGATCAGCTAGCTTAACTAGGAGGACACGTATGTCATCTGACATCGCAATAACTAATTTTCGAAAGTTTTCCGCCTGCTTTCTATTATCGGACACAAGGTCGATGCGACTTAATTTAGTTACCCCGTCTACCAGACTTGCTATCTCTTTACCAAACATAAGGCTTATCTCTTCTACAGTCACTTTTGTATCTTCGACCGTGTCGTGAAGTAGAGCCGTTATTATAGTATAGTGATCCAGTTGCATTTTTGTTAAAATGCCCGCAACTTCAAGAGGGTGGGAAAAGTAGGGGTCTCCTGAGGCGCGTCTTTGTGAACCATGCGCCTTCATTGAAAATACATAGGCCTTATTCAGCGCATCCTCATTAGCCGCCGGATCGTACAACTTTACCCGTTCTACTAGTTCATATTGTCTGATCACTCTTAGCTCTCCGAGGGATCAATCGTATCCCGACCAACTATAAAACACGGATACCTTACCTGGGAAATGACCTATTAAGTTTCTTCTTTCAACGTCGAGTCGTCAATATCCTCAAAAACTTGTCCCGTTACAGCGGAACCTTCATGAATTTGCATCCCCATATCATCTGCCATTTTAGTCCCATAAGATATCTCAACAGGACCTGAGACATCTAATGATCCTGCTATGAACTTTTGCTCCTCATTTTCTTCGCCATCAACTTCTTCGTCAGGCTCATCTATCTCTACGTGCCTTTGCAGGCCTTTTACTAGGGATTCTTGTATATCCTCAACAGGAATTTTTTCCTCCGCAATCTCGCGCAACGCCACAACCGGGTTTTTGTCATTATCTCTATCAATAGTGATCTCTGCTCCGGACGCGACATCCCTCGATCGTCGAGCTGCAACCATCACCAGATCAAATCTATTAGAAATTTTTTCTATACAATCCTCTACCGTCACACGCGCCATAACTAAAAACCATTCTCTAAGATTTCTCGATACGACCCTTTATACGGCTAGCTATAGATTTGGGCAATAGCCAAGATCTACATACTAATTTTTTTTAAGCTTACAGACTTAATCCACTATTTTTTTTATTTCTTGGTCTGCCGGCAACCATGTTATTAGATCCGGAATATTTTGCCCCGTTAGTGGCGATCGCCAATCTGGACAAATATCTCTTAACGGCAAGAGTACAAATGCTCTTTTTTCCATCCTGGGATGCGGCAATATCAATTCAGGACAATCATCTATTATCATTCCTTTATAGTCCAACAGATCCAAGTCTAAAGTCCTGGAAGAATTTAAGTCGGACCTCTGACGCCCAAAAAGATCCTCAATACTATGTAAAACATTTAATAAAGACTTTGCTCCTTGATTGCTTGAAATTTTCACAACTCCGTTCACGAACCAGGGCTGCTTAGAAATTGGAACAGGCGCTGACTTATACCAATTCGACTGTTTACAAACTTTCAAACCAAATTTGGGAAAGTGCTCAACCGCAGACAAAACCGTATGATACGGTGATAAACACCCCTTCGAAGTTAAATTTGAACCAATTCCCACATAAATCATGACCACCTACACCAAAATAATATTCTGCTACTCATAGATTTTATTTTCAATTACAAAAAAACATCGCTTTTTCTATTTTAAACACGACATTTTGGGCAATAGAACCTCTTTTTAATTCTATTTTTTTTTAATTTTCTGATTATAATCAAGCTCATAATTATTCAATCTCCCACTTAGAAACCATGATTATTCAACCCGATACAAAATGTGCTCAATGTCGTCGGCTTTACAAGTTTCGACTCGAAAATGCTAAAAAGTATACTGATTGGCACAATGCACCCGTTACCTCTTTTGGCGATATAAATGGACGACTTCTTATAGTTGGATTAGCGCCAGGTCTACGTGGCGCTAATAAGACTGGTAGGCCTTTCACTGGGGATTGGGCGGGCGATCTGCTGTATGCAACACTAGAGAAATTTAATTTCACTAAAGGACAATATGGCGCATCGGCAAAAGACGGGCTTTATCTCTTAAACTGCAGGATTACGAATGCTGTTCGCTGCGTTCCACCAGAGAACAAACCAACAGCAGAGGAAATTAACACCTGCAATAAATTTCTAAAAAGAGAACTTGAAGGAATGAAAAATTTAAGTGTAATAATGGCTTTGGGGGGCATAGCACACTCGGCTGTACTATCAGCATTAAACAAAAAAAAGTCAGATTACAAATTTAGCCATAATAGCCTGCACAATTTAAATCAGCACTTGCATATGGTGAGCTCTTATCATTGCTCCAGGTACAATACAAATACTGGCCGTCTTACCCAAGAAATGTTTGAAGCAGTCTTTGAAAGCATAAGACGTAAAATATGACTATCCTATCTTAACCTTTTTCACGCAAAAGCCTCAATTTCTCGCGCTGCCAGTCACGTTTTTTCTTATCTTGACGTTTATCAACTTGGCGCTTACCACGTGCAACACCAACTTCAAGTTTTACGATTCCTCGAGCGTTAAAATAAAGCTTTATTGGGACTAATGTGCAGCCGTCTCTACGAACAAGACCAAGAAGCCGGTTTCTTTCCCTTTTATGAACTAACAAATTCCGAGGACGACGTGGTTCGTGATTAAAGCGATTGGCTGCTTCATATTCTGGGATATGTAAGTTGAACAGGACTAAATCACCAGAGGAGTCGCCCGCATAGGCTTCACTAAGACTGGCTCTACCATTTCGAAGGCTTTTCACCTCCGTGCCATGAAGAATAAGTCCTGCCTCTAATGTCTCATCTATAAAATAGTCGTACCTCGCTCTACGATTTTGTGCTATGGCACGGAAGTGCTCGCCAGCCACTCACTATTCTCCGTGTCTATCAATGAGATATAACTTTAGTTTATTAAGCCTGCGTGTCGCATTGCTGCAGCTACTTTAGTTTTACTATCTTCCGCTATTTCACAAATGGGCAAACGGGCGTTCGGAGAACACAATCCCAGAAGGTGAGCAGCATATTTTACTGGACCCGGGCTTGTCTCACAAAACAAGGCGTCGTGAAGAGGCAACAATCTATCATTAATTTCCCGTACAGTATCCAAATCTCCCTTTTGCCAAGCCTTATGCATTTTAGAAAGCGGTCCAGGCGCGACATTACAAGTGACGGATATACATCCATGCCCACCTTGCGAGAGGTAAGGAACGATAGTTGCATCCTCACCTGAAAGTTGGCAAAAATCTGCCCCAATCTCTAGTCTAGTAGCTAATGGACGGACCAAATCCTGTGTAGCATCTTTCACCCCCACTATGTTGCTATGCTCCGATAAACGTTTCATCGTATCAACGCTCATATCGACGATGCTTCTTGGTGGAATATTATATATAATTATGGGCAGATCGACGGCATCCGCTATAGCCATAAAATGCCGATACATTCCCTCCTGAGTAGGTTTGTTATAATATGGCGTGACATGCAAGGCCGCGTCGGCGCCCGCTGCTTTTGCGTGTTGCGTGAACTCTATTGCTTCCAAAGTAGAGTTCGAGCCTGCTCCAGCTATAACTGGAACCCGGCCACTAGCTTCGTCTATGCAAACTTCAACAACTTTTTTGTGCTCATCGTGACTAAGGGTCGGAGACTCTCCGGTTGTACCAACAGGAATTAGTCCATCAGTCCCCTCATCTATTTGCCAACTTACTAATTTTCTGAAAGCTGATTCATCTATCGCATCATTAATAAAGGGAGTTATAAGTGCTACCAATGAACCTTTGAACATCGGGTTTCCAACATTATATGTCATTTCAAGACCCTCTTAACCGATTCGTGCTGTCTAAACATACGACCTTGACGTCAATACAGCAAGCGTTTGAATTAGACTTAGAAAAATTCAAAATATCTTTTATTTACTGTTCCAAACTTTTAATGTCATAACATTGCAGATATTTTTGCTTTAAAAGAGCTTTTGGACAAAGGTGAATTCCACTTGCAATCGCTATATTTCCTGTTGTTAGCAAGTTTTTTTCTATTTTTGGAAACAGATGGCCCTAGGGCAGAAATCCAAAGACATGTTGCAAAACAAAAAGCGAATATTTTACTACCACCCCTTCCGCGTTTTAAACCAAACCTAGCGCCTTTTACGAGAACTTCTGAATCGGCACTTAAGATTTACGGAATAGCCATCCTGCACGCAAAAAAGGGTGAGTGGAAAAAATTAGAACAGATTAAACATCTAACTAAAAACGAACATCTAGAAAAAGTTATTCAGTGGTTAAAAATTAAGCACCCAAAAACTCGGCATGGCTTTCAATCAGTTGCTAAGTTTCTTCGGCAGAACCCGTATTGGCCAGAACGCAAGCAATTAATTCAACAAGCAGAGATGCTTCTATCGTCAAAGCAATCGCCACAAATGAAAAACCAATGGTTTAATGAATATCCACCCAAAACAACGGGCGGTCATTTGAAATGGATAAACGCACTCCAAACAATGGATGATACAGAAAGCCTAAATGCGGCAGTCCTTTCGCTTTGGAGGACAAAAATATTATCTAGCCGTCAGCAACGTCTTTTAGCTCGTAATTACAAACACCTTATAACGCCTGAAATGATATGGGATAGACTGGACTGGTTGCTTTGGAAGGGCTATGTTAGATCGTCGCAAAGGATGTATCCGTATATAACTCAGAATCAAAAATATCTAGCTGAGGCTCGCCTTCGTCTTCGGCATATGATGGGTTCTGTTGATCCAGCTATAAAGAAAGTTTCAGAAGAACTAAGGACCAGTGATGGGCTTGTTTTCGAGCGCTTACGATGGCGTCAGCGCAAGGGCATGATGGAAAAAGCAAGAGAACTATATTGGAATATTTCCAAGGAACAAAAATTCCCGCGGTTTTGGTGGAGAGAAAGATCAAGACAAATTCGTTATTTACTTAAACAAAATAATTTCGACACCGCATTTCTTTTAGCAAAGTCACACTTTCAAAAAGAGGGACGGAATTATGCAGAAGCACAATGGCTGGTGGGATGGATTGGCTTGCGCTACGTTAACAAGCCAAAAGAGGCATCAGCTTACTTTCTAGATATGTACGGTAAAGTAAGCACTCCTCTCAGCAAAAGCAGAGCATCCTATTGGGCAGGAAGAGCTTTTGAGAAAGATAATGACAGCTTGACCGCAAACAAATGGTTTGAAATTGCTGCGGAATATCCAACTACATATTATGGGCAGTTGGCAAACAAACAACTTGGAAGAGCTGAAATTAGCCTGCCCAAGGACCCTATACACAAATCAAAAGTTAAAGGGGCTCCGCATATATTTGAGCTTGTCAACATCGCATGCCTTCTACATGAGATTGGGAAAACTGATTTGGCAACGAAGTTTTTAAAAACTGCATCAAGATATGCGGAAAGTCGCGAGCACGTAGTAGCTATAATTGCCGGAGCATATAAAATAAAAAAATTTCATTTAGCCGTATATGCTGCACGCCGAGCTGCAAGAAAGGGGATTTTTGTCATCTCAGCAAGTTATCCGCAACCTAATCTCCCTGATACAAGCAATGTTGAGAAAGCTCTGGTTTTGTCAATCATTCGTCAGGAAAGTAATTTTGATCCTCAGGCTAGAAGTCATAGAGGAGCCCTTGGCTTTATGCAATTACTGCCTCGAACAGCCAAGTCGGTTGCAAAAACTCTTAAAATAAATTTTGAAAAGAATAAATTAACAAGCGACAGTAAATACAACGTGAAGTTAGGTGCAAACTATCTCGACTCCCTTATAAAGAAATACGATGGAAGTTATCCACTTGCTATTGCTGCATACAATGCTGGCCCCCACAATGTTAACAAATGGATAAAGAGGATGGGAAATCCATCTCACAATAAAAAAGCACTTATTGATTGGATAGAACGAATTCCTTATCGCGAAACTCGAAACTATGTCCAGAGGGTACTGGAGAATTTAACGGTCTATCGCGAACTACTTGGAAATAAAGAAATTCATTAATCTATACCTCTTAAGCTGGAGTGTATGCAGTCAGTCCCAGCAGTGCTCGTCGTCGCAACCAAGG
>Ga0114933_10004320_pt1 | contig 13370 bp, 9 predicted proteins | sample 4SBtaG_FD_89691 | JGI IMG/M metagenome (GOLD analysis project Ga0114933, IMG submission 89691) | Deep subsurface microbial communities from Kolumbo volcano to uncover new lineages of life (NeLLi) - 4SBTROV12_W25 metaG | ecosystem: Environmental > Aquatic > Marine > Volcanic | place: Kolumbo...
CACGGCGACCGGGATCAGCCAGATCGCGTCCATGCGCGCCAGGGCCTCGCGGACCTCGTCCAAGGGAACGCCCCAGAACGCCAGGTCCAGCAGCAAGGCCCCGATCAGGATCCCGATGAGGACTTTCTTCAGCAACGGCGTCGCGTAACCAAGAGCGGCAAGAGCCACACCCCGAGCAGCGCCCCGGTCGATCCGCAGCCCCCTCGGCATCGGCCCGCGTCGGCCTCGACCGGGTTGGTGCCCTCCCAGTACTCGCGCAGGTTGAGGATCCCGTCCCCGTCTGGATCCTCGGCCGAGTCGTCCCTTCCGACGTGCAGGCCCCAGTAGTCCTCCCAGGCATCCGACATGTCGTCGCGGTCGGTGTCGATGGGCATCTCGAAGTCCAGGCCGACCTCGGCGCCCTCGACGACGGTGACGAGGGTCTGGACCTCGGGGTTCGGCGTGCCCGGCCAGAAGGTGCGCACCCAGCCCGGATCCCGGTCGCAGTAGGGCGTGTAGAAGACCTCGGCGCTCCAGGTGCCGGCGCGGAGACCCTCGACCCGGTATCGCCCATCGCGATCGGTGCTGGTCGCCTTGGTGTCCTGCTCCTCGTCGGTGGGCTGGAGGTAGACCGTCACGCCCGGGACGGGCCAGCCGGCGTCGTCCAGGACCTCGCCCGTGACCTGTCCTGCGACCGGCATCGAGACGACCACCTCGGTGTCGACGCCGTAGTCGACCTCGAAGAGCACCCGCTCGCCCTCGGCGTCGCGGACGTAGTCCTGGACGTAGCCCTCGGGCTCCGCGTAGACGAAGAGCGTGTAGCGCCCCTCGTGCAGGCGACCGGCCCGGAAGCTCCCGTCGGCCTCGGCCTGGGTCCCGAGCCCCACGGTGTTCGTCTCGTTGAAGGCGATGATCGTCACGCCGGAGAGGTCTCCTTCCATGTCGAGCACGCCGGTGATCGCGGCCTCCTCGTACATCCGAAAGTCGTAGTCCTCGAGCCCGCCGCCCTCGTCGATCGGGAGGGTGTCCGCGGGCAGGGGCTGATCCGGCCAATAGGTCTGCGCGTAGCCGAGGCGCGAGGCCCACCCGACGAGGTCTCCGGCGGGGATGCCCTCTCCGACGTAGAAGCCCTCGTCGTCGCTGGTCACGGAGACCACCTGGCTGCCGGCGTAGAGGTGCACGCTCGCCCCGGCGACGGGGCCGTCGAAGCCCTCGAGGAAGCCGGCGACCTGGGCCCCGACCAGAAGCTCCACCTCGCCGACGTCGTGCACCTGGCCTCGGGTGACGTCTACGCGCTCCCCGCCCGAGGTCACGCCCCCCAGCTCCTGATCCGGCAGCCCGTCCTGGCTGAAGTACAGCGCGTAGGGATCGCTCCCGTCCGCGTCCAGCCCGAGGAGCTCGAAGCGGCCATCCGAGCCGGACCAGGCGTCCCGCACGATGCCCGAGGTCTTCGTGCCCTCCCCTCGACAGAGCACACGGACGCCCGAGCGCGGCGCGCCGTCGAGCAGCACGAGCCCTTCGATGGAGCCTCCCTCCAGCAAGGAGAAGTCGAGGCCCTCGACGATGTCCTCGGCCTCGAGGTCCAGGCGGGTTCCGTCGCAGAAGCTCCACGCGCCGGGGTGGTAGCGCTCCACGTGATTGTGGCCGATGGGCACCGCGCGCAGCCGGTAGGAGCCGCGCTCCAGGTCCTCGATCTTCCAGTTCCCACCTGCATCCGTCGAGGTCTGGGTGTTGCTCAAGGTCTGGTCGTAAGCGACGACCAGCACGGCCTCCAGGGGCTCGCCGTCATCGGAGACGACTTGCCCAGACAAGGTCGCTGCCAGCGCTGCGGTGGTCCACCACGACATCGGCGCATGGTAGCCGGCGCCTTGTCGCGCGCACTGCAGGCCGCTAACATCCGGGCGCACTCAGACGGCCTCACCAGGTTGGTGCAGCGGAGCAGATGCGGTTCAGAGGCAAGGATTACGACGGCGAAGGGGTCACCATCGCCATCATCGACAGCGGGATCGACAAGTCGGATCCGCGCTTGGAAGGCGTCGACATCGACGGCTGGAACATCTCCCTGAGCGCGACGGGACACGCCCTGCTCGGCGCCGAGTTCAAGGACGACAACGGTCACGGGACCGAGATCGCGGTCGCCGTGCATCGACTCGCTCCGAAGGCTCGCCTGCTCGCGGTCAAGATCATGGACGCGAAGCTCAAGACCTCGGCGGACCTGATGGCCGCCGGGATCGAGACCTCGACGCGCAACGGCGCCCTGGTCATCAACCTGTCGCTCGGTACGCCGAACATGGGCAAGGCGCTCCTGCTGCGGGACTGTTGCGCTCTCGCCGTCGAGAACGGCAGCGTGGTGTTGGCCGCCGCGCACCCCAAGGGCGAGCGCGCCTACCCGGCCGACCTGCCGGAGACGGTGGGCGCCGCGAGCCACCCCGACTGCCCGCTCGAGAAGTACTACTACTTCGCTCCCCACCGCTTCCCACGGAAGGAGTGGGGCAACCTGACCGGCAAGTTCCTGGCCCACGGCTACGCGGTCAAGGGCACCCGGGACCGAGGCTCCTACCGCGGCTCGGGCATGGCGACCGCCTACCTGTCCGCGCGCGCTGCGTGCATCTGGCAGGCCCTGCCCAAGGAGACCCCGATGGGCATCGTGGACGTGCTGCGCCAGCTGGCGCTGACCCCGGTGCCCGAGATCGGCTACGGCTGAGCCCGATGTTGTGGCTGGCCGCAAGCCTGGCCCAGGCCAGCCCGGCTGAACTCTACGGCTTCGGCGGGCGAGCGATGGGGCGCGCCCAGGGAGGCGTCTCGCTCGACGGTGACGCCGGCGCCGCCTTGCTCAACCCCGCCCAGCTGGTCGGGCACGACAAGGCCCAGGTGCTCGTCGGCTACGCGCTCGTCCGCTTCGACTTCGACGAGATCCCGCCGCTCTACTGGGACACGAACCAGGACGGCCTGATCGACGAGAACGACGCGCCGCTCACGATGGGCGAATACGACAAGGGCGACGGCTTGATGCTCGGGCTGCGGCGTCCGATCGGAAAGCGCTTCGGCGTCGGCGGCGCGCTGTTCATCCCCCAGTCCCGGCTCCTTCGGCTGCAGACCGTCGATCCGCAGCTGCCGAACTACTTCATGTACCGGAACCGCACCCAGCGCTACGCCTTGGCGCTGGGCTTCGCCGGCGAGCCCGTGCGAAGCCTCCAGGTCGGCGGCGGCGTCCGGCTCCTGTCCCGCTCGGTCCTGGACGTGACCTTCACGATCGACAGCGTGGTCCGGGGCGGCCAGCCCTCGGACGCGGGCGTCGATGACGTGGTCGCCCTCGAGGCCCGGGTCCATGACCTCTCCTTCGACCTGAAGCCCGCCGCGGTGCCGGTCTTCGGCCTGCGCTGGGACGCCGGAGAGCTCATCGAACCCCTCGACGGCCTGGCACTCGGCTTCGTCTGGCGCAACGAGGGCGGGATCCCCGTCGACGTGAACCTGGACGCCCAGCTGAACGCCTCGGCCGAGGACGTCGGCGAGCTCGACCCGGTCAGCGTCACGGCCCTGGGTCAGGTCTACATCAACATCTTCGATCACTACATGCCGATGCAGTTCCAGTTCGGCGGCAGCTACTCGGTCGATGACATCCTGCACATCTACGTCGACGTTCACCACACCCGCTGGGGCGCGATGCAGTTGAACTCCACGCAGCTCCTGGACGCGGAGCTCCAGGCGACCATGGCGGACCTGGGCGGCCTGACCATCGAGAACGGCCACGACGTCAGCGGCATCGAGTGGCGGAACACGTGGAGCCTGCGCACCGGGACCGAGCTCTTCCTGCCCCGCTTCCCTCTCCCGGGGGACCTCGGCTGGAAGGCGGCCCACGTCCGCGGCGGCTTCGGCTACGAGCCAACCCCGCTGGTGGCCCAGACCGGCTCGACCGCTCTGCTCGACGCCGACCGCATCCTCTTCGGCCTGGGCATCGGCGTCTCCCACGGCGCGATCAAGAACACGGTCGAAGGTCCCGTCAGCTGGGACGCCTTCTTCCAGTACCACACGCTCGCGAAGGGCACGCTCCAGCGCCCCGCAACTGGCGAGGGTCGCGCGGGTTACCCGGTGGACGGCGCCCAGATCCCCATCGGCGGTCACTTCTTCACCACCGGCTTGCAGTGCTCCTTTGACTACTGACGTCCTGAACTCCTGGGCCTCCTGGGCCGCGAACCTCAACGTCGGGGCCATCCCGGACCGGGTCCTGCAGCGCGCGCGATTGCAGCACCTCTCCACCGCCGGCGCGCTGCACACCACGCTCGCCGCCGGCCAGTCGCTCGGTCTGGGACTGGGCCGAGGCAAGGTCCCAGTCGTCGGCAGCAAGCGCAAGGTCGGCGCAGCGCAGGCGCTTCGGTACCACGCCGGCAACGCGGCGGCCTGGGACTACAACGACCAGCTGCTCTGGGGTTCCGCGAGCGCCGGCGTGTGCGCCACCTGGGGCGAGGCCGCCGAGGCCAACCTGGGTGAGCTGCTGGCGGCCACCGTCGCCGCGAACGAGCTCGCCGGACGCGTCGGGGCCGCCGGGCTGCTCAATCCCCACAGCGCGACGAGCTGGACCGCGCCCCAGGCGCTGGGATCCGCCGTCGCCATCGCGAAGCTCCGAGGCCTCGACGCCTCCGACACGGCAGACGCCATGGCGCTCGCTCTGAGCCAGGGCGGCGTGGCCTCCGGGTTGGCCTCCTCTCCGGTCGTCCGGGCGCGGGTGGCGGGCTCCGCTGCGGTCAGCGGCCTGGACGCCGTGAACGCAGCCGGCGAGGGCATTGCGGGCCCCCGCGCGCTCCTGGACGACGACCGCTTCTTCCAGGCTCTGGGCTGCCCGGTGGTCCTGCGCAACGTCTTCGATCAGGTCGGCAGCGCCTGGCTCTCCGAGGCCTTGTGGTTCAAGCTCACGCCGGGCAACCCCTGGCACAACGTGGCCTTCCAGGCGCTGGAGACCATCCACGACCGCCACATGCGCGCAGCCGACAAGCGCCTGCGCCCCGATCAGTGGACCCACGCGGAGATTCGCGTGCCCTGGCCGGTCTGGGCGGCCGAGGCCGAGGTCGGACGCGAGCAGCTCACCTGGAGCCTGCGCACCGCCTACGCGGTCCACTCCTTCACACACCAGCTCTCCGCCGAGGAGCTCGGCGAGGCCTTCTGGGCCGAGCGCGGCCACGAGGTCGCTGAGCTGGCTTCCAAGATCCAGGTCGTGCACGCCTGGGAGCACACCATCGACGCCCTGGTCGGCCTGCTCGACCACAGCGGCGGCCTGCTGGGCGGCCTGAGCATCAGCCAGCTGAAGCACGCCCTCGGCGCCTTCCGCACGGCCCTTCCGGATCCTGGCCCGCCCGTGGGCGCCGAGCTGCTCGAGCTGGGCAAGCTCCACCGCTTCGCCGGCGGGGTGCCCGCCGCGAGCTTCGATGCGGCGGCCTTCCGCTACGTCCTGCCCATGGACGTCAAGGTCCACACGACCCGGGGCGGTTTCTGGCCCGAGACGCGCTCACTGCCCGAGGGCTCGCCCGGGTGGGACTGGGAGGACACCCTGTCTCGTGTGCAGGCCAAGTTCGGCGCGGGCGACCCGGAGCGAGCCGAGCGCGGCGCCCAGCTGCTCTTGCAAGACCTCGACAGCGGCGCCTCGGGCTTCGTCACAGCGCTCGGTTAGACTGGACGGCTCAGGAGGTCCGCATGGACTACCGCTGTCTCTACGGTCACCGCACACCCGCCAGCTACAGCTTCGCCATCGAGCAGGGCATCTGCCCCATGTGCGGAGCCCCCATCGTCAGCGTCGTCGGCTACCAGATCGCGCGCAAGCTGGCCTCGACCGTTCCCCTGGACCCGGTCGTCGCCTTCAACACGATGCGCGAGCTGGAGAAGGACTACGAGCTGGTCGCCAAGGTCCCCGACGAAGACGAAGCCGAGGTCTCCATGGCGGAGATCGAGATCGACGAAGCCGAGGTCGAGACAACCAACGTGGAGCCGGAGCCCGAGCCGGAGCCGGCGGTCGTCGAAGCCGCGCCGGAGGAGAACGGCGCCGAGCTTCCGAGCGAGGAGCAGCCCCCGCCGCCCGTCACCGACGCGCCGGTCGAGGACTCGCTCTCCGATGTCGAGAAGGACTTCTTCGCCAGCGGGGAAGAAGCGAGCCCCTAGGTCCCTGGGACCGCAGGGCTTCAGTCTGCGTTCAGGTCGCCACCCAGCGTGACGAAGCCGTCCTCGGCGCCGTCGAGCTCGATCGTGATGTTGTCCAGCGTGAAGCCGTCGAGCTCCGGGATCGGGAACTCGCCGAGGGCGCCGGTCAGGGTCGGGAGCAACAGATCGACCAGGGTCCCCAGGAAGCTCTCGACGCCATCGGCGTGGATGCTGCGCTCGTTCGGGTAGACCAGGTCGAAGAGGATCTCGGTGTCGCCCAGGCCGGCGTTCAGCGTGCCCTCCTCGGCGCCGAGCTCGAAGCCGACGTCGATGGTCACGTAGAAGCGCATCCACAGGTTCGACTCGACGTTGTCGCCGTCGTAGAGGCTGACCTCGAGGTCGCCGAGTTGCAGGTCGAGCAGCTCGGAGCCGGTGCCCGGGATGACGACCGGCGGCAGGTAGGCCACGGTCCCGATGCCCAGCTCGGAGAAGGGCAGGAACTCGCCGAACTCGCCCAGATCCAGGCCCAGCTCGTCCGCAGGCATCTGCATGTCCAGCAGCCCACCGACCCACAGGGCGTGGAAGAGCTGGTTCAGGAAGTCCTGGGACAGGCCGAGGATCATCGCGTTGGACGCGCCGGAGTAGGTCGGCGCCGTGTAGGGGTAGACCAGGCTGCCGGGGGTGTCCGTGAAGGGGGACATCCACGCGACGGCCGTGAAGTAGGTCTCGAGACCCAGGGTCATGCCGGCGTCGTCGACCGACACGCTGTAGGGGATCGCGTCGAGCTCGTAGGTGTTGTCCTCGAGGTCGAGGCTGGTGCCGAGCTCCAGGTCCTGGACCGCGTCGGCGAAGAGATCCGGGATCTCGTCCTCGGCCATGTCCTCGAGCAGGCCGCCGAGCACGCTCCAGATGAGCGAGTCGACCGGGATGCCGAAGAAGTCGATGACGTCCCAGAGCCAGCCGTCCAGGTCGAAGTCGAAGCCGTCCTCGTCGGTCTCGACGTTGGCGACGGTCACGCCGAGCTGGCCGGCGCTGACGTAGGGGGTCATCTCCATCGCGACGCTGATCCAGTCGGCGTCGATGGAGCCCGACTGGCTGTAGCTGACGAAGAGCACCTTGCCCGAGGCGTTGAAGTCGAGGTGCGGGTCATAGATGACCGCCTCGGTGTCGAGGTAGCCGCCGCTGGTCGGGTCGATGTCCAGCCCCGTCGAAGAGATCGAGGGGTTCGTGACGGTGAAGGTCACCGAGTACCAGGTCCAGCAGATGGACCAGACGCAGCTCTCGGCGCTGTCCTCGAAGACCGGGTTGGGGATCGACGAGGCGAGCAGATCGGTGTCGATGAAGTCGACGGCCAGCTCCTCCAGCGTGTCGAAGCCGTCCTCGGTGATGCGCACCTGGAGCCCGTCGCCGATGCCGTAGCCGTAGCTGTTGTACTCGCCGGAGAGCACGGCCCGGGTGTCCGTCGTCCGGTTGCCGTCGCCATCCACGGCGACGGTCTCGAGCGCGGTCATGCCGAAGTCGTAGTCCTGCCAGGACTCCCAGGTGCCGTCGCTGTTGAGCGTGGCGGAGTCGCCGTTCACGGTGATGCCCGTGACGCCGCTCCACTCCTCGACGACCGTGCCGCCCACGTACTGGCCGGCGTCGGTGGTCTGGGTCCCGCGCTCGGGCACGAGCACGTCGAGCTCGGGGCCGGTCGAGTCGATGAGGAAGGGCCCGACGCTGTCGGAGAGGCCGCCGTCCAGGGTCGCCGCGTAGACCGTGTACCAGCCCTCGGCGTCGAAGGTGATGGCGTTGTAGTTCAGCACCACGTCGGTGGCGGGGTCGACCCACAGGTCCCAGGGCTCGTCGCCGGCGAGGTTGCCGAACTCGTCGACGATGCGCACGGTCGCGAGGGCGGTCTCGGCGACCTCGAGCTCGGTGCGGGAGAGCTCGAGATCCAGGCCGGCGGGGGGCCCGGCGACCACGACGAAGTCCTCGACGTCCGAGACGTTCTCGTCCGCGGCCGTCGCGGTGTAGAGGCCGCTCTTCTCGGAGTAGAAGGTGTTTCCGTCGATGCTCACGTCGGTGGAGGAGAGGCTGACGTCGATGCCGACGGTCGGGGTCTCGTTGCCGAACTCGTCCCAGGCCAGGACGCCGAACTGGATCGGAACGCCGGCGTCGGTCTGGAGGTCCTCGAGCTGCAGATCGACCAGCGCCGGCGGCCCGGGGCTGACGGCCATGTCGACCGAGACGACGTAGAGCTCGCCCTCGAACATCGTCGAGGCGGTCAGCTCGTGCGGCCCGGCGATCGTCGGGATCAGCGTGCCGTCTCCCCAGTCGAGGAGCTGCTCGAGATCCGAGGACAGCATCAGCTCATCGTCCAGCGCGACGGGCTCGGAGGCGCCGTCCATGTAGGCCAGGTAGGCGACCTCGTCGCCGGCGGTCGGCGTGGGGTCTTCGAGGGTGACGACCAGGTCCAGCGCGGGGCGGAAGGTCGAGTACTCGTTGCGACAGCCAGACAGGGCGATCAGCGCGAACAGGGGCATGGGGCTCTCCGACGCGCGCATTGTAGTGGCTGGATGGCCGGTGCACCCGCTAGATTCCTCCGGCGCGAGCTCCGACGCAGTCGGAGCTGGGCCGGAGGGAGCTACGGCACGCGGAGCGGGCCGCCGGGGGGACGCCGCAGGCGTCGGGGGGCAGGGCCCCCCAGAAACGATACGGGTGCCCTGCGACGCGCAGCGGCGGACGCCGAAGGCGCCGGCGGAAGGCGCGTAGCGACTTCTGCCGTGGGGCACTAGATTGCCGTCATGTTCTGGCTCTTGGCATGCGCGGTGCCCGAGTACCCCACCCAGGTCGAGTTCAACCCCGAGGGCATCGAGTTCCCGTGGGTCAGCTACCAGGAGGAGCCTCCGGAGTCCGTCGAGGTCGGCGTACGCAACCGCGGTGAGGGGCCGATCTACATGACGCTCGTGGGCCTGGACGGCGAGGGCCTGGGCAACCTGACGCTGGTCGGCGAGTGGACGGACTCCATCGTTCCCCCCGGTCAGTCGAAGTCCTTCCGCGTCTCCATCTCGCGCAACAAGCAGGAGTGGGATCACGGCGAGTACGAGGTCGAGGCCCTCGTCGAGGCGGTCGCGGCCTACGGCGGCGGCATGGGCACGCCCTACAGCCACAGCGACACCATCGATATCTGGAGCCTGCCCATCCTCGTCCGGGCCGACTGTGACCTGGACGGCGACGGCGAGGAATCCACGGTCTGCGGAGGCACGGACGGCGACGACAAGATCTGATCGCAGTGCTATGTAGTCACTGACTACATTGCCCTCCCGAGGACCTCGCGATGCCGACCTTTCCCCCCTGGAACGACGAACACGAGATGCTCCGCAAGACCGTGCGGGACTTCACGATGCAGAAGCTCTGGCCGCACCGCGAGGAGTGGGACAAGGCGCGCAGCTTTCCGGTGCGCGAGGTCTTCCAGGAGATGGCCCAGCTCGGCCTGCTCGGGATTCGCTTCCCCGAGGAGTACGGCGGCCTCGGCCTCGACTGGTGGTACACGGCCGCGTACGTCGAGGAGCTGTGTCACGCGCGAAACGGCGGCGTGATCATGTCGACGCTGGTCCAGACCGACATGGCCACCCCTGTCGTCGCCGAGATCGGCACGAAGGAGCAGTGCGAGGAGTTCCTCGTCCCGGTGATCAACGGCGAGTACATCGCCAGCCTGGGCATCACCGAGCCCGGCGCCGGCTCGGACGTGGCGAAGATCCGCACGACCGCGAAGAAGGACGGCGACGACTTCATCATCAACGGCTCGAAGACCTACATCACGAACGCCTCGGTCGCAGACTTCATCGTCCTGGCCGTTCGCACCGGCGACGAGGGCCACTTCGGCATCAGCCTGGTGCTCTTCCCGACGAAGACCCCCGGCTTCTCGGTCGGCCGAAAGCTCGACAAGCTCGGCACCCACAGCATCGACTCGAGCGAGATCCACTTCGACAACTGCCGGATCCCGCAGCGCTACCTGCTCGGTCAGGAGAACGCGGCCTTCATCCACATCATGAAGAACTTCCAAGGCGAGCGGCTCGTCGCGGCGTTGATGGGGGCCAAGGGCATGGAGCTCGCGCTGAAGGACGCCATCGAGTACGGCAAGAACCGCGAGGCCTTCGGCAAGCCGATCGGCAAGTTCCAGGTCTGGAAGCACCGCTTCGCCGAGCACCTCACCTCGCTCAAGGCCGCCCAGCTCCTGACCTGGCACGCCGTCGACGCCTGCAACACGATGGACGATCCGACCCTGGCCGTCAGCATGGCCAAGCTGCACGTCGCGGACCTCGCACAGAAGGTCACCTACGACTGCCTGCAGTTTCACGGGGGCTACGGCTACATCGAGGAGTACGACATCTGCCGCGCCTACCGGGACGTGCGCTTGCTGCCCATCGGCGGCGGCACCAGCGAGGTCATGAAGGAGATCATCGCCAAGTGGTCCGGCCTCTGAGCGAGTAGCCTCCCGAAAGTGCTACTCCTCCTCGCTTGCAACGGGCCGGAACCCGAAGACCCGCCGCGCACGAACAACGCGCCCCAGGTCGCAGAGCTCCGGCTCGAGCCCGATCCGGCCTACGGCGGCGATGACATCACGGCCATCGTGCAGGCGGTCGACCTGGACGGAGACGAGGTCACGCTGTCGTTCACTTGGAAGGTGGACGGCGACGAGATGGAGTCGGACACCGAGGTTCTGCCCGGCGGCTCCGCGATCCGCGACCAGACCGTGCTCGTCGAGGTCGGCGTCAGCGACGGCTTCGCCTTCGGAACGCCGAAGGAGGCTTCGCTCGTCGTCCTGAACTCGGCGCCGGTGGTCGACGCGATCGTCATCGACCCAGCCTCGCCCCAGGAGGGCGATTCGCTCACCTGCGTGGCGCAGATCCGCGACGACGACGACGACGAGCTCGCGCTCTCCTGGACCTGGGAGATCGACGGCGTGGACATCGGCCTCGACGAGCCGATCCACGAGGAGATCCTGGAGCGGAACACCCAGGTGCGCTGCGGGCTGCTCCTCTCCGACGGAACGCTCGAGAGCGAGCAAGCCTGGTCCGACGCGGTCTTCATCGGCAACAGCCCGCCGGACAGCCCGGTCGTCGAGCTGGTCCCGGATCCCCCGACGGCCTGCATCGGCGGTTCCGTCGAGATCGTTGAGGAGGCGACGGACCCCGACGACGATCCCCTCACCTACGGCGTGTCCTGGACGGACACCAACGGGGCCGAGGTCTGGGCGGACTTCGAGTACCCGGGAGAGACCTTCGACGCGGGCTCGTCCTACGCGGTCGAGGTCTGGGCGGACGACGGCTTCTTCCAGGGCGCACCTCACCGGATCGAGTTCCAGGCCGTCGCCGGCGGCGAGACCGTCGGGAACGGGATCGACGACGACTGCGACGGCAAGGTCGACGAGTGGATCACCCACGCATGGCAGGGCCAGCAGATGTGGTGGGACGACACCGAGGGCGCCCAGGCCGGGTTCACGCTCGGAACCGGAGATGTCGACGCGGACGGTCGAGATGACGTGGTCGCGACCCGCTCCGGCGAGAGCGACGCGCTGGTCTTCCTCGGCTCGGCGATGGACCCGACGCACCCCGTGCTCGAGGGCCCCGATCTGGTGCTCACGGGGGCCGACTCCAGCAACGCGCTGGCCCTCGGCAACATCGATGGCGACGGCCTGGCTGACCTGCTGATCGCCTCGCCGGGAGCCAACGGGGACTTCAACGACACGGGCGTAGTTCAGCTGATCCTCGGGGCGGACCTGGCCGACGCCAGCGTCGACGACCTCGCCACCTGGGAGCTCTGGGGCGAGGAGGAGGACCAGCGCCTGTCGGGCTCCGTGGCCCTGGGAGACCTGGACGGGGACGGCCTCGACGAGGTGGTCATCGGCGACCCCGACGAGGACGCTCCCGGCCGGGAAGCGGGGCGAGTCCTGATCTTCTCGGATCTCTCCGGCGCATCCCCCGCCCTGGACGACGCGGACGTGATCCTCGAGGGCGGGGTGCGCGAGGGCCGCTTCGGTACCAGCGTGGCGGTCGTCGGCGACGTCGACGGCGACGGGATCTCCGAGGTCGTGGGCGGAGCGCCCGAGACCGACCCAGGCGGCACGGACAGCGGCACCGTCGCGCTCTGGTTCGGCGGCTCGCTCAGCACCCAGTACGTCTCGACCGCCGACGTCCGCGTCTACGGCGACGCCGAGGACGCCTCGGCCGGCCGGGAGCCGGCGAGCGCCGCGGACATCGACGGAGACGGGCTCGCAGAGCTGGTGATCGGCTCGGAGGAGGACCGCGACGGCCTGCACATGCCCGGCAGCCTCAGCATCTTCCTGGGTTCGGACCTGGCCGCGGGTGGGGAGTGGGTGCTCTCGGACGCGCACCTGCGCATCCACGGAGACGAGCACGACGCCTGGCTCGGGCTCTACGGGGCCGGCCCCCTGCTCGGGGACACCGACGGCAGCGGCGCCGCGGACCTGGTCTCCGGGGCCGCCGGCGAGCGCGCCATGTACCTGTGGCGGAGCCAGGACCTCGGCACTCCCGGAGAGCTGACGACGGCGGACGCGACCATCCGCGTCGAGGGCGAGGACGAGGACGACTACTTCGGCCGCTGGGCCTTCCTGGCCGACACCGACGGCGACGGCATCCAGGACCTCGTCGGCAGCGCATGGCGCCAGTCCACCTTCGACGATCGGGCAGGCGCCGTCTATGTCTTCCGCCCGCCCTTCGGCGAGCCTGCCGAGGCCTGGGAGCCCACCTGCGAGGCCAACGGCGCGCTCCTTTTCTGTCGCACGCCGATGAGCTGGTCCGACGCCCGCGCCCACTGCCAAAGCCTGGCGGTGGACCTGGCGGCGCTGGAGTCAGGCACCTGGAACGGGGTGGCCGCCTCCACCGCCGCGGGCCTCTACCCCGCGGGCGTGGACCGAGGAGAGTGGTGGTTCGGGCTCTCCGATGCCGACGTCGAGGGCAGCTGGACGTGGGTCGACGGCAGCGCCGTCGGCGCGACCTTCTGGGGCGAGGAGCCCGGGGAGGACGAGTCCAAGAACTGCGCGGTCCTGAACGAGCCCTCCGAGGCGGAGTGGGACCACCGCTCCTGCGACGAGCAGCGCTTCTTCATCTGCCGGTAGACTGGGTGCCATGCTGCTGCTGAGCCTGGGCTGCGCCCTCATCACCAAAGATCAGTACGACGAGCGCATCAACGGCGGGGAGACCGAGGGCGACTGCGCCTCCGAGGACGTCGTCACCTGGTACGAGGACCTCGACGGCGAC
>Ga0114933_10004321_pt1 | contig 13368 bp, 10 predicted proteins | sample 4SBtaG_FD_89691 | JGI IMG/M metagenome (GOLD analysis project Ga0114933, IMG submission 89691) | Deep subsurface microbial communities from Kolumbo volcano to uncover new lineages of life (NeLLi) - 4SBTROV12_W25 metaG | ecosystem: Environmental > Aquatic > Marine > Volcanic | place: Kolumbo...
ATTGCAACGAAAATAAAAGACGAACGCAGAAACAGGATCTGTCCCGCCGGATAGCCGGTCGATAACCATTTAAGGATGGCGTTGTTCAAGCTCATAAAAAAGCTACCTGCCAACATAAAAGCGATGCCGTGTATCGCAGCGGAGGGCCGCGGGGCCATTATCTGCTAACCATTTCGCGGCGTAGGATGTAGAGACCACTGGCGATTAAGATCGCAGTACCGACCATCACCAACATATCCGGCCAATCGCCCCAGACGAAGAACCCGAGCCCTACGGCCCATAGGATGCTTGAATATTTGAATGGCGCAACCAGCCCCGCCTCCGCATGGCGGAAAGTCTCGATCAGACAGTAATGGCCGCAACCAGTGATCATACCGCCAAGTGCGACGATTGCTAGATCTAGTGATGTCGGCATCGTCCAACCGAACGGCAGTGTCAGAAGCCCTGCGCAGGCTACTGCTGCCGTGGTCGTCACGAGGATTGAATTGGAGGTCTCTCGCGCAGCGAGCCGGCGCGTGATGACGTCGCGCATCGCCCCAGCGAAAGCAGAACCGAGCGGCAGCAGCACGGCGAGCCGTATCACGTCACCGGTTGGCCGCGTAATGATCAGAACACCAATTAAGCCAGCAATCACAGCCGACCAACGGCGCCACCCAACCTTCTCTCCCAGAATAATCGTCGCCAGGATTGTGATGAAGAGAGGCCCGGCAAAAGTTACCGCAGTAGCATCCACCAACGGTAAATATTTCACCCCATTCACAAAGAAGAAGGCGGAGGCGACGGTAAAGGCGGCACGAAGCGCATGTCCTTTGACACTGACCACCCGGGTAGAGTGCCAGCCACCAGCCCGCCAGATGAAGAACGCGATGGGAATGCAGATGAAGCTCGCCCGCATAAACAGAATCTGTCCCGGTGGATAGTCAGCCGTTAACCACTTTAGCACTGCATTATTCAAACTCATGAAGAACGTCCCAGCCAGCATGAAGCCGATCCCGAGCAGAGCAGCGTTACGTATGGGGGCGGAAGATGGCGGCATGTAGGTGAGATCGTTTCGGTTGCGCTCCCTCAAACTATAGAAGCGCCGCAGCGATGGGAAACCAGAGCAATATTATGCGGCACACCCATACATACAAACTGATGGGGTAATGGCTCCGGCTAACTACACTTCCAGGCCATGCACACCCTTCGTCACCGTTTCCGATCCACCGGACCAGAGCGGCAAGTAAGTCATCTTGATGCCAACACCTCCAGTGATGATCGGGTGGATGTCATCCGGCGAACGGGCAAGCGCACGGGTGTCGAGGTCGCAGACGCCCTCGAAGGGATATGGATGACGGGCGTTCTGTAAAAAGTCCTGCACCCGTGCCAGATCCCAGCCTTCATTGACTACTATGTCTGCCATTTCCGGAGGCATCAGAAAAATCTGCTCACCCCGCTCTGGCTTGCGGGTCGCACTGGAGGCGTCGATCGCTGCATTCATCGCCACTGCGATCGGTTGCAGAACCAGTTCAGGGGTATCCTGCGGTGAGGCAGGCAAAACTTCATCAGTTCCGGAGACCCCCAACACTGTCACCGCGCTGTCGCACGCCGCGAAGCCACGACGGACATGCAGCGGTTCAAACCCCGCATGCGTCCCCTCAGCAAAACAGAAACCATACTTGCCAGGCTGCCCCATGGTCGCCATGTCTGCGATCCCCGGTCGTGCTCCACCAACGTTGCGCAACAACAGGCTTACGGCGCGGCCTATGCACGCATTCACGCGGTTTCCAGGACCAAGGCAGTTACTGCCGGCGTTGAGTCCTAGCTCCTGGACGATGGGACCGTGAACACAGACCGCTACTGCCGGTGTCCCCGTCGTACTGAGTACCCCCAGCAGATTGAATTGCGGTTCATTACAGGCCTCAACAGCGGCGAGCACTACCGGCAGTTCTTTGGGCCAACAGCCAGCCAGCACACAGTTATAGGCGACTGCCTTGAGGGTCAGTTCGCCCATCAGTGGCATGACATGCCCGAAGCTCCGCTTCGGCGAACCGCGGCCGGCCAACATCGTACTCATCCGCTCCAAAGTTGGTGGCACCATCGGCAGCCCGTCGCTTAAGTTCGCGCCTTCCAACGCTGATTGGCTCTCCTCCCAAGACAGCGACCCATCAAAGAGGGGCATGTCGTGCGGTTCGGACATACGGTCAGATGTTGGCAATGCGGACGGAGCAGTCTTCGGTCGAGCCAAAGGTTGGGATGAAGGCAGAATGCTTGCCAGCCCCTCCGGCGACCATCACCTGAATTTTCTCCGGCGACTTTGTCAGGTAGAATTTTCCGTTACTGACGTTGCTTTCCCGGTCCACCGTATAACTTCGCAATTTTTCTTCCGGCAATCGGCCTGTGTCGATCGCCGAAGCCTCGTACAACCGCTCCTGAATGTCTGTTATGGACCAGCCATCGCGATGGATCGTTTGCGCGTGTTCCGGGCCCAGCGCAACGATATAGGGCCCCTGACCATGCAGGATGTTCGCACCAATCTGTGAAATCGTCCCTGCAATGGTCGTCAGGATGCCGTCAGCCGTAGTGCTCGCATGGTCGTTGATATTATGCGGTGCTTCGCAAGACAGCACCGTCACTACACTATCATTCACCGCATAGCCTCGTCGCACGTGGTAAGGGTCCCACGGGCTCTCTTCCTCGTTCTCGCCAAAGCAGAAACTGTATTTGGCAGGGGAACCTTGCGTCGCACGGTCCATTTCTCCTGGCTTGCCGCCGCCTATGTTGAGCAGGGTGAGCTGCAAGGCACGTCCGATCGTGGCGTTGGCACGCGTTCCCTGACCGAAGCAATTGCTGCCGCTATTGAGCCCAATCGTCTTACGAAGCGGCCCGTTTATAATAAGAGTTGGCGCACACGGATGCGTCGTCGCCAGGGTTCCGTGAAGATTGTATTCAGGGATCAGAACGGCGCGCACCGCCGCAACCACAGCCGGAAAGTATTCGGGTATGCAACCCGCCATCACCGCATTCGCCGCTATTCCGCGCAGGGTGGGTACAAGGCGGCGCGGCGACATCGGCGGGAAAGGCTCGTTATCGCCGTGGCAAATATCTACGAATCGTTCAACGGCAGCCTCGGTCGGCATGACCAGCGGCAGACCATCACTCCAGCCTTGTTCGATCGCAAAATCGTTCCAATCTGCCGGATCGAGATCTCCGATTTCCAAAGACTCTTCGTCAGACATGCGTCATCCGAACCGAACAAGCTTCGGTGAAACCAAAAGTGGGGATGTAAGCGGAGTGCTTACCAGGACCACCAGCGACCAAAATATGGATGTCCTCCGGCGAGCGGCCCAAATAGTAGCAGTCGTTCACCGGCTCGTGACCACGATCGACCCTAAAGTTTTCCTGGTTCTCCTCCGAAACGCGGGACACATGGACGGCAGACGCTTCATATAGTTTCTGCTGTATGTCAGGGATCGTCCAACCGTCGCGATGAACGGTGTGCGCATGCTCTGGCCCGAAAACAACCGTATGCGGCGCATTGGCATAGAGATTGTTTGATCCAGTTTGAGAAATCGTGCCGGCGACGGTCGTCAAAATTCCTTCTCCAGTCGTACTGGCGTGGTCGTTGATATTATGCGGCGGTTCACACGGCAGCACAGTTACCACACTATCCGTGGCATCAAAGCCACGGCGCACATGATAAGGCTCCCATGGGCTCTCTTCCTCGTTCTCGCCAAAACAGAAAGCATATTTCGCCGGCGAACCCTGGGTCGATCGGTCCATTTCACCCGGCTTGGCGCCTCCTATGTTCAGCAAGGCGAGCTGAACCGCCCGACCGATAGTTGCGTTGGCGCGACGGCCTTGGCCGAAACAGTTGCTTCCGCAATTGAGGTCCATTTTCTCTCGGACTGGGCCGCTCAAAATAATACCCGGCGCACAAGGATGCGTCGTCGCCAAGGTGCCATGGAGATTGTATTCGGGATTGAGCAGCGCGCGCACGGTGGCAACGACCACCGGAAAGTATTCCGGCCTGCATCCCGCCATCACCGCGTTCGCAGCAATACTTTCCAAAGTCGGAATTACGCGACGCGGTGGCATCGGTGAAAAGGGTTCATTGTCACCGCGACAGAATTCAACAAACCGGCCAACCATGTCTTCGGTCGGTGCGAACAACGGCATACCGTCGCTCCAGTCTTGTTCGATGGCGTATTCGTTCCATTGCTCGGGATCGAGGTCGCCGACCTCGAGCACCTCGCTTTCATTGGTGTCAGACATCTTAGTCCCTGTAACAAATTTATGCCGTCCGGCATGCGAAGAACCGCATACCCCAAAAACCGGCCTTCTTGACGTCTTAAGTGTTTACAGCCTTTTTTAATTCACCGGTGGCCACACCAATCCGTTCGGCGAGCTCCTCCGCATTCAAACCACCAACCGGATGTTTCACGATCAGCAACTTAGGATCCGCTTTACGCGCTTTAGCTTGTGCTTTGACTAGCGGCAGAAACGTTTCGGTGATGACGATATAAGTTTCAACACCGCGTTTTTCGAGTTCAATACTGTCATGGAAACTCCACGACGAGCACGATCCTCAATCCGCAAGAGCGACAATCGCCCCTTTGTAATTTGCGGCAATTTTATCGATTAGTTCGGTTGGCGCCGGTTGCGCCGCACTATCCTTAAACATGTAATCGATATTGTTGATATCCCGGAATTCGCCAATCTGGTCGCGTACACCCTCGAGCAGTTCACGGGCATTCGGTTTAGAATTCGACATGATGGCTATTGGGTCCTTGCCCCAGTCGGTCGCAATAGCGACAACAGGGTTGCTTGCATTATCGGCAACTTCCGGCAGCCCAAATGATGGATTAACGATTCTCATGCTGATCTCCTGTTACGGCGGCCTACAGCCTAGTACTCTCGGTCTCAAATTAGCAACCCGAACGACTTATGTTGAAACTGTGGGAGAATGCGGATGAGACTTGAGAGCAAAACCGCTCTGATAATAGGTGCAGGACAAGCGCCCGGCGAAAGTACAGCGATCGGTAACGGGCGCGCAACGGCACTAGTTTTTGCGCGCGAAGGCGCCAAAGTCTGCTGCGTCGACCGTTATCTGGAAACAGCGGAGGAAACGGCCAACATGATTGCAAAAGATGGTGGTGAGGCTTTTGCTATAGCAACGGACGTCACCGATGAAGCGGCAATCAAGGCCACTATCAGCACCTGCACGGCGAGATGGGGTCGAATCGACATCCTGCATAACAATGTTGGTGTCAGTGTGGAGGGCGGCGATGCGCCATTAAACGATGTGACGACCGACGCGTTCGACCGCATAATGGATATCAACCTGCTCGGCACTATGCTCACCTGTAAGCACGTGTTGCCAATTATGCGCGACCAAGGCGACGGCGCAATTGTGAACATCTCTTCCGCTTCGGCCTACTGGACTGGTCATCCGACCGTGCTCTATCCCGCTTCTAAAATGGCGATGATCAGTTTTACACGGCAGATTGCGATACAGAATGCTGATCGTGGTGTGCGCGCGAACGTCATCCTACCGGGGCTTATGGATACGCCTATGGCAGTCGACCGCCGGGTCGAAGTGCTCGGCCGAACTCGTGCCGATATCGCCAATGAACGCGATGCACGGGTACCACTACTCAACAAGATGGGGACCGGTTGGGACGTGGCGCACGCCGCGCTGTTCCTCGCCTCGAACGAGGCAGGCTTTGTCACAGGCATTGAGATGCCAGTCGATGGCGGCTCAATGGCCCGTGTCGGTTGACCGCACCCTGCGGATCCCACGCAGCATTCCCATCGTAAAGTCTGCGCGCGACAGGCGTCGTTCGAGGAACTGTCGGGTCTTCTCCTGGTCCTGTGTGTCGTCACGGCACCACACAGCAAGAGCCGCGAGGAAAAGCGCTGATAGACCGATCTCCTCGATTTTCCGGCTCCGGCCGTCAGTATTGAGTAGCGCCGCATCGCGCAGCCATTGGATAATGCGTGAGAGGTTAAAGATCATCGGCACCCAATGATGGGGATGGGACAAATATAGCTTTTCGTTCAGCATCTGATGGCTCACGGTTCTGTGTAGTGCCAGCGCGTCAAACCAGCGCATCAGCAACAGATGCAGCCGTTCAGGGGAAGTTTGCGCCGCGAAACCATCAGGCACCGGCGCCAGCATTGCCTGCAAAGCGCGCTCGAACCAAGCATTGGCGATAGCATCCAGATCGCAGAAATGGGTTTGCAATTCTGCCAACGAAATGTCTAGTCGTTCGGCGACCAGATGTAACCGGACGCCGCTCCAACCTATCTCTTCAGCCAGCGCAACGGTTTCATCTACGATGTTTTTATTCGGATCACCTAATGCAAGCAGTCGCCTCCGCTTACCGGTAGCTTTTTCCGACATGGTTCACCCGGCCTCTTTTTCACAAGCGATGGCGATTTAGCCGATTTCTCTTGGTTTCAATAGGCGTCGTTAATCACTACTGGTGGCGACCGCGACATGCGGCCGTGTGCCAGGCAACATCAACGCCGCGGCAGCCGCCATGATTGCTGCACCACCGAAAAACACAAAGAGCGACCCAAAATCGCCGTCCCGATCGAACAGCCATCCTGCCAGGTGTACGGTGAGGCCACCAACACCCAGAGCCAACACGAATTTCGCACCGTAGGCGACGGCCCGCCAGCGGAAAGGCGTGTAGTGGGCGACCAGCATATTTTCCGCCGCCGCAAAGGCTAACATGAAGCTAAGCACTAGCAGGATACCCGCTAACAGCGTGTAATCGGACAACGAAACGATTACGAACAACAAAGGAATTTGAAGCACCCAAAAGACTATATAGATTGCTCGTGCAGAATAGCGGTCTGCCATCCAACCGCCGAAGATACTGCTCAGAGACGCGACGCCCGAAACAATCCCGACGAAAATGCCGATCTCCGTATAGCTGGACGCTATTGCGGCGCTCAAACCCATCTCCATCAGTTTAGGCATAGTGTTGGTCAGGCCGGTATAGACAAATCCAGTGCAGGCCATGGTAATGGTCAAAACGATAAAGACCCGAACAAATGCACTTGGGTCCGGTGCACCGGTCGACGCCCGATCTTTAGTCACATCCTTGATCCAGCCGGCACGCCAGACGACAAACAATCCTATGCCTACAACGACGGAAAGAACACCCGGAATAACGAACGCAGCGCGCCAAGTCACATAATCAATCATCAGCCCGACGAAGACCGGCGCGATGGCGCTGCCCACGTTGCCAAAAACCCCGTTAATACCGAGTGTCATACCCTGCTTCTTCGCCCAGGCTACAACCCAGGCAATTCCTACCGGGTGGTAAATGGAGGCGAACAGGCCAATCAGAGTGAGACCAATGAACAGGCCCTTCGACCCTTCGGCCAGGCCAACAAAGATTGCCCCGACACCGATACCTAGAAAAAATATGACCATCATGCCGATCTGGCTCCAGCGATCAGCAAGCCAGCCAGCAGGCAATGCAGCAACCCCGAAAAGTACTAGTCCCAAGCTGGACAGGCCTAGCAGTTCGCCATAGGGCATATCAAAAACCTTTGGCAGATACAGCACAGCCGTGGCGTACAGAACAGTAAACATGTGAGAGAAACTATGTCCCACATTCGAGAAGAGGATTGCGGTCAGAGCCTGTCTCTGTTCGCTATGCTCGGCCATATCTGAAAAGTCCTATCCCGAATTTGGTGCGGCGCACCATGACAGGAGTGCGGCATAAGGGCAATCTCGGGCACACCCCACGTATCCGAAAATTTCTAGAACGGCAGCAATACTCAAATTTGGGAAATAAGCCGCCAACCCGGAAACGAAATGCTTAGTAATTTTCGGATTTTTCAAAGTTCGCGGCGGGTCAACGGGGCCGATACTCACCAGCCGTCGAAGAATATCCGCACGACGTCGCATTTAGACTATGATGCGCAAGAGAAAACAAAAATTTGGGACGGGATTTAAATTATGAGTTACGATTACATCATCGTTGGCGGCGGCTCAGCAGGCTCGGTGATGGCTAACCGCCTATCAGCCAATAGTGCCAACAAAGTACTGCTGCTGGAAGCTGGAATTGACACGCCACATGGTGACGTGCCCGCCGAAATTCTCGATAGTTATCCTGGCACTGCCTACTTCGATCCCCGCTTCATTTGGAACGACCTAAAGGTTCACCTGGAGCCCGTTTCCCACAATAACCCCGACGAAACACGCCCGCCATTGCGCAAATATGAGCAAGCTCGGGTCCTAGGGGGAGGTTCTAGTATCAACGGACAGCTTGCCAACCGCGGAGCGCCCCATGACTACAACGACTGGGAAGCGATGGGTGCGACGGGCTGGAATTGGGAGTCAGTCCTGCCCTATTTCCGTAAGCTGGAACGAGATATGGATTTCGAAGGTAAGTTCCACGGTAACGAAGGTCGGATCCCAATCCGGCGTATCTTCCAAGACCTTTGGTCAGACTTCGCACAGGCTTCCGCCGAGGGGCTCAAATCCGTCGGATTTGATTATATCGAGGATCAGAATGGTGCCTTCCGCGACGGCTACTTTCCACTAACTATTTCTAACGTGTATGACCGGCGTGTCTCTGCCGCAATCGGCTACCTTGATCCAGGTACGCGGCTGCGTAAAAACCTGAAACTGTGTACAGAAACGCAGGTTAAAGAAATATTATTCGACGGTACAAAAACGACCGGAGTTGTTATCCAAAGCATGGGGCAAACAGAGACAGTCTACGCCAAAGAGATCATTCTTTGCTCTGGCGCTCTGCACTCACCGGCGATGCTGTTGCGCGCCGGCATCGGCCCGGTCGGCCATCTGAAAGAAAAAGGCATCGATATCCGCATGGCACGTGAAGGCGTCGGCCAAAATTTGATGGAACATCCAGCGATCGCCGTTTCAGCCTATCTTCACCCCTTCGCTCGGCTCGATCCAAAAACGCGGCGACATATACATTTGGGTTTACGGTATTCATCCGGTCTGGGTGAGTGCCCACCGGGCGACATGTTCGCCGTTTGCGTTACCAAATCCGCCTGGCATGCCGTCGGAGACCGGCTCGGTTCCTTCTTAGCTTGGGTCAATAAATCTTATTCAACGGGACAAGTGCAACTGAACACCGCAGATTGGCGAGAGGAGCCAACGGTCGAGTTCAATATGCTTTCAGACAGGCGCGACCTGGACCGACTGATGTCCTGCTTCCGCATGCTAGTGGAGGTTTATGCAAACCCGTTTATGCAAAAAGCGACCAGCGATACCTTCCCGTCAAGCTACAGCGAACGGGTGCGAAAGGTGGGCGTGGTGAACACGCAAAACAAATTCATTACCACCGTTATGGGCCATCTGTTGGATGGACCCAGTTGGCTGCGCTCTAAGCTAATACAGTCTGTGCTGACGGAAGGCGACAATATTGAAACCTTGCTGTCCGACGATGATGCGCTGGAAGCCTATATTCGACGGACTGTAACAGGTACCTGGCACGCCTCCTGCACCTGCAAAATGGGCCGAGAAGATGACCCAATGGCTGTGACCGATCCAACCGGTCGGGTCTACGGCATCGAAGGATTACGCGTCTGCGACGCCTCAGTAATGCCTCGGGTACCTTGCGCCAACACCAACATTCCTACGATCATGACGTCAGAAAAAATCGCTGACGCTATCCTGACCGGACTATAACAGACACAGAACATCTGAAATTGGTTCGGCTAGTATAGGAATTCGCGTCTCGACGGGGAGAGCGATAAGAAAAGGTCAGTGTATTCAGTCTTGATAGCCTTTTTATATTCGTGTGACTTATTTAACCAATGACTTAGCCACAAAGGGCTTAAAATTATAAAGCGAAAACACATTGTTTTTGGACAAATTAAAAAAAATATATGGGTATGAATTTTGGCATTTACCGACAAGCTAAGAAGATAATTCTTACACCTGAGTGTCCAGCGTCATGCATACCTCACAACGCCTTTGGCCACATCCAAATACGATTATCAAAATTCAGTTAGCAATAGCCAACCTCGAGCTTTTAATGGGCAACCAAAGACGCACTATTTGAACTATCATTAGCGAACTGTTGGCACTGAATAAATGGCAAGCGCAAGCCAAGCAGTGCTCCAAAATCTGGGCGGCACTTTGCTATGCTGTTACGAGCGAACTCCGTGCCCTCCAACAGCAGTTTTCTCTTTTTTGCCTCTAACCGAAAATTTCCTGCGCAGCTGCAACCAATATTCGTCCCTCAGCAGTCCGTCGCGAAAATCCGCTTTTATCGAAGAACTCAAGAAGTTGGATTGCCAGGTTTCTACCCAACCCTGACTGCTTGTTATATGCACCCGCGGAGAAGCTCCCGTCCGGTGCCGCCTCAGCCATATTTTCGGCTATCTGTGCTAATTTCAATAAGGTTTCTGGTAAGAAAAAACGATTATCAGCGACACGCGCGAGCATCCCTGCACGCGCCATTCGGGCAAGAAACCTCTCGGTCGCGCGACCATCCAGACCAATCTCTTCAGCTATCTCCAACACGCGCGGTGGCCGCAGGCCGTGCTCGCTCAACATCGGCTCGACTTTTTGCCAAAGCGCCGTATCAGTATCAGAAAAGACCGCACGATGCCCTGGTAATGTGAGATACACCCCATCTCGTGCAATCCTTTTCTCACTCAGTAAACCAAGTAGCGCTGCGCTGAAAACTGTCGGCGTAGTCGCCCGCGGCAAGGTCCGACGTAGCCTATCCTCCTCCGGCCCTGGCTGGTCCGGCCGTGCCTGGTGCCATACACGCAGAGCCTCGACAATTGCATCGCGTAGCCCATCCCAGGCTGCCCGTTCGATGCCGACCGCGTCACGCGCGCCCCCGAGCCGCACCATATCGACCGTTTCCCACAACGCCTCTGCCTCGTTTGGAGCCAAATTGCGGGACTGAGCAAAGCAGTTCAGATCAACGCCGCCGGGTGTCAGGGCCAAAACCTCACTCAACGCCGTTACTGGCTCAGGGTGCGCCATCGCGTTGACCAACAACAGCCGTTGCGGTCGCGCCCGTCCCCTCGCCGGCGACAACGGATCAATAATTCGTCCGCCGCCAATTGTGCGCTTCGCCGACTGATCACGCAAAATAAAGCGATCGCCAGTAAGTGCACCGATCGGCTCGTCTAGCACCAGCTGTACCAGTCCTGTCTCGCCGGGCGGGATCGAACCACCTTCCAATATCGCAACTCGCCCCGTTGCCGCCGCAGCAGCGAGATGGAAATGTACCGGGGTCCAGTGCCGGAACGAACGTGGCTCACTTTTAAGAATACGAATCATCGCATCAGCCCGCCTTGTTGGCACATGTGCATTCTCTGCCAGCACCCAATCGCCCCGATGCACTGAATCCTTGTCAATCTCCGCCCCAGTGATGTTAAGGGCGCAACGTTCACCCGCCTGACCAGCTTCTGACTGACGGTCCTGTGCGTGAATACCGCGCACTCTCACTGGCAGACCAGCAGGTGACAGTAACAACCTGTCTCCAACCGCGACCTTACCCGCGTAAACCGTACCTGTGACTACTAGTCCTGCACCCGAAATCGTGAAAGTACGGTCAACAGCCAGTCGAAAGTTGCCAGCGTTCGGCCGCGCGGCGATCGCCTGGGCCTGTTCCTCCAGATGCGTTCGCAGTTCCGGAATGCCCTCGCCAGTAATACTAGAAACCGGGAAAACGGGCGCGGCCTCCAGTGTCGTACCATCGACTATCAGTTCGATCTCTTCCATGGCTTCCAGAGCACGATCTGGTGGCACGCGGTCGGTCTTTGTGAGCGCCACCGCGCCTACCGAAACACCCAAGAGGTCTAGGATTGCAAGATGCTCTTCGGTTTGCGGCATCGGACCATCATCGGCGGCCACGATTAACAGGGCAAAATCTATACCGCAAACTCCAGCCAGCATGTTGCGCACAAAGCGCTCATGCCCCGGCACGTCGACAAATCCGAGCACGGCATTGTCAGCAAAATGTCGATAGGCAAAGCCGAGATCGATCGTTAGCCCACGTTTTTTCTCTTCTGGTAGCCGATCCGCATCAACACCTGTCAACGCTTTCACCAGCAAGGTCTTACCGTGGTCAATATGCCCAGCGGTAGCAACGATCATGAGAGATCTAACTTTTCGAGCTGCGCAGAAAATGCTGCCTCATCTATCAAACAGCGCAAGTCGAGCAGAAAAGCGCCTTTTTGAACACGGCCAATCACCGGCGCGGGCAGCGCGCGAAAGGACTCAGCAATTTTGTTGACCAAATCGCCAGAACTATGCCCCTCCTTTAATGGACGTATCGATAATGCCGTGCTCTCGAGCAGGTCGACTGGGAGAGAACCACTACCGATCTGGCTACGGCAAGGTACGGTCTCGATAAATGCAACACCATTTAATACTTGGGCTACTAGGGGCAACATTCGGTCAGCCACTGCAGCAATCTCTGAAACAGGGCGAGCTAGTAAGCCGACCGCAGGCAGCCGCTCTGGTAGGCGGTCCGGATTAACGTAGAGTCTAAGAACTGCTTCCAATGCGGCAATCGTCATCTTGTCGAGGCGCATAGCTCTTTTCATTGGGTTCTTACGAATTTTCTCAATCAAGTCCGTTCGGCCAACTATCAGGCCCGCCTGCGGCCCACCAAGCAACTTGTCGCCGCTGAAAGTGACGATATCTGCACCGTCGGCCAACGTCTCTCCAGGCGTGCGCTCGTGTGGCACCCCATAGGCAGCCAGGTCGGCCAGCGCCCCGCTACCAAGATCGACGACGAAGGGTAGTTCGTATTCACGCGCTAACTTCGCTAAATTCACCTCTGTAGGCGCGGCTGTAAAACCTTCAATCGCATAATTGCTTGCGTGTACCTTCATAATCAGCGCCGTATTCTCATCGATCCCGTCAGCGAAATCCTTAAGATGTGTTCGATTGGTTGTACCCACCTCACGCAGATAGCAGCCGGCCCGAGCCATGATGTCAGGTATGCGAAAGGCTCCGCCAATCTCAATCAACTCACCGCGTGATACCAACACTGACTGGTCGCGTGCCAAAGAGTTAAGGACCAACAAAACAGCAGCCGCATTGTTGTTAACAACCGTGGCCGCTTCGGCCCCAGTCAACCGTTGCAACAAGGGCTCTAGATGAGTATCGCGCTCTCCACGGGCGCCCTTTTCCAAATCATACTCCAGATTGCACGCACCTGCTGCCGCAACCATTGCCTCGACCGCCTCCGGTGGCAGAGGCGCTCGGCCGAGATTGGTGTGCAGTATCGTACCCGTAAGGTTGAAGACGCGGACTAGCGATGGCTGTGCCAGCGACTTCAGTACCGCAATAACCTGCAACGCTACGGCATCTTCGTGGCTCTCGACTGGCTCGCCGGCCATCAACCCGCGTCGCACAGA
>Ga0114933_10004322_pt1 | contig 13366 bp, 10 predicted proteins | sample 4SBtaG_FD_89691 | JGI IMG/M metagenome (GOLD analysis project Ga0114933, IMG submission 89691) | Deep subsurface microbial communities from Kolumbo volcano to uncover new lineages of life (NeLLi) - 4SBTROV12_W25 metaG | ecosystem: Environmental > Aquatic > Marine > Volcanic | place: Kolumbo...
CAGATCCTGAAAAAGATTTACAGCATTATTTAGATCGATATAATAACGAACCTAGTTATGCTGATTGGTTTGATAGGAATTTTCCGGGACAATCAATACAAGAAGTGTTAGTTAAACAAAAATCTGCATCATCAACCATTATCCCAGGATTTCCAGATCCTGAAAAAGATTTACAGCATTATTTAGATCGATATAATAACGAACCTAGTTATGCTGATTGGTTTGATAGGAATTTTCCGGGACAATCAATACAAGAAGCTGTATGCTAGTTTTTCAGAATTACCATTGCTTTAAATTTTCTATAGAATGATCTTGACTATTGCAAAAAATACAAGAATTTGAACTAAATTCAGAGTTTGTGCCAACTGGAGATCAGCCATCTGCAATTGACGCAATAGTGGAAGGTATCAAAAAAAGAAAAAATCAAACACTGTTAGGTGTAACAGGCAGTGGTAAAACCTTCACAATTGCAAATGCTGTTGCCAGAACTGGAAAAAATACACTAGTAATATCACACAATAAAACTCTCGCAGCACAACTTTATTCAGAATTAAAACAATTTTTTCCAAATAATAATGTTGGATATTTTGTAAGCTATTATGACTATTATCAACCTGAGAGCTACATAGTACAAACAGACACCTATATTGAAAAAGACACACAGATTAATGAAAAAATAGAAAAACTTCGATTGGAGGCTACTGCAATGCTTCTTTCAGAGGAACCAACAATTATTGTGGCAACTGTTTCATGTATCTATTCACTAGGTTCACCCAAAGAATGGGAAGACATGGCAGTGACAATTCAAGTAAAAAAAGAAATTTCTCGAACAGATTTGATTAAGAATTTGATAAATGCTAGATATGAGCGAAACGATATCGAAATGAAAGCAGGATTTTTCAGAGTTAAGGGTGATACAATTGATATCATACCAGCATATTCTCAAGATATTATACGTATTTCATTATTTGGTGATGAGATTGAAAAAATTACAATCCTAGATAATGTGTCATTATCAGAAAAGAAAAACATTACATCTATCAGAATCTTTCCTGCAAAACATTACATAATTGCAAAAGATGTCAAGGAAAAAGCAATAAAATCTATAAGAAAAGAGCTAAAAGAAACATTACCAAAATTAAATGAATTAGAACGACAACGACTTGAGATGCGTACAAAATATGACTTGGAAATGATTGAAGAGTTAGGATACTGTTCAGGAATTGAAAATTATTCAAGACATTTTGACGGACGTATGTCTGGAGAACCAGCCTTTTGTTTACTTGATTTTTTTGGTGATGATTTTACACTTGTAATTGATGAATCACATGTTACATTACCACAACTTCATGGTATGTACAAAGGAGATTACTCTAGAAAAAAGTCATTAATTGACTATGGGTTTAGACTTCCAAGTGCATTTGACAATAGACCGTTAAAATTTGAGGAATTTGAAAAACGAATTAAAAATACTATTTTTGTTTCAGCAACTCCTGCTGACTATGAACGACATAAATCATCACAGATAGTAGAACAGCTTGTAAGACCTACGGGTCTAATTGATCCTGAAGTAGAGATACGTAATTCAAAGGGTCAGATGGATGATTTGATAATAGAAATTACAAAATGTGTAAAACAAGACCAAAGAATACTGATAACAACATTAACAAAAAGAATGGCAGAAGATCTAGCAGAATATTTATCTAAAAAAGAAATTCGTGTGCGTTATTTACATTCAGAAATTCAAGGTCTTCAAAGAACTGAATTAATTAGACAGTTAAGATTAGGTGAATTCGATGTACTAGTAGGAATAAATCTTCTTCGAGAGGGATTAGATATACCTGAAGTCTCACTTGTTGCTATATTAGATGCAGACAAAGAAGGTTTTTTGAGAAATAAAACAAGTTTGATTCAAACATTTGGTAGAGCTGCTAGAAATTCAGAAGGAAGGGTGATCATGTATGCAGACAATACTACAGTATCTATGAAGTCAGCATTACTAGAAACAAAAAGAAGACGAGAAAAACAAATACAGTATAATAAAACCAACAAAATAATTCCAAAAACAATAATCAAGTCAATTCCAGAGCAAGAAACAGAACTAGATGAAATTAAAAATAAATCAAAAACTGACTTGAAAAAACAAAAAATTGAAATTGAAATTAAGATGAAAACATTCGCTGAAGATTTAGATTTTGAAAATGCAATACAATGCAGAGATAAAATAAAAAGAATTCAAATGGAGTTGGATAAAGATGAATCAAAATGAATTAAAAGTTAAAGGTGCTCGTCATCATAATTTAAAAAACATTAACGTAAATATTCCAAAAAATAAAATTGTTGTAATTAGTGGTTTATCAGGTTCAGGAAAATCAACTCTTGCATTTGACACAATTTATGCAGAAGGACAAAGAAGATATGTTGAATCACTATCATCTTATGCAAGACAGTTTTTAGAAATGATGGATAAACCAGATGTTGATTCTATTGATGGACTATCACCTGCAATTTCAATTCAGCAAAAAACTACAAGCAAAAATCCACGTTCAACTGTTGGAACAACTACAGAGATCTATGATTATCTACGGCTTCTGTTTGCAAGGATTGGGATTCCTCATTGTACAAATTGTGGAAGAAAAATTTCAAGTCAATCAATTGAATCAATAACAGATTCAGTAATAAAAGAATTTAATAAAAAAATGATTCTTGTCTTAGCACCATTAGTACAAAGAAAAAAAGGAACATATGAAAAATTATTTGAGCAGATGAAAAAGGATGGATATTCTAGAGCTAGAGTTAATGGGGAAAACATATCATTAGAAGATGAATTTCCAAAACTTGATAGACAGAAATGGCATAATATTGAGATTATAGTTGATAGGATTACTGCAAACAAGGCAGAAAAAAGTAGAATTTTTGAGTCTGTTCAAACTGCATTAAAATCTGCACAGGGTTCAGTACTTATAGCATCAGATACGAATGAAAAAATCTTTTCTCAGAATAATGCATGTCCACATTGTGGAATTACAGTTGGTGAATTAGAACCACGTACATTTTCATTTAATTCACCTTTTGGAATGTGTAAACAATGTAATGGATTAGGAGTAAAGATGGAATTTGATCCAAATTTGGTTATTCCTGATAAATCAAAGTCAATTTTAGATGGTGCAATTGTTCCATGGAGTGGAAGATTTCAATCATTTAGACGTCAAGAATTACGTGCCGTTGGGAAAAAATTTGGTTTTAATTTGATGACACCAATTAATGCGATGAAATCAAAGCAGATTAACATTATTTTACATGGAAGCGATGATGTCATGAAGTTCTCATATGAATCAAAAAATAGTGATTCTTTTTGGGAATATACAGACGCATTTGAAGGAGTGTTAAACAACCTACAACGAAAATTTATGGAAACCGATTCTGAAGCAAAAAGAGAATGGCTAAAACAATTCATGCGAGATACGCCATGCATTACATGTCAAGGAAAAAAACTAAAACCAGAAGCACTTGCAGTTAAAATTAATTCAAAAAATATTATGGATGTATGTGATCTTTCAATTGATTCATCCTATGATTTTTTTAATGGCTTAAAGTTAACAGAGACTGAACAATTTATTGCAAAAGACGTTCTCAAAGAGATTAGAGAAAGATTAGAATTCTTAAGAAATGTAGGACTAAACTATCTGTCATTAAATAGATCAAGTGCAACACTTTCTGGTGGAGAATCTCAAAGAATAAGACTTGCAACACAGATTGGTTCTAACTTGACAGGTGTATTGTATGTATTAGATGAACCAACAATAGGATTACATCAGAGGGATAATGCCAGATTAATTAAAACATTATCAAAATTAAGAGATTTAGGAAATACAGTAATTGTAGTTGAACATGATGAAGAAATTATTAGAAATTCAGATTGGATTGTTGATTTAGGGCCTGGTGCAGGCGTGCATGGAGGAAATGTTGTATTTGAAGGTACACTCAAACAGATTCTTAATAATCATAAATCAATAACAGGAGATTATCTAAAGGATCATAATTTAATCAAGATTAAAGAAAAGAAAAGAGAACAAAAAGGAAAAATTATTGTTAAAGGTGCACAAGAAAATAATTTAAAAAATATAAATGTAGAATTTCCTCTAGGCTATCTAATTTCAGTTACAGGTGTTTCTGGTTCAGGAAAATCTACACTTGTCAATGACATTTTGCTTAAATCACTTTCTTCTTACTTTTACAAAACAACCGGACTTCCAGGAAAACATAGAGATGTATCAGGAGTCGAAAATATTGATAAGATTATATCAATTGATCAATCTCCAATTGGTAGAACTCCAAGATCAAATCCAGCTACGTATATTGGCGCATTTACACCTATTCGAGAATTATATTCAAATACAGAATTATCAAAAGAACGAGGTTATACTCCAGGTCAGTTTTCATTTAATGTAGCTGTTGGTAGATGCTTTGCATGTGAAGGTGACGGAGTTAAAAAAATTGAGATGCAGTTCCTGTCCGATGTTTATGTAAGATGTGATGAATGCAATGGAAAAAGATACAATTCAGAAACTCTAGGTATAATGTACAAAGGAAAAAACATTGCAGATATTTTAGAAATGACTGTAGAAGAAGCATTGGAATTTTTTGAAAATATTCCAGCAATTAAAAGAAAATTACAAACTGTATTTGATGTTGGGCTCGGATACATCAAGCTTGGGCAATCATCGACTACGTTATCAGGTGGTGAAGCACAAAGAGTAAAACTTGCATCAGAATTATCAAAAAGAGGTACAGGAAAAACACTATACATTCTAGATGAACCAACAACTGGTTTACATTTTGCCGATGTTCAAAAACTACTGGATGTTTTAAACAGACTGGTCAATTTAGGAAATACCGTTATTGTAATTGAGCATAACATGGATGTAATAAAAAATTCAGATTGGATTGTGGATCTAGGTCCTGAAGGTGGAGATGAAGGTGGATACTTAGTTACCACAGGACCTCCATCACAAATAGCCAATTATTCAAAAAGTTACACAGGGAAATATCTAAAAAAACTGATGAAATCATGACATTTGACATATCAAATATTTCCATACCAAAAGAACCTGGAATTTATTTAATGAAAGATAGTAAAGGGGAAATAATTTACATCGGAAAAGCAAAAAATCTAAAAAATAGAGTAAAAACATATTTTTTAAAGAATCAAAATTACAAAACACAAAAACTTGTTTCAAAGATTTCTGGTATAGAATTTTTATTAACAGATAATGAAAGTGAAGCATTTTTGCTTGAATCAAATATGATTAAACGATATAGACCAATATACAACATAGAATTAAAAGATCAACAAAGATACACATATCTAAGAATTACAGATGAAAAGTTTCCAAGATTACTAGTTACAAGAAGAACACGGCAAGGTGATTTTCTTGGAAGAGGTAAAATTTTTGGTCCGTTCACAAGAGGTAGTTCTAAGCTGCTGACAATTGGCTCACTCCGAAAAACATTCAAAGTTAGAATTTGTAAAACACTACCAAAAAAAGCATGTCTTGAATATCATTTAGGAAATTGTGACGCACCATGTGAATTTACAACAGCACAAAAAGAATATGATGAAAACATTTCAAACTTGGAATCAATCTTAAAAAGTAAACAACAAATGAAAGAATTTAGTCTGAAATTAAAAAAACAGATGAAAGAGGCTTCAAAATCACAGCAATTTGAAAGAGCGATTGAAATAAGAGATACGCTTGAACGACTAGGAAGCATTAATTCAGGAAAAAAAATGGAAACTGTGAGAAAATCAGATGAAGAATTTTTTGGAATAAAATATGATAAACACGATGCAATAGTTATGACGTTTCGGCAAACACATGGAGTAATTAGAGATAGTGAAAAGTTTTCATTTGATCTTATTGGAGATAATAACTTCACAAATTTTCTATACCAATACTATACTACACATGAAATACCAAAAACCATAGTCACTAGTGAGGAGATCTCTGATAAATTATCTCTTCAAAAAGCACTGTCAGACAGAATTGGATTTTCAGTAAAAATCATTCACGGTAATAAGGGAAAAAGAAAAGAAATGATAGAGTTGATTCTTCGAAATATCGCTCTTATTCAAAATAGAAATGCCGAGCCAGGATTGATTGAACTTAGAGATATTCTCAAATTATCATCAGTTCCACGCATAATCGAATGTTTTGATATCTCAAATCATGGTGATGAATATGCAGTAGGCTCCATGGCAAGATTTGTTGATGCTAAACCAGACAAATCTGGCTACAGAAAGTTCAAGATTAAGACAATTAGTGGAAGGGATGATTATGCTATGATTAATGAAATTGTTGGAAGAAGATATTGGCGTTTAAGAAAAGAGAATGGTGAATTTCCAGATCTAATAGTAATTGATGGAGGAAAAGGACAGCTTAATGCAGCAATGTCTGCATTAAAAGATGTTGGAGTGAAAATTCCATGTGTTTCATTAGCAAAAGAAAATGAGGAAATTTTTGTTCCAAGACAAGCTAAATCGATTATTATTGAAAAAAATAAGGATTCAATAAAAATTTTGCAACATGCCAGAGATGAAACACATCGATTTGGTATTGCATATAATAGAAAACTAAGAAAATTAAACTAAAAAAAGTTATCAAGTGATGATTCACGAAGTGGCTGTGCAGAAAATCCTAATCTATTTAGATCTTTTGAAAACTCATCGACAAATCCATGAATAGTAAAAATCTGCTCAGCTTCTGAGCGTTTAACAAGTTCTAACAGTTCATTGTAATCACAATGATCACTTAGTGGTATAGAATAATCAGCCCCCCTAGAAAATCCAAATTTTGTTGATTTTGCCCATCCACTAAATCCTATAGTTACTGCATCATATTTCAATCTCATATGTTTAATAAAATTATTTTTTGCACTCATCATAGGTGCTATCATTATCCAAGGTTTTTTTTCTAACAGTCCTTCTGATTCAGCCTCAGTATGACCCATTGCTTCCTTTAATGGAATCCCAAGTGAACGATGTAAATCATTCATCTTTTTAACAGAATCATGATAAAATATTGGTTCCCAATTATTGAATAGTTGGGATATTGTTTGTGCCTTCCCTAATTCGTAACCAAGTAAGATTACAGGTTTCCCTTTAGAATACAAATTTGAAATTATTTCATTCACTTGCTTAACAACATCATCCACTGAAGGTAGAATAAATTCAGGTAATCCAAATGTACATTCCATGATAAGAGTTTTACATTTTGGTATCTTGGCACCTTTTAGAAATCCACGATCACGTAAAGAAATATCACCAGTATAAAAAATATCATCAAAAAATAATCCCATTGAACCGAAAATATGACCACTGTCTACCAATGTGAAATTTTCAAGCGTATCAGTGGAATTTTCAAGCGTATAACCCCTTAATTTTGCAATTTTGCTAGTTACACTAGAAGATAAAATCGTGCCTGTGCCACTACTGGGAAGATGATCAATATGTGCATGAGAAACAAAATTTACGCCATTATCTCGAATTTTTTTTGGATCTAAAAAAACAGATGAAGAGCCAGTTATACATTCAATTCCATTTTTTGTTAATCTAATATTACTCAATATACTGAGTATCATCGTTTTAATTATAAATTACAAGTTTGATCGAATGTTAACATAGCGTTTAATTTAACGCATAATTATAATCAAACATTGCAGAATTTAGGAATTTTAATTTCTGGTAGAGGTAGTAACATGGAGGCAATTCTAAAGGCAATAAAAAAACAGAAAATTCCAATAAAACCAGCTATAGTCATTTCTAACAAATTAAATGCAAAAGGATTAACTATTGCAAAAAAACTTGATGTGCCAATAGAGGTTATAGAAAGTAGTGAATACAAAGGAAAAAGAGTGCAGTATGATAAAAAAATAATATCAGTATTAAAAAAATATAAAGTTACACCAACAAATGGGCTTGTCTGTTTAGCAGGATTTATGAGAGTTATCAGTCCATATTTTATTAGACAATACAAAAATAGAATTTTAAATATTCATCCTGCACTACTACCTGCGTTTCCAGGATTAAATGCACAAAAACAAGCAATAGAATTTGGTGCTAAATTTTCTGGATGCACGGTTCATTTTGTAGATGAAGGAGTAGATACAGGACCTATTATTTTACAAGAGATAGTTCCAATTAAAAACACTGACACGGAAAAAATATTATCAAAGAAGATTCTTGCAAAAGAGCATAAAATTTATCCAAAAGCAGTTAGTCTTTTTGCTAGGAAAAAAATCTCTGTTAAAGGCAGACATGTAAAAATTTCAAGTTAGTTTTTAGATCCACCAAAAAAATACAACACAACAAGTTTCTTCTTATTTCCAAAAAAGAAATGTTCTACATCTTTTGGTACAAAAAATGCCTTTCCATTTTTCAGTGCATAGTTTTTTTTTCTTATTTTCAAAAAACCATCACCTTCTACCACATAATACATTTCATCTGAATTATGTGGAAGTTGAGTATCTTCTTCACCAGGATTTAATACTAAAACACCTGTTTCGAGATTTTTGTTACTAAAAAAAGTATGAAAATATGAATTAGTGTTTTTTATTTTTTTAATTGATTCAATAGTATCGTATTCGAATTTCATGTCATTCAGCAATTATTTGATAAAATTGTGGTTTAGGTGAACTCAGCATAAAATCACTAAGTTCTGAGTGAAGATTTGTATGTTCGGGGCTTTTGTGCATGATTCTGAATAATTCAACATTTTCAAACTCAACTACTATACGTTTAGACCCATCTTCTCCTTCAAGCAACCTTCTAGAAATAAAACCATCAAATTTTGAGAGAGTCCTATTTGAATTAGAAAACCACGTTTTAAACTCTAATATTTTTTCTTCTTTGAGACTAACATCTACGATTGCAACAAACATACAGTTAGTTTTTGTTTACTAAATAATTTCTTTTCTATGATTTTCAATGATTTATTACTCGCATGAGGAATTTACCAGCATTGACAGGAACAAAAATAGATGGTTTAGAAGTTGCAAAAAGTGTCAAAACTAAAGTGGCAGAAATTGTAAAAGATTTAAAATTAAAAGAAATAACACCATGTCTTGCAACTATTGTTGTAGGAGATAATCCAGCATCTGCAACATATGTTAGAAATAAGCATAAAGCATGTGAAGAAGTTGGAATACTAACAAAAGATCATAAACTTTCAAATGATATAAGCCAAGAAGAACTAAATGACCTAATTGAAAAATTAAACCAAGATGAAGCAGTACATGGAATTCTTGTACAATTACCTCTACCAAATCATCTAAATGAATTTAATACAACAACTCAAATTTTACCTGAAAAAGATATTGATGGTCTTACACCAACAAATGTAGGTCTACTTGCAATTGGAAAAGCAATTCTCATAGCTTGTACACCATCTGGAATTATTGAAATGTGTAAGTATTATAATATTGAACTGGAAGGAAAAAATATTACAATAATTAATCGTAGTAATTTGGTTGGAAAACCGTTGTTTCATCTTTTGCTACAAAACAATGCAACTGTAACAACATGTCATTCAAAAACTAAAGATCTAAAACAGATTTGTCTCAATTCAGATATTATAATTACAGGTGTAGGAAATCGTGAAATTTTCAAATTAACGCCTGATATGATAAAACAAGACGCAGTTGTAATTGATGTTGCAACAACAAGATATGAAGGAAAATTAGTAGGTGATGCTGATTTTTCAGATATAATTGAAAAAGCATTATTTGCATCACCTGTTCCAGGTGGTGTGGGTCCAATGACAGTTGCAATGCTTTTGAAGAATACTGTTACTGCAGCTTCATTGAGTAAAGGAATTGACATCAAATACTGAAAAAGATGCTTTACGAAAGCATCTTTTAGAAAAAAGAGATTCTTTATCATTTGATCTAATCCAGATTCATAGTAAGAGAATTCTTTCAAAATTAAAAAAAATGCAAGTTTTCTCAGACGCAGAATCAATTGGATGCTATTACTCAATTGGAAGTGAAGTCCTTACTGATAATATAATTAAAAACCTCTTAGATGCAAAAAAGACAGTCACATTACCCAAGATTTCAGAGAATACAATGGATTTTAGGAAAATTGAACATGTGAAAAACCTTGAAAAAAATAACTTTGATATTCCAGAACCAAAGGAGAATTGTCCTATTCAGAAAAAGCATGATGTTATACTAGTTCCATCCATAGGTTTGGATGGAAAAGGTAACAGAATTGGATATGGTCATGGATTTTATGACAGATATCTTACAAAAAATGAATCAGTAAAAATTGCGCTAACATATTCCAAACAAATTGTAAAATCAATTCCAATATCAGATGATGATGTTAAGATGGATTGGATTGTAACAGAAACAGACGTAATTAAAATATCATAAATAGGAAAGTCCCTTTTTTCCTATATCATTTCTATGATATTTGTTGTTCCAATGAATTTTTTCTGCGGCAGTATATGCGTTAGTTATAGCATCTTTTAGTGTAGAACCTAATGCAGTAATACCTAAAACACGCCCACCGTTTGATAAAATTTTTCCATCTTGATTTTTGGTACCTGCATGAAATACAAAAGAACCATCAGGCATGTCATCTAGTCCAGTGATCTCATCATCTTTGGTGTATGATTCAGGATAACCATTTGATGCAAGAACAACACAAACTGCAAAATCATCTTTCCAAGAAATTTTTGGCAAGTTATTTAGTCCTCCTTCAGATGCCGCTTTAAGATACTGGTATAAATCAGAATTCAACCTCATTATTATTGGCTGACATTCAGGATCACCCATACGAACATTGTATTCTAAAACATATGGATTACCATCACGAATCATTATTCCTGCATAGAGAAATCCTCTAAATTCAATTCCTTCATCATTCATTGATGAAATAGTTTTGTTGATTATTTTTTCTTGTATAATAGATGCAAGATGTTCGTCAATTACAGGAGTTGGTGAGTATGCGCCCATCCCACCAGTGTTTGGACCTTTATCGTCATCGTAAATTCTTTTATGATCTTGACTTGTGGCCATAGGTATTGCAATTTTACCATCACATAATGCAATGTATGATGCCTCAATTCCATCAATTCTTTCTTCTATGATAATCTTTGAACCTGCATCTCCAAATGCTTTTTCTGTTAGAATCTTATCAATTGCATTATTTGCCTCATCATAATTACTGCAAACAATTACTCCTTTTCCAGCTGCCAATCCATCAGCCTTTATTACTACTGGTTTTTGATATGATTTTACAAATTCTTTTGCTTTTTTTGCATCATCAAATATTTCAAAATCAGCTGTTGGTATGTTATTTCTTTTCATAAACTGTTTAGCCCAAATTTTACTAGATTCTAATTGTGCAGCCTGTTTTGATGGACCAAATACAGGTAAATTTTTTTCAGTGAATTTGTCAACTAGACCATTTGCCAAAGGGGCTTCAGGACCAACTATGGTAAAACAATTTTTTTCTTGAGCAAAATTTGCCAATTCTTCTAAATCATCTACAGATATTGCAATATTTTGTGACGTACCGCCATTTCCAGGTGCAACATAAACTTGATCAACTAAATCAGACTGGGATAACTTCCAAGACAGTGAGTGTTCACGTCCTCCTGAGCCAATAACTAAAACATTAACCACAAAATTATAATTTGATTCTGATATATATTTCCAAGAATTATTGATACTCATATTCATATAGAGATAATGTTCCAATCGGATAGATGGAACTAGTTGATAAATTCGATATCAAGCAAATTGAAAAAAACGTCAAGGAACACTTGAAAACACAAGATACACTTGACCTAATCTCAAAATCACCTGACAAAAATAACGAAATTATGTTCATCGAAGGTCCACCTACAATGAATGGAAAACCACATGCAGGTCATCTGCGTGGACGTGTATTCAAGGATTTATGGTATAGATACAACGTATTGTCTGGAAACAATGTAACATTCAACGCAGGATGGGATACACAAGGTTTGCCAGTAGAACTGCAAGCTGAAAAAGAACTTGGTATAGAAAAAGGAAGAAAAGAGGACAGAACTGAAGAAGAGATTAAGGAACTAGTATCAGCATGTAAAAAAATCATAGAAAAATATCATAATGATTGGATAAATGCAGACCAACAACTTGGTGTATCATTAAATCAAAAAAACGCATACTGGACATACAAAGATGAGTTTATTGAAAAAGAGTGGAAAATGCTAAAACAGGCACATCAAAATGGAATTCTAACTGAAGGACATAGAGTAGTTGCATACTGCCCTAGTTGCCTAACATCACTAAGTCATTCAGAAGTAAACCAAGGATACGATATTGTAAAAGATCCGTCGTTATATTACAAAGTAAAACTTGCAGACGAAGAGAAATTTTTGATTGTTTGGACTACAATGCCATTTACACTTGTAACAGATGCAATGGTAGGACTAAATCCAAAAGAGGAATATGTCGAAGTTACAGTAAATGATGAGACATGGATTGTAGGAAAAATCAGATTAGAAGAATTCATGACAGAAGTAAAAGTTGATGATTATAAAATACAAAAAACATTTTTGGGATCTGAAATGGAAGGAAGAAAATACATCCATCCATTATTAGATGAAATTCCAAAACTAGCAGAAATTGCAAAACAGGATAACTATCACATAACTGTTGCAGAAAATTTTGTAGATGTAAACACTGGTACTGGTCTTGTTCATCTATCCCCAGCAAACGGTGAGGAAGACCACAATATTGCAACAAAAAGAGGAGTTACAATTTTTTCACCTATCAATGATCAGGTAATATTTACAGAAGACGCTGGAAAATATTCAGGACTGTTTGTAAGAGATGCTGATGAAAAACTGGTAGATGCAATAAAAGAAAAAAATGCACTAGTAAAAATTGGTAAGATTAAGCACAAGTATCCACTATGTTGGCGGTGCAACCACGGTTTGATTTGGCTTGCACGAAGAGAATTTTTCTATATGCTTGATAGATTAGGAGACAAGGCAATCAAAGCAGCCGAAGATGTAGAATACTTTTTTGAGCAACCAAAAAATAGATTTTTAGAAATTATCAAAGAAAAACATCCATGGTGTATATCACGAGAAAGATTCTGGGGATGTCCAATACCTATATGGAATTGCAAGGAATGTGGTAACATAGAAAGACTGTTTTCAAGAAAAGAAATCGTAGAGACTGCATCTGAATTACCAGACGGAGAAAACTTTGAACTTCACAGACCTTGGATTGACAACATTGTAATCAAGTGTAAAAAATGTGATGCAAAAATGCAAAGAGAAGAATTTGTACTAGATACATGGCATAA